>Ga0180217_1000349_pt1 | contig 80075 bp, 31 predicted proteins | sample eDN3rd37CBELigOP_FD_128521 | JGI IMG/M metagenome (GOLD analysis project Ga0180217, IMG submission 128521) | Enriched Organic Plus compost microbial communities from Emeryville, California, USA - eDNA 3rd pass 37_C BE-Lig OP (version 2) (version 2) ...
AATGATGGTGAAGTCGAACTTCTCGGTCTGGAACTTCCAGAGGGAGATATCGATGGTGATACCACGCTCACGCTCAGCCTTGAGCTTGTCGAGAACCCAAGCGTACTTGAAGGAACCCTTACCGATCTCAGCAGACTCCTTCTCGAACTTCTCGATCTGGCGCTTGGAAATACCACCGCACTTGTAGATGAGGTGACCGGTGGTGGTCGACTTACCGGAGTCGACGTGACCAATGACGACGAGGTTGCAGTGGACCTTCTCCTTGCGAGACATAGTAGTTACTCTCTCTATACAGGTTATAGGTGGAAAGTTTCGGCATAAAAATTAGCCAGATCCAGCGCCAAGCCTCAGTACACGCTAGATGTACATTTCTCAGAACCCCAGGCGTCGTTTTTGGGTGAGTTTCAGGATTTTCAATGGCCTAAAGATAATCATTTCCCTGCATATCGGCATTATTGTCACGCAATCTAAAAATTGAATGACACGTCTGACACTGGTAATTACGCATAAATTATTGTTATTTGCCCCGTGGTGTTGGCTATTGCAGAGGAATATTCACTCGGAGCCTGCCGGAAGCGCATCCGATTTCTCTCGCCATCGGGATATGTCAAAAATAGGGGCATGATACACATCGAGGATCACGTAAAAAAATATAATCAGAGCATCTCATACACTGAAGATAAGGAATATTATTTTTAATCTTCACTAACCCTCAGGGTATGCTCGATTATATACAATCTAATCGATCTCGTCAACACCTCGCTTTTTGGTCACGGAATTTTTCCTGCGCACCCCACCCGCTGGTCATTGGTACTGGAGAGCAATTTTGGCGCAATTGCCACGCAGTGCGCAATTTGTGGTCAGTTTCGACTTGCGGCATGCCGTGGGGGTTTCAAAATCCAGGACTTGGTGTCACCCAACAGCTTGGACCGCGCCACATACTCTCCGCGCAGTCTACCCAGCCAGATCTTAAATACCCTAGCCGCTCCAGTGTCTCCTCTACTTGATTCACGCTCTTTATTGAACAACTGCTGTGCAAGATCCTGCCTTCGGCTCTCGGCAATGTGTTTGGGTATGCCAACCCGAACCGATTTATCGACGCTGGCACCTGGAGGAATTTATGGTAGTGCGTCAACAATACACCACAAGATACTGGAAGTGCCCCTGCTTCAATATATTCCTGCGCACCTTGTGCAGCAAGTGCGAGGGCGTCGCCAATGGCAATCCGCGGCGCAAGTGGTTCGACATGAAACTATCCACCGGGTTCCGTCCAACGGGTGCGTGGAAATCTGGAATGCTAATCCGATGGCTATGAGGGCATGTTTTTGAGTGTGCTACAAGTGATGCTGCTCTGCGGTGGGTATCACTCGCTGTATAAGCGTCTTCCATACGCCTAATACTGGTAAAACGCCCTGGCTTACCCCGTCTATCCGGTGAAAATCGCTGCAGAACGGGCTTTTCTCCCATTTCGGTTTCTCCCTTTGTTCTTGACGTCAGGTAGTAGATATGGCGCGTAGTGGTGACTGAGGGTGTGAGTGTAGAATACACTTTAATGCTGTGAATAGCGTGCAGAATCTGCTGAATGACCCCTCTGACTCACCGGATGCGCGAACGACCCTCACCTCAAACTGCAGCCTGTAACTGCTGAGCCGGATCTTGGTCAGAGTATAGCCACTCGAATTGGATTTGACTTGATTCAACACTCTACGGAGCGAAGAAGCAGTGCAGAGAAATGCCCAAGCCTGGGCCTGGCGCATACAACATCCCCTCGACCATCGGGACGGGACCCGCGAAGTCCATCTCGGGACGGTTTGAGCTCAAGCCCTCGACTCCGACACCTGGACCGGGTGCGTATAACCTGGGTGGTAGCGTTGGTTCATCGCGACAGTACAAGTACACCATGTCGGGTCGGATCGAGTCGGATGAGACCAAGTGGGCTGCAACGACCCCTGGTCCTGGAGCGTACAACGTGGATGTTCCGAGTCACAAGGTACTGATCTCTATTAGTCCCAGACGTCCCGTGCATTCGCCTTCGTCAACCACCCCAGGCCCTGGTGCCTACAATGCCTCGGGTGAAATCCTCGCCACTGCGTCCCCCAGATACACTATCACTGGTCGACCTACAACGGCTGATGCCTTCAACGCTCGTGTGGCAGCTACCCCCGGACCAGGTGCGTACAATGTCGACATTAGACCCAGGACGGACCGCGCAATTACAATGAAGTCGAGACACTATCCCAAGCCTAGTAACGCACAGTCCCCTGGACCAGGGCAGTACAACGTGTCGACACCGTCTGGTTCCCCCAAATTTACCTTGTCAGGCCGTCTCCCAGACTTCGCAAACCCTAGACCCGAGCGTTCAATTTCCCCAGGTCCCGGAGCTTACAACGTTCCCACACTGTTGGGACGCACTGCTCCAGCAAGCTCTATCCGCTCGCGCCTTCCAAACCCCTCAATTGGTTCTGCTTCACCCGGTCCAGGCGCCTATTCTGTTGAGTCTTCCAAGTGGGCCCTACCCCGGTCACCAGCCTACACGATCGCGGCTCGTCCTTCCACAGCTTCAAGCGCGACATACTCACCCGGTCCTGGTCAGTATAGTACCCAGACTATCTTATCCATCGGATCTAATCAGAAGAAGGCACCTACCATTACTGGACGGCCCTCCTCGAAACCCGCCTTCGTCACACCAGGTCCGGGCCAGTATAGCGCCACGGCGGAGATTCTAGCTACTTCGGCCCCCAAGTTCACCATGGTGGGACGACCCACTACCGCTGATGCACTCGCGGCAAAGGTTAGCTATACACCCGGCCCCGGTGCGTACGACGTCGCACGCCAGCCTCGCACTACTCGAGGTATCTCAATTAAGTCAAGGCTGCCTCCACCCAACCCCCGCGCAACAGTCCCAGGTCCTGGTCACTACAACCTTCCGCCTGGTGACACAGGACCGAAGTTCACCATGGGCGCACGCTACGAGCTTCCACATGATGATGACTGAGCTCGTGATTGAGATCCTCGCATCCATCATTTGGGAAGTCGAGGGTTATAGCTCAAGGGCATGCCTGAATCCCCTCCTTCGCACTTATCTGTCGCCCCGACCCAAGGGTAGACCAGACTCAGGGGTGGGGTTGTCGATGTGGTACTGCTTCTTCGAGCGCTTGTAGCCCAAAGAACTTCATAGATTATCAAGAGGTACTATCAAGAGGTACTAGCTAATGACTTGAAGAGACATCACACACCACGCTTCTTTCCTAACTGTTGAGTTCATTCTACCATGCCTTCGACCAACAAGCTAGTCTGGCGGCTCACCGCTCAGATTGGCTTACATTTCTGACGAACAACCACCCCTGTTTTCTGTTCCCCTGCCACCTCCTTTTTATCTTCCCACTATTTTTTATTACACGTAGTCAGTCAATGATCTTCCCAAGTTAGACGTTTTCACAGCTTCAGGTTGTTTTCTCATGTGCTCGCTCTGTTCACTCATGGCATTGGGTCGACAAGAACGACGGTTGATGTTTAGTTCTTCGTTTCTGGCGAGCCAATTCTCTCCATGATCTCGGCCACGCGTTTCGCTTGGAAAATCCGGCAGAAGGCCTGGTCAGACGCAAGGCTATACCACATTGGCAACGGCAGATGGGAGGCTAAGCCACTGTTCATACCTCCTCGCCCAACGCAACAGTTATCACAGGCACAAGGGCTAGAAAAGGTTGAGAACATGTTGTGACGATGTAGTGTTCCAATCCAATCTCTACTCAATAAATCACCCGTACATTTACACCAGACGTGGCTTATTCTCGAATTGGTCTTGTTATTGAAGGGAAGAGGATGACTCGCACGCCTTAGATGTTTCTCGGCAGGGCTTTCCCTCGCAACTCAAGAGAATCCAATCGGCTTCAACTTCTAGTCGATTTCATGATATGTGACGAAAATGTGCGCGCATCACGTCTTGTCGCATGTCTCTGGACCTCCTAAGTCGCGAAATTCGCAAGACGTCTCACGCATTATCGCACGGATCAGGGGTACGTGATTTCAGCAGCTGAGTTTCCAGAAGATGGGGTGCTGGAATATAGTGCGGAAACCGAGGCGATTACATTTCCATGCGCAGTGAAACTGGATGTGGCGCACATGTGAATAAGTCTAAAATGTATTATTCCAGCGTTTGATGCGTGCGTGGACTTATCTCGAACCCCACGCTCTGCACATAACCTCTAGATAGCGCTGCCCGCGAAGGCACCCTAGTCTGAAGCATCCTTCGCCATGTCCGCAGGAGTGAGTGAACGGCAAAAGGAGATTGCCTATGAGGCACTCGTGAAGAGTTCATTGAATATGATGGCGGGAGGCATTGCTGGTGCTGTGTCGCGCACTATGACCTCCCCCATCGAGCGTCTCAAGGTGATGCAGCAGGTTCAAACCCGCAGCAACGAGTATAAGGGTGTCCTCTCGGGCCTCCGTCACATGTATGTCACTGAAGGCTGGCGGGGCTTCTTTAAGGGCAATGGTACCAATGTTGCTCGCATTGCTCCCTACTCGGCGTTCCAGTTCTATTTCTATGATATGTATAAGACTGCCTTCCTCCACGCTGAGCGCACGTTCGGACACCGAGCTTGGGACGACGACTCGCAGCTCTCGCCTGGAAAGAAATTCTGTGCGGGCGCCCTGGGTGGTGCGTCTGCTACCCTGCTCTGTTACCCGCTCGACATTGCTCGGTCGTATTTGACCCTTCAGACTGCTTCCAAGACTGAAGCGAAGTACAAGGGTATTTTCCATGTCATCACTTCTGTCTACAAAACGGATGGAATGCGCGGTCTTTTCCGTGGAGCTCCGATCGCATTGTTTGGTATTACTCCTTACAACGCTATTAATTTTGCGACCTTTGATATGCTCAAGACGCGATATTTGCCTCCTTCTTCGGATCCCTACTTCACTTGGATCAACTTGCTGCTGGGAGGTATCGCTGGTGGTACTGCGGCTCTAGCGACCTATCCTACCGATGTCATCAAGCGGCGTATGCAGTTGCAGGGTGTCGGCCGTGAGTTGGTTAAGGAGCTTCCTCAGTATAACGGCGCAATTGACTGCGTTCGTGTGGTCCTCCGTACCGAAGGCATTGTCGGCTTGTACCGCGGTCTTACCGCTTGCCTACTCAAGGTCATCCCTTCAATGGCAATCGCGTTTACTATCCATGAATCGCTCCGTTCTGCCCTGAAGTTTGATATTAAATAATCGCTTAGGGTTGGATCAAGCATTTTGTTCTTGATCTAGAGGAAAGTCTTTCACGTTTGCTCTTGCAACTCTAACAACAGCAAGCTCGGTCATCAAACTTGCATCTAGCAACTCTCGAAGAGGTTTGTGGCCACACCTTGCTTTGCCAGAGATATGTGATCGTCATGCCAAAGATTAGTCAGGAACTCGCCGTATTAAGTTTGGACCACCATCAATGATATACCAGACTACTCTTGCCAATACGCTGTCGATCAGCCATCACCTCTACCATCCCCTCCCCCTATGTTTCTTGTTGTTTCTCCACTATCTTTCCTGTCACATCAGTAGACATGCTTAGATGTCTGCACACTAACAAAAATTTTTCTCACGGCCTTCATATTGGATCTCATCTTGGCGGGCCGAACCATTGTTTTCTGGCTCATTTGCTTCGAGCAACCACGTCCAGTACCTCCACACAACTCGGGTTTATACTAGATTAATCGCATTCGTCTGCTATGTTATGCTTTTATCCATTCCCTTGTAATCTATTCTATGTTGACTAAACACATAGGCATATATGCAATGCGATCCTATAATACATACAGACCCAAAGTGTTGGAAGAATGCGTTAAGGAGTTCGGGGAACCAAAGAGCCAATACGAATCTCACTTGCCAGTCGCAGCTGACGTAGTGTTCTTGGCTGGGACAGAAGACTCAAATGTAGGCCTAGGCTTATCATCCTCTTCATCGTCCTCAAGAGCATAGCTCATAACAAGCTGAGCAAACCAAAAGGGGAAGAAGCACTGTGGGGAGCAGGCATCAACCTCACCCTTTGACTCGTTCTCAGGGTCTGTCTGGGTGGGAGTGTCATTAGATCCATCCAGCTCAAACGCGTCGAGCACATTGTCCACATGGCGTTTGCGGTCTTGCGCAGTCGGGAAATACTTGAAGAACGGAACTCTCGCCTTAGGATCAGTAAGGCCGGGCCGGAGTGCTGGATAGGGCCATAGGTCACTTGCATAATACGGTTGCGAAGAAAGATCGAAAAGCGTATATGCGGGCTGCTCGGGCTTCTTCTGATCACCCTTCTTGGGTTTGGACAACGCCATATTCGCGAGTGTGACCTTCGTTTCATCCGTCATGAGCGCCATAAGCGCAGCGCTATCACGGCGCTTGCTGAGATAGTGCTCCAGGAAATACTGGAAAACTGTGCGTGCAGTGTGAAGTAGTTTCGCTGCATGAGGTGGTTTCAAGGCCCCAATATCTGTGAGGAAGAGACCAGCAGAAGGCAAATAAGCAAATGGGCCCTTGTGCGTCGCCTTGGCATCATACCTTGAGTCGGCAATAAGCATGAATGGGATCGTCTTGGCATCTTCAGCCTGCGATAACACAGCCTGGACGTGAAGATGGGGCTCGGGGCAGAAACCAGCACGTCCAGATAGGGCGATGATTTGGCCTTTCTTGACTCGCTCGCCTACCCTGACAAAGGAGCTGTTCGCCTGTATATGGACATACTCCACAAAGACTGGGCTGTGGAACTGCGTGGTCGCTTGATCAGACTTATCAGCTGTCGATTTCATGAGATAGGGAATATCCGATGGCTCAATACGAATCATCAACGAGTTCCAAGTGAACAAGTTGTTCACATGAGCTCCCTGTGCATGGGAACTATGAGAAGTTGAAACAACGACACCGTCAGCGACAGCTAGAACTGGAGTACCCGGTGCGCAGCGGATATCAATCGCATGTCGGGTCTCTGGAACAAAGTGGGTAAGGCAACCACCGCAGCCTTGGGTACACAAGTACGGACCAGGTGGCATAAGCGGTAGTGGGAAGCATGGAATAGGAGGCAAATTCTCCGCTGCTTCCGATGATTTGCCTGCTGACTTGCTTGAGACATCTGAAGTCGTAGCGGCTGCGACAGCAGCCGCTGCAGCGGCAAGCGCAGTTCCACTGAGCTTAGAGTCGGCGCCGTCACTCGTGGGACTCTCCTCAGGAGCCTCTGGAACCTTCGATGGCGATGATTCTTCGCTCAACTTCTTCGTACCCTGGCTGTGCGCGGTGGCCTGCTTTGGTTTGGTCTCAGCCATTTTCTTTTGTCGCAGAGGCAGCTTAGCGACGGAGATCGCAGGCTTGGGTTGGGGAGGTGCCATAACTGATTTGGGAATCTCTGATGCAATCAGCTGCAATGCCTCCAGGTTCCTTTCTACTACGTCTTGTTTATCAACCTTACCATCGACCGAGCCTGCAATTTGGTTAAGTGTGGATTCAATCTCGGAGATCGGCTTGATGACTTCTGCGGCGACTAGGTCGTCCTTAAACTCCGCGAGCATGTCCGCGAGTTCGGTCTTGCGCTCTCCCCGCTTCACCGCGTCGGCATCGAATTCACCTTCTGCGTCAACTTCAATTGTATCAAGGGGCGGCTGCAACGGGACTGACATGGGAGTCACGTTCGAGAACAGGCACTCCTGGAGTAGTCTTAAATCTAGTGACCCTTGAAGCAGAGCGATCATCGGCAACTTGTCGATCGGCGTGAGCCTCTCGAGAATATCTGTCCAGACTTCGAGGTCTGGATCCCCAGCAGGTATGACAGAGTTGAGTTTGTTCGACGATGCGAGCATTTGATTGAGTGCAGTGACGCCAGCAAACTTCAGCTGGTCCTGTGCTGAATTGGCTGACGCGCGCAGAATTGTGCAGCAATCAATCACGCATCGAGGAGGCATGGTGACTACCAAGGTTGTGGCAAACGTAACTCGCAACATCGACCTATCCTTCTCGCTGCCGGAGGTTGTCGTTGATTGGCGAGAGTCCGTTCCAGCTATACTAGATACAGCTGCAGCAAGAGGATCTTGATAGTAGGCTGCATAGGTCGGTGGTAGCATGCTACCCTCAGCATCAACGAATCGATATGGGTGAGTCAGTGTGATGTAGCACGACTTCGGGGACGCGTCGGGATTAATCAGAGTCAACAACCCAGATTTGGGATCTACGCTGAAGTCCGGAAGCTCCACCTCCCCGCGATGGTTAGCTCCATAACCGAACTCTTCGGGACGGAAAATATCCACACCCGCGATCCAAGGGGGAAACTCAGGGAGTCTATCTTCGTCCACGACAACAATGGTCTCGGGTACGTTGGGACTTGACGGCTTCTTGTGCTTGCCTTTGCCACCCTTGCCCTTGCCACCCTTGCCCCGGGACTGCATGCTAAGGTCTACTTGGCGTGTCGGTAGCTCCGAAAGCTGCCAGACATAGCACCCTGGCGCTGCAGACTCAATAAAGTTGTCGACCGTGGTGATGACCTCCAAGTCTCTGTGGAGGTACAGCGAGTTGTATCGCCTCATGCAATCGGGATTCAAGATTACGGGATGATTCCGAGGGGCAGGCCTGACTACGGTACCTGATGCAACTCGTTGCGAAGTGCTCGGGGTCGCTAAGACTGGTGCCTTTCCAGGGCCAGCAGCAGGAGCCTCCGCGGTGCCAGCAGCACCAGCAGCACCAGCAGCACTAGGAACGCCAGTAGCACCAGCCGCGACGGTCCCTGCTCCGGCAGGCTTCGGCCGCAGCTTGACCACGAATCGCGTCGACGCTCGGTCAACCTGAGCAAGTGCCTCGGCGGCTGCGCTGAGCGAGGGCGTAGCCGAGACGTCGGGACTTAGGTCGAAATTGAAAGAGAATGGAGTACTCTTCTGTTCCGGGTTCGCAGAAACGCCGCTCGGCGCGTCTCCACCTCGCCCCGAGGTGTTTTCCTCTTGGGGGTCCTGGAACTTAGCTCGCAGAGCCTGACTGCGTGCATTTTGTGAGGTGGGCGTCTGCTTGATCACCTTTTTGATGTCGCGATGGAACATGCTGGGCGGTGGAAAGTGAGTGGATACAATGAATTTCACCGCCAGCCTGTCTACACCACGATTTCAGATCGCACTTAAGTTTGGGGGCTTTCTGCGCAATTTATCGTTTCCTCGCGTTTTCCGAGGCTTTCACGTTGAGCTTGGCGCTGAAGCCCCGCATGGTAATGCATACTATGATGATCTGTCATATGAACAGGGTGGTTTATTCCATCGAGTCTCGTTCAATTGGGCCAGCCTATAGAGCCGCAGAGGAGGCGAGTTGTAAGGTTCTATGCATTTTAGTAGGATAGGAACAATAAAAAACGTGGGAACCCACTTAAATGCGTCCACAACACTTATATCCAAGGAACCGTGGCGCGAGACCATCTGGATGCGCCGGATCCAGCAACCGCCCCAGCCAGCTCAGCCAAGAAATATTTCGAGTTTTGCCCTTTGGCCGATCTTGAGGAGGTCGGGAGAGCTGACTTTGCTCTGATCCTGCGCTCGAGTCCGGGGGCGCGGCTCCAAACGAGTGTGAGATTTGACGGTTTCAGTGTAGGCTTTACGCTGGTACATCAAGACAATACCGGACTACCTAGTGGTATCATACCGGGCTACCTAGTGGTATCACTGTAAAGTGACACCTCTTGAAGAATCTGTTGAGCAGATCGAACCGTGCTTGTGAAGGATTTCCTGTCGTAACACACTCCATCTGAACTAGAAGACTGCAATAGCGGTGACGGCTTGAAGGTCACTGATGAATTCCGTTTGGATGTAGGTGACTCGGTGGTTAGTTGTGTAGAACCTATAGTCGACGCGGAATCCGCAATGCGAACATTGCTCTTCCTTCTCACCGACTTAGGACTTTGCATGGCGTCAGGACCCAAGGCTCGCCTGTGTGCATCGGGCTGAGACGTCTGCCTCTGCTTTTCGTCTTTGAACCTTCGCAGAAGCTCTACATACTGTGCGTTCTGCTCCTGTAGCAGTCGGAGGTCCCTTTCCTGCATTTCGCGCTCCCGTTTTCGAACCTTCTCCATGAGGCTGTCGTGAAAGTGCTTGCGCTGATGAGCATAGTATTGTGTAACAACGGGGAGTGTGTGGGGTAGAGGGGGTGCGGGCTCCTGATTCGCCTCCGCTGCGGCGGGATCCTCGCGAAAAGGATTTGCGTCAGGATGTGTCTCAGTGAAAAAGAGAGTTTGTGCGCCTAGCCGCTTGAGTACCTGGGCACGCCAGCTATTCAGGTCGTAGAGTGGGACCTCCATTAAAACAGTGCCGAATGATATGTTTGCCTGTCTGACTGCACTCGTGGATCTAGAGTTGTTACGACTCGTACAATGGGAGAAATCTTGTCGCCAAACCAGCGATTTGGAGTGACTTATGGCGTGCATAGCACGTGGCGTTTCCAACAAACGACTGGATTCCGGTGTTACAGGTGGGTCTATAACGGATGCACGTGGATTATAATGCACAAGCGATCGGCATATCTGCAGAATGTGCTGGATTGGCGCTTAGACCACCGGAGATACGAGCTGAATACAAGACTAATTGAAGGCTTGTTACCGAGCTGGTGATAAATAAAGGTGTATGGCCACATCAACCTACGTTGGGCGGGCTTAGGAGTATGGGAACTCTTGTTCTGCCTCACATATCCTAGGAAAATGCGTGGTCCCCCTCAGTCAGAAACAAGTTCATCGACTCGATGATTGGGTGCAGAGGGTGTCCTTAAGTAACTCTCTGGACTCGAGTTGCTAGTGGGGTAACATAGACAATGGCGGTGTCAGATCTCAGCTGCACGTGCCTGCAGAGCCAATGCAGGCTCGCAGAGCCAGCGAAACGTGAATTGGACCACTTCCTATCTAGATCACCATCTGACTATGTCTGAGGGTGAGGCAAAGCCTGTAAACTACTCCGAAGAGGAGAAGGCACTCCTGGCAAGCTATGAAGGCGTACGTATGCCGAATCTGACCCCCAATGTCGCACTATTTCCACTCAACTCCACATTCGCACTTAGGACTAAATCGAGTTTCGCGTTACAGAGGCTCACACTCGTTGTGCTCCCAACCCATCCCCATACCGCCCCGTCTAGAAGCCCTTCCCCGAACTCAAAAATGACTTGGTTCTCCGCGCCGCCAAGGGCTTGGTACGTACACGACTACGACGGACTCGAGATCCGGTCTACTCTGGAAATCTCGCGAAGGGTATATCCGCATCGAGGTGGAGTTTGACTGAGAACGGAAACAAGTACCCTTCGTGTTGCAGGACGAAGCTAGGCTTCAACTGACACCACTCTAACGCCTCTCGAATGATGCAATCCACATCACACTTCAACCCAATCCTCTAGCCAATCGAGCGTGTCCCCGCATGGTTGCACCGCCAGGCTGGACGCTACTTGCCTGAATTCATGGAAGTTCGCAAGAGCCACAGCTTCTTTGATGTATGCCGTACGCCCTCACTTGCATGTGCTGTGACGCTGCAGCCCATTGACCGATATCCACAGCTGGATTGCTCCATCATCTTCTCTGACATCCTCGTGATTCCGCAGGCCCTTGGATTAGAGGTCCTCATGCTCGACAAACAGGGTCCCGTTTTTCCAAAGCCCATCCGTGATCCTGTTGCGGATCTCGAAAGGGTGAAGCATTTGACCGAAGAAGAGGTTCACGAAGCCTTGGGATACGTCTACGATGCAATCCGACTGACAAGACATCGTCTCGAAGGTCGCGTACCTCTTATTGGTTTCTGCGGTGGGCCGTGGACACTCCTTAACTACATGATCGAAGGCGGAGGTACCAACAGCAAGCACAACTTCAGCAAGCCCTTCCTCTACTCTTACCCAGAGGCGGCCCATACATTGCTTCAGAGGATAACTGATGCCTGTGTTTATTTCCTGATCGGGCAGGCAAAAGCTGGTGCACAGATGCTCCAGGTGTTTGAGTCGTCAGGTGGGGAGTTGCCTCCGGAGTTGTTTGCAGAGTTTGCTTTGCCCTATTTGGCCCAAATTCCCGCTCGAGTCCGTAAGGCCTTGAAAGAACTTGGTGTGAGGTCGACCATCAAGGTCCATGGCTTCGTGGGCTCAACTGATGAGGAGCCCCGCCTTGTGAGTGATGACAGCATCCCAATCACCTGCTTCCCTCGCTGTGCTCCGTTCGCACTTCCGTGGTTGGCAGCTTTCCAGTATGATACCTTCTCGATTGATGGCAATGTAAGTGCGGAGACTGCGCGAGAACTGATTAGCAAGCCTCGCCTGCCGAACATTGCAGCTGCGCCCGCCGCGTCGTACGAGCGAGTAGCAGCATGGTTGAAGGAAGGCATTACGTACGATGCTGAGACCAAGTCTCTTGTTGTGTCAGAGACTGCGAAGTCGATTACCTTACAGGGCAATATTGATCCTTGTGTCTTGTTCGCGCCTGAGCAGGTTATCAAGTCTCGCGTTGCGGACTGCTGCAGGGACTTCAACTACCAGCGTCATATTTTCAATTTGGGACATGGTATGCTCCCGTCACATAGCCCAGATGCAGTCAAGGTGCTCCTCAACGCTGTTCATGAACATGCCCAGAATCCACGATACAACGAAGAAGTAGTCAAATCAGCCATTGAACGTGCTATGTGATGCACGAGTAGGTTCAATAAATGGTATCCCGAGTATATTATTGACAATGAATTTTTGTCGCACAGCGACATCATGTCATTTGATGCGAGTTGACTGTTATCCGAAAATGACTCCAAAGGAAGTGTATTTCTCTTCTTAATGGTGGATTCGGAAGATATTGCACACGCCATGTGGAGGAATCGAAGTACGATTAAGAATGAGATCTTCGACAACACCTAAGTCATCATAGTCTCGTAAGTGATCAAAGCAAGTTGGTAAAGTGGGAACTGGGACGTGGAAAGATAACTCGATATACGTTGTACCAGCACTGAACGGACGGGAAGAAGAGGGGAAGTTATGTACACAGCAAGGAGATGCAGAAGAAGATGTTCGGCACATTCGGATTGCAAACAAACAGAAGCACGTTCGCTACCTGAAACCCGTTCGCAGAGTAGATGCAGCGACTGCACTTCGTCCAATCGGCCTGTCTAGAGCGAGGTCAAAGTCATCGTATTCAGGTGCATACTCTTGTGTCTTCGATGTAGAGGAGGATGGCCTGGTGCTGGTTCGGTAAGATGTGGATGGCTTGCTGAAATACGCATCCTCGTCCCGCTCAGGTACGTCTAAGAGGTCAGTAAAGTCAATTGCAACTCGAGGCTTTCCGCAACTTGACTTAATATCCTCTGTCGGTAGTGAATCAACCGAATCTGGCCGAGAATTTGTTGAGGCTGAGCAGACCGAGGGAGATTCAGGATACGATGCTGCGGCTGCTTTGTTAGATGTGGTGGCTGTCTTGGGCCTAGGCGTGGCATTCGGGATTTCCGGCGTCTCAGGACTGTGTGCAGGAGGAAAAGCTTGAGGTGGAATGAGTTTCGTAGAACCTGTGCCACTCTGTTCCTTGTTGCTATTAAGGCTTGAGTTGAGGCTCTTGAAGAGCGAAATAATCTTCTGCTTAAACGTCTGCTTCTTGAGGAGCTTCAGGTTGAGACAGATGATTTCCAACGTCGACGATTCTTCGATGTATCGAACGGCAACATCTTGCGGAGTGATGGTAATGGGTTCAGGGGAGGTGAGCAACAAGTTCACGGCAAAGATGGCCGGGATCAAGCGATAGTCAATGGGGACAGCCTCCACATGCAATGTAGCGTCTCCGTTTTGATCATGTGTAACCTTCACATCTGCGTGGCGCATGTGGGGGAGGACCACCCAGAACCTGAGCATGGACTCTCCGACCTCCTCACACAGCACTGGAGGGTCAAGCCATCCGACCTTGCGCAGAAGCTCGTTGCGAGCGCGTTCCTCCTCCTTCTGCAGTGTCTCCGCAAGCTTTGCATCGGCTGCGATTTGTTTCTCTTGAGCGCGTCGTTGACGTTCGATTTCGATTTGTGCCTTTTGTCGCTCATCTTTCTCGAGACGAAGAGCGAGCTCCCAATCTCGTGCGCTGCGCTCCTTATTCACCGCTGCGCGCTGATTGAGCACACGTCGCTCCTCCTCAGCGAGTCGACGAGCCAAGGCCGCGTCTGCATCATAGTTTGATAGTGAGACCCGCTCAGGTTCGGTTGTCTCTGGGACTGGACTTGTGCGAGGAATGAATTCTGGATGTGCATTGCTAGCGAGCTTGGGTGTAGGTGGAGCGTTACCCTTCTCTTCAGGGCCCTCAACACTATGTCCTTGCTGATGCTATAGGGGTAAGGGTGCAAGATTATGAGTAGGTCAGTCACAACTGCAGTAATGCACTTTGGCACTTGTAACGAACGGTTAGTTTTTTTGCGCGTGGAAATCGGCGGGTCTATTGCCCTTATCACACGGAGACAAACAATGAGAAACTGACATATCAATACATAGCAAGAGGCCCTCGCCTGTGCCCACTTACTTTAGTTCTCAACCTGATCAGGTCGGGTGAAATGCTAAGCATCTCTGGGGTAGAGCAATGAACTAGAGATAAAACGAGATATTGTTGCATAGTTTACGATAAGTAACCAGTGCATAGGAAAATGACGATATCACTAGCAGGACTACAGTAATGATCTAGCTAAAGAATAGGAGATCCTGCGATTGCACTCGCTGCATCCTGAGCAAACTCGCCGCAAACTAGCCGCGTTTCACTTCGTTTTCACTGGCTCAAAATGCCTGGAGTGACTGAAAATTGTTCCAACGGCTCGAAAGCTGCGGGCGGCGCACTCGCAGCATGTTGCATGTTGGGGGAGGGAGAGAGGAAGCCGAGATATTCCAACACCCCTTGCTGCGGCAAACCAAGTGCTGGATCCTCGAATCACAGGGGAATCACGGTGTATACTGCGTCTACGGGAAGATATATTCCTCTGCCGAGATCAGCATTTGATTTAGAATTCTATTAGGCATCCAATCATCTTATCAGTGCTCCAACTCACACCGCAACTTGTAGAGATCTGAGTTACGCTTCTCGCTGACTTGGAGGAGGTTCGCTCAAAGAATATACTTGCGAGGGTCGTACGCGTCAGACAGAGCTACTGAGCGCAGATCCACACCGCTGTCGGGTTTATATCCAGGAGTTGAACATCTCTAGGTGCGTCTAGAGGGTGTAGCCTCCATTTGGTCACGTGCAGCTTCACCAGTTGTGGTGTTTCAGCAGAGAGTCCATCCAGTGCGACAGAGTCCACTCGTGGGTATTGAGCAACGGCCCATCAGATAGAGTTCGAGACACAACACACATCCCTGAACTACCTTCACATCTATTCAACTCATCAGCACGATGTCGGAATCCGGAGCACAGGTAGAAGATCTTGAGGTGAAGATCCCCGTAGCAGGCCCTGCTGGTGTCGCTGCAGCTGGCTCGCCCAAGAGTCCCGCGCCCAAACTTGACTTCAAGGTCTGGCGATGTATCTATCCTGCCTACATTGATAGCACAAGGGGTAAGAGCGGAGGGCGTAAGATCCCGTTGAAGGACGCAGTTGCCACTCCCAATGTCCAAGAGATGGCAGTCGCCGCACGCAGTCTTAACCTACCCGTTCACATTGAAAACAAGCGCCTTCCTCGCGACCCCTACTCTCAGGGACGCATTCGTGTGCGACTTCTCGACTCGTTTGGAAAGCCCTACTCCGACGCACTCTCCACGCCTCTCAAGGTCATGAAGGAGATCGCTTCGGTGATCAAGAAGGCTCGTGCTGTTGCAGAGGAAAATGCAAAGAAGGCCTCGGCTGCTGCAGCAGCCTCAGCAACAGCGTCGCCCGCAGGCAAGCCTAACAAGAAGAGGTAATTAGAACAGATCGATGCGAGGCCCGCCAAGTAGATCGACTAGACAGTCAGGTCATTGCATCCACGCTAATGTTAACCGAAACCTATTATCTCGCTTTACGAATACAACGACAAACCAACTTACTATGCGTGGCCTTCGTTTGGCTTGTGTCCCAAACTGTGAACATGTGGACTAGTGTATTCACGATTCTGAGTTCGAGTGCTGCGATCAAATGGCAATGCTGCCATTATCACTGCCTAACTGGCTCTAGCTCTTGAAGAAGCTCCAAGCGGAATATTTTACTTGGTTTTTCGCGAAGAGACCGCCCCATCGCTACGTCAGCGTCATAATATTTCAACAGCGACTTGCAGTAAGTGTCGAGATCAACGAGATCAGGACTTGGTGCTTTCGACTCGGTTTCATCTGAGGTGGCCGTGTCAAAGGCAACACTTCGACGCCACATCTCCTTGAGCCGGATTTGGAACAGCTCAGTTAGCTGCTGGATGAGTTCAGTTCGGTCAGGATTGTTGGCCTGAGCCTCACCCATTGCCGTAAGTACCGACGCCTCACTTCGAAGCCAAGATGCAATGAGTGTGTAGGCCTGGGACACGATTGATTCAAGCACGATGACTTGTTCAGGCGCGGCCGCTAGCAGATCCATTTGAGCGAGCATAGTGTCCCATGCTTGCTTGCTGAACGTAGGAATGTTCACTCTGAAGTTCGAGAAGTGTGATAAGCTCAACTTGGACGATGAGGATGACACTTCATCACTACTCTGCTCCTCAGAAGAGGATGCGCTCTCCTGGACTTGATCTGTGGCCGAAGCTGATGTGCGACACAAAGTACTAGGCTGCATACTCGTAGATACGGAAGGCTTGGGTTTCGCCCGACGATTAAGTGCCATAACCTCACATGCGAGTGCAAGATCGCGGTCAATAGCAAGACACATCGTCAATGCGGTATCTTGCATCGAGTAGGCGCGGTTCAGAAGTCCTCTTCCGTGCGCTGTGTGCATATCTAATCGCATCTTTGTTGCATTCACAATGCGATCAATATCATGCAAGAACTCTCGTACACACAAATATGAGTTCGAGTTAATCTTCATGCTGATATCTACCAAGAAGATATCATCTCCAGTCGAGCGATAAGCCGAGTCATGGAGCGGCTCTTCAATAAAGTCGCGATAGAATCGACACAGATGAGAGCATATGGAGCGCAATACGAGTCTTAAATGGAGCAGGAGGATTTGTTCATCTCGCAACCGAACGATATCAACCTGGGCTCTGTCATTGCTCGTTGAGTCCGCACTATTAAGCGATACATTTGCCTCCTTTGGCTCAGCCGTCATGCGATTTTCAGCATCGACATCCACCGATCCACTGTTCGAAGCGAGAACAGCCGGCTGGCTATTCGATTGTCCCACAGCTTGAGTCGTTGAACCAGGTTTTGGGCGTCTTGTTGGAGCTATAATAGCTTCGATAATGGGCACGAAGAAGTCAGTCGCTCGAGCACAGAACTTCACAAATGGTTCCACGTTTGCTACAAGCGAAGTTGTGCTACCGGCTTCCGACGAGGCTGAATAATAAAAGTCAAAGGGGTGCGTAAGCTTCTGCCGGCTGAAGACTTTCACTAAATCGCTGCCTAGCGGGTCAGCTTGAGAACCCATAGCAATTTGCCCAAAGTCCGCGTTCTGAACGACATTATTCTCGCAAAGCAGCTCAAAGTTCTGTGCGGCTTCACTCACCTTCTCAGTGCCGGTTTGTGACACACTGCGATCGATGGTACTACCTGTAGCGGACGCAAACAATGATTGCAGATCTTCAGGAAGGTATGCGAAGGGAGTATCCGAATAACCGAGGAGGAAAATAGGCTTGCCACCAGCGGCAAGATCACCTAATAGCATAGAAAGGACAACGCGGAGCGGTTGCGGTGAAGCATACCACCACGTGTCGCAGGAGGGCCAGTAAATAACTGACGGCGCATTTCGGGTGGCCTCAGTGAAGATTGATACACATGCCTCCTCTGGAGACCTGGCTGAGAGATCCGACAACAACTGAGGTAAGTGAAGGGAAAAAACGGGATATTCTTCGAGCTCACGCAGCAGTGCGGCCGCCACCAGGTTCTGACCACAACCGTGCTTACCATGCAGTAGGAGCCTTGGCCTTAATGGAGGCTGCGAGGGTTGCACTTGGTCACCAGACACCCGCATGGGTTCGGTCTTGCCTTTTGGTGGAACTCCACATGGGAAGAGATGCGCAGTCACGATCTTCTTCAAGATTTCAAGTGTATCGACAAGCAATGGCTTCGCAATGACACCTCTTTGTCTCTTGCGCTGCTCGGCCGTGGATAACTCGCTCGTAACATCCGGCGGTAACTCCTTTTGGTCGAATTTCAGGGGTCGATGGAGCACTGGCGTCAAAGAGCTCGATATCCCATCAGGTGTGTCCACTTCTAAGGACACTGCAGGTGACGCCCCTGTGCGTGCGGATGCTGGGACAATCACTTCGAGTGCATCGAAGAAATCCTCTCGAGTTACGCGTACCTTGGATAAGTCCAACGGCACCGTTTGCTTACCATCTGAAGCAAAAGGCGAGGAAGACGCTGGGAAAGCCCGTCTCACGGCGCGTGTTGAGGCGTCGGTACACAGAGCCCTTAGGTCCGCTCCGCAATACCCGGCTGTGCGCCTTGCGAGCTCTGCAATGAGCTCGGGACTGACGGGTGGGTGCCATCCACGCGTATGGATTTTGAGAATCTGCTCACGTCCTTTTACGGTTGGAAGTGTAAAGAGCAGCTCTCGGTCGAAGCGGCCGGGTCTTCTCAATGCAGGATCTATTGCATCGACACGGTTCGTTGCGCCGATGACAATAACCTGTCCGCGAGAATCGAGGCCATCCATCATCGCCAGGAGTGTTGAGACAATGCTTGCGTGAATTTGATCTTGCCGAGCGGATCTCACTGGGGCCAATCCATCGATTTCGTCAAAGAAGATAATGGATGGCTGTAGGCGCCGAGCCTCTTCAAAAAGCACCCGCAGTTGTCGTTCTGCCTCACCTACCCACTTTGACAGGCAGTCGGCACCTTTCCGCATAAAGAACGACACTCGCTTGGGTGGAGCGTTAGGGTCAGCTCTTGTAAGTAGCTTGCTACAGACGCCCGCGAGGGCGCGTGCAGTTAGTGTCTTACCAGTCCCAGGTGGCCCAGTAAACAGAACCCCTCTCGGCGGAGAAATGTTGAATCGCTCAAAGATTTCAGGGTGCAGGAGCGGTAGCACAATCATCTCATGAAGTGTCTGGATATGCTCAGCCAAACCACCGACGGACTCCCAACCGATAGCGTCCATTGAGTTGCTATCAATGGGCTCTGCGCCGGTGCTACCTAGGCTGGCGCTTGACGTGGATTTTCCTCCATCATTCAGATTCTTTCCCGCAGCAAGTAGCCCCGCAGGGCCAACCAATGCTGTGGTTGCGGCAGTCATTGAAGTCTTCAATGAGGCATCTAGAATAGCCTTCGCTCTTTGCTGTGCGGAGTCTGCAGTGAGTTCGGGTGGCGCGTTGTTCAATGTGCGTTGCACAGCCTCTGCCAGAACCGCCGCAGAATGGACAGGGGGCAATGAATGCACTGGAAGTCCATGGATCGTGGTTGTTGTTGTTATGTCAAATGCGGGCTCCACTGTGAGCGGAGGAGGTGAAATCAGCTCTTCCGGCTGTTTAGATGGCTCATTTGGTGCCAGCATAGGTGTGATGGATGGCGTGACATTAATTGGTGCACGACCTGTCGAGGAAGAGGCCTCACTTGACGTCCGCTTGCTGCCTCTTGCTGTCACGACATCATTCGTTGTCATGGGTGGCAATGGGGCAGGCAAAGGAGATGGTAGCGGTGAGTCCGATGGGAATTCCATTTTGACGGGCACAATGGGTTCTTCTTCATCCGATGTGTCCGAATTGGCAGCAGCTGGAGAAGTCTCTGACTCCGTCTCAGCCTCATCTACCAGAGCCTCATCGTCTTCAACCGTCGCAAAGCGTCTGCGCCTATCCTCTCGCTGTACCACGTCGACCATCTCTCTCAGCTGTTTCTCAGCTCGCTGTCTCGTCATTCGCTGTCGATCCTGTTTGGACACCGCACTCTTGGGGAGGGGACTGCTGCGCGCAGCTGCGCTGCCGCGTGTGGTCCTACCGCCGCTCGTAGTGCTTCCTACACTACTCCTGCCGCTATTATAGCTGTCTGTGAACGTCTCATAATCTCCCGCGCCTCCCTCTTCTATTTCTGATGGGCTCATCTCTTGTTCTGCCTCCTGATCTTCGTCACTGGCTTCGCTGTAGCTAGATCCGTGCGAGTACTCGTCATCGCCAATCGTACCGCGTTTGCTGGAGCGGCGTCGCGTCCGTGTCCGCATCGTGCTGGCGCGCTGCACTCGTTTGCGCCTCGGAGAGTCGGAGTCCTCATCAAAATCATCGTGTGATTCTGACGAATCTGCAGCTAGGCGTGAGGATCTACGGCGTACTCGCGGCTCCTCTTCATCAGCCTCGTCGCTGTGAGCACTATGGCGGCCTGTTGCGCCGCGTCGTCGGCTCATTTTAACTTTCGCAAAACGAGGCGCCAGGTTTATGATTCAGCAGATTTGATCACTGTGTTCCGAAGGTAGGAGTGAGTGCAAGCTTGGTGAGACAACATTATTATTGCGATCTCTAACGGTTAATATATATGCCGTATTTTATTTATCAATACAGTACCTGTAATCAGGTTGTCTACCTCACTGGCTTTTTACACGAAAGTTCCCAATGCCGTCATCCGCCACCCTCCAGCGCTAACCGTCGTGGAAACCTTACTCGAGATCCCCAAAGAGGTCCTCCTCTTGTTGCACAGGAGCCTGGGGCTGCGGTCGTTCAGGTTGCGGTGCAGCGATCACACCTGCACTGAAACTGTCATCATCATGGTCGTTCCAGAATTTGTCTACGTCCTCGATTCGGAAGCCAACTGCCAACCCATCCACCTCAGAGTTGGCAATTGGAGCGAGTGACCCGTTAGGATACGACTGGAAGACTTCCCAGAAGTCTGGCTTGTCATCTCGCAACTTATCACGCAGCGCTTTAACTTGGGTGTGGTATAGACGGCAGACAAAGACATCGAGCTCGTTCTGACCGAGCATCACTGGATCGGCTAGATCTCGCATCGAAGGCCGTTCGCTCGCTCCATTAAGAACGAAGTTAATGATACTCTCGCGCATGGCATGTGCGCAGTCACAGGCACGGTCGTACAAGGAGTCGCCGAAGGATTCATACACCAGCGCCAAGATGCGAGCAAAGCATTGCCTCGTGATGGCTTCTGCCACACTGGCCGCGTAGTTTGGTCGACTGAGCTTTTTCTTGCGCGCATCCTGCATGTGTACTCGGATGTCTTGAATTGGATCGGCCGAACCAACGGCAACAGAGCCAGGAATGGATTCTGGCACAAAACCAGTCGCAGAGAAAACAGCAACGTTCGAAGAGAAGGAAGATGATGACGAGGACGAGCTGCCAGAGCTGCTAGTGGCCGACGAGATGACGGATGTCATATCGTCCTGCCCGTCATGCTCGCGTTTAAACGCATATCGCGATGTGGTAGAAGGTAAAGCGCCAAGCGTGGATGCATCATCCGAGTCTTGCTGCTTCGGCTTGGCAAAGCCTTCCTCACCAGGCTTGGTGGATTTTCCGTCCTCAAAGCTGAGGTAGTCTCTCCACTGAGGCTTGCGTTCCCGTGCAGATCCGTCCTCAAAGACACGTTTTTCCACAGGGAACAACATCTTGTAGTGAGCCTGTGAGGCCGTGCCATAAACGGTTACCCTCGGATGCGAGGCAATGATTGCATCGATTCTGGAAGTCAGCCTTGGATCGGTCTTATAACGAGACGACTTCTCAGACTTGATGGCCATATCTCCACTGTTCTCGAGCGGAGGCAACCCGGGACGCCAGATTTCTTTGGGATCATAGACTGCCGGTGCAGCGCCTGCGACATCTGGACTAAGTGCGAACTCAAGCGAAGCAGTCGGATCAAAGGCTCGGGTTTCAATAAGCTGATAAAAGCGCTGCAACGCTGGATTGAACACTATAGTTGGCTTGTACAGCTCCTCAAAGGTAACAAGCTCGCCGTCTTGGTCCCGAACCGTGTCCTCGTCCAGCGACATGTTGACAATTAATGACTCTGCGGCAAGCAGTTGCTGTTCCGTGGGCTTGACTTGACGCGCCAATGACGGGAAAGTGTAGTCACGAATGTCTTCGGCAAATGGGATCTGATTCAGGAACCAACAGTCAACGGTGTCCAGAACCGTCGGGGTTAGGACACCAAGAATCGGATTTGCGTTCTGCCTCTTAACGTACTTCACAACGGCGATTACGTTCTTCTCGATCATGGCACGAGTCAGTGCCGACACTGCACACGCTGACGCAGGCTTGTTTGGCTCGGGTACAACCACATCGCAGACGCCGATGAAGTCATGTCGGCCAATTGCACTCGCTGGAACGAATGCAAGAATGGTGATACCCTTGTTCCACTCCAACTTGAGAGCGTTCAGGACTTGCTCATCGATTGGTACGAAGTCGGAACCATATCTGAATGCACGGCCTTGTGAAGCTTCGTCAATAAGGGAACCAGGGTCAGACGCCTTACTGTAGATTCGATTCATCTGAGCACAAACTCGCTCAGCCGCCACTTCATCTGAGGCCCCTTTCTCGTCATCGCCATCGTCATCCATTCCATCTCCGTCTTGATACGCCTGCACTGCAGCACGCGCAGCCGCCTCTGCCGCCTCTGCTTTAACTGAGAGCCGCTTCAAAGTGGGCATATTCACAACAGCAGTCTTACCATACGTCCAGACAGAAATTCGCTCATTGTACTTGGAATCGAGACCTAGCTGCAGATATCCGCGCATCTTGGTGACTTGCAGCACAGCCTTTGAGCAGAACGCAGTAAGTAGTTCTTCGGCCGTGCTACATGACAGCAAGGCTCCCTTGACTTTACGCACGAATGTACGTAGGAAGAGCTCGTTCTCTGCCATGATCTGCGTGCGTTGAATACCTTGAGCTGCCGACACATCCAGAATTTCCTGAACTTTTTGCTTGTACTCTTCGATGGATTGGGGTGCCGAGGACGCGCGGTCAGCCGAGTCATCAGACTGCTCTGTTTCATCATCTTCGTCGTCAAAGTTGTCGTCGAAATCCATGCCAATGAAGTTCAGCTTAAAGTCACCCAAAACCAAGGCCTGCTCGATGACATCGACGCTACCTCGATCAATTTCTACAGCTGCGTCGGACAAGACGTAAATCTTCTTCGTGAATTTGAGCTTGCCGACACGTTCTCGCAGCATCTTCATTGCGACGACGATACCGTCAAGAATATCGCCTCGGGCGTCAGGTGATGGATCAAACTTGTCCTCAAGTGAGCTGAGCTGCTCCACCAGCTGGAGATCTGGCTTTGCGATGGGTCGAAGCGTTGCAATATTCTCATAGCCTTCCAGGTCCGATTCTTCCTGTTTCAGAATGTGGTCGGTCTTCTTCGTACCGACAAGGACGACACCGATCTCATCACGCTTGGTGAACATCAGCTTGTGTATGATGAGCTTGCGGACCGCAAACCGGGCCTTGTCGAGCTTGCACTCTTCATTGTTGCCGTACTCGCGCATCGACTTGCCCACATCGAGCACAATCACGATGGCTTCCTTCGACATGGTGAGTGGATGTGAAACTAAATCTCCTTGCTCAGCAGCGTTTGGATGTGGTATTTCTTCTACCCTGCCTGAGGCTGAGGTCAGTTACCTTCAGTCTCGGTCCAGTTCAGGTGTTGTAATGGTTGTTCAAGAATAGGTAGATCTATCACTTTGCAGCACAAGTGCCGGAGGATATGGCGGGTGGTGTGAGATAGCCGCGAGTGTCGTCAGTCGGATTGACCCAACACCTGGAGCGTGCAGTGAGCAGCACTCGCGAAATCCGTTCCGACGCTCGAGGTTGAAACCCCTCTTGAGGGGGGAAAATCTCGTCTGGCTCTGGCCCAGGGCGTTTTCCCGGCAAATTCCCAGGCCAGGACGGGAGGGCGGGGTTTAAAATTCCCGGCCAGGACGGATAGAGCCCCTGGTTTCGAACGAGTAACTGCTTTTTCTGTCAAGGATAAAAACGCAAATTTAACACCCTTGCAGGTGTGGGCTTGGTGTCTAACTTGTGTGACAAAACTATTAACGTGTTGCATAACCATTTCAATGCACTGGTTGACGGCGTGCAGTCTATAAACCACCATACTTCAGACTCCTCCCAGCCCAACAACGTTTTAATCGACCAACGAGAGCTGAGCACACGCGGAGTGAGGGCTTTGGCCACCCTGCCCCGGGACGCAAGCGACTTGCCTGCACTGCGTGGACTGCGGACCTCAACTTACTCAGTGTCACACGGTCCGATACCCGATCTAGGACATAGAAATGCTTGCGCGCGTTGACGTCGATCCGCTTTTGAAGGAACAACAGCGGATTGATGCACGACGCCAGCGAAACGAAGAGCGTCGCCAACGCATTTTGGATGAGCGTTCTCGTACCATTGGTGTGAATGTATCAGCACTCGAACAGCAAATTTCTGAACGCCGAGCACGCGAGGAACAGGAGCGCCTGGAGAAACTGAAAGATGACCTCGTTCGGACCCAGCACGCGCAGATCCTCCAAGACCTCGAGCGCGAGCGCCTGGCCAACGCCCGTAAAGCAGAGCTTGAGTTGAATGCCTTCCGAGAGGCACAGGCGTTGGAGGCCGCCCAGCGACGAAGACAGGAGGCAGTTAAGTACCCCGCGATTTCAACGGGTGACTCTATTGTCCTTGCCTTCTCTGGTGAGGACGTGGACCATGCTACTCGACAAAAGGCACAGCAACTGCAGTTGCAGGACTGGTTGAATGAGCAGCTTGCAGAGCAGCGCGAGAAGGAACGTAAGGAGCGTGAAGAGGAGGAGGCTTACGTCCAGCAGCAACGCGCCATTCAACTCAAGCTGCAGGAGTTGGAGCAGCTTCAGCGCGCAGAGAAGGCAAAGCAACTCAAAGAGCTTCAGATGGCACATCTCACACAGGCTGAAGAGGCGCGCATCCGCCGGGAATACGAGGCTGAGCGTGACCGTCGGGCTGCTGAGCGGGAAATCCAAGCGCAAATGAACTCTGCGCTGTTGAACGAGCTTCAGCAGGCGCGTCGTGACAACGCAGCTCGACCAGTTCCTTCTCAATTCAAGGGCTTCTCGTTATCTCAACGTGAGTTTATTCTTGCTGAGCAGGAAGCTCAGCGACGGGAGCTTGCACTTCGACGACAACAGCAGGAAGAGGAGGAGAAGGCATGGGCTCAGAAGCTTGAGGATGACCGCCGCAAGCTAATCGCCTTACAGCGCGAGGCAGATGCCAACCGTGCTCGTGAGCTTGCATCACTCGCTGAGACGCGCGCACGACAGGCAGCAGAGATCGCACGCCGCGAGAAGTTCCTCAAGGAGAATGTTTACAAGGGTGAAGTCACAGAAGAATTCTTTAACCGATTTGGAACAGATTGCAGGTAATTGAGATTGTTGGCACCTATATCTGTATTGTTCCTGGTGTGCTCGCGCATATCAGATACAGTCATACTAGCACAATGGAAAGCCATGAGGACGCAAGATGGGCGAACTCTAAACAGCTCGGTCCCAAGCCTGTTGTGCGTAGAACACATGTCCCTCCACAGGCCGATGTATTGGTTCCTCATGACATATCCGGTACTTTTGGTGTTGTTTTACGAGTGCTGATCTGACTCCGGTCTTCGTCGCGTGGAGATAGTCTCTTCATCGTCGACGGAAGTCGCTTGGAGAACAGAACAAAAACCGGACACCGAACACGAGATCATCAACATTATCATCATATTCAGTTTATGGAGCGGTGGTGGCCACCACTATGCCGCTATGAATACAATCACATGAACATTTGCATAAGTGTGTAGCTACGCTACGCGTTTGCCTCACCGCCGTAGTTGTGACCCGGAAACTACATAATCCAGGACCTACCAACGGCTCATGATTGGACGCTCTCGCACAAAGTCAGACCCCGTGGAACTTTCGGTGGCGCACGCTGCTCGCCCTGACAAACCTTATCACCCGCAAGATCAGACCCAATCATACCATATTCTTGAGTTAGATCACCCGTCCATCTGACATGTCTGACGCAACTACGCAAGAATCAAAAACGGGCCTGCCTCCACTCTCTAGCCGAGATATTGTACGTACTTTGATAGACTTTTCTGAGTAGTTTTGGCCTATATTGCACGACTAGCATACGATGCATGTTTACATACCACAATGAGCGTCTGTCTTCGCCTATCTGTGGTTATCCTTGAAGAGGTGATGGATCCCTCTGGCTTTTGGTCCTGCTTGGTTCTCTGCACCGTGTCTCGCAATGAAACGTGCGTCACCTGCGTATATGAGCGGTCCTCATCGATATGCTGTTTGCCCTCTCATTCCCTCACTATATTACAGCTCGGCGTTGACCTCGCCGACCCCCTCGCCGCTATGTGCGCTCAGTTTCTCCAGCGCTTCAAGGATGAGCAGAACGTAGAGCTCGAGGGTAAGCTCGGCAAGCTCATTATGCGACCACCGCAAACAGCCACATTCCGAGTTGATCCAGTGGTTTCTCCATGTGTTCTCAACATCGATCCCCGCAAGGCTTGGAGGTTTGAACCAGGAGTTGAGAATCTCCGATACGAGCGCATTCTAGATTTGCTCGAGAAGCGATGCAAACCGCAACGGGTACTTACCATCGACTCATTCTATAATGTCGCAGGCGAGCATGTGCGTGTCAGCCGTGAGCGTGGCTCAAACAAAGTACTGGCCTGCATAATTAAGAAGCGAATCGAGAACGGAGAAATAGACATGATTCTTGATCCAGCGACTGGAGCAGCAGTGCGTGTCAGCGTCCGCTCAGAAGCTCCAACTCCGATGCCCCCAGCTGATGCTCAACCCACTGAGTTCCGTGAGAAGGACAGACGAACGTTCCGAATCGGTATTCTTCAGTTCGATGTCACCAAGACTTTTGCCTGGGCTAGTCATGCTCCCACCGTTCGAACAGAGACCAATGAAGTTGAAGTCGAAGTTGCACCAGAATACGTTAAGGCACTATTTGCATGTGCACGCGAATCGGCAGAAAAGCGTACCGATCAATTCCTAAGTTATATTAAGGGTTTCGTCGATGTCCTCCGAGGCCTGCATTATCTGTCACTCGCGTCCGGTCAGGGAGTCCATGTCTTCGTCCCTACGAGCGTTTCCAGCACAAATGTCTTGGCAAGCCCCCACGGCAACGCTGGCTCTGACGATACTTCATCAGCGTCTGGCAAGGAAGGCAGCAGCGAGACAGGCACTTCGAGTTCAGGGACGGCGTCGTTGCCATCCTCTACAGTCACTGGTGAGTTGGGCGTGAAGCGCGTGCGGCCTAATATCGTGGTTGGCGACGATGAGGATGGGTTGTAATAATATGAGCTCATCAAGCAGCTATGGGGAAAGTTTCATCTCGTGAAGACCCAATGAGGGCGACAACACCAAGATACAATTGCTTCCATAAACATTGTATTATAGTCACACTTCGTTTAAGCCGATATCCACAAGCACAGCACCAGCGCAACGGTCCATGCGCGTGAGTAGCATAGGCATTCTCATTACTCATTCATGAGCTTACCCAGGGAGTGTTCTTATTTCTTGCGACTGACGGGTTCCGTCCAAGCCAATGAGAGATTTTGACTGGACTTCTCGCCTGTGTTTTCGGGACACCCCACGGTTGCAGACCATTGCAGACGCAGTCTATTAACATAAGACAACTTGAAGACACATATACACTCTCAAACTCTCGGCTTACACTTGAGAGTCACGTGATATTTGCAAGTGAAATCTCTTGGCTCTGAGATCTGATCTAGTTGTAAGACATCCTGACGTGTTTCAGCGTGCTACGAGCGACCAGAACGCCAGATGTTGGAACCTCTGTATACAATTGAGACCCTGGAACACAAATATGGGTCGGTTATCTTAAAGGACGATCGCTCTGAGGCATCCAGTCTGAGCTTTGGCCCTAGCACCTCGTGCCTTTCGAGTTCATGGAGCGAAAGGTCGGTGCCGGCCATCATTGAGGTAACCACACCTTCTGCCTACAACAGCTACGACGATGTGGATTCAGACTACGATGCTGAACTTCACGAGTCTTTGTATCACATCCCCTCAAAGGAGTCGTTACCGCTACCTCTGCTAAGACTGTGCACAGAGGAATCCGATCCGACGCGAAGAGAGGATGGTCTAAGCAGTGCCACAGCTGATACCACTGCTGCGGTAACCCCTACTCAGCTTGCATCACGCGCGATGATGGACCATGTGAATGGACCTCCAACGTCGTCAGACGTCCGACCTCCTATTTGTATTCCGACAACTCCAGGTCCAGTCCCATCTGTTTCATATTGCTCAACTCTCTCATTAGAACGGACAGCGTCGGATCTACCTGTCTCGTCGCGATGTGTACTCCGTCTTAGCTCTCCTCCACAGACTCCTGAGAGGTCACATCCCACTCAAGCTACGAGTTATCTCGTCAAGGCCACCCTCCATTCTCCCAGCAGTGATGGACTTTCTTCAAGAGCCATCAGTTCGGATGACGAAGTCAGGACAAGGGAGGGATCTCACAAGCCGGAATTTCTCGCACGACCAGGGTCCTCGGGCTCTCACCATCGAAGAGTACAGTGGGATGCCTTCGCTCGTGAAGCATCCAAGCTGGTCCTGGCTGCGTCACGCATAATCTCAATGCTTACAGTAGTCGTTCGCTTCCTACTGTGGGCCTTCCCAGCTGCTAGCATAAGCCTGCCCACATCTACAGTTCAGACTTTATTATATCTTTGCTTCTGGGCCGAACTGGCCGCCAGTCTAAACACCCATCGGACCAAGCTTTCTCCGAAGGTTCCATCGCAGAATAATGATGACGAACCGGAAAAGCCATTCCATACGCCACTCCGCTGCGCCTTTGCAGCGTTCCTGAACTACGAGTTTACTCATCCTGGTGAGGTACCTTGGATTATTACCTTCGGTATTATGATGAGTTTGCTCCGATCTAATCTACGAGATCTGATGGGACTAGGTGCTCCCATTCCCAGGAAGGACAAATCTGACAGACTAAGCGCAATGCCAACGTTTGCTCAATGTCATGATGTACCAAACAAAGCATAGCTCATGTACATATGATTACTTGCTCCTCCGTCCTGCCAACCATTCTGATTTCACTGTTTCCCCAATTCTGTATGATTGTTTCATAGTATTCTAGTTTCTTCGCTCTGTTGATTATGAACTGCATTCAAGCCGGTCCTTCCCTGAACTCGTGGCTTCAGTGCCCACTAGGTGTGCTACATGCTGGATCAGGCATGTGTATTCCTACGAACAGTGAAGACTCGGCCTTTGTGGTTTTGACGGCAGGAGAGGGTGGATAAATTTACTCGAAATCCTCATTTACAAGTCCGAGTTCTAACTGAAAATCCAGTGAACTCTCCAGTAAAGCTGGAATTAAATTAGATAAAACGCATCTAGTGTATCACAGTAACTAGTCCAATTGCCAGAAACTCGCGTAGGAAACTGGCATATTGCAGTTTTCCACCGGAAAAAACACTCTCCTAGTCATCAAAGATCACTTTGCTAACCAGCTCGAGTTAGGTTCGACTTGAATCGATTGGGGGAGCATAACATGAGTGGAAACTCGTCTTCTACATCCTACTCGTACGTCTTTCGACCAGCGGGGCGTCGACAGGACCGTTATGTGCTCGAACGAGAAAGCATCCCAGTCGGTTCCGGACACAATCCCAGCAATGATGACAGGGAGGATGCACGAACTAAGCCTTTTCCGAATATGAACGGCTACGATCGGGGGAGGAGCCCTGCTCGTCGCTATACAGCCTATGTGCAGGGCGATCCTAGCGATAACGATCACGAGGATGCCGCTCTATCCACGGTGTCAAGGCCGACTAGGGCAACTACTCCAGCAAACAGAGTGACGAGTCCCGTTGACAGCCAACTCGCTCCTGCCGACCAAGTGCCTCAGAGGAATTCAACTCTACCCACATCTCCCGAGAGCACCAGTAGTCTTGGCAGTTCCGAAAACTCCGAATGCTCCGAAAACTCCAGCACCTCCAGCCGTTCCAGCAACCCTGAGTCGAGCGGCAATGAGGATCGAAGTACAGGCGCTCAGAACTTGAGCGAAGCCGAGGGTGCAGCCAACAGCACCTCGTATCGTGTTCCAACTGCTCAATGTCGAGTGTGTCTGCAGGAATGCATTGTTACTGGGTTGATACGGCCGTGCAAGTGCACAGGATCGGTGCAGTATGTGCATCGTGAGTGTCTTGACCAGTGGCGTAAGTCAAGCCCCAGAGCATATACCACATGCAATGTGTGCGGTTTCAATTACCAGTTCAAACCCAGACCCAGCCAGGGGATCCTAGCCTCTATTTTGCAACTCCCACCATATGTGCTGCATCCTGTCGCATGCGGCATTGGTATCTATCTTTTCTTGTTCCTCTTCCGTCTAATGTTCCCTAGGGCTCGACTTCCGATCGCTGTTATATTGATTTGGACGACATTTGCCTCACTTTCTCCCTTCTTCCGCGTCTTGTACGCCTTGTGTGTCGCCGTGGAATGCTATTCTATCGCACTATATCTCTATGAGCGGTACTCGGGCCAGAGAAGGCACCGCAATGCACAGAATCAAGGTGGGCGAGAGCAGCGCGGAGCCTTCTTGGGGTTCCCAGGATTTGCTCTTACTTTCTTTGTCGGACAAGGAATCATTGATGCTTTGACAAACGCACTAGCAATCCGTGGATTTGTGTCGCTTCTTCGAGTGAGAAAACGACCAGCTCCACAGCCGACCGAGCAGCAGTGGGATGAGGTCGTAGACTTTGGTGCTTCTCAGCCTGTGCTCTAGTATACACGAATCGAGTGCTGTTTATGACATTCTATCGCAACGAAAGCGGTTAGATCAAGATTGAACGTTATGTCTCTAAATCTGAAATGAATACACGCATGCATCGCTGTTACAGGACAAATTTGCCAAGCTCAAAGTTTTCACCAACTTCCTTGAGACGCTCTTCGACAAACTCCTTGGTAATTTCAATATGAGAACCAGATACGAGTTCGGGAGCTGTGAAGCTCAAGTCCTCGACAACTTTTTCGACGACGGCCTGCAAGCGTCGTGCTCCGATGTTTTGGTGTACTCGGTTCAATTCTGTCGCTCGACGAGCCAGCTCACGAACAGCCTCGGGATGCCATGTGAGCTTGATCCCCTCCGTGGCAAGAAGTGCCGTCTGCTGCACAAGCAAATTATGCTCTGGATCAGTCAAGACGCGGTACATATCCTCTTCGGAAAGGGGCTCTAATTTGACTTTTATCGGCAGTCTGCCCTGGAGTTCTGCTATCAAATCTGTGGGCTTGACGGCATGGAAGGCTCCAGCTGCGATAAACAAGATGTGATCCGTACGCACGGTGCCTCGGGGAGTAGCGACAGCAGTGCCTTCAATAATGGGTAGGAGATCGCGCTGCACACCCTCGTCACTTACATCAGAAGAGCTTACGCCACTCTTGCTAGACCTACAGAGCTTATCAATTTCGTCAATGAAGACAACTCCGCGCTGCTCGACTAGGCGAATAGCGGCCTGGGTGAGATCGATATTGGGTAATGGTGCTCCAATGCGATCAGAGGCGCCGAATGGCATCCCACTAGCTCCAGGTGACCCTCCAGCTAGGGTAAAGCCCATGTTGTTGAGCTGCCCGAATTCATTCGGCATCGACAGCCCAGGCTGACTCTGATTCATGATAGTTGGGACAGCAGTGCCGAAGACCGATCGGGCCTCTCGTACAGTGATCAGGTGTGTCAGGCGCTGAGAGGAGCCCGTCTTGTACACAGACACTGGATTTTGTGCATTGCCCGTTGCAGAGGATCCAGAAGTGCGGATTCCTGCCAGCTTAGATCCAGTCTGAGAGGACGTAGCGCAAGCCATCACACCCCTGGTAGAAGGTGTGTTAGAGTGAGCATTCAGGCTGACACCTATCCCAGAAGCGCGCGTTGGCGTCGGCGTAGCTTTGCTTACATGTGAATCACCACCCAGCGATGATTGTGGTTGCTGCTGCACTTGCGAATGAAGATGCGATTGTGGCGATCCAGGGTCTCCTTTCGACGCAAGGGCGGAAACCTCTTCAAGCTCTTGGCCCATAGCAAATGCCTGGGAACTAAGCTCAGCCGTTCGGCTCGCTTCATTCACGTTCGCAAACATCGGCTTGGAAGGATGCTGCGTGACGCTCATAAAGGAAATATTCTGGAAGTACGCATTCGCTAAGTTGCCCAAAACAAACGGACTCATATCCAGCTCTATAATGGCGTCATCGTAAGCTCCTTCTCGAAGACGGGCCCTATATGCAGAATCGGAGGTCATGGTAGGGATCGCTGAGCTTGGGGTAGCGTTAGGTTTCCAGCCTTTCATTACTCGATCAAAGGGTTCCAAAAGGAGTTGCGGGAAGAGCAAGGAGAGGATCAGGTTCTCGGCCCAATATTGCTGAAGGCAGGCGTGTCTCACGACGACTTGCTGTCGTACCTGAGCAATACCTACTTCCACCAAATCTTTGATGATGCTCTCGACATCACGTCCGATAAAGCCTACCTCGGTAAACTTGGTCGCCTCAACTTTGATGAAAGGTGCTTGAACAAACTTGGCGAGGCGCCTTGCAATCGCTGACTTACCAGAACCTGTTGGACCATACATAAGGATGTTTGTTGGTGTAACATCGTCCTTCACACAATCAGACAATCTTCCTCGGCGCCATCGGTTGCGCAGTGCGATCGCTACTGCCTTCTTGGCTGCGTCCTGTGAAACAATATGGCGGTTCAATTCTTCTACGATGTCACGAGGTCGCAGATCCGTGGCATGCTCGTCGACTTCTTGAAGCATCGCACAAAGCTTTGGAATCGAGTTGCTCCCAAATGATTTCAGCAGACTGGCGTTGAAAAGTTCTGCTGCTCCGACGGTGCCGGTGCTGCCATGACCTGAGGAGATAGATACTCGCGGCGCTGCTGACGACGACGACGCGCTAGTCCCTGCGAATGCATTTGAAACGTCGATGGGGAGCTCGACGAGAGCTTCCTCAGTTGGTGGTTGAGCCATCTGAACAGGACACGCGCTAGTGCTTATTTCACGACGAGAGGGAGCTGCATAGCGATATTTGCTGTGCATACTAGTGGCAGTTGCCTGGCTGGGGCGCGAGCTGGATTTCGGGCGAAGCCCTGACGCTCGCTGAGGCTGCCGCCCTCGAAAGGAAAATCTTGGATAGAGCCGACTGCTGGTCTCGGAAGCGGATGTGGTGCTCTGAGTCGCATTCGGAGCAGCAAGACGAGAACCTGAGGTCGACCCTGTCAAATTACGTACTTCCGACCCTGCCATTGCAGCATCTTGAGTATCTGCGAGGCCCCAAAGGAATCGTTGGAATTCCTCGGGATCTTCCTTCGCAAGACGTCCATTCGCGGCGCTAAAGATCTGTGTCAACGGAGACTCGCGAAGGGGTCCAGGACATTTCCAAAGTTCACTGTCCTGGATTTGTGACTCACTTACATTAACACCGGTTGGAGCCGAGGTATTCTTGCTACCATTTATAGGGATGCCGCTTTGTTTCAGAAATTGCACGTACTGCTCGCGCTCAGTCGCAAGCCATGATTTGGAGCCTACCCTTGGGTGTGCACCACGACAACCATTTCCGAGAGAGCCTCTGGGATGGTCATATGATTGCTGGGAGTTGGCCAACTCAGCCTGAATCTCAGCGTCGTTTACCTCGTAGGTCTCTGGAGAGGCGAGCTGGTCCGAACTGATCCCCAGTCTGAGTGCTGCATCAGTGGAAATGGACTTGGCATGTGTGTGAGCCAATCTCATCCGGCGGGCACTTGCCTCGATGTGGGCAAGAGTGCTCAAAGACTTTGTTGTGAGCGCATTGATATTTGCACCGCTGGCTGCGCAGGCAAGGGCAGCCGTTGAACTGGAAACTGAGCTGGACGCTGTGACGGAGATCAGACCCGATTTTAATCCTGCCTTGGCAGCGGATCTAGACATAAGGAATAGGATGCGCCGACCCGTGAGGAATGCACTCGCAATAGCTTACCATCCCATCCCACGTGCAGTAATCTGGTGTCGTTTCGCCAGGTGCAAGCATATTAATTTTAGCATTTTGCAGTGACCGTGAGGTTGGGTCAGTAGTCTTGCGGTCGTAACTTACCTGAGTGTATACAACACAGAAGTCATGTCAGGGGGGATACACCTGCTGGAATCGGTTGGTACGAATGTTACAAATTGAGTTCAAGTTTTTCCTCGCGTGTGCACCCAACCCCAGTACGGAGATCCACTGCAAATTGAATTCAATCCGCTTCACACAATTCACTGAATTGAACCTCTCGATCTGACTCACTCAGGGTGGGGAGAGGGGATCCGTTGGGTTGTCAATTCGGGCCAGGACGGCTGGAGGCCCAGCCAGCCAGCCAGCCAGCCAGACAGACACTCACCAGATATTGCTAGCCTTTTAGCCGGATGTGGTTATAGATATTAAGTGAAGTGAAGTGAAGTGATTGTATTGTATTGTATTGTATTGTATTGTGCCGGATTGATTCTAAACACCACCGCACTGCAGCTGTATTTGGTAGATACTATTCAAAACAACATACTTATTTCAGCTTATACACACATAACAGTTTTTACAACACTCACATCCTCACAGTGATTCTTCAAGCAGTATTCACATTCAAGCACGACTGAGTGAAAGCAGAGCGAGTTGTTCTGGCCACAGACAGCGCGCGATCACTCGGAGCGCGAATCTACGCTGGTTGTCAATCCCAGTAGAGATCGGCACTACTACCTTGCTATACTGCTTCGAGCGTACTCAAGAGCCTCAATAGAGCTCGCACCTTGACCATTGGCATGTCTGCGGATCCTGAGAGCTCAGGCCAAGTGTTGACAGCGACAGCAGCAGCAGCAGCAGCAGCTGATCCGAAAACGATATACCTGCGTTTCAGTACGCCACCGAGCCTCCAAGTGATCGATGCTGAGTTTAGCGCGACCACACCTTGCGGGGAGGTTGTTAAAGCGGTATTCGATCGTTTGTGGACAGACTATACAGACTCGTCTCCCACGGCCGATTTCAAGGTGGAATTCCATGCACCCGTCACTGGTGAGCTAATTGAAACGTTCGATACCAACGCATTGCTGGGGCCCAAGGCAGCAATCAGGTTGGGCGAGCTATCATATACTCTTGGGACTACCACACCACACACTCGAGGAATGGTCCTCTTGATTCGTCCTGGGCACTTGCTTCCTGTAACCAGCATAGCTGGTTCGGTCCAGTGCACCTTGATGACCGATGCGGTGCCGGATCGGTCAACCTTCGCGCGAAAGTATAACAGGGCCTGGGGCCTCCAGGACCAATATCATCGTGAGCCTCACGTGGAAGATGCACACCCAGACAAGCTCATTCAAAACTGGAGGAATGAGGATCCTACTAGTTTGCAACGACGTGAGCGACTCGCTGTCATAGAAATGTATGCCGGCTACGCACTACGTGATCCGCAATTCCTCACCCTGACGCGTGCGGAAGTCAATGAGATACTGGGGAGCGATCATCTACGCTTCCCCTATATTTCGAACGCTCGAGCGGGCATCTCTGAGCGATACGTCTTTGATGCGATTGTACGGTGGTGGAAAGCGCAGCCAGAGCCTAAACGGTCTCTAACTGAAGAATTCTTTGCATTCGACTCCTTGTTTCATCGTGTACGATTTACTCTGTGCGCTGGTCCCTTTTACCGAGATGAAGTTTTGATGAAAGGACTCGAAGATCTTTTAGGTGAGAGATACGCTGATTATTATCGACAGTTCGACAAAACGCTCATGATGCTGCAGGGCGCTATGTTTCACCTACCTGAGCATCAGCCACCTCGAGAAGACTTCAAATTCCAGCTTGAAACACTGCCCCGAACGAGCTTGACATGTGAAGATGCTAATGGAGAGTCCAAGGCAGATGTGGCTTCGACCACAATTGCCCCCGAGCAAGGTTCTTTCAATGGAAGTGCAACTTCGTCTGGGCCATGTTCAGCTACTCTTGGAATTCTAGCATTGTTTGATCAGGGACCCAGGATTCCTCGATTCCCACCTCATTTTGAAGTCTTCTGTGCGGGACTGAAGAGCAGTGAGATAACACAGCACTTCGGGTTCCAGTGCTTTGCAACGTCAGCCAAGGCGACATCCAACTCCGTCTTTTTTTCATGTCGTTCTCCGCATCGTTCCCCGAATGATATCTCGACTCCAGTGCCGTTCCATGAAACTACACACGCCGCGCAGTGCGAGTTGAAGGTGCTCACACCACAGGCAGTCGGAAGCACCCTTAAGGTAGAACTCGAGCTCAGTGACACTGTCAAGCTCTCAATGTCTCCAGGGTCGGGAACCCTCACCATCGGAGGAGATAAATCTGACAAGCCCGCGCTAGCCTTTAGCCAGGATGACGTGGCACAGCACTCGATGACAAAGACCTTCGGTCGCAATCTTGACCGATCCGACGCATGGTGGGTGCTGACCAAACGTGGTGCGGAGTATCTCGGGCCACAATCTACACGCATGCGGGTCATTGTGCCAGCCCGCATGATCACCGTGATTCAGTTCAACTTCGTAGACTTTACAGATCGAAAGCTGGATGTGAAGCCCGTCGAGCCGCCGACTCAGATTGAGATTTAGCTCAAAAAGCAAGAGTTTGGTCGTCACGGTCCTAGTAGGGGATGATGGCAAGAGTATTTGCCCCTCAATTGTATTCTGCTCATTTTCCACTGTTTCGTTCAATGAGTTGTTCAATTGTAGGGTTTATTGCACTCTAACCAATCGATCTCTGGCACTGTTTCAAGCAGGGACGATATACATCAGCGCACTTAACTTAATACAGTCCTCGATAATCGTTTTTGCTATCGGGCTTGTGTAGCTATGGAGGGGGTTCATTTGACAGAGGTGCGTTTCTCAGAGACTCTATGAGAGACTCTTGCAGAATAATTTTATAACCGCATCCGGCTAAAGTTGGTCTGGGAAGGACACAAGATGCGTTACCTTCGAGGGCTTTGTAGAGGGCCTGTGCGAGAGTGCTCAAGTATGAAAGACAATTCATTTCATTCAGCACGTGGTCACGTTTAGTATGCACCCGGTCTTGTCTCACATCATCTTACCACTGTGACGTATTCCATCCCCATGGTCACACCGGCTTGGACAAAATCTAGATCTTGTGTGCATTATGTCCGCATTTGACTCGGCTCGAAGCTTGATTCGTCGTATGCCGCCCTCGGAGACGGTCAAGTCACTCGTGGGCGTTGTGCGTCTTGCTCCCCAGCTCGAAGAGGACCTCCTCGTGAACGTCGACAGACCCTTCGAAGTTGCACGCGACCCTCAAAATGGCAAGAGCTATATCCTATGCGACTACAATCGCGACGGTGACTGCTACCGCTCACCTTGGACCAACAAGTACTACACTGAGGAGGGTGAGGTACGTCAGTCTAACCTCGTCTGATGCGCCACGCTTAAGGTTGAGGTCGAGAAAACAAGCCTGAGCTTCTTGGATATTTAGCTGTCCAGCACGGTGACAACATGTAGCTTGGACACGGTACTCCAGCAATCCCAACTTGCCATTCTCACTCTACCCCTGTCAGTTCCACATGTTTTCTCACGCTGAATTTCGTATATGTGCACTGTCTGTTTCACTCCTCTAACGTCTAGGTTGCTGACGGCGTTGAGCTGGATTCCGAACTCCGCAAGCTCGAAATTGAAGCCAATCAGATCTTCGACATCTATCGCAAGCTCTACTTCGACACTGGTATCTCCTCCGTATATTTCTTCGCCACGGGCGATTCCGTGCAAAAGGGCTTTGGCGCGGCCTTTGCCATTCACAAGGATGCACCTTCGGATGGAGCCGACTTGAAGAAAGGTGCTTGGGACTCTCTGCATGTCTTCTCCGTTGTGCCCCAAGACGATGGCACATCGTTCTCGTACACACTCTCCTCGTCCCTGATTATCTCCATGATCGTTGCTAACGATGACATCGGCACCGCGGACCTCTCCGGAACTGTCCAATCCGAAGTTGTTCAGATCAAACCGGTGGACAAGTTCACCTCCCACATCATGAACATGGGTGCGATGGTCGAGGAAGCGGAGACAAAGATGCGAAATAACCTCGAGTTAATCTATATTCAGAAGGCCCGCGAGGTTCTTGCAGGTGCTCGCAGCTCGAATGGCGCTCGTGATGCTGTCCTGGGTAAGATCGCTCAGTCGCTCGCTGCGGTTTCCCTCAAGAAAGCAGCCGCTGCAAGCGAATGAAGGGATGGCCAGTCCGATGCATCGAAAACAGCAACCAACAGCGAATGTATCACTCACTCAGCCTAATCACTTGTGTATGTTCTAATCAAACACTCATCCCTTCGGTTCTCGACAATTCAGAGACCCACACACCCTGCCAGCTTCGATACAAGTGACGCCATTTCAAGTTTTGAAGCTTGGTAGATGTATTGTGAACGACTCGCATGATATCGTAATTTGCCGCTTCTACCACTGTTGCGCGCAGAATCAAGCACCTACGCCTCCAACGTGTTCAGGAGCAACATAAAACCTCAAACTTTATTGATTATAAGTATAGGAGCTTGAAATAGTTCAGAGGGTTGGAGAATCGGAGATATTGTGGCGCGGGCGCACTGGACTCAGGCATTCGAGTCAATACACACAGATTTTGCAGAACCAGGATCGGTACCCAATTGTAAGAGATCGTCTGAGGTAGCAGGTGCTTTCGACCACTACATTACGCATCTCCCCAGCGTGCAGCCTCGTCTTATTACGAACTCGTTGTCCATTGACGTGAGCGCTTGATCTCTCACCACACAATTAAATTCAACTTCCGGAGCTTGTCGAGGCACGAGGCGCGATGTGAGTGACGCTCTCTACCACATTCGGAGAATTTGGAACATTTTCGGAGGTGAGCACACGTCGGGCAAATTTCTCCGGAAGAGACGAATTTGCGATCGGAGGCTGGGTCCTTAATCCTAGTAGGGAGACGGTGCATTTATGACACCAGATATCTCGCCGGCGCATTTTTAGGCGTTACTATGCTGCATTGACCTTAGAATGATGTTCCTGTGGCATTTCGCGGATCGAGAGCGATCCGAAACCAGAGCTTGAGAAAAGTTGTTTAGGCACGTGTTGGGAACTTTATTGTGCAAGTGTGTAGAGGTCTTGACGTGAAGGCAAGGACACAAGCTCAGAGTCCCTAATGCATCTCCGCTTTCTTCACAAGTCTAGTTACTGTAGTCGGCGTAGGCAACTACGGGACCAGTTCTGGAGACAGATTTCCAGAGCTCCCTCCAAACTCAGTTCACGGCTTCGAGTTGTGTATCAGAACAGACATACTGAGAGGAACGCAAGTCGGAGCAGAATCGTCGCTCCCACACGAATTAATTAAGAACAAGAAGCACTCAGTTTCACAACATTCAGAGAATGCCTCCTGGCCCTAGCGCTACATCGCGAGTGTTCGCACTCTGTCTACTTTTCTTTCTGGCACATCAGGTCTGGGCTCAAGACTATGGCGTCGCCTTATTTTTGGCGACGCCCGTGGCACATATCAATGACCCATTTGATCTCATGCTAGAGTTCTCGCTTCCGGTCTCACCGGGATTCCAAGACACCTATACGCTTCGAATCAATGTGGCTGAGCCTATCATTCTGAACTTCCAGCGGCCCGTGGAATGCGACTTGTACACGAGAGCGGGTTCTTTGCGGATCCGCCAAAAGAGCACAACCGCTGTTATCGGCCGCAATATTGATGTCGAAATTCCTGCTGGAACCATAGTTGTTCCCAGTGCGAATCAGTTCTGGGGTATTGCTTGCACGGGTTTCAGGATGCCGCCAGATCCGGTGACAAACGCCATCGTGTTGATCTCGCTAAGAAAAGGCGCCACCGAGGTCCATAACTATGGTGCCCAGACTCTCTCTTCCACTCCGGGCGCTGGTGTGGTTGGAACAGTCGAGCATACCTTTATCGGATCGAACCCACTTTCCGATGTCACAACTAGCTTTACTCTCAGGCTCGACCCACTCCCCTCACTTAACCCAGGCGATTCGATTGTTGTGCAATTACCTCGCAACTACGTCACCTCACCGTCCACAGAATGCGAGGCTTTCACCGGACTCACGCGGCACCGAGTCCAAACGGAAACAGGTGCGATGGACCCCATTACCAACGTTGCTACGCAATGTGTGAGGTTGATATTCCCGGATGGAATGTCAACGGCTGGAGGCGCTCCACGCATGCTCTGTAAGAATATTCGACGCGTCAGTAGCGGACCTCTGGAGGCGGCGGAATTCGCTATCGCCGATAGTGCTTTGGCCCTCAATTATGTCGCTTATGTTCTTAACGGTGGTAACCTTTACCAGACCCATATCAGCTTTGACACACCTTCACGTAAGAGAGCTCCCAAATTCAACCAGTTCGCTTCGCGCATCTCCTACTTTACGAATGCCTTGAAGAAAGCTGCAATGACCCTTACCGTAGACAATTTCGTATGGAGTTTCCTCACTGGTGATGAGCTTTCGATTACGTTCCCAGATTGGATTGAGATCGATGATGACGTGTCATGCACAGGGAGATTCCTAGGTCTGAGCCTTGGCACTTTCAATGCCACGTCTGCTTCAAATAACCTTAGATTGAAGCTAGGTACAAACCTCTCCACAGTTGGTGAGTTCATTCGAGGACTATTCACTACGGGTTTGCCATCGCTACCCTCCTTCCCCGGATTCCCGACATCTGGACTTTTCCAAATTACTTGCGAGGGCATTGGCCCGACGGTGCAGAGCTTGGTGAGCCAAACGGCATTAGGTACTACCTTTGTCAACGGTGTTCGAAGTGTCGTTGGATCGATTGGCGACGGTGTTGATCTTGTCCGAGACCAGTTCGGAGTATTTGGAGATGAGGCAGAAGAGCGCTTCGAGGAGTTTAAGTCTGTCATGGAAGCCCGTGGAACGCGAGTTACCAACTTCATTCGCGACCTTTATGAGGACGCCGCATCGGCTTTGGGCATCCCCAACCCAACTGCTGAAGACATCAAGCAAGCCGCTCAGGACGCGATAGCGTATCTCTCTGTGGGCCCCAGGGCCTTGTACGAAGACTCGATTCTTCGCTTCTCTCCGGCCTGGGAAGACTTGCGGGATACAGTGACCGACACCTGGAAAGATAATATTGAGCCCGCACTTGTCCTTCCTGACGGCTTTAGAAACGTGATCGATACGACTGAGGACATTATGCAGTTAGGAGCAACAAACATATTAGATCCTACCGTTTGGAACCGATTCAGCACAGCAAGTACCCTGAAGGCAGCCGTTGAACACTCAGTCGGATATGTCGATGCTCTTGGAGATATGAGGTTTAGACTTTCCTCGCTTCCCTTCAGCATTCCGGCTGGATCTTACTTCCAGATTCCACTGGGCAACTACCTTCAGTTCACGCAAGATAGTCTTTGTACCGTGAATGGAGTTGCCACGACCTACACGCTTGGGCAGGGTAAGGTTACCGTCCGGATTCCTCAAGCGCTCAGCGACACCGGTAGCTCTTTCACAGAGATTGTCTGCTCAGGAGTTAAATCGTTGGCAGTTACCCCCACAAATGTACCTTTGACTGACCTCGGTTCGGTCATGCTCCTAAATTCCCAGCAGAATCCCCTAACTGAGATCGCCACCTCCATGCTAAATCAAATCCGTGGCATCGGTACCATGGGCACATCAGTAAAGCAGCTTCAGCATTCATCTGATACGGTCTCGACTGAGGGAACTCTCAGTATTCTAGTAGAGCCGCTAGATGCTGATGTAGTTGACGAGCTGGATGTGCTGTTCCCAGCAACCTATTCTTCAGGACCTCTTCTCTCTCTCGCATCTCCTCAAGGAGGAGCTCAGGAATGCGAAATTTTCTACGGCAGCGCCACACTGACTGCGAGCATCACTGAAATTCTTGAAGATGGCATCGTCAAAGGTTTCCGCCTGATCCCAGCTGAGCCAATTGTAAGAGAATCATCAGGGTTCGGACTTTCGTCTTCTCAGCCTCTAACCGTGTCATGCCCCCATATACGTCGAGCTCGAAACCTTCATGGCAATGTGAACAAAATTGACATGAAGGCATTTAAGGGTCATGGAAGCTCGCGTGTCTTGGTTTCCCAAACCACTTCTGCCGTTCTCAACGGCGTCGCGCACGCACCATCACTTCCTCCTCTCACTGTTAAGCTCGATGTGAGCGAGCACTCTGCTAATACGTTGGTTACTGCTGACCTCCTGTTCAAATCCCTTAATGTCTCCTTGATTCGAAACGATCTGGTCACGGCGATTCTTCCTGAGGGCTACTCATTTGCATCGGCTACATCATGCACAGTGGCTGGGGAAGATGAGGCTGAGGTTCTAGTCAACAGTCCAACCAAGAATGGGGCAACGCTGACCATCGCGCTTCCTGTTGACATTCCCGCTCGTTCAGCCGATTCTCAATCTGAAGAGATCCCAAGTCTCCGTATCCGATGCCAAAATGTACGCACGCCACTCACTGCTCGTAGTGCCACCGTCGCAGGCCAGCTTTCAATCACTGTCACTGATAGCCAGCAGAGAAAGATCGTTACATCCAACACGGCAGAAACGCCGCTCATCAACCCATCTACGCTCCGAGAAGGCACCTCCCTGACTTCCTTCCGCGGCCAAGATATTCCTTCTCCTGGGTTCGGCCTTCGATTTGGCCTCAGCAGCGATTTGGCCACATCGATGAGCAGCTCGCTAAGTCAGAACGATAACATCCTGATCGTCATCACCGCACCTGAGTCATGGGCGTCCACTCTAACAAGCGCTCGGGTGGCGTCGCAGGACGTAAAGTGCTATATGGGTGGGGAGGGCAATCTAAACATTGGCGTAGTCGACGCTTCACACCCGAAGCTGTCAGTCCAAATTCGAAGTGCAGCACTCTCGCAGGGTCGTTTCCGATCAATCATCTGCAGTGGTATTGATACTTCTCAAGATGAGCTGAGCCCTATCAGCGTTGTCGTCAAGTCTCCGGACGGTGCCATCTGGGCTGCATCACACGACGTCTCTTTCGTTTCGGCATCGTTTGCGACAAGCAAGTTCTCAATGCAGGTGTCCTCGAGCGCAGCAAGCAGTATAGCGGATGTGAGCTTCGTAGTCAACGGACTGCCGGTTGATATGGAGCCGCACTCGTCTTTCAGAATTACAATTCCACACGGATGGACACCCAACGTATATGGCAATAGCCAGTGTACCATCGCTCAAACGTCTTCGACAGCCGCAGTGCTTGGCCCAGAGGCTTCGGAATCAGATGGTAGCACGACGGTCCTATCGAGCTCACCGGAAGCACTTCAGGTTAGCGAGGGTGTGCTCGTCATTTCGATTTCAAATGGACCTTTGGCTCGCGGGTCTGGCTCTGGATTCGATACTACCATCACATGCACTGGCTTCAGACTTCCAAACGCCGCGTCCGCTGCAACACTATCAAATGATCTAACAATTGAGGCTCGAGTTGGTGATATCATTGTTGGACGAAAAGTTGGGGGCACTATTCCAGCAGTGACAGCTGCTTCATTGCTGGGTACGGCTGCCATCACATTCTCTCTTCCTCGCGTCTCCTCGCGCACCGATATGATAATTTCTATTGCTCCTCTTACTGTCGATCTCTTACCAAGGGATGAAATCGGATTGCAACTTCCGCTTGGCTTCTCCTTTAATGCCAACGGTGAAGCCAGCTCATGCACGGTTAGCCCGAATGGGGGCACGGGCGACTCGATTGCACTTGCCATTTCACGGCAGGAAGGTCCGACGGTCACAACCTTCACAATGGCCTTGCCTGACTCTGCCGGCGCAACGATTCCAGCATCCGCAGCAGGTGCCAAGGTACAATGTACCAACATTCTGACACCTTCTCAATCGCTTGCTGCACGTAGCGACCTGACGCTTCAAATAACCGCAACACAGCCTTCTGTCAGCGTCCGCGCCGTCACAAATCAAGCGAGTTTGCAGGCCATTGAACCCGGTCGTCTTGGTGATCAAATTGCAGTTCTTTGGGCATCAGCACCTGTGATCAACACGATCACCTCACTTGCAGTCACTGTACGCCCATTCGAGAACCCTGTGCCTTCAGGGGGTGCGTTCACTGTTCGCCTTCCCTCAAGCTGGGTTGTCGATGCAGGCGGTGCAACCTCGTGCACTGCTAGCCAAGCTCTGGTTCCTTTGGTAGGAACGACGCAGACAGTAGTCGGCGATGGAGGCTCGGGACCTGTACTCAAGTTTAAACTGAGTGTTGGTGAGACTCTCAAGGCCGATCGCGTCTTCGTCATGACATGCACCCGTGTCCGTACACCACTGCAGACGGAAGCTGCACAGCATGACATCGAGATGTGGACCGAGAATGCGTCTGGAGCCGTGATTGACAGGACCACTGCAGGTGAGCTTGCCGAGATTGGAACGGTGCTAGGAGATGTGAGCGTTCAAATCACGAACACCTTCAACGTCCAGCGCTTCCTTAGCTCTGCAGAAGTGCAGGCCTTGGCTAACATTTTCCAGGGTTATCTCGGTGGTATTTCAAGCCGAGTTCAGATCTACCGTCAACTGTTGAGACCACGAACGTTGAACACATTCGCTCATGGCGATATCGTCAAGTTCATCCATACGGCATCAATCGATACAAGCTCTCCACAGTTCCTGCATGGATACGCAGCCGCAAACACATTTGCCGCTGGTTCAGCCGGTGCCGAAGCCGAGGCACAGTGCAACGAAAACCAAGGCGTTGTGCCGGGCACCCTCGCGGCTTCTCAATCTTGCCTAAGCGCTGACGCGGCAGCCATGCGCGCTGCTGTCGCACGAGAGACTCAAGTGCTGGAGTTACGTAAGGCAGATGCTAAGCAAGAGTCTGGGTTGGTGAGCTTCGCACTGAACCTAATCCAGGGTACGACAGTGGACAGTGCTCAGCAGGACATGAATCGAGTTACAGTCCTGTCCGAGGGTTCCACCACGACAGAAGACTCCGTGCTCGATGTCGTTGTCCTCTTGGGATCGAATACCCCAACTGGCGTTGCATCAACTTTCGTTTCTCTCGTCGACGCCGCACAAGCCACACCTCTCCACATCCAGAACACATTAGGCCCGCTGCCACTTAGCATCTCCGCGCCCTCTACAGTCTTTTTGCCCAAGTCGTGCAGCGACGCTCAGCGCAACAACGATGAAACTGACGTCGACTGTGGTGGAAACTCTTGCGCCCAATGCCGCAATGGTGCACGATGCCTTGCGAATCGTGATTGCCTGTCCGGACGTTGCTCCGGTAACGTCTGTCTTGCAGCATCTAGTGGTGGTGATGGCGGTGGTAGCGGCTCAGGTGGTAGCACGTCTGCAGCATCTCCAGTTCAAGTTGCGTACATCCTCTCCCTGGTCGCTGCTCCATTACTTGCTCTCGTAGCGGAGCGATTGACGAGGTAGTGGGGGGACCTGAGATCGTCTGTCAGGCTTCATTTGCCAGTCCGTCGGGACCTTGGCTTGAACGATGATATGAGCTCGCTTGGAGCACAAAGTATCATCCCGGTAATGTAGTGTTATCCTGCTTTAATTATTCGTCATCCTACTTTCTATTCTGGTCTGTTCGACATGCTGGTCAGAGTGAGATGCTACAACGTCCCATGACTTGCATTCGACACTGTTTGCCATTCCCAAACATCCGCTTCCCATTTCTGCCTGATAACTCGCGCGCTGGTACACGCACTCACAGCCTCGTCTTGCTGCGTTGATTAGCACGCCTTCCTTGAACACACGGCGCTCGCTTTCACATCAAATACAAATTGTTGTTCATTGCCTCAGGTCAAAGGCGGTATGCTCAGTCTAAGCGAAGCGTATGGGGAGGTACTATGACACGGGGTCCCGATTTCGTGTCATAAGGTAGCACTCTCGTTGCGATAGTCGCCACTTCGCACACCAAGGAGTGATCAAGAGTGAGGGTGTATGCCCTCCCTCTGGACTTCGAACTGAGGACAATTTAACCATGAGTCTGGAGTTGGAGAGAGGCCCCCCTGCAATCACACGAGCGCATCAAGCATAAGCATATACACTGGCACAGACATTGGTAAAGCTCTAGCTCCATGCTCTTGCTATGCGTTGATTACTTCTCCGAACTAGCCGTTACACTTCCAGACCGAAAGTGCAGTCCTGGCTCAGGAACACATGACCCTCTGCCAAAAAAGGGCGCGAAAGAAAAAAGGGCGGGAAACTTGGGGTAGGGGACAGGGGGAGGGAAAAGCGTCGGTGGGGTAGGGTTTGGCGTCAGTAGGTTGAGGTGGATAATACCAGCATATACACCGCACGATACGTATCAACCGTGGCATATCCTTAGATTTGTTGCACACGGTGTGAATTCACCGCAAATCCTGCCCAAAATCGAGTCCGACAAGAGCCCGCCTTTTTCGGTTTAACCGTGCAGTCCCTGTCAGAGCCAGTCTTGGGCTCACTAAAAGTTAAACCAGTGAGGGAGAAAAGGCGGGGTTGTTCTGAGGCTGATTGCGTCGCGTTTTCGATGGGAATCCGGACCTGCGGACGAGTATACACCACATATACCACTTATGTCGAGTGTGATCTATCCGAATATGCATTTAATCTCCCCGCCACACACCGCCATACTGACGATTTCCCCACCGCTCCCACTGGAAACTTTAGGCGCCTCTCTCGAGCTTGCTTGACACGACCCCTGGTTTCACCGCCCTGCGCAGCGCTTCGACGAGGATCTCCGTGTGGGACGACGGCCAACCGAGCCAGCGTTGCCACCCAGTAGAGCCCTTGCCACCGAGCGCACGCCTCGCGAGAGCACAGGAGGCTCAATCGAGCAGACCGAGAGCGTAGCTCACGATTGGACTACCGGGGGGTGGATAGGATTGTTGCCTGCCCACAAATCCTCTTTGCGGTAGTTTCCGACTCCGTTTCTGGCTCCTCAGCGGCTGCAGAGGCTGTTTCGTGTTGGTGTAGGCATCTCCAGGATCGCTTGACACTGTGTGCCGTACCAACACCTACAGCACTCGCGGCATCGCCAGAGATCTGAATCCAACACCCCGACCGGATTGCGCACCTTAATTTCTGTCCATGTCGGGTGCACCGAGGCCAGTTGGCTCAACACTCCACGGCTTCGTAGTGCGAACATCCACTGGTGCCACTGCCGCCGCTACTGCAGCTGCAGCCAGTACCAGTCTCGATACCGCCGGTTCCAGCACCACGAGTCCTCACGCCTTCACAAGTGGTACGTATCTTGGAAAATCCTGTACGAAATCTTCTGGTGAGCTCCATATCTTCAACACTGGTGCCCCAGGGAACTCGTACTGAGGGTCAAGTCGGACTCGCTGCCAATGTGAGCATAATCTATATGATCCTTGGGACTCCCCAACTATGTACTTTTTCTGCAGTCCTAATAATCCTGATTAGATGTAGACCCCCGCTAACCATCTCTCCCTCGCCACTCTACTGACTGGAACAACCACTCTCATTCTAGACTCGCATGCTGATACCGACACAGATATGACTGCCGAAACGGTGGTCCCTATGGCTATGTACAATGTCAAGATGAGCATGGAGACAGTCTCAGTCACGGGCCGGGGTCGCCAAGTTGCGACACGGCCCACGACAACAATCGGCCGTAAGCGCGTTTCAGTGGTGCCACCAATTACAGGAGGAGTCGCGCGGCTGCTAGCACCCATGGCTAGACAGCAGGAGGAGCTCAGGTCACAAGCCCGTCAACAACAGCATGGACACGAAGGCGCTGACGAGCACGAGCTGATTGAGGAATGCGCGTCAGCGTTGGGACTGGACGTGAAGTCGGAGCAAGTCTTTGGTAGTCTATCACAGTCGCAAGGACTTCCACCAATCTCTTCTCAAACTAGTGCCGCTGCGGTAGCCACCTTTTCCCAGTGCGACCTGCTTGCGCAGGTGTCACAGAAGCAAGAGTTCCTGGCGGATTCCAGCCCAACCCCTTTAGCTGAAGCTGCTCGCGCCGCTGAGCCTGTCCCACAGTCTCAGACGTACCAGCAGCAGCGACTTCCTCCTTTCGCTTACAGAGACGTCGAAATGCCAAACACACAACCAGACGCGATTGGACTGAGCCAAAAACGCGATAGGCCTTTACCCATGAGTCCTGATGAAATCCACGAGCCCCCTACTCAACGTGTTCTGATATTGTCACAGAACACTGCAATCGCAAAGGAGAGCCTTGAAGGTTTCCATGTGAGTGCTGGTGGAGCGCCGGCTCCTCCGGCCACGAGGAGATCTCCCATTTTTGCGACAATCGCAACGGAGGACTCACTTGAAGCCATGATACCAACCCCTGACTTGAAGGAACAGCTTCAGCCAGCAGTCGTGACGCGTGCAGAGGAGCAGCAGAGCGACGCGGCGGTGCATGTGCTGTCGACGTCTGAGGAAGGCCCGGTGGCTCCTCAGCCAGTCGCAGACATGGCCAACACCACGGCGGATGACAAACAACCAGGAGAAAATGAGGCATCAGCGGCGCTCAGTGAGTACCACACACCGGTTGCGCTTGAATTCTGTTCCCAAACCCTTCGTCCTGAGGATATTGTCGGGCTGCCGTTCCCTATTGATCACGTGATGTTCCGGACTTCGTATGGCTCTGCATCGGCCTCTCCCAAGTCATTTGCTGCTTGGATCCAACTCATGATCGACCCACTCTTGGGAGCAGCGACAATTTTTGGTGTAGATCCAGCAAAGCTTCTTGAAGCGTCTCAAGGATCGACCACCCTTGCTGCACATTTTCTGCCGTATATGGCATGGACCGGGGCCTGCGATGATAAGCTGCGGGAAGCCATGGGAAATGATGTTCCCAAGCATGTAAAGCTACCTGGTCGCCATGAGTTGATCATGCCTGTCTCCTACGCCGTTTCACTTGATCGCTCTGTTAGATGCGATATTTCCCGCGCAGAGCTTCGGAATTTCTACAAGAAGTTCTCAGATCCTCAAAGGTCTTGGAAGCAGAAGTTACTCGCACCAACGATTCAGGAGGCACTCCGAATGGACTTGATTGAGCCTCGCCCGGGGTCTGGCGCTGCCATCGAAAAGGGTCAGGGCCAAGATGACTACGCCAAGCTCTTCCCTTGGACGGGAACGGGGTCCGGTACAACGCTGGATATTCTCAGCGTCATGCTGGATTCCGAACAAAAGCATCGTGTTTATCCCAACTTCATGGAGGCCCATACGGATCTAACACCCAAGATGCGTGCCATTCTTGTTGACTGGCTAAGCGAGGTCTCTCACGAGTTCTACATCGGGCGCGAGACCTTGCATTTGGCCGTTGGTTACGTAGACCGATACCTGCAGGCAGTCACTATGGCATACCGCAAGTCCGGTAAAATCGGAGAGCTTCTGTCGCTTGGCCGGACAAAGTCGAGCGACAGCAGTAACAATGGGTCCACTGTGCGTGAATCTGCACGCAGATGCTCTACGATCGAAAATGTTGCCATCCTGGAAAGCCCTCTGGCGACACGAGATGCTGCCCAACGCGCGTCGAACTCGTCCCACAACTCCACAGGAGTTGTACATGGCAGAGCGCTTTTCATCGCTCCAAGGGGTCAAGAAACAGAACTGCAGGCGGGATCGTCGGGATCCTCGAGGTCCGGCTCCCCAACCTCTGGAGCTGAAGCAGAGGAGCCCATTATGTGCCGTGTTGCGCGAATGGCAGGCGCACCAATCGATCAGCAACATCTTCAGTTGCTTGGTATTGCTGCTCTCGCTACAGCTTGCAAGCTAGAAGAGATCCATCCACCAGCACGAGCGGATTTGGAGGTCACCACAGATGGTACATGCAGCGCCAAGGATATCTCGGCAATGGAGTCGTGCATCATTAGGGCCCTGGAATGGAACCTGCATGTCCCAACGATTTACTCCTTTGCTCGTTTATACCTGAAACTCCTCACAACGACATCGGTTGAACTGTTGTACGAGGAGGAGAAGAAACAAACGAAGGACGCCACCATGAACTATCTTCCGACTCACCGTCAGCGTGTCTTGGCAGACTTTTGGGCGACTAGGCCCGAACGGACGCCATCACAGGTTGCATCACAATCACCCCCTGAGGTGCGAAAGGCTGTAGCGATGGTCAGCCCTAAGCCTGCAATGCAAGGTGATCCGTTCTCGAAAGACTTCGAGTTTGATGACGACGAAGAGTCTATGGAGACCCGAGCTCCCCAAAACACCTCAATTGCAGCAACTGCCGCACGTAGCGAGACCAATGGGGACCTGACCAAGGCGTTTGCGGGTGTAATGGAGGATAATGATGAAGATGACCCATTCAGCGGAGTGAATGGCAGTGTACGCCTCAATTTTTCATCGCCGAGGAACAATCCCCACACGACGGCCACCAATACCACCGATGGAATGATTGTGTATACACCATCCGGGCAATCGGCGGCAAGTGAAAACGCACTCCGGGCCCTGAAGGTAATTGCCCACTCTCGTGCAGAGGCCGCGAGCCATCCCAATGACGTGCTTCCACCTTACTTTGAGTTGGATAAGTTGAAGGAGCTCGAGAGCCGTGATTTCCATTCGTACCTGTCGAAAACCAACATTCCAGGGTTATTGACTACCATCGCCGGAGCGAATCATGATGCGATGAATAGCCCTGTTCTCTCAGTTGAGCAGCTCCCTCTACGTTCTTCTGCGTTCATGTGCCCGATGGGCCGACTCTACAACAAGACATGTACGTGCTGCGCTCCATTTACAAAAAAGAGCCGATATGTGTCCTTGTACACACCATCTGCCCACCCATTACGTGTGCATGCAGCGAAAGCACAACAGAGGCGAGCTACTAACCGACTTGCAGGCGAGGGCCAGAGGAGTGAGGACGTTGAGGAGGACGAGGTTAGCGTTGAGCCACCACCCCCATCGGTGTTTCTGGCTGCACATCGCTATTCACGCCTCATGGAGTTGCTTGACGCGTGCTTGATGGACAGCGAATATTCATATATGCTTCCATCTGACATCGCAGCAGCAGCTGTAGCCCTCGTTTATCCTGAGGCCCGCGTGCTTATCCCATGCCTCTTTGATCGAGCAGCACTGGCACCTGCCTTCCTCTTTGTTTCTCGACTGTCCGCCCTGCCTTTTGTCGGTGCCGGTCTTCCACGCAAACCTTACTACGAGGCTTCAATCGAGCCTCATGAAGTGCCTACACGACAGACCCATCATCCCTACACCCTCGAGCTCATCAAGACACTTGTTGAAGAGGGCAACCGATTCTCAGACTGGGCACTGAAGACCGATGCCAGCGAGCTCTCCAAGGCCTGGCGAAGCATGCAAGCGGACTTGAATATTGCTGAAACACAGCACCCACTCCCTGCCATTCGGGACCGCTCATTGGAGCCTTCGAAACTAAGCGTTTTCGCACGTCTATGGAACTTCTATACGCGCCCCAGCAGGTAGAGAAACCTGATCCCTAGCGTAATTTGTACAGATTTTTCTGCCTAGTCTAAACAACAGCAAACATTGGCCCAGCTTAATCTAAGTTCTTCCTGTATAGCTCTGTACTTCCTACACTTGCTTTGGTTTACATCACTTAGTAACACTTCCGCTTTGGTTATTACAGGTAGTTTTGTAGTTGTAATTATCATTCTATCGTCTTATTTCACCCGTATATGTACTAAGCACTCATATCATCGTATCTCGTTCGGCAAGAGGTCGTTGAACTCTGTTATTATAGAGATGCGTTGAACATGTTGAAGGAGGCCAAGGTTTAGCGTTGAAGGCCATCAGTGACTCTGCTCACCCTTTTGGGTGCAAGCAATAAACTCTCACTATACATGCTTTATTCGTTTAAATACCTGGCGCTGACGACTTGTATCGACTTTCAATTTGTCGGACGGCTTAACGCTACCGCATGTAGAGTCGCTCCTCATGAGATGCTGTGAGTGGAGCTTGATGTGTCTGTGTCGTCTGCTGAGCTTGTGCTTGCTCAGCTTGTCGCCGAGTCTCTGCCCACTCTTGTAGATTGGCGACCGAGCCGAGCCTACATGAGAGCAAGGGATGTGGAGATGATTTCGTGTTCTAATCAGGATACAGCGGATCCGCCACCATTCATGTGACATTCGAGCAAATACCAAGTTGTACAGTCATAGTCTTACGTACATTGTACCAAACACTTCGGTGAGGTGTTGCTCGTCCTTGTGGTACTCGGCGATTTGTGTCATGTTTTTTTGTAAGCGGGAGACCCCAACATTTAGCTCACCCAGAGCGAGTGCCAGCTGCTCGTATGGTCTCAATGGGTAGTATTCATGTGAGTGCTGCATGGTACCAGGGTCAGATTCCAGATGCACAAAGTGCTGTGACAGAATCACGGACTGAATGCTCACGTTTCAGTTTCGAGAATCTCGTGGATTTAATTGTGTCTAACGGCTACCTGGGGAATGGGGAGACTGCACTTTTTGCCGGCTCTTGCGCACGAGGATGGATAAGAGGATAATATAATGGCCCAGAGACAAGTTCCACTGCCTCTATATCGCAACTGCGAATTATTTCTGCAGAGTGGGCATTCAATCTCTCTAGCGGGCAGGGCGAGGCATTTTGTTTCTCTGAAGTGTATTTGAGTATGAAGCCTGGGTGCAACTTGCATTACCTTTACATGGGAGATAAAGGTGGCTTCGCACACATACATGAAGATTATACTTAAACAAGCGTGAGTATGAAACAAGGCCACAGTAGTAGGCGCAAGATAAGCCATAGAGCTGCATCCCTGAACTCGGATGGATGGTTACGAGACAGTCCGTATGAGACCAGTTGAAGCGAAGGCCTTCCACAGGAACCACATTTTTCGTTAGGTACCCTTATTTGACATCTCCACCATATTTGGTTTCTGGCTGCCGGTAGGGGAAGCGATGGCAGCACATGATCTGAATATACGAGTCGAAGAACTCCTTCCCGGGCTTCGAGGTGGTCTGCAGAATACCCGACACCGTTGGATCTTCCGCCTTGCGCTCGTTTCTGGGCACGCCTGCAGCATCGAGTAAATCTCTACCGTCATCCGCTCCTCCAGAGCATGCAATAGGCTTTCCGTGCACGTACTGGTCCGTCACGAAAGCGACGGCACCGTGCCAGCATAGAAGATCCTTGGCGGCATCGCCGACAACATATGCACCGTCGTAGAGACAAGATGCCGCATTGGGGAATGGCGTATCAACTTTGAGCTCTTCATGCTCATCTCGGGTAAGGGCAACTGTTTCACTCAAGATCTTATGTGATTCGAGCACTTTACGGAAAGCCTTGACTTCGTCGGCACTGGAGCGACTGCTAATGATGATAGCAATCTTTCGGCCTGCGAGTTGGTCTGGCGTAAGCTTCCTGTCCATAGACAGCGCAGGAGACGCCTTATCATGCGGCTCGACCATTGGAGCCGTGATTTTCACGCCAATCCTGCGTGCGACTGCTTCAGCAAGTACAGGATGAATATTGACCAGCAGATTGTTGACGACGTTCTCTCGAACGGAAATGGTCTTGACGCAGTTGAGCTCAAAGCTATATGCTGCGACGATATGCGCCTTTTCCCAATCGGTCATTGAATTCCAGAACATGGTCGCCTGAGAGAAGTGATCGTCGAGCCCACGCACTCGGACCTTCTGGCCAGTTTCGACTGCGGGAAAGGTTCTGAAAGCACCTTTGTCGGTCATTTCACTGGGTCCCGGATGGCCACCAGCTAGGGTATTGGGCCAGTATGCCACACGGCCTTTGTCGATCCTGTGACGCATAAAGCCATTGCGCTGGTGGTTGGCGAATGGACAAACAGGGCGGTTGATTGGAAGCTCCACAAAGTTCGGTCCAACGCGAGTAATTTGAGTATCAAGATAGCTGAAAAGTCGTCCCTGTAGCAAGGGATCATTGGTAAAGTCTACTCCGTTGATAACATGAGCGGGACAGAAAGCAATCTGCTCGGTCTCACAGAAGAAGTTGTCCGGGTTGCGATTCAGCACAATCTTGCCAAGAATGCGAACGGGGAGAACCTCCTCGGGGATGATCTTTGTGGGATCCAACAAGTCAATGCCCAGCGCTTTCTCTTCCTCGCTTCCTTCTCTGATGACTTGAACACCAAAAGAGTACTCTGGATAGTCTTTGCGTTCGATGGCTTCCCAGAGCTCCTGACGATGGTAATCAGGGTTCTTTCCACCGATTTTTTGGGCTTCGTCCCAAGTGGTGCTGCAAATGCCTTTAACAGGCTTGATGTGGAATTTGACAAGATGACTTTCACCAGCTCCATTGATAAATCGGAAAGTGTGAACACCAAAACCTTGGATGTGCGCAAAGCTGCGCGGCAACGTACGATCAGACATTGCCCACATAAGCATATGGGCTGATTCAGGTGTGAGCGATACAAAGTCCCAGAAGGTGTCATGGGCTGATGCTGCTTGCGGGATTTCGTTATGAGGCTCAGGCTTCAACGCGTGAACGAGGTCTGGGAACTTCAACGCGTCGTGAATGAAGAATACGGGGATGTTGTTACATACAAGATCCCATGCGCCAGTGCTCGTATAGAATTTAATCGCAAACCCACGCACATCACGCGGGGTGTCAATCGAACCCTTTGAGCCTTGGACAGTAGAGAATCGTACAAACAGCGGAGTTCTGGACCCAGCCTCTTGGAATAAACTTGCAACGGTAATGTCGGAGGCCGATTCCGTACATTCAAAGTAGCCATGTGCTCCACTACCACGCGCATGCACTACGCGTTCAGGGATGCGCTCGTGATCGAAGTGCTGGATCTTTTCGCGAAAATGGAAATCTTCGAGTAGCGTGGGTCCTCTGGGACCGACTTTCAAGGAGTTCAGATCATCCGTTACCGTGACTCCTTGATTCGTCGTAAGCACATATGATGCTTTGCCGCTATCACCCTTTCCTTCTGAGGACGGTGGGAAGCGATCTCGTTCTAAATCACCAGACTTGCCTTTAGCGGACTCTGAGGACATCGTTATGCTGTGCTGAGATAAGTTACCTACAAATCGACAGTGGGGCGACTGGGAGGTTCCTGAAGCGAGTGCGGTCCTTGACTTTGCGTTCTATCTTCTTCAATTGTTCTAGAATTCAAGAAGTCGGACTGAAAGCAGGCCTGATTTTTTTTTGTGACAACTCTGGGATAGGGATGCAGGTATTGTTCAGGGATGCAGGGTAGGAGGACTGACGGACCAAGATCTTATGTGTGAGCCACGCTGATCATGACACTATTTCGTATTGCAGGGCAGATACACAATATTCATGTGATCCTCGCGCAATATACCAGACAGAGATCGAAATCCCGTGTCCAAAATTTCACTTCTCGCCTCATCAGCATTGAAAGAGAAATTATTTCGATATGTATTGGATAAACGTACAACGTCTTGTATAGACGGGAATAATAAAACATATGGTGTGCAGATAAATGATCAAGATGCGAGTCGGAAATGCCTTCAGACCGACAAGGTATCGAAGCGTTTCCGATCCAGATCAGTGACAACTCAGGAAACAGACAGAACAGGGTATACGATGCACAAATTCAGAGGATATGTGTACCACCTGGTGTTAGAACAAAAACTCATGGGCTTGCTTCAAACACTAGCAAATAGGGCGAAGGGCGAGTTGCTTTAATACAAATCATGAAATGACCACAGTTTGCTGAGCTTGCTCGTGGAGCTCGATTCGCGAGACGGTGACATGCTACAATGAACAACAACAACGGCCTACTACCTGGACGATCAATGGCCAGTGGCTTGACACTACCGCTTTAGCCGCTGTTGCCCGCGCCTTCATATTGGGCCAGCTTGGCCTTAAGCGCCGCGAGCTCTTCGCGTAGTTCATCGGCACCAGTGTCAACGGTTGCGATAAGGTTGGTAATATTCTTGACAATGCCACCATAGCCGAGGGTACTCTTGGTTTCTTCGTAGTTAATTAGCGAAGGTGAGCAATTGACGAACATGAGTGTACGTGCAGCACCACCGACGGAGTCTCTCATGACAGTAGTCAGCGTGTTATCACGGTAGTTGAGCTTTGCAGTGGCCTTTTCCTTGCGGTTTTCAGGATTACCAAGGATGTTGAAGATTGTCGTAAGAGCTGTGAGCGACTTGTTGATCGCCTTACTCTCCTCCATCATTGCAGCCTTGTCTTCAGGTGTGACGTAAGGACCCATCTGTACGCGATCGGCTCGTTCTGAGCCTGCAAGATCGCAGAGCGAAAGCTTACCATTCGTGAACTTTGGCTGGCCTGCCTTGGGCTTGAGTGATTCACGTTCGACGTAGATAGTAAAGATAAGGTGGGAGCGCGAGGACTCATCGTTCAAACCGGTCGCACGCACACGTCGCAAGATTTCTGCCTTATCGACGTAATCAAACATGGAGGCTGGATCATCGAACTCCTTGGTCATCAGTCCTTCGATCTTCACCTTATCACCATAAATTTTGGCAGTTAAGGTCTTGGCCTGTTTGGACTGGTCTCGATTACCACCCTTCTTCTCCTCGTCCTTCGATTCAGCCTGGTCCAGAAGCGAGAAACGATCGATGTAGAACTGTCCCTTTTGCTTGTTCGCGCAGACCGAGAAGTTGTGGCCGGCCTCATGGCACTTAGCACACTTCTTACAGTCAACGAACGAGTGGCCAACTTCGAGACATTTGAAGCAACGCACGGTACCATTTCCTTTCGATGTTTGCCACTTCATCACCTTCTCGTAACGGTCCAAGATGTCATAAATCTGGTCGTTGTAGATTTCATACATGCTGCAGGAAATCTTGGCCTTGTACGCATGCTTACCAACGTCTCGCAACTTGTACATGTGATGAATAAAGCGCGGCTTGAGACCCCAGTTAGTTGGATTTGAAGGATCACCTCTCATGGTCCATGTCTTACCTGAACCTGACTGACCGTACGCGAAGATGCAAGTGTTAAGACCATCAAAGGCCATATCTCCGAAGCACTCACATTCCTTGAAAACCTCGGCTTGGTTACCGTTATCGTAACGTTCACCAAAGTCACTCAAAAAGACGTGGTCGAACGATTTCTCTTCCTCGACAGTAATGATTTGACCCGTGACATCAGGACGTGTTGTCTTCAGAATGCATGTCCAAGTGTTAGGGCCAGGGGCGACACACTTCACACGTGCATTCTCATCGGGATTCTCGAGTTCGTTACGAATAAAGGGACGGATACGACAGTAGACACGAATGCTACCTTTGAGACCTTCATAGTCCTGCTGGAAGCGCTTTCTTCGATCCATTTCATCGTGATACTTCTGCTTCAGGTCGTGAATGATCTGCTCCTTTTCTGCGAGCGTTGCATTCAGACTAGCGATAGTCTCGGCACGTTCCTTAGATTCTGCCATCGCAGCTTCCTTCGCCTTAATTTCGGCATCCAGCACTGCCTTGGCTTGATCACGCTCCGCACCGATAGACGCAATCTGAGCATTAAACTCAGTCGCCTGTGCTTCCATCTTTTGTTCATGCTCTGCCTTCAACGCGGCGAGTTCTGCTTCATGCTGACGCTTGAGTTCCTCAAGCTTGGCCTGGAGCTCTGCCAAGGTGGCCTGGAGCTGAGCAATTTCTTGCTCCTGCTGGGCACACTTGGACTGCGACTGGCCCAGCGCCTCCTCCAATTCCTGAACACGCTTATTCAGTTGAGCGGCCTGGGATTCAATTTCAGCCTTTGCGGCATCAAGCTGTGCTTGAGCACGCTCGAGCTGCGCCTTCTCCTCTTGGAGGCGATCTGCTCGTGCCTTTTCTTCGGAGGCTTGCTGGGTCATTGCCATGAGCTTGTTCTGGATCTCGTTCTGAGAACCAGCAGTGCTATCTTGCATTACCTTCAGTTGCTGGCGAAGGGACTCAATCGTGCGTTCGAGTTCTGCTTTGCTGGACTTGACCTCGGTCAGCTCCCTGCGTAACTTGTCGAGTTCCGCGGAGTCAATCGCTGTCTGCCCTGCAGCTAGCGTTGCACCACTTGCAGCAGCCGCAGCTGCGGCATTCATCCCGCCTTGCTCAAGCATGCGCTGAAGGTTGCTAGCACGCTCTGCAGCTTCGTCACGACTCTTCTCAAGTTCCAAAATAAGCTCTCGATATGCCTGATGAGGATCGCTTTCTTGGGCGAGCTTTGCAAGCTGTTCAGTATACCGTGTCTGTTGATTCACACCAGCAATGCCAAACTTTGCGTAGTGAGTACCAGCTGTAACCTTGTACTCCTCGATCTTGCGGTTGAGTTCGTCTTGCCAGTGAGCGGCCTCAGCCTTAGCTTTCGCAAGCTCCTCGGCATGCTTCTTTCGGATCAAGTTGAGCTCCTCAATGAGCTTGTCGCGTTCTGCCCACGCAGCGCGTAGCTTCATCTTAAGGTTTTCGAGCTCGTCTGCAAGACGGATCAACTGCTGATTGGCTTGTGCAATGTCGGCGGTCAGTCTGATCGCGACACCACCAGTTAGATCTTCTTCTTCGGTCTCTGGTTGGATAGGTTCAACAGCTTCTCCTGATGCAGCTGCGGCAGCTGCATTCTGAGCAGCTCGAAGTCGCTTTTGCGCTTCGCGCCATTGTCGATCTGCGTTGGTAGCTTCCATATCAAGGACACGCTGCTTACCACGGTAATCATCGTCCTCTTTCTGGAGCACCTCACGCTCTTGCTCGAGCTTAACTAGCTCATTCTTGATCTGTTGCTGGCGAGCGCGGAGGGCTTCGAGTTCTGCGAGCATTTCAGCAGAAGGACCTGTGGGCAAGTCAGTATCGTGGCGCTGAAGTGGTTCCATGGTCTCAAGCTTGGATTGCCATTCCTCCCATGCATCGACAACGGCCTGGAGTTCCTTACCGTTCTTCACACCTCGGAACTTCATCTCCTCATTCATGACACCCAATCGAGCAGCTTCTGACTGGACTCGTTCGAGCATTTCTTTCTGCTGCTGGACAAGTTTGTGCACGGATTGTTCGAGTTGCTCAGCTTCTTGCTGTGCCTGTGCCATTTGTGCGGTAGCCTCATCGAGCTGCGCAGTGGCCTCAGCCACGCCCTCTCCGGTTGCGTTCGCAACACTCATGGCTTCACGAGCACGCTCCAGAGCCTCGGCGAGAGGACCATCAACCATAGCGCGAAGCTGATCACGTCGTTCCTTCTGTGCCTTGTGTTCCTTGATCGCCGTGTTGAAGTCAGGGAAGAGCGCCAAGAAAGGCTTGATTTCAGCAAGCTTCTGAGGAGTCATCATTTCAGGCGTCAGGTTGAAGCGAGCAAGTTGTTCGACGAGTTCCTGAGGCGGAGTGACCTTGGGAGTTGATCTGAGTGCGACCTCACGCCACATCTCACATGCACGCGACATCGTTGCGCGGAATTCATCGTCCTCAATCAATGCAGGGTCCAGCTTGAGAGAGTACATCGCTGATCGTGCATCAGACACACTCTTTTGGGCCTGGTCCTTGATAGACTTGAACTCGGCGCGCAACTTGGCGAGCTGTGCTCGTGCAGCTTCGTCGTCAGGGTTCTTGTCGGAGTACTCCTTGAGCTTATCGTACTCTTCTTTCTTCTCACGCATGGAAGCCTTTTGCGCAGCCGTGACCTCACCATGACCGCACGCTTGCATCATCGTGGTAATGATTTGAGGTGTAACCTGATCAAAAGGAATGCCGATTTTGTTAAATTCATCGACAGCCTCCTGAAGAGTGTATCGGCTCGCACGCTCGCGGTCGCCTTTGGCTTCATCAGCTTCGGCACGCAGAGCATTCACCTGCTGCTCCAATGCATTCAGCTTAGGATCGACCTCGTTGTTCAAAGTATCGTTGTTGCGACGAATTTGCGCCTCAACCTCCTCCAAACGGTCGATACAATGTGTCAACTTTGCGTCCAGCTGGCGACGCTCGTTGGAAATGGCAGCACGTGTGTCCTCTGCGTCCTTGACGGCCTTCTTCGCGTCCTCCAAGTCGCTCAGGTTCAGAGAAGCGGCTTTTGCGCGCTCCTTCGCCTTCTCCGCCTCCTCACCCAGTCGTACCATCTGTTCGATCATCTTATCGTAGAAGTCACGCTGCTTTGCGAGCGCCTCATCGCGATCACGGTGGGCATCCGAAATCAACTTTGCGGTTTGCTCCTTGTGAGCCTCGATCATGGCGGCGTTGGCCTGGGCGAGCTCGTCAAGAGCTGCCTGGTAACGCGCACGCTGCTCTGCGCTATCCTCGTGAGGAACAGCTGGGCCTGCCTTTCGAAGTAACTCAACCTCATCGGCAAGCGCCTTCTTTTCACCAGTCAAGATGGCCAACTGCTTCTCAAGATCGATGACACGCGATTGGGCCTCGAGTAGAGAGTCTGAAGATGCTCCACCGGCTCCAATCGGGCGTCCGTCAGCTGCAGCCAAGCGTCGTTCGAGCTGTGCCTTCTGTTCCATCAGCTTATCGCGTTCGGTGATAACCTTCTGCAATTCAGCTTGGATCTCGTTGCACTGCTGGGTCTTCTTCTCGAGCTCATCTTCGCGCTGCTTGATAAGATTCTCCTTCTCACGCAGCTGTTTCTGCGAAACATCCAAGCCTACGCGAGCCTTCTCGAGTTCTGCACGAGAGTCCTTGAGTTGGTTCTCATACTCCTTCGAGCGGCTCTCCATGAACTGGTCACGGAGTTTCTTCTCATTCGTAAGCTTCGCGATTTCCGCAATCTGGTCAAGGATAATTTTGCGTGCCTCGTCGATCTTGGCCTTGGCATCGCTGTGGCGTTCCTTGAGCAGTTGCTCGTAAGTCTGCTTGAGCTTTTCCATGCGGCCCACATGGTCTGACTTCATATTCTGCAGGTCAGTCATGAGGCTTTGGATGCGAAGCTCTGCGAGCGAAAGCGGGATGTAAGCCTCCTCCTTGGTATACGTCGAATTGTCTGCAGAAGGATCCCCACCCACGCGCTCACCCGGTTGCAGGATGTTGGGTGTTGGTCTGTTGGGGTCATATTCCGGCGAGTGGCCGGAAGACCCAACAGCAGGGATTGCTGGGCCTGCAAGCGTCGTACCCGACATTTGTCTTCCAAGGCAAGAACCACTACTCGATACGCAGGGTTAGACTCGGAATGGCGATCAGAATACGAGTTGCTGCGGGGGACAAGAGTCAGGGTAGCAAGGTTACACACGGAGTGAGTGCTTGGTTTTAAGCGAGCATGCTTATAAGCATGTATAAAATCTAGGCATGCGGGTCACACGTGACAGACCTGCCGGGAAAGGGTCGACCACACGCAAACGCAGGGGTGGAGTAACGTCGAATCCCAACTGACATTCAAACGTCAAGGGTAAATGGAGGCAATGAGGCTACACACAGCGTGGTTACGCGAGTTATCCATCAAGACCAAGATACTCTGCGAATTGGTGCTATTGCGAGTGCCTAGCACTGGCGCCCAGGCACGAAATTCTCTTCGCATTCACCCCAAACTCACTCTAGTTATTTCTGTCAGTTATTCTAAGCGCTTGGGATATTTTTGCACCCCCAAGTCTGGAAACGGCCGTTCGAATCGGCCAGGTTCAAAAATTTGAAATTTAAATGCACTTCCCACCAAGAAGACCCGTTTTTTCCAAGAGTGAGGCAGCCGGGAGCGGGGGCAAATGACCGCGTTGTGGTGAGTGCCACACAGTCTCATTACTCCAATTGGATCTAGCCCGCCCTGAGGACACTTCTGATTCTCGTCGTGACCCACAAAAACCCTGGCCTTGGCACGAAAATCGACCCGCTTGGAACACTCATAAGAGTGGTTACTACGATTTCACCCCGGTATAGTACGCGTTTGACTCGAGGAGCGAGTCATATTGGGTAGACACGCTCGTCCTTTCCTCCGGTAGGACGATCTAGACGAGCTCTACCCCTTCCACGACTCTCAGCCTGGACAGGGCCCGTGTTGGAACACTCTCTCTGCCCGCACCTTCAGCTCCATTCGAGTGGGAAACCGACAGTCGTTTGGAGTCGAGTTCAGCCATAGGGTTTGAGAGCCCAAGTCGAAGCAGAAGCAGCAACTCCTAGTAGAGCGACTCAGGCATAACACAACGTCGATGGCAACGATGGCGACGACGATGCCCATCACATGGCCCGAGACACCCATCGAGAGCTCGTCTCGGGTCCAGCTGAAGGAGTCATTTTTCCTCTCGAACAAGGATATTCGACACATCGAGCAGGATGCTGTGGTTTTTCGTTCCGGCGGCACGCTGGTCTTCATGAAACCTTCCACACTGGAGCAACAGCCCATTCTTTTCCCGAAGGATGTCTCTCTGGACGCATTTGCAATCCACAACATCCCTGCCTCGACGGTCGAGGCAATGGCGAATCTCTTCTCGTCAAGCAACGCTAACAATCACAGCAGCGGACAGCAATCCTCATCAGCAAGCGGCAACTTAACTGTAGCATCGTCTCCTGCGACGACTCCACATCCTGGTTCTATCCCTGAGAATGGACACTCAGGGCAAAGCACACCGCTGATGACTCCGACAAACGGGACACTGCCCACATCTGCCGCATCAACGTCGTTCGGATCATGGACCGATGATAACAGCCAGACAGTAAGCCCTGTAACAGTCCACGATAGTGCACACGTCTATTGTGCTGTACATGGCTTGGAGACACAGGTTCACATCTACGGGTATCCTTCGCGGAGAAAGTTGTTTTCTTTTAATGTTCCTGCGCTGGCCATCGCCAGCCTAGACGTAAGCAGGGATGGCAATTATCTTGTCCTTGTCACGGCGGGAACGACATCCCAAATAATGCTGTATCGTCTGGTTCATGTTCAATGTGCCGCGAGCGCCATTGGTGCGCTTAACACAACCCCTGGCACATCCATCTTCCCACCGAACCTCTATGGTCCCAAATCACCCACTGCCACGACATCGAACCCGACGCAGTTCAGTCTAAAGGACCTCACACCTAAGCTGCTCGCGTCTGCGACCCTACCAGTGCCCGAGACTTCACCGTTGGATTCAGTCCTACGGCAGATGCAAGTGGACTCAAAGCTGCCCCCTTCGTTGAGGGTCCTCAAGCCGGTGAGCACGTCGGTTGCGGGGGATATGGCCAGCACAGGCAGCGGGGATATGCTAAGTTCTCATGCACGTGTTCCGAATACCGCTCTGGTCAACTCGCTGAAGGAGCTCGCATTGCCCGTCCATTTGAAGGGTTCACTTCCGATGGTACAGTTTAACCCCTTCAATTCTGCTCAGATCGTGACGATCTACCGGTCGAACCTGACGCTGTGGATTGTCGGACCTGGTTCTGCCACTTCTATTCCACCAGCGCTGATGCCGATTGATGTGACATTCCCGATGCTTGACCTAAGTGCGCAGAGCATGAAGGGAAATGCTGTTTCCGAATCGCTGACAGCGGACAAGGAGAGTCCCGCCAGCACTCTGCTCTCGCAATCCCCACCAACAGTCGTCGTGGCTCACAAGTGGGTGGGCGACTCAAGGTTGGTGGTAACCTTCTCAAATGGTGCGTTGTATGCAATAGGAGTCCCATCGATCGCGGTCCCAAGAGCGTTCGACACGACGAGCAGTGGATCGGCCACTGAGGAAGCGTTTTACACTCATGGCGGTGTTCCAGGTAGTCCCACAGGAGGCCCTCGTACGGCACTGAGTGTGGCACTGAATGCAACGACATCGGCTACCATGAAGTCGAGGCTGGCCAGCAGTTTCTTCAGTACAGAAGAGCTCAACCTACTAGCCCCCATTCTGAGTCCCTCTCGAAAGACACTAGAGGCCCGTTTTGTCAGATCTTTACCCCTTCCAGAACGACCCCAAAGCACTCGGCCCCCTGTCGACCTTGACCAAACTGTCTCGTATTCTGAACCACTTTTGCAAATGCTAGATCGAGGTGTGAGGTTGAGTTCGTTAGCGCTTTGTCACAGATATTTGCTAGTCGGTATGGAGAACGATACGATTCTCTGGTTGGATATCCAGACTTTCGAGACCGTGTTCGTTCAAAAGCTATCTCCCGCCAGCAAGCTGACGATGCCGATCCAATCGCTAAAGTCACCAGCGCAGGTTCTTCTTTCGCGGTCATATGGTAGTTCTATTGTTTCCATTTCGTTCGCTCCTGACCATCGTGACTTCCTGGCACTATCCGCTTCTGGCGTCCTCCGTCGGGTTGTTTTTAATGGAGGTCCCGCAAATGAGATTAGATTGCTCTCAACCGCGCTAAAATGTGTTCGGGATGCCTATGTCCACCACATGTACGCACTCGTGCACAGCCGTTACGTGGAGCTCGCGGCAATAGGCCAAGATACATTCCTTCTACCCAACCAGCCCTCTGTGGGCGAGGTGGAAGCGAGCATCCTCCGCATGCGCAATTGCCGATTCCCAACTCTGGACGAGAATAAGCTCTTTGCGACGGTGCAACGACTGGCACAGGAAGCTACTGGTGCACATGGAGGCAATATCCAGGGTGCTTCCAGTGCAGATGGAAATCCCATGCCAACGTACCGACCCACCCTCACCATGGATATTATCATGAGCTGCGCGGAGAATCGCGATGAAGAGGCCGAGGCGGATCGACTGAAGGCTTCACTCTTCTCGGACGTGGCATTAGCGGTGTTCCCTCTTGCGAACGACCCTGCCTTTGCGCTCTATTGCTCCTTACCCGATACTCAGCATGTAGTGCCTATTCCGTTCCCTCCAGCTGGTTCACCCGCTGCAATTCGGTTAGAGCGTGATCAGGCCAAGTACGCGAATACCGCAGGTACATCGTCGCTGCCACCTTCTGATGGTATTGAGCGCTCCAATTCACCGCCTCCCCCATCGAACTTGGGACTAGATGATGATACTCACACGACCTTCGGCCAAATCTCCGCGTTTGCCATGTCCGGTGCAGGAGTTCCGATGAGTCGGGCTCGTGCCTCGACTTCCACAGTTCTTGTATGGTCAACCATGGGTCCGATTACTATTTGGAGTTACTCTCCTCGATACCTCTTGGATACATTCCAGCTTTCCACGCCAAAGACGGCTGTGGCAATTTCCAAGGATGCAACCTATGCCGTTGTCGGCACTGCCTGCGGTGCTACACACGTACTAAATATCTCAGATGTCACTGCGATTCGACTCGTTTGGTCGCAACGATATCATTCCAGTCCTATTGTCTCGATTGCATTCAACCGTGATGGCGACATCTTCTCAGTCAGCTCGCTTACGCAGACACTGTTCGTACGGACAGCAGATCTTAACATCTTAGGATTTGTAGACCATGCTGAGGTTCTCAATTATGTGCCTCCGAGCTATGGCGCTCGGACTCTTGCAGGACTACACACATTAGTGAGTGCGCTTTACCGTTCTGGCGCATCAGTTCAGCTTACAGAAGACTCCCATGCAAGCCATCCGTCAGCTTCTCAGAGTCAGGGGGCCGTCTCATCTACTGAGAGTCAATCAAACGTTCACCCTAAACTCAGTAGCCATTATGCCGTTCCTCCAGCCATGCAGCAGTTCCCTAGAACATTTGCGGAATCTGTGGCATTATACGTCCTCGGAATGTACGCCGCCGATGACGTCGAATTGCGCATTGCCCGTTCCATTGACGACAGCCTAGCGCATATGAGGACCCTGCATGGTTCAGATGGACCGAAGAACGAAACCAGGACGGGATTTAAAGCCGAGCAAGTTGCGTGCTTTGAGTGGGTGTGGGGTTATGCTGAGAACGAAGTTGCACCTGAGCGCTTCCTGATCTCAACGACCAAAGGTCGTGTTATTGTTATCCGGCCGCCAAATCCGTTCTTCCAGACATCAAATGCGGATAGTAAGCTTCAGATCCAGTCCGTACGGCCGGTCGCGACCGTAGTTCAGTGTGCACCCACTGCTATGGCCCTGGTGCCACATTCGGTCTCAGTTCATATCACTTCTGGCAGCCAATTGGTCGAGCCGATTTCTGGCGCAAGTGGAACTATGAGCGGAAGTTCATCAAACCCTCCACTTTCAATTAACACAGCAACCAGTCCAGCGAACGCTGGGGCCAGTGAATCACGACACTCCAACGATGTCTCACCTGCGTTTGTAGTCCTTGCCGGCGCGGACCGAGTGCTGCGCGTGTACGAGGTGCTACCAGATGACCGTTTGCTGTATTGTAGCTCGTGTGCGGTGAATTTCGCGTCACCTATCAAGTCCATCGCATTCGCCAGTTTTTCTCAACAGTACTCTCCACTCGCACTAATGACTGTTACATGTTTTGACGGCTCAACAACGATATGTTCGTTGCTGCCGGGCGCTGGTCTTGGCTGGATGCAGCCCTCATCAATTGCCATGATAACGCCTACTGCAGGCTCCTCGACTCCAATTACCTCACCTCTGCATAGCACGACTCACGCTGGAAGAAAGGGAAATCCTTTCCAAGCTGGTTCCACGAAATCAAGTGCTGCAGGAGGTGGAAGCGTAGCAATCACGACTCCCTCGGCGGTAGTCGGCGCGGTTCCCCGAATTGTGCTTGCAGATCCGTCAGATATTGTTGAGGATATCCTCGAGACCGTGGTTGCAGCTGCAAACAAATCGACCTCGTACACTGCTCTGACATACGAGCCATCGAAGGAGGCCTGCTTGGATCCAAAGACGATCCTATTAGGTGTGATTGCAACGTTTGCTCGAGGCGGGTCAGTCGATCAGCCGATTGTAAAGTCTCCCGCACAGCCGGTCTCCTTAGATGAGGACAACGCGGTTCGTGACCTGCTCCGTGGACAGTGTGCTGCTCACGCACTTGCTGTGTATGTCGCATTGGCACGCGTCGCACTGGCATCGATCAGTACTGCCACCCAGAGTGGTGTTCTTGCTGAGGAACCAGATGAACTGCATCTCGTTAACCCTGCTCTCGCGACGAGTGGCGTTCAGACGACTCAACCGGCGGGCACAACCCCGGCTCCAACCTATGCAGGCATCTTATCAGCAGCCTCTAGCAAGCTCACCAGTCTCCAACAATCCCTAAGCGATGCCAGAGCTTCCGCTTCAGCCGCTACAGCAGCCATCTTTGCGTCAATTCCAGGTCTCACTGGGAACAACGAGGGTTCGACTGGTCCAAGCGCTAACAAGAGAGTAGAATTCCCAGCTGCAACGGCGCGCTCCACCACCCGTACATCGGGACTGGGTCTAGAAATTGTAGGCGTAGCTTCTCCAGGCACATTTGAATCGGATACTGGAGCAGGAGGTGGCGATCCCACGAAGGACTTGCTGCAAGACTACCTCAGCTCGATTGCTAACTCACCAAGCGGTGGTGTTGGCTATTTGATCAATGATCGAGCCACCAATTCTGCGATCATTCGTCCCTTCGCTTACATCGCGCCCCACACGTATGCACGCGCTGGTCGCTTTACCGCAGCTTTCGGCCTTGGAGGAAGCTCTACAAATGCCAGCACTAGCTCCTCATATGCAGGTGCGACTGATACTCGAATTCTTATGACGGCTGGTCCTGATGGTGCTGTTCATTTCTGGGACGTGAGCCAGCTTCTACAGTTGCCGCTGTATTTGCTGCAGGAGTCAATGACCCCATCCCGACTTAATCACCAGATTATGCGCTCCGCACGAGTTGCATACGCCTTGCGAGCGCCTGCTGTGGTCAAGCCCGCCATGCTTGATGCATTTGCAGTTGCTGCATCATCAAGTGCGGTGTCTGCGGCCGTGTCGACTACCATGACTAACCTGAATTCTGTCACTGACTCCTACGAGGCATCTCAGGGCATCCGAGAGGCCACATATTCAGCTGTTGTCCTCATCCGAGATCCAGTTGCTTCACCGGGCGAGAAAGAGCCATCTTCTACTCGATGGATAGGCAAGCGTGAATCAATGTCCCGAGTCTCACAAGGCCTCACTTCTCAGCCTACCACCATGCTCACACAGCCCCAAACGGCTTCCCTGGAAGAGGAAGATTCCCGGGCAACCTTCGTGGCTTCAGCACGACTTGCGCATAACACGGGCCAGCTCCAGCCTCGAGAAGAGCTACAGAGGGCACTTGAAACCTTCCGTCGCACATTCGATCTGCTTATGAAAGCCAACGACGCTGCTTCACCTATTGAGCGAGTAGATATCCTCGAGTTTGCAGTTGATACGGAGCTCGTCGCTACATTACGCAAACGCGCCGATGAGCAAGTCGAAGCCACCGCCAAGGCAATTCAGCGAGACATTCTGGCATCACAACTCATGGCACATAGGATTCGTCAGGAGTGTGTCGATTCAATGGAAACTACAGCTCGACTAGTGCTACCAGTGACGCCCAGTGCACTCGCCGAAGGCATTGAAGCGCATTCCTTCCCCGTGCGAAAGGATAGTGATGCAGAGCGTTTACGCGGTCGACGCATTGAATTCCTACGCCGTATGGAGATTTTAGACGCTCGACTTCGCAGGTCGACAGCACCAAGTGTCGCACCCAATGAGACTGAAGCTTCCAGTTCTGCTTTGAGCGTAGGCTCCACTAATCCGGTTGTCTGGAGTCCAGAGAAGGTTGCTGCGGATTCAACATGCGTACTGAATGCAAACCCCGCCTCAATGCGTATGCCTTGGGATACTGCGGCCCCTCTTATTGCCCAAGTTCTGAAGGACCGCAATCCCGCGACATTCCATGCTCAGCATGGACTGGTGAACACCTCTGCAGCAGCCTATGGAGCTACTTCCGGATCTGGAACGGCTGGTCAGACCCCGCAGCCTGGAGCAGAGCCAAGTTCGTCGGCTCAGGCGAGCTCAACCCAAGCATCTAGCAATGCTCCAAGTGGCGCGATGGTCCCAAGTCGTGGCAAAGTGTCGGATGGTTACATGCGGGCCACGTTGCGAGACATGCATTATCATCCATTAGCGCTTGCCACCGAGCGGCAAAAGCGAACCCAAATATACCTCAGCACTCAACAGATCTTGGCATTCAAGCGAGAGTACAATGCGATTCTCGAAGAGCTGGCGCAGCAGAAGCAATTGTGCATTGAGATCGTCGCAGAGCGCATGAAACGCATCAACAAGATTCGTGAAGAACTCGGTGTTACAGGGCCGAATGAAAACATTTCGCTCGACCCCCGGGAAAGGCTCGAAACTATCTTCGAGGTGCAAGAGCATGAAATCAAGAGTGAGAGATACCTCAGCCGCAAAGAGCGTGAACTTCGTGCAAAGCGCGAGGCTGAAGAAGCGGCCCGTCGTCTCCAAGACAGTGGCCCGGAAAGAGCTTTATTTGAGATGATGGGCGGAAGCCCTGAAGCTAGCAAGCAACGCACTGTCCTAGCTTTGGACGTGGTGCGTGAGCCATGGATGGACGAAATTCCGGAAGACAAGATGAACGAGCAGCAGCAGGCAGAGTACGCAGCATACCTTAAGAAGGTGAAGCGATTCAATGAAGAACAAGAGAGGCGCCGCAAGCTACTCACAACCGAGCTTACAAAGCTCACACTCGAGATTGCTGAGCGCAAAAAGAGCTTCGACGAGCAGGTACGATGCTTGTCCAAGATTCGTACTTTTTATGTGAAAGCGATCCGCCAGCAAGAGCTGATCTTGACCCAACTCGCCGCAGATGTGTTTACGCATTTCAACCACGCGAAGCATCACGCTATCGTGCAGCGCCGATTCGATCTGGTATCACAAGAGCGCGTACGCCTCAATCGCCTTAATGACGAATTGCGACAGCAGTTCGATGCCCTTCGTTTGGTGTATGAGAGTGATGCTGGTCGTGTGAAGGAATTAGAACGTCCACTACGCACAGTCGCACCGCCAGAAGCATTACCGTATGCTGAGGCCCTGATGGGATTGATTCGCAATCGGCCCCAGATTCCTGCACTACTTCAGCACTTCCTCAATTTCATTTCGTCGAAGGAGGCATACTCGTTCTTTATCGCCGCACGCAATGCTGCCATCGCAGCAGCCACATGCCCAGGCAATGGCAGCTCGGTCTCGCTCGTGCATGCTGCAGGTGGAGTCGTTTCTGTGCTCGCAGCTGCAGCTGCGGCTGCTGCGTCGATGCAAGGTGGCTCTGCCGGAGCAGCTGCCGCGGCGAATGCCGCTATTGCTGCTGCTGCGGTGCAATCATCCACTCATGCTAGTGCTGTGTCGCAGCGCACACACCTTATTGCACCTGCAGCCGGTGGAAAGCAACGTCATGCTCGCCGGGCGTCCATCGGCAGCACACCGTACAACGTTGCCCTGGCTGAGCATGCTTCCTCCGGCAGGACGTTTGAGTCATTCGGATTCGATCTTTTCGTTGACATGCTTCGAAGGAATCCTGGCTGGCCAGACCATGCAAGTTACGGCTGTATCCTGGCTCAGCTCGGAAAGGGTCTATTCCCGACCTTCCTTCATGCCTCCTCGCCAAGTGTTCCCCGCGCAGTCGACCCATCTCGTGCAACTGTATCCTCTCATTCCCACACTAGCAGCATATCCGGTGCACTGGACGATCAGTCGGTCGCGAACGACGGTCACCTCATGGTACCAGCCCTTACCAACCCCTCGCACGGTGGTAACACCTCTGGTATTGTGTCGACACCAAATCCTACGGCGTCCTTGGTCTACCATGGATTGGTCCTTGCCGGTGTGGCTCCGGCGACTCTGGCAGCGACGAGAGCTGGCAGCGGCCCAGCTGAGTACAATACTTTGATTGATCCAGTCGCTGCACAGCATGGATTCCAAGCAGGATCACGTAGTGCTGTGGGAGATGCCCACGCCTTCGCCGCGACTAGCGCAGGAGGTGCATTAAGCTCACTATCTCCATATCCACCAGCCGCTCTAGCACGACCTGCGTTCGTGGGACTGGCCCAGGAGTTATTGTTGCGGTATGCAGGACTCGTGCCGATTCAAGCATGCATTGCTCCACTTTCGGCTGCTTTAGGGGCAAACACTATTGTCGGACATACCGCAGGCGCAGGCGCGCTTGGTGGTGGTGCACAGTCGGTCCTTCGTGGTGTTGGTGGTTCATCACTGGTTGCATCGATAACGGGTGGGGTTGGCTCCACTGGTGCTGGAGGTGGGCAAGTGCCTGCTGGTGCACTGATCCCTTATTCTTCCACGTCTTCAATTCATGCAACTATCCCACCATTCCTCGGTCGCGTAGCAATGCCAATGGATCCTTACCACCAGCCTGCACTCGTTCGTTCTTTGGAGCCCGCACGGCCAGCAGACATGGCATCAGACGACGCATGGAACTGGTTCTTGAACCGATACCGAACGCTGATCGACTTGGAGCAGTCTCAACTACGTCGTGTCGAGGAGTTGCTTTCGATCATGTATGCACGTTACGCCGCTGAGTGTGCCTCTAGACAGGTATCCGCCGAGCTGGCAATTCTAGAGCGTGCTCGGAATCGTTTGACAGCGCATATTCAGCAATGCGAGCGTAATTCATCGGTTCTTCTCCTCATTCAGCAAGGCTTTGTTGAACTTTCTCAGTCACCACTGATTCCTGATTTGGGAGCATCTTTACTCGCGCCTCGCGTCTGGGTCCAGAATCTTAATGAGCAGATCCTCAATGCTGGCTCTGGTATCGAGGGCATCCTCTCAGCAATTGTTAAGCTCCACGCACGCACGAAGGCAATGGACGAAGAGATTACAAAGAAGGACCGGCTGATTACGAGTATGGCCGCGACCCGCACTGAACTGCAGGTCAAACGGTACAACAAGCAGCAGCAACAAGACATCAAACGTGGCATCGACCTCAACCGTACGCGTGAGATCCAGTCGCTCAATAACCGCATCCAGCACTTGCGCGACTCCGACAATGAGCGTGAGCGTGCCAAGCATGCATTGCATCAGAAGCTCTTGGCCCTGGCTCAACAGCGAAAAGATGAGAACAAGCGACTTGAGATCATTGTACAACAACTTGAGACGGCTGTGCGCGAGCGTATGCAAATCTCGGTCATTCGTGCGGATCAGCTGCTGGGTGGGAGCGTGTTGAAACAGTCTACCGAATCAAAGCAGAGCTCGAAGACCGATGCTACTAGTGCAGCAATCATGGAGTTGAGCGATTCTACGCTCATCGACCGTGCCTTGAAGGCATTGGACGATGATGTTGTCGCCGCAACGGCCCCAGACGCATACATGGTATCACCTGCGAAGCGAGCAACACGCCCGAGCACAGCAAGCACCGATAAAGGTTCTTTGGGTATGGTGTCGGGTCTGCTAGGTCTCGTTAAGAACAGCCCAGGTCAGCTTGCGGTGAATACGGTTGAGTCGAAAAAGATGAAGGACGTTACCCTGCGTCGTAAGCTGGTTGATTTAGCGAAGTTGCAAGGGGAGGAGGTGCGCTTCTTGCGTGAACAGGTCGAGATTCTGCGTCGCCGTACCTTCGCATCGTTCACTAGCCAGGCTACTACCGTTGATGCTCGACCATTCACATCGCCTGCCAGCTTCACAACTGGCGGCCTAGGTACTGACGCTACCGTCAGTTCCCCTGCTTATGTGGCACCTCGAGTCACATCTTATGTTCCGCCCAGTACGGCAGCACCCGCACTGGGCAACACAACGGATCATTCTCCTCAGGGTAGCACTCTCGCCAATTCCATTCGTGCGGCGCGTCGAGCTCCGACCGCCAGTGCAACGGTGGGCGCACGAGGAAGACCTGCTACTTCGACTTTAATGGTTCAGGGCGCAGCCTCGGTTCCAACGCAGCCCACCGCTCGACCTCACACACGAGCTGGTCCGATGCCAGCGAATGATGCCCAGGCGCACTCATTGCCTCCAATCTTCGGCTCGTCTCCTAACACCAATTCAATCAGTGCGGCGATGAGAGCACAAGGTTTCGGCTTTGCGGAAACTACGAAATAATGACTTTGCAGAGACATCCCTTCTGTACACTAACTTTTGTCTCCGGGCTGATTTAAAACGTCTGCTTCTGCATTGTGTTTGTAAAGAATAAACCTATGTTCTGTCAATTTATGAGAATCCGATTGTTGCGACATTTATGGGGGACTACGCGAGAAAATCGTCGATTAGTCGTCATTGCCAATCTTGACTCGTTTTGTGCTTGGTCCAGTATTCGTCTCATCCGTATTTCTTGTTTTGGATTCGTTGTTCGCTTCTTCTTCATCTTCTTCACCTGACTCTCCAGAGTCAGCTCCACCAGCACCACCTTCATCCTCCTCCTCTTCTTGTCGCTGCAGCTCCTCTTCTTGCTGTCGTCGCAGTGAGGCCCTCGATCTGCGCGTGCGGCCGAGTCCCAGGGAAGCAGCGTACGACTTGTCGGAGGCGGGATCCGCGTTGCTGTTTCCTCCTGCTTTGCCGGTCTCCTTGCCATCTTTTTCCTCGGGTGTATCTGCAGCAGTTTCGGCGGGGGGCTCTGTAACAGGGGGTAGCTTGTGCACGGTGCCTGTGAAGCCTTCCATGAGTGTATCCAGACGTTCCCACTGCTCAAATTTGGCTGGGTAGAATTTGCGTTGCACTCTTTCGAAGTTCTTCCAGATTGCATAGTGTGAGCTCTTTTTCCAGGCATAGTAAAAGTCGACAACTTCGTTTGTAGTCTTGGTTCGGATCAACTTGCGAAGCTGATGGAAGTCCTTGCCAATTGATAGCATTCCAGCCTCAAATAGGATCATTTCCAGAGGTGTCCAATAATCGAGAGGATGAGGCTGTCGAAGTGGAGTCAACAGCAAGTGCAGGGTGGGATAACTGTACGTGTCATATTCTCGACTGCTCCATGCATCTCCCGCACCTACACTATCGACATCCTTACGACGGTAGTAGAGTTGTGCAACTGCATCCAAAACGCCATCAATTCTCCCACGTCCTGGTTCCGATTCTTCGAGCGGATTGTAAGGGGCCTGTGCAAGAGCCTGTGCCTGAGCTTGGTGGTTCACACCCGAATTGCCAGTAAGCTGACCAGCGTGGTTGCTTGACGTCAGCGGTGTGAGGAACGAGGGTCTCCAGTTGGCCTCAAGGAAGCGCGAAGGCGACATGGATCGGAATCGTCGCTCCTTCTTGCGTTGCTTATCAGAGTCAATGAGCCGCATGCGAGGGGTCTCTGGTTTGGTCCCTGCTCCAGGCGCAGACGACGCAGCTGCGTCGATCATACTACTAGAGGAAGAAGAAGACGAGCTACATGGCACAAGTAGGCAGGCATGGGGCAGATTGAAGCGGGTTGATCTGGGGTAAGATGAGGAGAGCCACGGAGCGAACGAAGCCATTCGAATTGGTTCTAATATACCACGATGCTCTACATCAGTGGCATCATGCGTCTGTCGATGAAGCTACCACACTGCACGCTACGCAGTACGTACCTTGACATTGGAATTTGAGTGGGGCGACGCGTGGGTGCTGTTCGCGCTTTCTGAGGGTAGGAGCCTTGCTAAGAATTCAACCTGCGCCGTTCTCAAACAGTGTCCGACTAACCTGCGCAGGTAATTTCACAACCAATAATGCGGATGTCCGATTTTCAGACGCCAAGTCAAGTCGACTTTCGAGCCCGAAGGGTAATTTCATCCACCCGCTGGGTGGCAAGCATGATCCCGTCCACCCGTATCTGGTTGGGAAAGTGTGCTGTCACAAAGATGGCAAGAATAGCCTCCTCAGGCGGAGATAATCCTGCGCTATGTGAGCAGGCAGGATGTGACCTCCCCTGCTGCATCACTATCGCAACGCTCGATCCACGTCCGGGGCCGGAAACGCATCTGTGGGGGCGGTTACGCGGAAAAGATACGAGCCCCAGAATCAGGGGTGACGGAATACCAAAGCCAGGAAAATCAAACGAAAAAATGCTCGAATTGGTGAGGCAAAGATTGAGAAACAAAATCGCATTTTTAGTGCGTTTCTCGTGGTGCAATTGGCGTGATTTTGTATTCATTTCATTCGTCACACGCCGATCTTTGTTGTCATAGTACTCACACGCACGCATATCATCGCATTCATACCGATTTTTCTAGCAAACGGACCAAAATGTCTGATCTTAGAACCTACTTGATGGATGGCTACCCTGCGGTGGCTCTCATCTCATATGCCATCATCCTCGGTGCTGCATTGGTACGTCCATAATGTCTTTTATTAACATACTCCACGTTTGGACCATGATCTCGATGGTTTCGGGACGATAATGCACGGTTAACGGCAATCGCCCAAGAAACTCCCAAACCCAATGTGCTTGAATCTGCCGCGTCATGGGGGGTGCGATCATGTTTCGATGCTCCAACGCAGCCCAAACACATCATTTTGCGCCTTTACGCTAAGTCAGTTCGTAGATTCACACCCCTTCTCTCAAATGATCCCTTCTCCTGTGCTCGTATAGTACCAGAACCGAGGCAACCTCAATTTCAAGAACCCCAGCATTGGTGGTTTCCCCTTCGTTATCGTCAACTTCCTGTTGATTGCGTTCGCAGTCTTCTTCGCCTTCCCTGATATGACTTCTCGTTTCTTCGGCAACTGCTACTTCTTCATTGGTCTCATCGGCTTGCTCGCAGCCATTACCGGCAACAAGAATCTTGTTGCGTTCTACGGTGTCTTCGGTGGTTTCGTCTTCTTGATGGCAATCGGTCTCATGTACACGTTCGCACCCCTCAGCGATGGTCCCGCCTCTCACATTGATCCGCTTGCCTGCCTTGTCTACGCTTCCGAGACCACCTGCAAGGATGACGGCTACTTGCAGTTCATCCGTGTTATTTGGGCATTCTCGTTCCTCATCCTGCCTGCAGGAATTGTCCTTGCCAAGGATTCCGCTGAGGCCAGCGCAAACTAAGTGCCATGTAGTATGACAATGGCCGTCTTAGTTATCAAGAGTGTCGCTCAGCCTATTTGGTCGTAACAACTAGCCATCTTTGACCCTTAACCACCTACTGTTTGAATCATGTGGGCCATTCCTCACCCTGGCTCGATTGTCAGGGTGTCTTCGAAGCGGTAATACAAGCTACTACTTGTTGGTGGATTATTCGAGAGCCATAGCCAAGTGTTGTGCAGAGGGTTGTCAATGTCGAATATGTGTATTGGGCTTAGGTCACTTGACGACTGATGCCAGCCGGCGTGCTGGCACAACCTAAATGTGGAACTACCGCGCTGACCGTCAGCCTAACTAACATTGTTTGCTCATAAGCTTGGAATTGATGGGAGATTGCACCTTCCCACATTTAGTTACCCTCGCTCGAAGTGACAGCAAGGAGCATACCACCAGCCGACATGGGGATGGTGAACGAGGCCAAAGCACGAATGAAACCATAGTAACCGTCCTCATTGCAGATCTCACCATCTGCAGTGTTGAAGTAGGCATTGCAGTCGATAGGGATAGCGTTGCTAGCGTCACGAGTTGCAAGGGGGTTCTCGAAGCCGGCGAAGGAGAGGACACCTGCGACGGAGAAATGAACGAAGGCAGCGACCAACGTGTAGGAGCCAATGAGAGCAGGGCTGCCGTCGCTGGCAAGCACGTGGCCGAAGAGGGCGGTAGCGAAGAGGACGAGGGAAATGGTGCGGTATTGAGATGCGCCGAAGACGAAGAAGATAGCAGTGATCAAGTACCAGAAGTTCAGGAAGAGGAAGAACTTGCCGCCGAACTTGGGGGACATGCTGAAGGGGTACTTCTTCTGTATAGGAGAGAAAGGCGGGAGGAACACGAATTATGAGATGAATTATTTACGTCAGTGTCTGACAGGGTGTCGCGCATTGTTATACTACCCAGAGATTCGACGGGCTCAGCTCTGGGATTCCTTGTGATCGAAAGGCTCAGAGTCAGCTGCAGCCTGGCTCGTGAGCCATCTACGATTGGCAACATTGGCAAATGAACGCTCCGTGCAAACGTACGTAAACAAGAGCTGCGGCAAGGGCGTAACCCACACACATGATGATGGGGTAGCCAGCCTTCTCGAAGGAGTTGAGGTCGTTAGCCATACTTGAGGCGGTTTTTCTAAACACGCGAGGAGTGTGCGGGGATACACAATGGTTCGTTAAGCGTTATGTGGGATCCAAAAGCGATGGCAACGTTGTGATACACCGGTGGACGGCATGCTGTGGGAGCCAGGCGATGTTCGAAGGGGAGCAGTTCAAAAAAGAAACGATTCGAGCACAATGAGGGCATAAAATCACGCGCATTGCCCTCATGCATAGGAATGAAACAGAGTCAGTATAAAGGATCACATTATACTGCATCGATTGATATCCGCGGATCCTCCATGCACTGACCGTATCCTCGCTAAATCTCGACCTTTTCAAACCTAACCGAACCCACCATTTCCCCTCTTTTTTCCACCCCCTTTTTCTCAGATTTCTTTCAGCTGGCCAGAAAGCAGTGTTTCCATGGGTTTGTGCACGGCAGTAGCGGAGATCAGCGGTTATAATAGTCGAGATGCTTCACCCCCATTTTGCAGAGTTCGAGCACCTGACTTATCCTGCGATCAGCATCAGACGACCGTGCATTCAGCATCAAAACTGCCAGAGCACTCGCGAACCTACCTTTTCTCCCCAGCCGCTCCAACCGTCCAGATTCCGGCACACCAGCGAGTATAGGGATGCAATGACGCGTTGTGCGGGGGACTTGTCGCTGCTTCTCTCTAGTGCAGGATGGGATCCTTTATTTGCGCCTACGTGGCTTCGATGAGAATTGCAGCTGGAGCGGCATGGCGCGTTAGAAGGCGTAGACGGGGAGCCTGGGACAAAAGGTAGGCAAAAATAAAAAAAATCTACCCCCATCTCCAGGAGTGCCAAGAGAAAGTGTGGAAACTTGTTGGGGCTTGTTTACGAACCTTTCTGCGAGTGTTGGTTTGTGACAACCCATGCAGTTACGAGATCTATCCCCGATCTTTCAATCGCATTCGATGATAATCGCAGAGCAGGGTCACAGCGTGCGACATTACAAAGAATTTCATATTGAAACGGTTTTTAAGCCCACTTCCTAATATGACGTCGGTTGCTGAGCACGCAGATGGCTAGTCACTCCAAGGCTCATATCACCAAACTATACTGATTGTTACATGCTTATTGCCATCTAGATCTTACCATGACTGTCGTGGACTACGAAGAGAAGGGTTACCCAGTTGTTGCCTCAGTGTCATTTGCTGTGGCAACTGTCTTCCTTTTGGTACGTCCTCCACGCCGCGCCTGCTTAGTCACTCGACAGAGTACCCACAGCGGGTAAGACAAACCTCGGGTGAATCCATTTCCCAGGTTGTCCCTTGCGTTTCCCGAAGATCGGCGTGCTTTGAGCGCCGGAATCAAAGACGAACGGCTCACCAATCGATTCTTTTGAATGTTCCTTTCACCCTTTAGATGAAGTTCTGGAGCGAAATCTCCTTCCGAAACCCTAAGTTGGGAGGTTTCCTCTTTGTTATTTTCGCCCTTGCGCTCTTTGTTATTTCGTTCTTCTTCATCTTCTCAATTGGCGCTACTCGAAGCAACGCGGTATACCTTTGGCTCCTCTCCATGCTCGGTCTCCTCGGCTCTCTGACCGGCAACACCTTCGCCCTTCGCACCTTCATCATTCTTGGCGCTCTTGGCTTCCTGATCCTCAATGGTATGGCTGGCCCCTTCACGCGCTTCTCTCCCATTACTCAGGTGACGACTGATGATGACTGCGTCGATGGCGCCACCAACTTCTGCTCTTTCATCGACGACGGCTACGTTGCCTACGGCCGTTTCCTCGCCCAGATCGGTCTCTACATCCTTGGTGCCGCTCTCTACTTCGCCACTGAGGCTGTCGGTCTTCCCTTCGTTGGTGAGCCCAAGTCGGCTTAAGCGTAATGTGCAGTACCAACGTCTAGCCCTTGTCGCTCTCCTGAGCCAGCACGGGTCCACGATCCTCGCTGCAACCAGATAGACAAGGACATTAAAGCTTAGACGGTCGATGATTTCATAGCCGGTCTGGACCAAATTGTAGCACACGACCCTATCCCACACCACACTGGAGACAAGAAACTCAAATGTGAAGTGGAGCATTTCCTAGTTGCTGAATAAACTTCGACTCTCGCATTCATTCAGACACGCAAGCACGGACATGTTTTCTCGGTTTAGGCAATCGATCTCGCGAGCAATGTCTTCGTAGTTGTTACAAGGAAGCGAACCTGTCAGCTACACGGGAAATGTGAGATCCCACACAGCTGCTCAGTACTTTCGGATTTATTTCGGCTATAGTGTCACTACGCGAGTGTTTCGTTCGTCAACCATGGACTTTGGGGCCCTGGTAACCGTTCACTCCACTCGCTTAATCCTTCTTCCACTCAACGTCACGGGTGATGCCGTGGAGCTGCTCGAGGTGTGCATCAGCCTTATTGATTGAGTCTGCCGCTTCCCAGAGACGCTTCTTGGTGAGCGCAGGAACATCAGTAACGACGATAGCCTCGTACTTGGCTTCGTTGGGAACGGGGGGCTTGGGCTCGGGCTCCCGACCACCATAGGTAGGAGGTTTCTTCGAGCTCGGGGGTGGTGGCGGGGGAGGTGGGCTGGGTACAGGCTGAGGTGCATTGGGAGTCTCACCGAAAGCCTCAGCAAGCTCCAGGATAGCACGACGTGCGTTCATGGACTCAAGGAGCTCGGCAAGATCCTGTTCAAGCTGGGCAGTCATGTCCACCTCGGCCTCAAGGAGGGCTGGCTCGTCCGCTATAGGGCAATCGTATGGAAAGATGAGTGGGAAACCAGCGTGAGTGGATGTCGTCAGGGGTGTTTTGCAGAAGCTTTCGAGGCCTGGGAAGTTGTGCAGCCCAGAGGTCGGAGGCGTGGAAGGTAGAGCAAGGCTTGATCCACGTAATGATACACCTACGACTGCGAGACACAAGCGTGATGTACACTTCACAGGCTCACAAACGAGCAAACGGAGTGCAAACCTCTCTAATCGATTTCTTTAATGACTTACCTTGCACGATTCGTGCATTGAATACGACGGCAGACGTCAGCACGGTGCAGCAAAGAAGCGCCAGCACCAATGCAATGATCAAATTGGATCGTCGCATGTCTATCTCGTGAGATATCGCAATGTGAACGATGGCCACTTTGGACTCATCCATCAGTATTTTTGGGTATTTTCCATGATTTTTGGGTATTTTCTTGGCTCTCCAAATCGGGCCAGGACGGATATATTTTCCCCCCATTAAAAAGGTAATATATGCCGCCCCTGCCACACCCCCACCGTCCGAAGGAGAACCCATCCACCCGAGGAAACCGCACGCGCTCTCCTTGGGCGGAGAGGGGTTTGAAATTTGTGTTTTCAAACCCGAGGAACACACGGTCGTTTCTCCTCGCTGGAGAGGATAGCTCAAGTCCTCCAACACCCGACAACACAACACGAATTGTCGGAAAAATTTATGTGTCAAAAGTGCTCCATCCCGTTCTTCAAATTCCAAGACGCAACACCCATCG
>Ga0180217_1000350_pt1 | contig 80028 bp, 75 predicted proteins | sample eDN3rd37CBELigOP_FD_128521 | JGI IMG/M metagenome (GOLD analysis project Ga0180217, IMG submission 128521) | Enriched Organic Plus compost microbial communities from Emeryville, California, USA - eDNA 3rd pass 37_C BE-Lig OP (version 2) (version 2) ...
CGCAAAGGGCGGCAGCGTACCGGGCTCGGGCACGGTCTCTTACGACCAAGGATGACGAAGGTGCGCTGCCGACCGCATAATCTAACAGATCTGCGGCGCAAACAGATAAGGATGACGAATGCAGGAAGGTAAGCGATCGGTGCAGACGTTGGTGATTGGCAAAATCCCCCTCCACCGTCGTCATCCTTGGGCTTGACCCGAGGATCCATGCCGTGACCGTGACGACATCTGCGACGGCTCATGACCGGATCGCGGACAGTTCATCCCAAATCACGGCTACAGTGCCTTGCTCCATTCATGACCTGGATGCGTGGCGGCCAGCCAGTCCTTCAGCCGGGCGCGGTCGGCCGGCGTCAAACGCGGCAGCGCATTGGCGAAATCCAGATCGTCCTTCTCGTGCCGATACTTCGCCTTGAACAGCAGCACCGCTGCGGGGCCGAGATAAGGAATCCCGTCCGGCGATCTGCGGATTGCGTCGCCGCGCGGGCAGGTGATCGCCGCATCGCGCTTGTAGACCCATCTGTCCGGCGTGCCGTTCTCGATCATCATGTCCACGCGCCAGCATGAAGCCGTGCGGTCGCCGCACCAGACCTGAAATATGTGCGGCTCCGGCAACCGGCCGTGCGGCAGCGGCGTCAGGATGCCGTCATGGGCGGTGTACATGGCGAGGTCCGACAGGGCGCGCAGGAAGACGGGCAGGTCGTCGCGCAGTACGACGAATTCGAGGTCTTTGTGCGTCCGCGTCGCACCGCCATGCCACAGGTCGAGTGCCCAGCCGCCGGCAACATACCATGGCGCGGCGATGCCCTGCAGCCGTCGCGCAAGCTCCGCCGGGCTCCATGGGTTCCAATATTCTATATGGCGCGGGGACGACATGGCCACGCCAGCTATTCGGGACGGGAGCCAAGGTCAATCGCCCCGCGCTTTTCCCTTCACGGTTGAACCGCGCGGCGGCAGCGCCTAGATTGTGCGGAACGCAACGACAACAGGATGTGTGCAGCAATGGATTTCAGCCCGAACGCAACGCCGCTTCGCCTTGCCACCGGGGAAATCCGCATCCATGTCGTCCATCGTTCTTTTAGACATCGCCTACACCGCGCCTGACGGGCGCGAGCTCTTCTCCCATCTCGACCTGAGCTTCGGCCGCGAGCGCGTCGGCCTTGTCGGCCGCAACGGCACAGGCAAGTCGACGCTCCTGCGCCTTGTGACAGGCGCGTTGCAGCCCGCGCAGGGCACTGTGTCGGTCGACGGCACGGTTGCCGTGCTGCGCCAGGAATTGCAGGCGCGGCCGGGCGAGACGGTCGCCGATCGCTTCGGCGCACGCGCCGCGCTGGACCTGCTGGCCCGCGCCGAACGCGGCGAAGCGACGGCGCAGCAGCTGGCCGAGGCAGACTGGACCATTGAGGCTCGCATGGAGGCCGCCCTTGCGCGGCTCGACATCACTGTCCCGCCGGAGACGCCGCTCTGCGCGCTCTCCGGCGGCCAGCGCACGCGGGTCGCGCTCGCCGCGCTCGTCTTCGCCGTGCCGGATATCCTCCTGCTGGACGAGCCTACCAACAATCTCGATCGCGACGGCCGCGCGGCCGTGCATGCGCTGCTTGCCGGTTGGCGCGGCGGGGCGGTCGTGGTGAGCCACGACCGCGAACTGCTGGAGGCAATGGATGCGATCGTGGAACTGACCTCGCTGGGCGCGACGCGCTATGGCGGGGGCTGGAGCGCCTATCGCGCGCGCAAGGAGCTGGAGTTGAACGCCGCGCAGCACGACCTCGCGGAAGCCGGGAAGCAGGCGGCCGATGCCCGCCGCGCCGCGCAGGCCATCGCGGAGCGCAAGGCGCGGAAGGACAGCGCCGGGCGCCGCAAGGCCGCGCGCGGCGACCAGCCCAAAATCCTGCTTGGCGGCATGAAGGCTCGCAGCGAGCAGACCGGCGGCGCGCAGGCGCGGCTTGCGGAGCGGCAGGGGGCGGAAGCGCAGGATGCGCTGGCGGCCGCGCGGGCGCGGGTGGAGGTGCTGACGCCGCTGTCGGTCACGCTTCCCGCCACCGGCCTGCCTGCCGGCCGCACGGTGCTGGCGCTCGACCGCGTCAGCGCCGGCCATGCGCCGGAAAATCCCGTCATCCGCGATCTGTCGCTGGCGATCACAGGGCCCGAGCGGGTCGCGCTCACCGGGCCGAACGGCTCGGGCAAGACGACGCTCCTGTCGGTCATTGCCGGGCGGCTGGCGCCGCTTTCGGGCGATCTGCGCGTCACGGAGCGCTTCGCGATGCTGGACCAGCGGGTGGACCTGCTCGACCCCGATGCCACCATCCGCGACAATTTCCGCCGCATCAACCCGGCGAGCGACGAGAATGCCTGCCGCGCCGCGCTCGCCCGCTTCATGTTCCGGGCGGATGCCGCATTGCAGCGCGTCTCGGCGCTGAGCGGCGGGCAGATGCTGCGCGCCGGGCTCGCCTGCGTGCTCGGCGGGCCGACGCCGCCCTATCTGCTTGTGCTGGACGAGCCGACCAACCATCTGGACCTCGATTCGATCGCGGCGGTGGAGGCGGGGCTGCGCGCCTATGACGGGGCGCTTCTGGTCGTGAGCCATGACGAGGCTTTCCTTGCCGCTATCGGCATCACGCGCCGGATCGCGCTGGCTGCGCGAAGCTGACGAAAGAGTCGTTGTTTCATTGCGGGAAAGGGCGCTTTTCGCTAAGCAACCCCGTCCGATGAAAGGAAATTGCCGATGTCGATTGCCGACACCATCCGCAACACGCTGGTGCCGATCCATCGCGAGGGCTATCCGTTCATTGCCGGTTTCGCCATCGTCACGATCGTGCTCGCCTTCATCTGGCAGCCGCTTTTCTGGATCGGGCTGATCCTGACGGCGTGGTGCACCTATTTCTATCGCGACCCGGTGCGCGTCACGCCGGTGGACGACCGGCTGGTGGTCAGCCCCGCCGACGGCGTCGTTTCCTTCGTCGGTTCCGCCGTGCCGCCGCGCGAGTTGGCGCTGGGCACGGGCGAGATGACGCGCATCTCGGTGTTCATGAACGTCTTCTCCTGCCACATCAACCGCGCGCCGGCGCGCGGGCGGGTGGCGCGGGTGGAATATCGCCCCGGAAAGTTCCTCAATGCGGAGCTCGACAAGGCCAGCACCGAGAACGAGCGCAACGGCGTGGTGATCGAAAGCCCGAACGGGACGCTGGCCGTGGTGCAGGTGGCCGGCCTGGTCGCGCGCCGCATCGTCTGCTGGACGGACGGCGGAGAGGATCTCGTCGCCGGCGAGCGCTTCGGCCTGATCCGTTTCGGCTCGCGGCTCGATGTCTACCTGCCGGCCGGCGCCGTGCCGCGCGTGGCCGTCGGCCAGACCGCGGTGGGCGGGGAGACGGTGGTCGCCGAATTCGGCGGCGGGCGGGCCGCGCCGGTTGTTCACGTATCATGACGGCATGCGGATGAACGATTACGCTCCAGACCAGGAAAGCCGGCCCGCGCAGAGGCGCATGCAGGGCGCGCGCATCCGCGAGATTCCGATCCGGCTCTTCGTGCCCAACGTCATCACGGTGCTGTCGATCTGCGCCGGCCTGTCGGGCATCCGCCTCGCCTTCGAGGGCCGCTACGAGCTCGCCGTGGCGATGGTGCTGATCGCCGCGTTGCTGGACGGACTGGACGGCCGCGCCGCGCGCCTGCTCAAGGCGTCGTCCAAGTTCGGCGCGCAGATGGATTCGCTTGCCGACATCGTCAATTTCGGTGTCGCACCGGCGCTCGTCCTCTATGCATTCGTGCTGCTCGAAGCCGGTTCCTTCGGCTGGATCGCCGCGCTTCTCTTCGCCATCGCCTGCGCGCTCAGGCTCGCCCGCTTCAACGTGATGGCGGAGGACCCCGACCGTCCCGCATGGCAGGCCGACTATTTCGTCGGCATACCGGCGCCGGCCGGCGCGATCCTCGTCATGCTGCCGGTCTATCTGGGCTTCATCGGCTTTCCGGTCGGCAGGGCGTTCGGCTTCCTCGCCTGCGCCTATACGCTGATGATCGCGGTGCTGATGGTGAGCGGCCTGCGCATCTATTCCGGCAAGACCAGCACGCGCATCCGTCGCGATATCGTCATGCCGGTCATGCTTCTGGTGGTGCTCTATGTGCTGCTGCTGGTCAGCTACACATGGTACGCGCTTGCCGGCTCGGCCATCGCCTATCTGATCTTCATTCCCTTCTCCGTGCGCGCCTATGTGCGCCGCGAGAAGAAGGAGGCGGCACAGGCGGCCGCGGAAGCGGCGGCGGACCTGACTGAGAACCAGCCTGGCTGATCAGGTCAGATCACGACCTGTCCATCCGCCTCGAGCAGCCGTTCGTGCAGGGCGCGCGCGGCGCTGGGCGGCGTGCTTGACGAGCGCGCGCGCAGCGCCTCGACGCCGAGCGCCGGCAGCGCGGTGATGGAGAGGCGCGGAAGCAGCCGCCGGCCCTCGCGCCGTTCGCCGGTGAAGATCGTGTCGCGCGAGCCGCGTATGGAAATGGCGACGATCTCCGCGCCTGCTGTCTCCGCGATGCGGGCGATCGCGCGATAGAGGCGGAACGCCCGCGTATCCGGATCGACGCCGTCGGGGAGGTACACGGCGAGCCGTCCCTTGCCCTTGAGCATGCGCACCAGTCTGCGGCTGACGAAGACATGGCGCGCATTGAAGGCGATGGTGCGCGCCATCTCGCGCCATGGCTCCAGCCAGAACGACTTTGCGGAAGCCTCGTCGAGGATGTGCAGCGTGTCCGCCGGCAGCAGCGACAGCATGAGCGCAGGGTCGAGCCGCGACTGGTGAAGGATGGCGTAGATGACCGGCGGTTCGGAACGCAGCGGCGCGGGCTGTCCCTCACTGATGCGGAAGAGCACTTTCAGCGGCAGATAGAGCGCGGACTGGTGAAGGCTGCGCCCCCGCCACCACGCATGGCCGACCGCCCAGGCGACGTAACCCAGCAGCACGAGCGCGATCAGCGTCAGGGAAAGGAACATGCCGCATCTCCTCCCGACATCACCGGATCAGCCGGAAGCGCCCGCCGCAGCGCGACACTCCGAGAACGGGAAGCTAAGGGTTGCCACGCGAAGGTCAATGCGTCTGACGCATCAGGCATCAGTTGCCGGGGCGATATTCCTGCGGCACTGGGTGGTAGTGGCCGTGGAACTGCGTCATGCCCGGTATGCTGTGCATGTTCATGCTGCCGGACCGGACGGTGCCGACCGAGAATCGCCCGAAATTGCATCGGGTCTCCGTCGCGAGGCCGCCGTAATAGCCGCTGCCGCTATAGGTGGTGACCTCTTCCTCGACGCAGTTGCCCTGCGGCGCCACACCGGCGCCATCCAGCTTCATCTGCACGCCGGGCAGGTCGCGGAACGTCGGCACATCCTTCAGCCCGCCGCCGCCGGGCAGCGCCTTGAGGTCCTGCGCGGAGGCGAGCCCCGGAGCGGCCAGCGCAAAGGCGGCGCCGACAAGGGCCGTCGTCAGGATGTTCTTGAGCCGCATTGCGTTCTCCGTCCGGGCAGGCTGTGAACTCATGGCATATTTTATTCCGATTTGCACGAATGCAAAGGGCCGGATCAAGCACTTGTGGTCAAGACATCGGCAAGGTGAAGCATTGATGTCCTGATCCATTCCTGAGAAGCAGGGACACCATGCACGTCTGAGGCAAGCCATGCGCATCCCGGATTATCCATCGGCGGATTCACCGAAATGGACTGCGGTCGACCGCTATTTCAACCAGGCGCTGAACCTTTCGGACAGTTGCCTGGACGCTGTACTTGCAGCCAACGCACAGGCAGGGCTGCCCGCACATGATGTCTCGGCTGCCCAGGGCAAGATGCTTGCCCTCTTCGTCGAGATGGCAGGGGCGTCCCGCGTTCTCGAGATCGGTACGTTGGGCGGGTACAGCACGATATGGATGGCGAGGGCCCTGCCGAAGGGCGGGCGCCTGGTGACGATCGAGGCAAGCGAACATCATGCAGCCGTGGCCCGCCACAATATCCACAAGGCCGGGTTGGCCGATCGCGTCGACATTCGGGTCGGCTCCGCACTCGATGTGCTGCCGACCCTCAACGGCAATTTCGACCTGATCTTCATCGATGCCGACAAGCCCAACAATCCACGCTACCTGCATTGGGCGAAGAAACTTTCCCGCCCCGGCACGGTCATCATCGGCGACAATGTCGTGCGTGGCGGTGCGGTCGCCGATCCCGGCAACGACGACCCGAATGCGCTGGGCGTTCGCGCGTTCGTCCGAATGATCGCGGAGGACGACCAGCTTGATGCGACGGCTATCCAGACGGTCGGCGAGAAGGGGTGGGATGGATTCGTGCTGGCGGTCGTGAAGCCCGCATGATGCGCGTCGCGATGGCTGCAACAACTCTTGGAAGATAGGTTGTGGACGGGCAGGAACGCGCTCATAAGCGGCGGATGCAGGCCCGAACGGTTCCCCTTGCAAGCCTTGCGATTGTCGTGGCGATGGCCTCCGTCAATGTCGGGGCCGCGCTCGGAAAGGGCCTGTTTCCGCTGGTCGGGCCGGAAGGGGTCGCCGCGCTGCGCACCAGCATCGCGGCGCTCATCCTGCTGGTCGTGGCGCGGGCCTGGTCGGCCCGTTTCACCGGAGGGCAGGCGCTGTGGATGGTCCTCTACGGCATTGCGCTGGGCGGCATGAACCTGCTGATCTACTGGGCCATCGCGCGCATCCCGATCGGCATTGCAGTGACCATCGAGATCTGCGGTCCGCTGGCGATCGTCCTGCTGACTTCCCGCACCGCGAAGGATTTCATCTGGTTCGCGCTGGCGGTCGCTGGCCTGCTGCTGCTGGTGCCGTGGCCGGGCGCCGGGACGAATCTCGATCCGGTCGGCGTGCTCTATGCGCTGGGCGCGGCGACATGCTGGGCGCTCTATATCCTCTTCGGCAAGCGCGCCGCCGAGGCGGAAAGCGGCATCGCCGTGGCGGTGGGCATGGCGTTCGCCTGTCTCGTCACCGTGCCGGTCGGCATTTCCGCCGCCGGCTCAAACCTGCTGCTTCCGCAGGTGCTGGGGCTCGGGCTCGTCGTGGCCGTGCTTTCCAGCGCACTGCCTTATTATCTCGAAATGCGGGCGCTGGAGAAATTGAGCAGCCGGATATTCGGCCTCGTCACCAGCAGCGCGCCGGCCATCGCAGCACTCGTCGGCTTCTTCGTGCTGGGCGAAAGGCTGACGCCGGTGCAATGGCTCGCGGTCTGCATGATGATCGCCGCCAGCGCCGGCTGCTCGCTCGCATCGAAGCCGCCCGTCGAACGCCCGAGCGAAGACGTCATGTCCTGATCCGCCTATTCCGGCAGGCGATAGGTGAGGAAGCGGTTTTGCGGGACGTCGAAGAGCATGCCGGTCTCGGTCAGCGCGGGGCTGGCCAGCGGCACGATCCTGCGCGCGACCTCCGAGGGATGCGGCAGCGTGTCGGGGTTTTCGCCCGGCATGGCCTGCGCGCGCATCGCCGTGCGCGTCGCGCCGGGATTGACCGCATTGATGCGCAGGGCCGTGTTCCTGGCCTCGTCGGCCCAGGAGCGCGCCATGGCCTCCACCGCCGCCTTGGAAGCCGCATAGGGACCCCAATAAGCGCGCGCCGAGTGTGCGGCGCTGGATGAGATGACGACGGCGCGGCCGGCATCGGACAGGCGCAGCAGCGGATCAACGGTGCGGATGACGCGCCATGTCGCCGTCACGTTGATCGCCATCACCTTGTCGAACACCTTCGCCTCGACATGGCCAAGCGGCGAGATCGTGCCCAGCACGCCGGCATTGGCGACCAGCACGTCGAGCTTGCCCCAACGGTCGTGGATCGCCGCGCCGATGCGGTCGATGCCCGGCATGTCGGTGAGGTCGAGCGGCACCAGCGTCGCGCTGCCGCCCGCCGCCTTGACCTCGTCGTCCAGTTCCTCCAGCCCGCCCACGGTCCGCGCGACCGCCAGCACATGCGCCCCGGCGGCTGCGAGCTCGCGGGCGATGAAATAGCCGATGCCGCGTGATGCGCCGGTCACGAGGGCAACGCGCCCTGAAAGGTCGGGGGAAGCAGTCATCTGTCTTTCGGTCTCACCTGCAGCGCGCGGCAATCCGCAAGGATTCGCGTGCCTCGCTCCGATTTCCTGTGTCCACTGATCGCCTTACTGTCCGCCGGCGGCCAGCAGCGACAGGGTCCGCACATTGTCGGAGCCTTCGATGTCGGTCAGGCGGGTCGGGTATTCGCCGGTGAAGCAGGCGTCGCAGAATTGCGGCGTCTCGCTGTCGCGCGCGGCCTCGCCGACGGCGCGGTAGAGGCCGTCGATGGAGAGGAAGCCAAGCGAATCCACGCGGATGAAATCCGCCATTTCAGCGATCGACATGCGCGAGGCGAGCAGCTTGGCCTTTTCGGGCGTGTCGACGCCGTAGAAGCAGGAGGCGCGGGTGGGCGGCGAGGCGATGCGCATATGCACCTCCTTCGCGCCCGCGTCGCGCACCATCTGCACGATCTTCTGGCTGGTCGTGCCGCGCACGATGGAATCGTCCACCAGCACCACGCGCTTGCCCTCGATCATCTTGCGGTTGGCATTGTGCTTGAGCCGCACGCCCATGTGCCGGATCGAATCGCCGGGGGAAATGAAGGTGCGGCCGACATAGTGGTTGCGGATGATGCCGAGCTCGAAGGGGATGCCAGCCGCCTGGCTGAAGCCGATCGCCGCCGGCGTGCCCGAATCCGGCACCGGCACCACGATGTCGGCCTCGACGGGCGACTCGCGCGCCAGCTCGACGCCGATATTCTTGCGCACGTCATAGACGTTGCGGCCCTCGACCGAGGAATCCGGCCGGGCGAAATAGACATATTCGAAGATGCAGAAGCGCGATTTCTGCGGCTCGAAGGGGAAGAAGCTCTCGATGCCCTTGTTGGTCACGACGACCATCTCGCCGGGCTTGAGATCGCGCACGAAGCGCGCGCCGATGATGTCGAGGGCGCAGGTCTCCGAGGCGAGTATCCAGGCGCCGTCGAGATCGCCCAGCACCAGCGGGCGGATGCCGAGCGGGTCGCGGCAGCCGATCATCTTCTTGGCCGTCAGCGCCACCAGCGAGAAGGCGCCCTCGATCTGGCGCACTGCGTCGATAAAGCGGGCATTGAGGTCGCGCTCCCGGCTCGTCGCCACCAGATGCAGGATCGTCTCCGTGTCCGAGGTAGAGGAGAAGATCGAGCCCTGCTTCTGTAAGGTGCGCTGGACGGTCATGGCATTGGTGAGATTGCCGTTGTGCGCCACCGCGAAGCCGCCGTCCGACAGTTCGGCGAAGAAGGGCTGGATGTTGCGCTGGCCGGCGCCGCCGGTGGTGGCGTAGCGCGTGTGGCCGATGGCGCGGGAGCCGGGCAGGCGGTCGAGAACGGCCTGCTTGGTGAAGGTGTCGCCGATCAGCCCGACGTGGCGTTCGACATGGAACTGCCCGCCGTCATAGGAGACGATGCCCGCCGCTTCCTGGCCGCGATGCTGCAAGGCGTGAAGCCCGAGCGTCACGATCGCCGCGGCATCCTGCCGGCCGAAGATGCCGAACACGCCGCACTCGTCGTGAAAATGGTCGTCCGCCTCGCCGGTCGCCGGCGCGTGGGTTTCATCGGTCATGGCAGCAGCCTTTCAGTCCAAAACACCACGGGCGCGGATGATCCGCGCCCCCTGGGCCTGCATTCCCATAAATCGGAAATGCGTTCTCGCAATGGCCTAACCGCCCGATGGCGGCGGCGCCGGCGGGGGCGGCGGCGCCTGATCTGGTTCCGTCTCCGGCGCCTCCTCGCCGCGCAGGCGGTTGAAGATCGAGTTTTCGGAATCCTCGGGCAGCATTCCCTGAATCCAGTTGCCGATGCTTTCCAGCAGCGGCCGCGATTTCGCTTCCGTCACCCAGGCCGGCGGATTGGTCCCGACCAGCCAGTTGAAGAACAGCAGCGCCACCGCCAGCACCACCAGACCGCGCGCGACGCCGTAGACGAAGCCGAGCGTGCGGTCGAGCGCGCCGACGCGCGAATCGATGATGAAATCGGCGATCTTCATCGTGATCACCGTCACCACGATCAGCGCGATGAAGAATACCACCGCTGCTGCCGCCGCGAGCGCCACCGTCGGATGATCGATATAGGGCGTCACATAGGGCAATATAATGGGGTAGAAGAAATAAGCCGCCGCCGCCGCCACGATCCATGACGCCACCGAGAGGAATTCGCGGGAGAAGCCCCGGACCATGGCGAGCATCGCCGACACCAGCGTGAAGCCGACGACAATTCCATCGAGCAGCGTGATCGGCATGGATATTCCTAGTCCCGGTAGGCGCGGCAGATGCCGCTTGGTTGTCCCCGTCGGAAGCCTGACTGTCTCATTCTTCCGTGCCACTGTGCCGTGAGCCGGCTATGCGCGCCACCAGGTCCGCCAGCCCTTCCGGCTGGAAGGTCTGCATGCCCTGCGCACCGCTCTTGTCGTCCGATGCGACCGGCATGACGGCCCTGCCGAAACCCAGCTTCTCCGCCTCCTTGAGCCGCTGCGCGGCATGCGCGACAGCCCGCACGGCGCCCGAAAGGCTTATTTCGCCGAAATAGACACAATCGGCAGGCAGGGCAAGTCCGGTGAGGGACGAAACCAGGGCGGCGGCGACCGCGAGGTCCGCCGCCGGCTCGGAAATGCGGTAGCCGCCGGCGACGTTGAGATAGACGTCGTGCTGGCCGAAACGGACGCCGCAATGCGCTTCGAGCACGGCGAGCACCATGGAAAGCCGCGCCGAATCCCAGCCCACGACAGCCCGGCGCGGCGTGCCGAGCGAGGAGGGCGCCACCAGCGCCTGGATCTCCACCAGCACCGGCCGCGTGCCTTCGATGCCGGCGAAAACCGCGGCGCCCGGCGCCTTTGCGCTGCGCTCGCCGAGGAAAAGCTCGGAGGGGTTGGCGACCTCGCGCAGCCCCTTGTCGCCCATCTCGAACACGCCGATCTCGTCGGTCGGGCCGAAGCGGTTCTTCACCGTGCGCAGGATGCGGTAATGGTGCCCGCCTTCGCCTTCGAAATAGAGCACGCCGTCCACCATGTGCTCGACGACGCGCGGCCCGGCGATCTGTCCTTCCTTGGTCACATGGCCCACCAGCACCACCGCCGCACCTGTGGATTTCGCATAGCGGATCATCGCCTGGGCGGCCGCGCGCACCTGCGTGACCGTGCCGGGGGCCGAATCGGCAAGGTCGGTCCACAGCGTCTGGATCGAATCGAGGATGACGAGGTCCGGCCGCTTGCCGTCGGCGATGGTGGCGAGGATGTCCTCGACATTGGTCTCGGCGGCGAGTTCCACGGACGATCCCGCCACGCCTAGCCGCTGCGCGCGCAGCCTGATCTGCGCCACCGCCTCCTCGCCCGAGACATAGACGATGCGATGCCCCTGATCGGCCAGCGCTGCCGCCGCCTGGGTCAAAAGCGTGGACTTGCCGATGCCGGGATCGCCGCCGACAAGCAGCGCCGAACCGCGCACGAAGCCGCCACCGGTGGCGCGGTCGAGCTCGGCGATGCCCGAGACGATGCGCGGCGCATCCTCGATCTCGCCGGCGAGCGAGGTCAGCGTCACCGCGCGGCCTTTTCTGGCGCTTTTCAGGTTCTGCGGGCCGCTGCCGATGCCGCCGGCGGTGCCTTCCTCGATCAGCGTGTTCCACTCGCCACACGCATCGCACTTGCCCGCCCAGCGCGTATGCACGGTGCCGCAATTCTGGCAGATGAACTGGACGCGGGGCTTAGCCATGGAACTGCCTGACGGATGGAACTTGACAAACAGCCCGGCCGACCCAACATGAGGGGCACGGGCTGGTCACTGCGTAGCGGGGGCCGGCCCATTTCATTTCGGCAGCACCACGAGTCCGTATCCATCCACGACGCCGTTTCGGCCACGCCGGAACTTCTGTGAAAGAATGTGCCAATCCTGCTTTGGCTGCTTTCCCAGCACATGACGCCCGATCGGCGAAACGACCAAATCTGCAAGCTGCAATCCCGCAATGTTGTCGGTCTTGCGTCGCAGGTTCAGCGAAGCAATCCGGTCATCGACATGAATCGCCTTGATGTAGCGCGTGCCCTGGATCTTGAGGTTCAACCATGCGAGCTCGATCTGCCTGTCGAGCGTCGGATCGCGGCGCTCGGCGATGATCATGCCGCCTGCGCTCACCTTGCCGATTTCGAAGCAGAAACGCTCGACCAGCACGTCGAGGCTGAGCATGTAGGGGTCGAGCGCCGCGACGCCATAACGACCGAGATGTGCGTCCTTGCGTACCGCGCAAGCGACGACCGTGTAGTCGAGTCGCGCCATCAAGGCATTGAGCTCATCGTAAAACCGCATGCGAAAGCCGGGCTCCGCCATACGTTTGAAGCCGTTTCGATTGCGGATGATATCGGCTGTATGGAGGATGATGTCGGTTCGGCCGAAGAGATTTTTCTTGAAGGCATCGAGTGCGGAGGTGAGCTCGCCCTCGGCATAAGCTTGGTCCACCACGACGCCACCGAGCACGAATATCGGATATTGAGGATCGACGATCGACAGATTGTGGTCGCCGGATTCGTCGAGGAAAAGGAGCTTCACGTCGTGGCGCCCCCCACATAGACCCGGTGATAGCGCTGGCCGAGGCTTGTGAGCAGTTCGTAGCCGATGGTTCCTGCCGCCGCGGCCGCATCCTCGATCGAGAGGTTGGGGCCGAAGAGCTCGATCAGGTCGCCCCGGCCGAGCGTGTCGGGCTCGATGTCGGTTATGTCGAAGCAGGTGAGGTCCATCGAGATGCGTCCGACGACCGGCACACGCCGGCCGGCGGCGAAGCCGAAGCCGCCGAGCGGTGTGGCGCGGCGCATGGCGACGCCCGAACCGGATATGGCGCGATGGTAGCCGTCGGCATAGCCGCATGAGACGACCGCCAGCACCGTGTCACGGTCGAGCCTGACGGTAGCGCCGTAGCCGACCGTTTCGCCGGCGCGCACGCTGCGGATCTGGAGGATGCGCGCTTCCAGCGTGGCAACGGCCTGCAGCGGGGTGCCGGGGCCGGCGCGCCCGCCATAGAGCGCGATGCCGGCGCGGGTCAGGTCGCAGAGGAAATCGCCGCCGAGCCCGATGCCGGCCGAATTGGCGAGGCTCGCTTCGATGCCGGCGAAAAGCCCGCGAACCCGCTGGAAGGCTTCGCACTGGCGCGCATTGAGCGGGTGGGCGGGATCGTCGGCGCAGGCGAGATGGCTCATCACCAGCGCCACATCGAGCGCGCCCGTCAGCGCATTGTCGCGCGCAAAACTCTCGGCCTCGGCGGGCGACAGGCCGAGCCTGTTCATGCCGGTGTCGACATGGACCGCGCAGGGCAGGGCTCTTCCGTCGCTCCAGCCTTCCGCTTCCCAGATGGTGAGGTCGGTCGGCGTGTTGAGCACGGGAATGAGCCGGTGCTGCTTGAGCGTGGCGGTCTGCTCCGCGCCGAGCAGCGGCGAAAGCACGTAGATATCGGCCTCCGGCGCGAGGGCCCGCGCAGCGATGCCCTCATGCGGCTGAGCGACGAAGAAGCGGCGGCATCCCGCCGAAAGCAATGCCGGAACCACCTGCGCGATGCCGAGCCCGTAGGCGTCCGCCTTCACCACGGCGGCGGCTTCGGCCGGCAGCGAGCGCTCGGCCACGATGCGATAATTCGTCTTCAGCCGGTCGAGATCGATCGTAAGGATGGCGCCGGCGAGATGATGTTCCGGCCCGGTTGCATGCAGGATGGGGATTGTGTCCGTCACGGCCCTACTCGAAGCGTTCGGGCAGGTGGCTGTCCTCGGCCAGGTCGAAGAAGCGGGTGAACTCGCCCTGGAAACCGAGGCCGACGGTGCCCGTCGGGCCGTGGCGCTGCTTGGCGATGATGATCTCGGCCTTGCCGCGCGCCTCGTTCATCTCGTTCTCCCATTTGATATATTCCTCGGTGCCGGGCTTGGGCTCCTTGTTCTTCAGATAGTATTCCTCGCGATAGACGAACAGGACCACGTCGGCATCCTGTTCGATGGAGCCTGATTCGCGCAGGTCCGAAAGCTGCGGGCGCTTGTCGTCGCGGCTTTCCACCTGGCGCGAGAGCTGCGACAGCGCGATGATCGGCACGCCGAGCTCCTTGGCGAGCGCCTTGAGGCCTGTGGTGATCTCGGTGATCTCCTGCACGCGGCCCTGCGCGGCCTTGGCGGACGAGCCCTGCATGAGCTGTATATAGTCGATGACGATCACGTCGAGGCCGCGCTGGCGCTTGAGCCGCCGGGCGCGGGCGGCAACCTGGGCGATGGAGATGCCGCCGGTCGAATCGATGAAGAGCGGGATCTTCTGCAAGGTTTGCGTGCAGACCACGAGCTTGTCGAAGTCCGCCTCGGTGAGATCGCCGCGCCGGATCTTGGAGGAGGGGACCTCCGCCTGCTCCGAGATGATGCGCGTGGCGAGCTGCTCGGACGACATTTCGAGCGAGAAGAAGCCGATGACGCCGCCGTTCTTGGCCTTGAACGCGCCGTCCGCCTGCTGCTCGGGCTCATAGGCCGCGGCGATGTTGAAGGCGATGTTGGTGGCGAGCGAGGTCTTGCCCATGCCGGGGCGGCCGGCCAGCACGATGAGGTCGGAGGATTGCAGGCCGCCCATGCGGCGGTCGAGATCGTTCAGCCCGGTGGCGATGCCGGAGAGGCCGCCGTCGCGCATATAGGCGGCGCTGGCCATGTCGATCGCGGTCTTCACCGCGTCGTTGAAGCTTTCGAAGCCGCCGTCGTAGCGCCCGGTCTCCGCCAGTTCGAACAGCCGGCGCTCTGCGTCCTCGATCTGCTCCTGCGGCGACATGTCGACCGGCGCGTCATAGGCGATGTTGACCATGTCCTCGCCCACGGTGATGAGCGCGCGGCGCGTGGCGAGGTCGTAGATGGCGCGGCCGTAGTCGGCGGCGTTGATGACGGTGACGGCCTCGGCGGCGAGGCGGCCCAGATATTGAGCCACCGTCATCTCGCCGACCTTCTCGTCGGCGGGCAGGAAGGTCTTGAGCGTGACCGGCGTCGCCAGCTTGCCCATGCGGATCAGCTCGCCCGCCACCTCGTAGATGCGCCGGTGCAGGGGCTCGTAGAAATGAGCCGGCTTGAGGAAGTCCGAGACGCGGTAGAAGGCGTCGTTGTTGACGAGGATCGCGCCGAGCAGCGCCTGCTCCGCCTCGATATTGTTCGGCGCCTCGCGATAAAGCGGCGTTTCCGCCACGCCAAGCTTGCGGACTGCTTCGGCCATCTCGGTTCCTGTGTCTCCCGATCCTCCGGTATCAGAACCGCGCGCGCGCCGGACCCCGAACGATGGGCTTGCTCCCGCGATTCACAGGCATGCTCCCATGATCCGAAGATTCGGCCGCCGCGGACAAGAACAGCTTGACGCGAATCGGCACGCCAGCATAGCGGCCGGGAGACTGGAACAGAAGGGAAACATTGAGGATGTTTTGCGGGAGCGATGTATGGAGATGCCGGCGATCTGCCGACCCCCACCCCTTACCCCTCCCAACAAGGGGGAGGGGATTCGCGAGCGTCGCGCCTTCCTTCAAGAGGATCAGGCGGAAGCGTCCAAGCCCCCTCCCCCTGTGGGGAGGGAGAAGGGGTGGGGGTATCCGTTCCGGCGCGCCAGCCTAGGCCGATTTGGTCCTGCGCCGCGCGGCTTTGGCGGCGGGCTTCGCCGGTTCCGGGGCGACGGCCGCCGTATCCGCCGCGGCGAGGGCCGCCTCGTTGGCGGCCATGTAGTCGCGGGTGATCGGCAGCGTGTCGTTCTTCTTGGTGATCTGGATCTGGAAATTCATCATGTCCTGGTAGCGGAAGGCGGCTTCCGAGGCGACCAGGTAGAATTCCCACATCCGCGCGAAACGCTCGTCGTAGATCTCCACCGCGCGGGCGCGGTTGGCGAGGAAGCGCTGGCGCCAATTCTTCAGCGTCTCGGCATAGTGCAGGCGCAGGATCTCGATATCGGTCACGACGAGGCCGGCGCGCTCGATGGCCGGCATCACCTCCGACAGGGCGGGAATATATCCGCCGGGGAAGATGTATTTGCGGATGAAGGCGGCCGTGGCGGAGGGGACGCCGCTGCGGCCGATCGAATGCAGCACCATCACCCCGCCCGGCTTGAGCAGGGTCGCGCATTTTTCGAAGAAGGCGTTGTAGTGGTTCACGCCGACATGCTCGAACATGCCGACCGAGACGATCCGGTCGAAGCGTTCCGACAGGTGCCGGTAATCGCGCAACTCGAAATGGACGTGGTTTTCAAGACCTTCGGCATGGGCGCGGTCGGTCGCCACGGCCAGTTGCTCGGTCGAGAGCGTGACGCCGAGCACGTCGGCCTCGAAACGCCGCGCGAGGTAGAGCCCGAGGCCGCCCCAGCCGCAGCCGATGTCGAGCACACTGTCGCCCTGGCGCACATCGAGCTTGGCGGCGAGATGCCGCTTCTTGGCGAGCTGCGCCTCCTCGAGCGTCGCATCGGGCCGCTCGAAATAGGCGCAGGAATATTGCAGGTCGCTGTCGAGGAAGAGGCGGTACATCTCGCCCGACAGATCGTAATGGCGATGCACGTTGCGGCGCGAGCGGGAGGCCGTGTTGATCTGCTGGAAACGGCGGAACAGGTTGCGCATCCCCTCCAGCATCCGCGACACGAGCGAGCTGCCGCCGCCGCCGCGCGCCTGGTTCTCATAGGCGATGCGCAGGAAATCGAGGAGGTCGCCCTCCAGAACCTCGAACGTGCCGTCCATATAGGCTTCCGGCAGCGCCAGCGTCGGATCGAGCGCGATGGCAAGCGCGGCGCGGCGCGTGCGGACCGCGACATGGACGGGCTTGCCCGTCCCGTCACCGTAGGTTTGCGTGGACCCGTCCGGGGTGGTGAGTGTGAGGGTGCCGGTGCGGATCAGGCTCCGCGCGACCCTGTTCAGCATCGAATTCATGGCGCCAAACCGTCAGCTACAGAAACTAAGGTATCCTTAGTGTATCCTGAATCGCACACACTTCAATCCTTCCAGCGTCAGGAAGGTGATTGAGCCAAGCGACCGGCGCGGCTGGCACAAAAAGCCCGGACGGATGTCCGGGCTTTCCGTGAAACGATGTTTCCGCGATCAGGCGCGGCTGTCCTCGTCTTCGTCCTCGTCGGCATTGGGGTCGAAGAAGGCGTCCGGACGGGCGTTCTCGTTGATGTCGTCGCCATAGATGGCTTCGGCCGAATCGAGCTTCTCGCCGGCGGCCTGGCGCTCGGCTTCCTCCGGGCTGCGCGCGACGTTCAGCGTCACCGTGACTTCGACCTCGGGATGCAGCGCGATCGCCACATTGGTCAGGCCGATTGCCTTGATCGGGTGGTTGAGCTCGACCTGGTTGCGGGCAACGCTGAAGCCTTCGGCGGTCAGGATATCGGCGATGTCGCGCGTCGACACCGAGCCGTAGAGCTGGCCGGTCTCGCCGGCCGAGCGCACGACCACGAAGGTCTTGCCGTCGAGATCGTCGGCGATCTTCTGGGCTTCCGACCTGCGCTCGAGGTTGCGGGCCTCGAGTTGGGCGCGCTGGCCTTCGAACTTCTTCTTGTTGGCCTCGTTGGCGCGCAGCGCCTTGCCCTGCGGCAGGAGGAAATTGCGCGCGAACCCGTCCTTCACCTTGACGGTCTCGCCCATCTGGCCGAGGCGCGAGATGCGTTCGAGAAGAATGACTTCCATTGTCTTTATCCTTTCAGAACCGCAAGCGGTTGAATCTGTTTCCCGGCATGCTTCCGATCCGGTAGTCCGGCGGCGCATGCATGATCTGAAAGGCAGGGAGCAGTCGGCGTTCCGCCGGTGTCGCTGTCCTGCCCACGGCAGTTAGGGCGCGATTGCAGCCCAACTCGGGAGGAACCGCCCCCGAAGCGGATGCGAGGACGGGCGCGGCAGGGAGCCGCGCCCGATCCGGATTTACTTCACCACGTAGGGCAGCAGGCCCAGGAAGCGGGCGCGCTTGATCGCCTTGGCGAGCTCGCGCTGCTTCTTCTGGCTGACGGCCGTGATGCGCGACGGCACGATCTTGCCGCGCTCGGAAATGTAGCGCTGGAGCAGGCGCACATCCTTGTAGTCGATGCGCGGCGCATTGGCGCCGGAGAACGGGCAGGTCTTGCGGCGACGGTGGAAGGGACGCCGGGTGGGGATCTGGCTGATATCGACCATCATTCGGCTCCTTGCGATGTCTCTTCGCGCTGGCGGCGCGGGCCGCGATCGCCGTCGCGATCACCGAAGCTGCGGGGACCGCGGTCGCGATCGCCGAAGCGCGAGCCGCGATCGCCGCGGTCACCACGCTCGCGGTCGCGGTCGTCGCGGCGCTGCATCATGGCCGAGGCGCCTTCCTCGTGCTTCTCCACCTTGATGGTCATGAAGCGCAGGACGTCTTCCGACAGGCCCATCTGGCGCTCCATCTCGTTGATGGCGGCGGCGGGCGCCGTCAGGTCCATCAGCGTGTAATACGCCTTGCGGTTCTTCTTGATGCGGTAGGTGAGGGACTTCAGCCCCCAGTTCTCGACCCGGCCGACGGAACCGCCATTCGCCTCGATCACGCCCTTGTACTGTTCGACAAGCGCATCGACTTGCTGCTGCGACAGATCCTGCCGGGCAAGAAATACGTGCTCGTAAAGTGACATATGTCCTTGCCTTTCTTCATTCACACTGGCCCGACGGCTAAGCCTCTGCCACTTCGCAAACCTGCCGGGGCAGGGAAGAAAGGTGCATGTCGAGACGGTCGAGAGCGGAGACACGGGAGGCGGAAGCACTTTCGGCTTCGTCGAAGGCGACATGCCTTCGGCCCTCCGTTCAGCCCCCAGCCGGACCAGCGGATGCGCGCTCATATACCCAACCGGGGCGGAAGGCAAGTTTCGCCAGCCATACAAACGCAGGGCCGAAAAACTTCTGATTCACGGTTTTGTGGCACGTTATCGGAGCTTTCAGGGCTGCGGGGCCACAATGCGAGGATGGATACGCAATTTCTGCCGTTCCATCGACGGCAATTATTCCATGCTGACGGCGCTCATGCTGCCGGTGCTGCTCGGCGCCGTCGGCTTTGCCGTCGATATCGCCACGATGAGCCAGGCCAGGCTTCGTCTGCAGGATAGCCTGGATTCCGCCACCCTCGCAGCCTCCCGCATCACCGACGACGCCAGCAGCCGCCAGCAGGTCTTCGACGACTATTTCACCGCCAACATCGCCGGCGCGCGCGAGCTGGCGAGGGTGGAGACGCAGTTCACCGTCGACCGCGGCCTCAACTATATCGCCACCACGGCCACGGCGCGGGCGGAGGTGGCGCTGAATTTCGGCTTCATCTTCGGCCCGAACCGCTATGTGAAGGCGCAGAACAGGGCCTACGAATCGACCAACAAGCTCGAAGTGGCGATGGTGCTCGACAATACGGGCTCCATGGGTGCCGCGCGCATGAAGTCGCTGCGTGACGCCGCGACCGCCCTGGTGGACATATTGGCGACGGTGAAATCGCCCCAGCGCGAGGTGAAGGCCGCGCTCGTTCCCTTCGTCACCGCGGTCAATGTGAAGGGGGCGGGCTACAAGGAAGCATGGATCGACAAGGAGGCGAAGGCCACCAATCACGGCACCAATTTCGCGCTGGAGGGCGGCAAGCGCGTCAACCATCTCACCTTGTTCGACCGGCTCGGCCAGACATGGAAGGGCTGCGTCGAGGCGCGACCCTCGCCATACAACCTGAACGATACGGCGCCCGACATCGCGACGCCGGATACGCTGTTCGTGCCCTATTTCGCTCCTGACGAGCCCGGCGCCGCCAAGGTCTCGGGCGACAAGGGCGACAAGTTCAACAACAGCTATCTGGACGAGACGATTTCGGGAACGCAGCTCGAGCAGCAGCGCTCCACGGCCAAGTACAACAAGACCACCTACAACAAGATCGACAATGAGGGGCCGCTCACCAACGGACCCAACTATGCCTGCCCGACGCCCATCCAGCCGCTGACCGAGGATCTGGCGGCGCTCAAGGCCGAGATCGCCAAGATGATCTACTGGAACGGCTCGGGCACCAATGTCGCCGAGGGGCTGGCATGGGGCATGCGCGTGCTGTCGCCGCAGGAGCCCTACACCGAAGGCGCGCCATTCGACCGGGACGACGTCACCAAGGCGGTGGTGGTCTTCACCGACGGCGAGAACAACGTGTTCGGCGCCAGCAGCGAGGCCATCAACAAGTCCGACTACGGCTCGTACGGCTTCGTCGACCAGGGGCGCATGGGCTCCACCAACCGCGGCACCGCGCTGACCAATGTGAATACCTATACGCAGACGCTGTGCACCACGCTGAAGAACAACGGCGTGCGCGTCTTCACCGTGCTGCTCGGCGCCGATGCGGCGGCCAACCGCGCGCTCTACAGCAAATGCGCCTCCAGCGCGGCCGACTATTATCCGACCTCCGACGTCTCCACGCTGGAGGCGACGTTCAGGAAGATCGGCGCGGCCGTCGCCGGTCTCCAGATGACCCAATAGGCCGGTTCAGTTCTTCAATCGGTAGCCGGTGCGGAAGATCCACCAGATCGTGCCGAGGCAGAGCGCGAGGAAGAGCAGGATCGCCGCCACCGAGATGCCGAGGCTCACATCGGCGATCTCGTAAAAACTCCAGCGGAAGCCGCTGACGAGATAGAGCACCGGGTTGAAGTGGCTCACCGTCTGCCAGAAGGGCGGCAGCATGTCGACCGAATAGAAGCTGCCGCCGAGGAAGACGAGCGGCATCACCACCATCATCGGGATCAGTTGCAGCTTCTCGAAATTGTCGGCCCATATGCCGATGATGAAGCCGAACAGGCTGAAGGTGACGCCGGTCAGGATGAGGAAGAAGAGCATCCACAGCGGATGCGCGATCTGGACCGAGACGAAGAAGGTCGAGGTGCCGAGGATGAGCAGGCCGAGGATGACCGACTTGGTGGCGGCCGCCCCCACATAGCCGACGACGATCTCCAGATAGGAGACCGGCGCCGACAGGATCTCATAGATCGTGCCGATGAATTTCGGGAAATAGATGCCGAACGAGCCCACCGATATGCCCTGCGTGATCATGGTGAGCATGATCAGGCCCGGCACGATGAAGGCGCCGTAGGGCAGGCCCTCGACATCCTGCATGCGCGAGCCGATCGCGCCGCCGAAGACGACGAAGTAGAGCGCGGTCGAGAGCACCGGCGACACGATGCTTTGCAGGATGGTCCGCCACCAGCGCGCCATCTCGAACCGGTAGATCGCGGCGATCGCACGCAGATTCATGGGGCGCTCTCCTTCACGAGGCGGACGAAGATTTCTTCCAGCGAGCTCTGGTGGGTGGAGATATCGCGGATGCGGATGCCGCCGCGCGACAGTTCCGACAGCAGCGTGGGAATGCCGGTGCGGTCGGCATTGGTGTCGTAGGTATAGTGCAGCGACTGCCGGTCGTCGCCCATCGTCAGGCCGTAGCTGCCGAGCTGACCGGGGATTGCGTCCAGCGGTTCGGCCAGCTCGATCGTCAGCCGCTTCTCGCCCAGCTTGCGCATCAACTCCACCTTGGGCTCGACCAGCAGGAGTTCGCCCCGGTTGATGACGCCCACGCGGTCGGCGATCTCCTCGGCTTCTTCTATATAGTGGGTGGTGAGGATGATGGTGACGCCCGAGCGGTTGAGCCGGCGGATCAGCTCCCACATGTCCTTGCGCAGCTCGACATCGACGCCCGCCGTGGGCTCGTCGAGGAACAGGATGCGCGGCTCGTGCACCAGCGCCTTGGCGATCATGACGCGGCGCTTCATGCCGCCCGACAGGGTGATGATCTTCTCGTTCTTCTTGTCGAGCAGTGAAAGCGAGCGCAGCACCTCTTCGACCTTGGCGTCGTCGCGCTTCTTGCCGAACAGGCCGCGGCTGAACGACACCGACGTCCACACCGATTCGAAGCCGTCCACATGCATTTCCTGCGGCACCAGCCCGATCATCTCGCGCGCCGCGCGGTAGTCGCGCACGATGTCGTGGCCCGCCACGCGCACGCTGCCGGAGGTGGCGTTGACGATGCCGCAGACGATGGAGATCAGCGTCGTCTTGCCCGCGCCGTTGGGGCCGAGAAGGGCGAGGATCTCGCCGTCGGCAATGTCGAGCGACACGCCCTTGAGCGCCTCGAAGCCGCCCTTGTACTGCTTCACGAGGTCGGCGATCTGGATGATGGCTGGCATGGGAAACCTTGCGCGGGAACGGCGGGTGAGTGCGCATATAGGCCGCTGCGGCGCCAACGACCAGCCATGCCCGGTCGGTCCGCACCGCCTGCTGACAATGGGCTGTCAGCGGCCGCTCGACCCGGCGCAGCCCTTGACGAAGCCTGCCGCCTGCGTCACGAGGCGCAAAAACAGGCAATGACGAAGGGAGGACACTCCATGGCGATCGCATTCACCTTTCCCGGACAGGGCAGCCAGTCGGTCGGCATGGGCAAGGAGCTTGCCGACGCATTCCCCGAGGCGCGCCGCGTCTTCGAGGAGGTCGACGAGGCGCTGGCGCAGCGGCTTTCACGCATCATGTGGGAAGGGCCCGAGGAAGAGCTGACCCTGACGGCGAACGCCCAGCCGGCGCTGATGGCGGTGTCGCTGGCGGCGGTGCGGACGCTGGAGGCGCGCGGCTTCGTCCTGAAAGAGAAGGTTTCCTACGTCGCCGGCCATTCGCTGGGCGAATATTCGGCACTGTGCGCGGCAGGCATGTTCTCCATCGCCGACACGGCGCGGCTTTTGCGCATCCGCGGCAATGCCATGCAGGCGGCGGTGCCGGTGGGCGAGGGCGCCATGGCGGCGATCCTCGGCCTCGACCAGGATGACGTGGAAGCGGCCTGCGCCGAGGTCGGCAACTGCCAGATCGCCAATGACAATGGCGGCGGGCAGATCGTGATCTCCGGCGCCAAGCCGGCGGTGGAGCATGCGGCGCGGCTGTGCACCGAGAAGGGCGCCAAGCGGGCGCTGATGCTGCAGGTGTCGGCGCCGTTCCACTCGGCGCTGATGCAGCCGGCCGCGGACGCCATGCGCGAGGCGCTGGCGGATGTCACGAGGCAGGCGCCGTCCGTGCCGGTCATAGCGAATGTCGCCGTCGCGCCGCTCAGCGACCCCGATGAGATCGTCGCGCGGCTGGTGGAGCAGGTGACGGGGCGCGTGCGCTGGCGCGAGACGGTGGAATGGTTCGCGGCGAACGGCGTGACGACCGCCTACGAGGTCGGCGCGGGCAAGGTCCTGTCCGGTCTCGCCAAACGCATCAGCAAGGACGTCGCCACCGCCAATATCGGCACGCCGGCGGATATCGAAGCCGCGCTTGCTGCGCTGGCCTGATGGATAAGGCGCCGCTCCCCTGCTAAGGGAGTGGCCCGGAGCGAAGATCACGGAGCACGAAGCATGTTCTCACTCTCTGGCCGCAAGGCGCTGGTCACCGGCGCATCCGGCGGCATCGGCGAGGCCATCGCCCGCATCCTGCATGCGCAGGGCGCCACCGTGGGGCTGCACGGCACCCGCATGGAGAAGCTGGAGGAGCTCGGCGGCGGGCTGGGCGAGCGCGTCGTCCTTCTGCCCGCCGACCTGTCGGACCGCGACGCGGTGAAGGCGCTGGCGCAGAAGGCGGAAGCCGACCTCGGCGGCGTCGACATCCTCGTCAACAATGCCGGCATCACCAAGGACGGGCTTTTCATCCGCATGTCGGATGCCGACTGGGATTCCGTGCTGGAGGTGAACCTGACGGCGGTGTTCCGTCTCACCCGCGAACTGACCCAGCCGATGATGAAGCGCCGGCACGGCCGCATCGTCAACATCACCTCGGTCGTCGGCGTCACCGGAAATCCCGGCCAGGCCAATTATTGCGCCTCGAAGGCGGGCATGATCGGCCTGTCCAAGTCGCTGGCGCAGGAGATCGCCTCGCGCAACGTGACGGTGAACTGCGTCGCGCCGGGCTTCATCGAATCGGCCATGACCGGCAAGCTCAACGAGAAGCAGAAGGAAGGCATCCTCGGCGCGATCCCGATGAAGCGCATGGGCACCGGCGCGGAAGTCGCCGCGGCGGTCGCCTGGCTGGCCTCCGACGAGGCGGCCTACGTCACCGGCCAGACCATTCACGTGAATGGCGGCATGGCGATGATCTGAACCCACAGGCCGCCGGCCGGGCGGCCTTTGCCCGCCGCGGCTTTTCGTGTAAGGCGGCAGCGAAACTGGAATGTCCGCCCGCGGACCTTCCGCTCCGACCAATCTGCGTTTCGATGCAACCAGCGGCCGAAAAGGGCGTTTGACAGCGCCGAAACGCGCCATCTTTCAGCTTGATTAGCGGCAATCGTGCCGCTAACGAAGTCCGGAACAACAAGGAAGTCGAGGGTTTCCCCATGAGCGATACCGCAGAACGCGTGAAGAAGATCGTCGTCGAGCATCTTGGCGTCGAAGCCGACAAGGTGACGGAAGGTGCCAGCTTCATTGACGATCTGGGCGCGGACAGCCTCGACACCGTCGAGCTCGTCATGGCCTTCGAGGAAGAGTTCGGCGTCGAGATTCCCGACGATGCAGCCGAGACCATTCTCACGGTCGGCGACGCCGTGAAGTATATCGACAAGGCTTCGGCCTGATCTCCGGCCGCGTCCGCGCGGCCATTTTTCAGTCAGGGGGGTCACCCGATGAGGCGTGTCGTCGTCACCGGTATTGGGCTGCTTTCGCCGTTCGGCCTTGGTGTGGATCACACCTGGAAGCAGATACTGGCCGGAAAGAGCGCGACACGCCGCATCGATGCGTTCGAAACGGACGACCTGCCCTGCAAGGTGGCCGCCATCATGCCGCGCGAGGGAGAGGCGGCGTTCAATCCGGATGATTTTCTGGAGCCCAAGGAGCAGCGCAAGGTCGCGGATTTCATCATCTACGGCATCGCCGCCGCCGACATGGCGCTGGCCGATTCCGGATGGACGCCCAGGACCGAGGAAGACCGCTGGGCAACCGGCGTCATGATCGGCTCCGGCATCGGCGGCATCGACGGAATCGCCGACAATGCGCTGCTGCTCAAGGAGCGCGGGCCGCGGCGCATCAGCCCCTTCTTCATTCCGGGCAACATCATCAACCTGGCTTCCGGCCAGGTGTCGATCCGGCATGGCCTGAAGGGGCCGAACCATGCGGTCGTCACCGCCTGCTCCACCGGCGCGCACGCCATCGGCGACGCCTCGCGCCTGATCGCGCTCGGCGATGCCGACGTGATGGTGGCCGGCGGCACGGAAGCGCCGATCACGCGCCTGTCGATCGCCGGCTTCTCGGCCTGCCGGGCCCTGTCCACGGCCTTCAACGACCAGCCGGAGAAGGCCTCGCGCCCCTATGACCGCGACCGCGACGGTTTCGTCATGGGCGAGGGCGCCGGCGTCGTGGTGCTGGAGGAGCTCGAGCACGCAAGGGCGCGCGGCGCGCGCATATATGGCGAGATCGTCGGCTACGGCCTGTCGGGCGACGCCTATCACATCACCGCGCCCTCCGAGGACGGCGACGGCGCCTATCGCTGCATGATGATGGCGATCAGGCGCGCCGGCATTGCGCCCTCCGACATCGACTACATCAATGCGCACGGCACCTCGACCATGGCCGACACGATCGAGCTCGGCGCCGTCGAGCGCGTGGTCGGCGATGCGGCCGGCAAGATTTCCATGTCGTCGACCAAGTCGTCGATCGGGCATCTTCTGGGCGCCGCGGGCGCCGCGGAGGCGATCTTCTCGTTGCTGGCGATTCGCGACAATGTCGCCCCGCCCACGATCAACCTCGACAATCCTTCCGTCGAGACCAGCATCGACCTCGTCCCGCACAAGGCGCGCGAGCGCAAGATCGATGTGGCGCTGTCCAATTCGTTCGGATTCGGCGGCACCAATGCTTCGCTGATTTTCCGCCGGCTCGATGCCTGAGCAGGGGCGGTGAGGCCGGCCTTACCGCCAATTCGCCATATTCGGGGCTAGGCTCCGGCGGACATCCGCGCATGAAGGAGCAGTTCATCGGATATGAGCGACACCAGCGCTGACAACAACGCCACGCCCGATCGCCCCGCGCCGCAGCGGCTGATCGTGCCGAAGACCGCCAGCGAAGCGTTGCGGCCCGAGTCCGGCACGCCGCCGCCGGCGCGGGCGCGCCGTTCCCGCCGCTCGCGCAGCCAGATCATCGTCTTCATGAATTTCGTGCTGTCGACCATTGTCCTGCTGACGCTGGGCGCGGGTCTCGCCATATGGTTCGGCAAGCAGGAATTCGAGGCGCCCGGACCGAAGGCGACCACCGACACGGTGATGATTCGCCCCAATACCGGCAGCGCCGAGATCGCCGGCATTCTGGAGCGTCAGGGCTTCATCAGCGATTCCCGCATATTCCGCATCGGCCTACGCGCCTATGGCAGCGATTCCCAGCTCAAGGCCGGGGAGTACGAGATCAAGGCGCATGCCTCGATGCACGAGATCATGGAATTGCTGAAGAGCGGCCGCTCCGTGCAGCATTCGGTGACGATCCCGGAAGGGCTCACCGTCGACCAGGCCTTTGCGCGCATCTCCGCGGTCGAGGAACTGTCCGGCGACATGCCGGCCGAGATTCCTGGCGAGGGCAGCCTTGCCGCCGACACGCTGCGCTTCACGCGCGGCACGGCGCGGCAGGACATCATCGACAAGCTGATCGCCGACCAGAAGGAACTGGTGGAGTCGATCTGGGAACGCCGCCAGCCCGACCTGCCGCTCAAGGACATCAACGAGTTCGTGACCCTGGCCTCCATCGTGGAGAAGGAGACGGGCCGCGCCGACGAACGCTCCCGCGTGGCGGCCGTATTCATCAACCGCCTGCGCAAGAACATGCGGCTGCAATCCGATCCGACGATCATCTACGGCATCTTCGGCGGCAAGGGGAAGCCGGCCGACCGGCCGATCTTCCGCTCCGACATCGACACGCCGACGCCGTATAACACCTACGCGATCAACGGACTGCCGCCCGGGCCCATCGCCAATCCGGGCCGCGCGGCGCTGGAGGCGGTGGCGAACCCGTCGAAGACCAACGACCTGTACTTCGTCGCGGATGGTGCGGGCGGGCATGTCTTCGCCGAGACGCTGGAAGAGCACAACGAGAATGTCGCGCGGCTGCGCGCGGTCGAGCGCAAGCAGCGGGAGGAGGCCGAGAAGGCCGCCCGCGAGGCCGCGACTCAAGGGGTGGTTCCGCCGGTGCGCGCGCAGTAGCGCGATTCCGGCAAAACTGAGCGGCGGACGGGTTCGGCCGGCGACCGGGCGATGTGGGGGCAGCACCGGATGACTGTTGAGAGCATGACGGGCTTCGCCCGCGCCACCGGCGAATACGGCGCCACCGGCATCGTCTGGGAACTGCGCTCGGTGAACGGCAAGGGGCTGGAGACGCGTTTGCGCCTGCCGCCGGGCCATGAGCGGCTGGAGCAGCCCTGCCGGCAGGCGTTCCAGAAGGCTTTCGCGCGGGGAAATATCCAGGCCACCCTCAATATCACGCAGGCGCCGGGCCAGCAGCAGCCCATCGTCAACGAGGCCGTGCTGAAGGATCTTGCCGGTCTCGCGCAGCGGCTGACGGAGCAGTTCGGCGCAGAACCTGCGCGGGCCGACGGGCTTCTCGCCCTGCGGGGCGTGCTGGACATGCCGGAGCAGATCCTGTCCGACGAGGAGCGCGCCGCGCTGGACGCGGCGGTGGTCGCCACGCTGCAAGCCGCCATCGAATCGCTCAAGGCGGCGCGCCGCAGCGAAGGTGCCGCGCTGGAAGGCGTGCTGCGCGGCCATGTCGCGCAGATCGAGCAATTGACGCTGCGCGCGGAGGCAGACCCGTCCCGGCATCCCGACGTGATCCGCGCCCGGCTGGCCGAGCAGGTCGCGCTGCTTCTCGGCGCCGCCCCGGCGCTCGACGAGCAGCGGCTGGCGATAGAGGCGGCATTCCTCGCGAGCAAGGCCGACATACGCGAGGAGATCGACCGGCTGAAGACCCATGTCGCCTCGGCGCGCGCTTTGCTGGGCGAGGGCGGTCCGGCGGGGCGCAAGCTCGATTTCCTGGCGCAGGAATTCAACCGCGAATCGAATACGTTGTGCTCCAAGTCGAACGCGGCTTCCGTCACCGCCATCGGCCTTGAACTGAAGGCGGTGGTGGACCAGTTCCGCGAGCAGGTTCAGAATCTGGAGTAGCCATGAGCGCAATGCCCGACAGCGCGATCCGCCGGCGCGGACTGATGCTGGTGCTGTCCTCGCCGTCCGGCGCGGGGAAGTCGACCATCGCGCGCAGCCTGCTCGAGGAAGACAAGGGCTTCGAGATGTCCGTCAGCCTCACCACGCGGCCGCGGCGCGGCAGCGAGATCGACGGCGTGCACTATCACTTCAAGTCGAAGCGCGAATTCGAGCATATGCGCGAGGACGGTGCATTGCTCGAATGGGCCGAGGTGCACGGCAACTACTATGCCACGCCGCGCGCGCCGGCCGAGGCGGCGATGGCGGAGGGGCGCGACATGCTCTTCGACATCGACTGGCAGGGCGCCAAGCAACTGCGCGAGCAGCTGCCGGCCGACATCGTCTCGATCTTCATCCTGCCGCCGTCCATGGGCGAGTTGAAGTCGCGCCTGCTGCGCCGCGCGGAGGATCAGGAGAAGGTCATCGAGCAGCGGCTGAGAAATGCGCGCGAGGAGCTCGAGCACTGGCGCGAATACGACTATGTCGTGATCAACCACGACCTGCAGGAGGCGTTCCATCAGGTCCAGTGCATCGTGCAGGCCGAGCGCCTGCGCCGCGACCGCCGGCCCGGCCTGTTCGAGTTCGTTTCCGGCCTGCTCGACGAGAAGGTGTGATGCTTCGCAAGCGGTGATTGCGCGACGGCGGCGCTATTTCACCAATCTGTCACCGCAAGGATATAGGGCGGACACAGGACGCAGTGGGGCGGTGGCCGATGAACCATCTTGCCGGTGCCGGCGCGGAAGCCCGGCAGGGAAGCGCCGCAGAGGTTTTTCTCGTCTTTCTCAAGCTGGGCCTGACCTCTTTCGGCGGTCCCATCGCGCATCTCGGCTATTTTCGGGACGAGCTGGTGGCGCGGCGGCGCTGGCTCGACGACCATGCCTATGCCGATCTCGTCGCGCTCTGCCAGTTCCTTCCCGGCCCGGCATCCAGTCAGGTCGGCTTCGCCCTTGGCATGATCCGGGCCGGATGGCCGGGCGCGCTTGCGGCTTTTGCGGCCTTCACCCTTCCTTCGGCGCTGATCCTGCTGATCTTCGCGCTGACGGCGACGGCGATCGACGGGCAGTTGGGCCTCGGCGTGCTGCACGGGCTGAAGATCGTCGCCGTCGCCATCGTCGCGCAGGCCGTGTGGGGCATGGCGAAAAGCCTGTGCCCCGACCGGGAACGCGCGGCGATCGCCGTTGTCGCCGTGGCGGTGCTGGCTTTCGTGCCGCGAGGCGCCGGCATGATCGCCGCCATCCTGCTCGGCGCCGCGATCGGTCTGATCCTCGGCCGGGGCGCGGGAAGGCCGGCGGACGAAAGCGTCACCGTGCCGGTTTCGCGGCGCGTCGCCGGCACGGCCATCTTCGCCTTCTTCGCGCTGCTCGTCCTGCTGCCGATCGTGGCCGGGCAATCGCAGGCGCTCGCCGTCGTCGACAGCTTCTATCGCGCCGGTGCGCTGGTATTCGGCGGCGGCCATGTCGTGCTGCCGCTGCTCGATGCGGAGGTGGTGCAGAGAGGCTGGGTCGACCCGGATAGCTTCCTCGCCGGCTACGGCGCGGCGCAGGCGGTGCCCGGGCCGCTCTTCACCTTCGCCGCCTATCTTGGCGCGGTCCTGAAACCCGAGCCGAACGGGATCGCCGGCGCGGCGCTCGCCCTCATGGCGGTATTCCTGCCGGGCTTCCTGATACTCGTGGGCATCCTGCCGTTCTGGAATCGGTTCCGGACGATGGCCCCGGCGCAATCCCTCATGCAGGGCGCCAACGCCGCCGTGGTGGGCATATTGGGCGCGGCGCTCTATTCGCCGGTCTTCACCGGCGCGATCACCGATCTGCGCGACCTCGCCCTGGCGCTTGCCTGTTTCGTCGGCCTGATGGCGTGGAGGGCTCCGCCGTGGATGATCGTGATTATCGCCGCGATCGGAGGGGCGGGGCTGGCGCTCGTCAGGTAACGGCCCGTGCCAGCGTCACGAACTCCTCCACGCTCAGCGTTTCGGCGCGGCGGGTGCCTTCGATACCGGCCTTCGCCAACAGCGCTACGCCACCGATGCCCTTGAGGCTCTGGCGCAGCATCTTGCGCCGCTGGCCGAAGGCGGCTTCCGTCACCCGTTCCAGTGCCGCCAGCGACACCGGCAGCGGCGCCGCGCGCGGCACGAGCTGCACCACCGACGACGTGACCTTCGGCGGCGGTGTGAAGGCCTGCGGCGGCACGTCGAACAGGATCTTCGCCTGCGTGCGCCAGCCGGCGAGAACGCCGAGCCGGCCATAGGCATCGTCGTCGCGCGTCGCCACGATCCGCTCGGCAACCTCGCGCTGGAACATCAGGGTGAGCGACTGCCAGAAGGGCGGCCAGTCCGGTGTCGCGATCCAGTTGAGCAGAAGTTGCGTGCCGACATTGTAGGGAAGGTTGGCGACGATGCGCACATCCTGCCCGCCTTGCGTGAGGGCGGCATAGTCGGCCTTGAGCGCGTCGCCTTCGACCACCGTCAGCCGGCCGGGCCAGTGGTCGGCGATCTCCGCCAGCGCGCCGAGGCATCGCGGATCACGCTCGATCGCGATCACATGGCGCGCACCATTGTGCAGCAGAGCGCGCGTCAGGCCGCCGGGACCGGGCCCGACCTCGATGACGGTCGCGGCGTCCAGCCTGCCGGCGGCGCGCGCGATCTTGCCGGTGAGGTTGAGGTCGAGCAGAAAATTCTGGCCGAGTTCCTTGCGCGCGCGCAGCCCGTGGCGCTCGATCACATCGCGCAGCGGCGGCAGCCCGTCGATGCTGGTCATGCGCCGGCCTGCTCCCGCGCGGCCATCCCGCCGGCCATCCGGATCGCCGCGATGAGGCTCGCCGGCCGCGCCAGGCCGCTGCCGGCGATGTCGAAGGCGGTGCCGTGGTCGGGCGAGGTGCGGATGAAGGGCAGGCCGAGCGTCACGTTGACGGCATCGTCGAAGCCGAGCGCCTTGGCGGGGATCAGCGCCTGGTCGTGATACATGCAGATCGCCGCGTCATAGGTTGTGCGGGCCCGGGCATGGAACATCGTGTCGGCGGGCAGGGGGCCGCGCGCATCGATGCCGTCGGCGGCGAGGGCGGCGACGGCCGGCGCGACGATGTCGCGGTCCTCGCTGCCGATGGCGCCGTCCTCGCCGGCATGCGGATTGAGCCCGGCAACGGCAAGGCGGGGGCGGGCGACGCCGAAGCGTGCGCGCAGGTCCGCGTCCACGATGCGGCAGGTCTCCACGATACGCTGCCGCGTGAGCGCGCCGGGCACCGCCGACAGGGCGATGTGGATCGTCACCGGGACGGTGCGCAGCTCCGGCCCCGCGAGCATCATCACCGGCGTGGCGTCGCGCTGGAAGACCGTCTGCGCCAGATGACCGAGAAATTCCGTGTGGCCGGGAAAGCGGAAGCCGGCATCGTAGAGCGGCTTCTTGGCGATGGGGCAGGTCACGATGGCACCCGCCTCGCGCGCCGCGATATAGCCGACGGCGCGCTCGATCGCCTCGATGATCCCCGGCGCATTGGCGGCGGAAGGAATGCCGGGCTTGTCCACGAAGGGCCGGCTGAGCGGCACGACGGGCAGGGCGCCGATGAAGACCGCGCGGGCCTGCGCCGGCGCCACGGTCGCGAGCGGAAGGTCGATGCCGAGATCGGCCGCGCGGGCGGCCAGAAGGGCGGGGTCGCCCAGGACGAAGAAAGGCGGCAGCCGCTCCCGCTCGCGCTGCATCCACGCCGCAATCAGGACCTCGGGGCCGATCCCGGAAGGGTCGCCGGACGTGACCGCAATCGGCAGTGCCACCTCGCCTCCTTGGAGCGCGACCCTTCAAGGTCGATGAAAGACTCGTCTTGCTCCGGGAGCTTACCGGCTTTCGGCGCCAGATGTCGATGAAGGGACGCGCATGGCCTCACCGGGGAAGCCATGCGGAGATTTTGGTCGTCAGCGGGTGGTGATGCGGGCGCGCTTGCGCAATTCCTCGGTGTAGCGCTTGCTCAGCGCCTCGCCCTGATCGTCGCCCTTTTCCATCTGCTGCTTCTGGAAGACGACTTCCGCGACGCGGTCGTCGTCCACCTGGCGGGTGCTGCAGATCACGAGGAATTCGACGCCGCGCGGGGTCTCGCGTATGGCGGTCGCCCGTCCCACCGAGGCCGCCTTCACCTGCTTCTCCCAATCCGGGGGAAGCTCGGGTTCGAGAACGCGGCCGAGGTCGCGGACGGTCACGTCGAGGACCGTCTTGGCGAGCTCGCGGCTGTTCTCGCAGCCCGAAACGCGCCCGCGCATGGCATTGGCCTCGCTCTTGCGGCGGCCCATGATGGAGCGGCGCTCGCGCTCGGGCACCACGAAGATGAATTGCTGAAGCATATATTCGGTCGCGCTCGGCTTGGTGCCGCCGCGCTTGGCGAGCTCGCGCAGCGCCTTCTGGTCGGCGCGATTGCCCTCGGCGGATGCACGCGCCTGCACGGCCTGTCCCCAGCCCATCTGGACGCGCATGAATTCGCGGAAGTGGGCCTTGGTCACGCCGGACTGCTGGAGAATGCCGTCGAGCTGCTTGACGGTGAGCTTGTTGGAATCGGCGAAGCGCTTGTAGGACTCGTCGAGCTGCTGCTCGGAGATGCGGATGTTGAGGCGGCGCATCTCCTGCGCGCGCAGCACCTGGTCGCGCATCTCCTCAGCGGCCTGCGCCTGCAGGTTGCCGCGGCGCTGCTGCACGCGCAGGAAGGCCGTGCGGCGCTGGATGTCGTAATTGGTCACCGCCGTGCCGTTGATGACCTGCCGGATCTCCTGCGCCGCGGCCGGTGCGGGTGCGAGGGCCACCGGCAAAGCCACGCCAGCGAGAAGAAGAAGCGCGGCCGGTGCAAGGCGCGAGAAAAGAAAGTTCATGCCGGATACCCTGGAACTGTGTTCTGCCAAGTATGGACGAAAACCATCCCTGGCTCAATTGTTAGGCGAAACGGTGGCTCCACTGGCTAGAAACTGCCGGTGGTTGTGCCGAAATCGCCGAGCGTGCGCAGCGAGACGCGGATGCCGAAGGACGTGTTCGGCTTCGAGACGACCGGCCCGCTCACGCCGCGCGTGACCGTTCGGCTCTGCGCGGCGGTAAAGGTGAAGGTAAAGCACTCGTCGTCATAGGTGAAGCCGATGCCGTTGCGCACCAGCGCGCGGGATTCGAAATCATATGTGCCGGAGCCGAAAACGCGCCAGTATTCGGCCACCTGCGCGCTTGCGGCCAGCGTCACTTCCTTCCGGTCGTAGGCGAAGCCGTAAAGCGGCTGCGCCTGGATATAGGCGTAGCGCGCGCTTGCCGAGACACGGCCGACGGTCGCGTTGGCCGCTGCATCCAGGCGGCGCAGCTCCAAGGTGGTCTCGTCGAGGCGGGCGCCGGTCATGAAGTTGATGCCGGGGCGGCCGAAGCTGACCTGCCCGACATAGTCCGAACGGGCGGTTTCGAGGCCGGAATAGGCGCCGACATTGACGAGGTCGGGCGAGGCGTAAGGGTTCTGGCCGGCCAGATGGTAGGACTGGCCCACGATCGCGCCGGCGTACCAGCGCTCGCCGAACTGGCCGGTGTAGCGGAAGCCGAGATTGGCGCGCACGCCGCCCTCGATGCGGTCATAGCCCGAGAACTTGTCGCGCTCGAACAGGTTGGTGGCGTCGAAGACGAGGCTCTGCGCATCCTCGTTGGGGATGCCGAGCGTGGTGCCGTAGGGCTCGTCCGGCCGGGCGAAGATCTGCGCCACGGGCTCGATGACGTGCGAGGTGTTCTGCGTCGCCATCATGATCGGCCAGCGCGCCTCCAGCCCGGCCGTCGCCATGGTGCGATAGTAGGAGGAGTGGATGTCGACGGGCGCGGGTGCGCCGTTGAACTGCTTGGCATTGATGGCCGCAATGGTCGCCGCCGAATAGTTCGCCATGATTGCGTCGCCGCGCGCATGCAGGAGCGGCGTGATCACCGCGCCGCCCGGCGCGATCAGCGAGCGCTTCCACTCCGCTTCCAGCGTCACGCGGCCGGAGCTGCCCTCGATGCCGTCGATATTGGTATCCGTCCCGAAGACCGGATCGGGAGCCGCCATGCGCTCGGCGAGATTGGCGCGATGCAGGCCCTGCACGTTGAGGTCGATGTTCAGCTCGCCGCCGGCCAGCGGCGCGTCGGGCGTGTAGGAATAGTCGAGGCTGGGCAGCACCCAGGGCTGGATCGGGTTGCGGGCGCTCGGATTCAGGACGCCGCCGACCGAATCCAGCGCGCTTTCCTGCACCTGGAAACGCATGAAACGCAGGTCGAAATAGTTCCGCTTGTTGAGGCCCGTCAGGTAGATCTCGGACTTGTGGTAATAGTCGGCGTAGCCGTCGATCGTGTAGGTATTGGCGAAGTTCTTGTCGGTCTGCGCCAGGATGTTCCAGCCGAAGGCCCAGCGTGGATTGATCTGGAAGCGGCCCTTGGTGCCGACCATGAAGCGCGTGCGGACGCTGCGGCTGACCGGCTCGCTGGTGGGGAAGTTCAGCGGATTGGCCTGCGAGATTCCCGCGACCTTGATGCTGAACTGGCCGTTATTATACGCCTTGCGGAACTCGGCCTCGCCGAGGAAACCCTGCCGGGTGTAGCCCGTGACCTGCACGGTCAGGTCCATGCTGGGCGAGAAGACGTGATAATAGGGAACCGTCAGGCCGACGCCGGTGCGCGAGCTGGTGCGCAGCGTCGGGAACAGGAAGCCGCTCTTGCGCTTGACCGTGTGGTCGGGAACCGTCAGCGAGGGGAAGTAGGCGATCGGCAGGCCGAACAGCTCCATGCGCGGGCTGACGAAGCGGATCGTCTTCTTCTTGCTGTTCCAGATGATCGTCGAGGACTTGACGCGCCAGATCGGCGGCCGGTCGGGATTTTCCTCGCAGGGCTTGCAGGCCGTGTAGATGCCGTTGTTGAAGGTCGTCCGTTCGCCGCCGCGCCGCACGGCGCTTTCGGCGGCGAAATAGGTCTCTTCCGTGGTCTCGACCTGCAGCGCGTTGACGAAGCCGTCGCGGAAATCGTCGGAAATGTCGATTTCCTCGGCAAAGGTGCGCGTGCCGTCGCGCTCGATGACCTCGACATTGCCATAGGCCATCAGGCGCGCGCTCTTGCGGTCGTAGATCACGCGCTGCGCCACGATGCGTCGTCCGTCATAATTGATGCGGACATTGCCGGCGGCGGTCACCGTATCGGCGTCGTTGTTGTAGATCAGCCGGTCCGATTCGAGCAGAAGCTGCCCTTCGATCTGGGCATCGGAACCCGTGGCTTGCGCCAGCACCTGGGTCGGCAGCGCAACGCCGCAGGCCAGCGCCGCCGCCAGTGTCGCGACGCGCGCAAGCTTGCTCACAGGGAGGGTTCTGCGGCCAGGCGCCGCGGCGATCCCCACTAGCCGTCCTCCTTGTACAACAGAAAGGTCACTCCGACGAATAGTGCTACAATCACTGGAACCCACGCTGCGAAGAACGGGGGGATGAAGCCGACATTGCCGAATGCCGTCACCACGACGAGGGTGACATAAAGCAGAAAGCCCGCAAGGATGCCACCCAGAATCATCGCGCCGGACTGACCTGACCTCACGAAACGAAGCGTCACCGTGGCGGCGATCAGCGTCATCGCGACGAGCAGCGCCGGCAGCGCGACAAGCGAATGGAACTGCATCAGAAACCGGTCGCCGCTGAGGCCCAGCGTCTCGGCCAGGCGGGCTTTCTCCGGCAGTTCGTAGACCGAGATGGTCTGCGCATCGGCAAGCCGCTGCTCCACATCCTGCGCCGTCAGCGAGGAGGGGATGCGCGCGGTCGGCATCCTGTGCTTCTCGCGCTCCGAATCGGTCAGGGTGACGTCCTGCAGCACCCATTCGCCATTGCCCAGCGTGGCGTTGCGGGCGTCGTAGCGCTCGATCAGATTGCCGTCATTGTCGAACTGGAGAAAGACCACGTCGCCCAGCACCACGCCGCGCCGCGCGCTGGTGCCCGCGCCGATGACCGTGACGCCGTTCTCGGTGCGCTGGCGCAGCCACGGAATCGTGAGCGCGTCGGATGTGTTGGGCGTATAGCCGCGGAACGTCGTCTCGAGCTCTTCCACCGCGCTGAGCGCGCGCGTGGCGACGGGGTTGATCAGGACGACCGCGCCTATTCCCACCAGCAGGCTGGCAAGGCAGATCGGCGCGAGGAACTGCCATGCCGACACGCCTGACGAACGCGCGATGACCAGCTCGTTGCGGCGGTTGAGCGAGATCAGCACGCCCATCGCCGCGAAGAGGACCACGAAAGGCCAGATCAGCATGGCGATCATCGGCATGCGCATCGCCGAGAGGTAGATGCCGCGCGCCAGCGTGTATTCGGGCCAGGCGCCGGCGCGGCGCGCGAACTCCGTGAAGTCCACCAGATAGGCGACGATCAGGATGCCGCCCACCACCATGAAGATCATGGAGAGCTGGCGCCGGAAGAAATACCAGAACAGCGTCGATCCGATCATGTCGCCTGCTCCTGCGGGCGGCGCCAGATGCGGCCTATGGCGGCGGCGAGCAGTGCGCCCGTCGCATTGTAGAGGCGTCCGAGCGGTCCGCGCGCGACTGGTCCGGTGCCGAGTCGTCCGCCGTAGAGAATCAGCGTCGAGACGACGACGATCGCGGTGATCGGGACGACATAGGTGATCGCCGCGAAGAAGGTGCTGCTGCCGGAATTGCTGACGGCCACGAAGCCGATGACGCGCAGGACCAGCGCCAGAAGGCCGCCCATGATGCTGACGATGGGCTGCTGCTGGCGGTTGGTGCGGGCCGTGCCGACGAAATAGGCGGCGATCAGGCCGAAGACGAGCGGGTAGAGCCATTCCGACATGCGGCGGTGAAGCTCGCGCCGGATCTCCGACGGCGCATCGCGCGCCGCGACATTGTTGGGGTCGGGCGACAGGAGCTGGCTGGTCTCCATCTCCTGCGGGCGATATTTCGCCGCGGCGTTTGTGCTGGTGAACTGGGTGAAGTCGAGCGCGGTCGAGGCGAAGGAGATGATCGACACGCTGTTGTCGCTGCGGTTGCGCCGATGCACCTCGCCGTCGAGCAGGACGAGCACCGTCGAGCCCTGCACCTCCAGCAGCGAGCCGCGCTTGGCGTGATAGATCAGCTCGGTCTTGCGGTCGCGCGCATCGACGAGCACCAGCTTGCCGAATTCGCCGCCGGGCAGTTGCTCGGCGATCTGGATATAGCTGCCCGCCGCGATCATCTGGAACGTGCCGGCCTGCGCGGCGGAGCGGATCAGGTCCGCGCTGGCGCGTGCGATCGCATCGCGCAGGTTGCGGTTGGACCATGGCTCGACCACATGGGCGATGAGCAGGCTGGCGAGCGTCAGCAGGAGCGCCAGCAGCACCACCGGCCGGGCGGTGAGGGCCGGCGAGCGGCCGGCCGATTCGAGCACCGCCAGTTCCGAATCGGCATTCATGGCGTTGAGGGTGCGCATCGCGCCGACGAGCAGCGCAAAGGGAATCACCACCATCGCCATGCTGGGGATGAGGAAGACGGCGATCTGCACGAAGGTCAGGAAGGCGTCGCCGGACCGCGTCAGCATGGCCACCCGCGATAGCAGCTGCGTCGACAGCACGATCGTGGTCACCACCACGAGCGTCGACAACGTCACCACCGCGACCCGCCGGAAAATGTACTGTTCGATCAGTTGCATCTGGGCCCGTGCAGTTGCGGAGCGACGGACAAGCGGCACCATCCAACCCCTCGAGGTTGGCTGGCCCACGATACCTGCCCGTCGGATCGATTGCACTCCAGAATGGCTAAAAATGGCCGAAGAAAGACAGTTAATAAGATGTTGATGTGTGAGAAAATGCGCACATCAACATGAAAGCCAATGATTTTTCGTGATCGGGGGCAGGCTGGAGCGCCTCGGGGGGCTTGCGTTCGGGACGGAAAAATCCAAGATCGGCCACCTTCTTTTCAGCTTCTCCCCCGGAGTTTTCCATGACCACCAAGCTCGACATCACCTTCGCGCGCTCGGCAAAGGCGGCCGACGGCCTCGCCGTGCTTCTGGTGTCGGAACGGGGAGGGTGCGGGCCTTCGGCAGCGCTCGTCGATCCGCAGAATGTGCGCGACAGGGCGTTCAGGACGGCGGGCTTCACCGGCAAGAGCGGCACGACGGCGGACCTGCTCGCGCCGCAGGGTGCCAATGCCGACCGCATCGTCTTCGTCGGCATCGGCGATCCGGCCAAGCCGCAGCCGGACGGCTGGACGAAGCTCGGCGGCACGATCCGCGCGGCCTTCGGCAAGGCCGAGAAGGTCGCTGTCTATCTCGATGCGGACGGTGCGGAGATCGACGCGGGGGCTGCCGCACAGGTGGCGCTCGGCATGCTGCTGCGCAGCTACCGATTCGACCGCTACAAGACGAAGAAGAAGGACGAGGCCGGCAAGGCCCCCGAGCGGGTCAAGGTGACGATCGTCAGCGCCGCGGCGGCCGCTGCCAAGAAGCTGTTTGCGGAGGAGGTCGAGGCGGTTGCCGGCGGCGTGCTTCTGGCGCGCGACCTGGTCAACGAGCCGGCCAATATTCTCGGCCCCGTCGAATTCGCCGCCCGCGCCAAGGAGCTGGAGGAACTCGGCGTCAAGGTCGAGGTGCTGACCGAGAAGGAGATGAAGAAGCTCGGGATGGGCTCCCTGCTCGGCGTCGCGCAGGGCTCGGTGCGGCCGCCGCGTCTCGTCGTCATGCAGTGGAACGGCGGCAAGCCGAAGGACCAGCCGGTGGCCTTCGTCGGCAAGGGTGTCGTGTTCGATTCTGGCGGCATCTCGATCAAGCCCGCCGGCGGCATGGAGGACATGAAGGGCGACATGGGCGGTGCCGCAGCGGTGACCGGCCTCATGCGCGCGCTGGCGGCCCGCAAGGCCAGGGCGAATGTCGTCGGCGTCATCGGCCTGGTGGAGAACATGGTCGACGGCAATGCGCAGCGGCCGGGTGACATCGTCACCTCGATGTCGGGCCAGACGATCGAGGTGCTGAACACCGACGCCGAGGGCCGGCTCGTGCTGGCCGACGCGCTCTGGTACTGCAACGACCGCTTCGCGCCGCGCTTCATGGTCAATCTCGCGACGCTGACCGGCGCGATCATCGTGGCCCTCGGGCACCAGCATGCCGGGCTCTTCTCCAACAATGACGAACTGGCCGAGCGCCTGCTCGCCGCCGGCCTCGCCACGCAGGAGAAGCTGTGGCGCCTGCCGCTCGGCAGCGAATACGACAAGCTGATCGATTCCAAGAATGCCGACATGAAGAATATCGGCGGCCGCGCGGCGGGCTCCATCACGGCCGCGCAGTTCCTGCAGCGTTTCGTCAAGGAGACGCCCTGGGCGCATCTGGACGTGGCCGGCACGGCGATGGGCTCGCCCTCGAACGAGATCAACCAGTCATGGGCCTCCGGCTACGGCGTGCGCCTGCTCGACCGGCTGGTGCGCGACCACTACGAGGCGTGAGCGGCCAGCTACCGAGATCGATGACGGAGATCCTGTTCTACCATCTCACCGAATCCACGCTGGAGAACGCGCTGCCGGCGCTGCTGGAGCGCAGCCTGGCGCGGGGCTGGCGGGTGGTGGTGCAGACCCGCAGCGCGGAGCGTCGCGATGCGCTCGACGCGCATCTGTGGACCTTTCGCGACGATTCCTTCCTCGCGCACGGCATCGACAGCGACCCCCATGCGCCCGACCAGCCGGTACTGCTGACCACCGGCAGCGGAAACGCCAATGCCGCGCAGATACGCTTCCTTGTCGACGGCGCCGAGCCGCCCGCGCTGGACGGCTACGACCGCGCGGTGTTCATGTTCGACGGGCACGACGAAGCGCAGCTTCTGGACGCGCGCGAGCAATGGAAGCGCCTCAAGGGCGAGGGGCATACGCTGACATATTGGCAGCAAGGCCCCGGAGGGCGGTGGGAGCGGAAGGCGTAAAGCCGACGGGCTATCGCATGTGATGGCTTGGATCGTCCGCAACGATCCCGCCCCTTGCCTTGCCGGCCATGGTCGGCCATTAACGCCGCGCCATGCTCACAATCAACGACCTTTCGCTCCGCGTTGCCGGACGCCTGCTGATCGATCATGCCTCGCTGTCGCTGCCTGCCGGCACGAAGGCGGGTGTCGTCGGGCGCAACGGCGCGGGCAAGACGACGCTCTTTCGCGCCATCACCGGCGACCTCGCGGCCGAGACCGGCTCCGTCTCGCTGCCCAGGGGCACGCGCATCGGGCAGGTGGCGCAGGAGGCGCCCGGCACCGGGGAGCCGCTGATCGAGATCGTGCTCAAGGCCGATGCGGAGCGCACCGCGCTTCTGGCCGAGGCGGAAACCGCGACCGATCCGCACCGCATCGCCGACATCCAGATGCGGCTGGCGGACATTGACGCGCATTCGGCCGAGGCGCGCGCCTCCACCATCCTGTCCGGCCTCGGCTTCGATCAGGAGGCACAGAAGCGGCCGGCGTCCAGCTTCTCCGGCGGCTGGCGCATGCGTGTGGCGCTTGCCGCGGTGCTGTTCGCCGAGCCGGACCTGCTGCTTCTCGACGAGCCGACCAACTATCTCGACCTCGAAGGCACGCTGTGGCTGGAAACCTATCTCAGCCGCTACCCGCACACCGTCCTGCTCATCAGCCATGACCGCGACCTGCTCAATCGTGCCGTGACCTCGATTATCCATCTCGACCAGAAGAAGCTGACCTTCTGGCGCGGCGGCTATGACCAGTTCGAGCGGCAGCGCGCCGAGAAGATGGAGCTCATGGAAAAGAGCCGCGCCAAGCAGGAGGCGCAGCGCAAGCATATGGAGGACTTCGTCGCGCGCTTCCGGGCCAAGGCGTCGAAGGCGCGGCAGGCGCAGTCGCGTCTCAAGGCGCTGGAGAAGCTGAAGCCCATCGAGGCGATGATGGACGACACGGTGATGCCGTTCCGCTTCCCCGAGCCGGTGAAGGGCGTGGCATCGCCCATCGTGGCGATCGACGGCGGGGCGGTCGGCTATACGCCCGGTTCGCCGATCCTCACGAAGCTCAATCTGCGGATCGACAATGACGACCGCATCGCGCTGCTCGGCGCCAATGGCAACGGCAAGTCCACCTTCGCCAAGCTGCTCGCCGGCCGGCTGAAGCTGGAGCGCGGCACGATGACGGTGGCACCCGGCCTCAAGGTGGCGATCTTCGCCCAGCACCAGCTCGACGACCTGCGGCCGGAGGAGAACGCGGTCGAGCATGTGCGCCGGATGATGCCGGATGCGCCCGAGGCCAGGGTGCGCGCCCGCGTTGCGCAGATGGGGCTGGCGACCGAGAAGATGGGCACGGCGGCGAAGGACCTGTCGGGCGGCGAGAAGGCGCGGCTGCTGATGGGCCTGTCGGCCTTCGAGGGGCCGAACCTGTTCATCCTCGACGAGCCGACCAACCATCTCGACATCGACAGCCGCGAGGCGCTGATCCACGCCCTGAACGACTTTCCGGGCGCCGTCATCCTCATCTCGCACGACCGCCATTTGATCGAGGCGACCGCCGACCGGCTGTGGCTGGTGCGCGACGGGCAGGTCGGGCCCTTCGACGGCGACCTTGCGGATTATCGCCAGCTCATCACCGGCACGGTGGACAGGCGCGAGAAGCGCGAGGCGGACAAGCAGTCGAAGCAGGACCGGCGCCGCGAGGCGGCGGCTCGCCGGGCGGCGCTGGAACCGCTGGCGAAGGAGATCAAGGCCACCGAAGGGCTGATGGACCGCACCCGCCAGCGCATTTCGCGGCTGGAAGCGGACCTTGCCGATCCGGCGATCTACGAAAAGCAGCCCGACCGCGCCACGGAGCTCGCCAGGGAGCGCGCGCGCCTCGTCGAGACGCTGTCGTCGCAGGAGGAGCGGTGGCTGACGCTCTCGGCGGAATATGAGGACGGCGTCGCCGAATAATCGGCGGTTCTCAACTGCCCGCGTTGCGTCCCCAGCGTGGCGGAGGCGGCTGCGAATTCGGGTTCTGCGGCGGCCGTTTCCGGAAGCTCAGCAGAAGGCCGATCGCGCCGATCGCCATCAGGATATAGCCCGCCGGCACGGCGCGCGGATCGACATCGAAGGCGCCGGCCTTCAGGGTAAACTTTATGCCGCGCAGGCGGTCGAGACCGGCGGCGCCTTCGCCGAACCGGAATTCATAGCGCGCGCTGCGCACGGAGGGGAAAGCCGGAAGGTCGAGGCGATAGACCGCGCCGCCTGTCTGCGGGCTGGTGACGGTTGCCTCGATCCTGTCGAGGTCGACGTCTGGGCACGTTCCTGCGTGCCGTCGGCGGTGACGGTGAGCGTCAGATAGGCGGTCCTGTCGCCGGCCAGCAAAGGCCCGTTGGTCGCGATCTCCACATGCGGGAAAAGCGGCGCGTCCGCCGGCGCGATGTTCACCGCAATCGGGATGAAGCCGGTCGCGGGAGAATAGGCTTTCCAGGCGCCGATCTCATAGCCGGAAACATGCGCGGCGATCAGCGGATAGCCGATCCCGGCCACGGCGCCCACGATGAATATGAGAAGGAAGAGAAGCCGCGCCACCATCAACCGTTCCGCTCGCAGAGCCGCCTGTCTGCACCTGCCGGGCGCGAATGTCTATCGCGCAAACGAAAGGGAGCCCGCCGGACGGCGGGCTCCCTTCCTGATCCTGATTGCTATCGAGCTGCCGACTGGCTCAGAAGCCGGCAAAGCTCGTTCAGATCGCTGTCGTAGCTGCCCGGATCGGCCAGGACGTTGGCACAGCGGCGCAGATTGTTCCGTGCATCCGCGCCCCGCATATTGCTCACGATCGTCTGAGGCGTGGGCACGACGCCGGGGGTGGGGCTGCCCGGGTTCGGAGCGCCCGGATTCGGGCTTCCCGGATTGGGAGAGCCGGGGTTCGGACTGCCGGGATTGATCCCGATGCCGATATTGGCGTCTATGCCGCGTCCGATATTGGCATCGACATTGGCGTCGATGCCGCGGGAGCCGCCGATATTGGCGTCGACATTGGCGTTGATGCCACGCGAGCCTCCGATACTGGCGTCGACATCGGCATTGATGCCGCGGGAACCGCCGATGCTGGCATCGACGTTGGCGTTGATGCCGTCATCCCCGCCGACATTGGCGTCGACATCCGCATTCACGCCGCCGCTACCGCCGACGGATGCCGTCGCGTCTGCATCGACGCCGTTTTCACCGCCCACCGAGGCATCGGCATCGGCGTTCACGCCATTGCCGCCGCCGATCGATGCGTCCGCGCCGATGCCGATGCCGGATTCACCGATTCCCACCCCCACATCGGCGTTGATGCCGTTCTCTCCCCCAACGCTCACCCCGACTCCTGCGCCCACCTGAGCCTGTGCGCCGCCGATGAAAAAGGCGAGCGCGCCGCTCGCCAGGAGCGCCGCTGCTGCGTTGCGATAGGACATTTTCTTTCTCCTTCTTGTGTCCGAAAAAGAGCGGCCACCGTGACCGGTCTTGTTGCGGCAACGTCCGGGAGAGAGGCTGGTTCAGCCGAAAATCCGCACAGGATGTGCGGAAAGTAAACGTGCGCATGACGTTTTGATCGGCTTTTCCGAAGGTGTCAGGCGAAGGCGCGGCCTTCCTCGGTGCGCTGGAAATAGATGAGATCGAGCGCGAGGCTCGGCTGCCCGAGGCTGGTCAGGATCGTGTGCGCCTGGCCGCGATGGTGCGTCTGGTGGTTGAACAGATGCGCGAGCGCAGGCGCAAGCCGCTGGGAGACGGTGCGCAGGTCGGTGACCGTCATATAGGTGAAACGGCCGGCGAGCGCCTCGCGTGACAGGCTGTCGACCCATGCGACGATGCGCCTGTCCTCCGCCTCCCGCGCCAGGGTGAGCGCCGGCAGCGTGTCATGGATGATCGCATCCAGCGCGGCCGGCGCATCGCCTTCGCCGGTGAAGCGCTTCATCCAGATCCGGTCGGCCGCGAGGAGGTGGTTCAGCGTGCCGTGCATGGACTTGAAGAAGGCGCCGACATCGCGGCGATAGGCCTCGTCGTCCAGCTGCGCCGCCGCTTCGTAGACGCGCCGGTTCGCCCACGCATTATAGGCCGCCATCATCGCAAAATGCTGCTTCACGCCTCTTCCCTCACGCTCGGACCGGGGCAATAGTGCGCCCCTCCACAGGGGTGTATCAAAATGCCGATCATTGTCTATGAACTCGCCGGGGCCGATCCTGCGGTGCGGTTCTCTCCGCATTGCTGGAAGATCGTCTGGGCGCTGGCGCACAAGGGGCTGGATTTCGAGCGTGTGCCGCTGCGCTTCAGCGAAATCCGCGAGCTGGACGGCAAGAGCGTTCCCGTCATCCGCGACGGCGACCGGACGTTGCGCGACTCCTTCGACATCGCCGTCTATCTGGAAGAAACCTATCCCGACCGGCCGACCCTGTTCGGCGGCGAGGGCGGCCGCACGCTGTCGCGCTTCGTGGAGCGCTGGACGCAACTCACCGTTCACGGCTATCTCGGCGGCGCCATTCTGATGGACCTCTTCGGCATCATCCATGACGATGACCGCGACTATTTCCGCGCCAGCCGCGAGGTGCGGTTCGGCCGCAGGCTGGAGGAGGTTCCGCAAGGCAGGGAAGAGCGGCTCGCCGCCTTCCGTGCCGCGCTCCAGCCGGTGCGGACGACGGTGGAGGCGCAGCCCTTCATCGGCGGCGCCTCGCCGCTGTTCGCCGACTATATCGTCGCCGGCGCGCTGCAATGGGCGCGCGTGGGAAGCCCGCTGCGGCTTCTGGAGACGGACGACCCGGTGGCGATCTGGTTCGAGCGCATCCTCGACCTTCATGGCGGCATCGCGCGCGCGGCGCCCGCCGCGACCTGACCCCTTCACAGCCGGCGGGCGCGCGGCTATAGACGCCGCCACGCTCACAATTCCAATGAATGAAGGACCCCAAATGGCTATCGAACGCACCTTCTCGATGATCAAGCCGGACGCAACCCGCCGCAACCTGACCGGCGCCATCACCAAGATGCTCGAGGATGCCGGCCTGCGCGTGGTGGCTTCCCGCCGCGTGTGGATGAGCCGCCGCGAGGCCGAGGGCTTCTATGCGGTCCACAAGGACCGTCCGTTCTTCGACGAACTGTGCGACTTCATGTCGTCGGGCCCGACCGTCGTCCAGGTGCTGGAAGGTGAGAACGCGATCGCCAAGAACCGCGAGGTGATGGGCGCGACGAACCCGGCCAATGCCGACGAGGGCACCATCCGCAAGGTTCATGCGCTGTCGATCGGCGAGAACTCCGTGCACGGTTCGGACGCGCCCGAGACCGCCGCGCAGGAGATCCGCTACTGGTTCTCCGACACCGAGATCGTCGGCTGAGCCAGACGCATCGGAATGCAGGAAGGCCGGGCAAGCGCCCGGCCTTTTTCATTGCAGGGGTGCGTGGTGAGGCCGGGCAGCCGCGCCCTCGGGCACGAAGCCGCGGATCATCTGCGTGAAGAGCTCGGCCGGCAGCGCCTTGCTGTAGAGATAGCCCTGGAAAAGGTCGCAGCCATAGGCGCGCAGGAAAGCCTCCTGCCGGGCATTCTCGACATGTTCGGCCACGGCCGACATGCCGAGGGTGCGCGCCATGGCGAGGATGGTCTTGACCAGGGCGCGGTCGTTTTCCGTGTGCTCGATGTCGGCCACGAAGCCGCCGTCGATCTTGAGCTCGTCGAAGGGCAGGCTCTTCAGATGGGCGAGCGAGGAATAGCCGGTGCCGAAATCGTCGAGCGACAGGCGCACGCCGAGCCGCTTCAGCTCCGTCAGGCGCTCCGCCACGATTGCCTGATCGGACGCCATCACGTGCTCCGTCAGCTCCAGCGTCAATCGCCGGCCGTCGATCCGGTGCTCGTCGAGCAGGGCGCCCAGAAGGCGCGCGAGCCTGTCGTCGAAGAATGATTGCACGCTGACATTCACGGACAGGTTGAGCCCCGGCATCGACGGGTCGTCGCGCCATCTGGCGAGCTGGCCGACGCCCTGCTGCAGCACATAGGCGGTGACGTCGCCGATCAGCCCGAACTGCTCGGCCATGGGAATGAAGCGGTCCGGGGGGATCGCGCCTTTCTCCGGATGGGTCCAGCGCAGTAGGGCCTCCGCCCCGACGACATGGCCGGCATGGTTCATCAGCGGCTGGTAATGGACCGCGAACTGGTCGCCGCCGCGGGCAATGACGCCGCGCAAGTCGGCCAGCAACTGGTGGCGCTGGGTTTCGCGCTCCATCGCCACCGGATCGAAGAGCGAAAGGCCGTCGCGGCCGGAGGTCTTGGCCTGATACATGGCCGTGTCGGCGCGCTTGAGCACCTCCGTCGCGCTCGCCTCCGTGCCGTCGAAGAGGACGACGCCGACGCTTGCCGAGGCGCGGTAGCGCGTCGCGCCAAGGTCGAACTCGTCACGAAGCGCCGCCACGATGCAGTTTCCCATCGCCGTGGCGTCCTGCATCGCCTGCGCGCCGTCCGAGCCGATCGCTTCGGCCAGGGCGACGAATTCGTCGCCGCCGATGCGCGCCACGAGAACGCTCTCGTCACAGCAGCGCCGCAGGCGCGCCGCGACCTGCCGCAGATATTCGTCGCCGACATCGTGGCCCATCGTGTCGTTCAGCGACTTGAAATTGTCGAGGTCGATGAAGAGGACGGCGCCGGCGCGGTCGTCGTCGGCCCTTTCGCCCAGCGCCTTGCCCAGCCGCTCATAGAGCATGCGCCGGTTGGGCAATTGCGTCAGCGGATCGAAAAAAGCGAGCTGCGTGATGGCGAGCTCATGCTTCTTGCGCTGGGTGATATCGGAAACATGGCCGTACCAGACGATGCCGTCGCGGGTGGCGTCCGGCGTGGCGGAAATGCGCAGCCACTTCTCGCTGCCGTCCGGCGCGCGATAGCTGTGCTCGAAGTCCCAGGGGGCGAACTGGCCGTCCGGACGGGCGATGGCGCGGCGGAAAATGTCGCGATCCTGCTCCGGCACTGGCGGAAGCTGGCCGCTGCGGCCGGCCGCCAGCTCTTCCACCGACATGCCGGTGACCCGTTCGAAATGCGGGCTGACATAGTCCACGGTCGCGCCGCCGTCGAAACGGGTGGTGAACTGGAACAGCGCGCCGGGAACCTCGCGCATGAGCTTGCTGAACTTCTCCTCAAGGTTCAGCCGCTTCATCGTCTCGGTCACCTCGCGCACCGAGCCCTCGTAATAGAGGATGGCGCCGGTGGCGGGATCGCGCACGGTGCGCGCCGATTCCGACACCCAGATCCGCTCCCGCGTCTTGTGGCGGTATATCTCGGACACGAAATCGGTAACGACGCCGTCACGCTCCATCAGCGCCTTGAATTTGTCGCGGCGGCCGGGCTCGACATACCATTCCGACGCGATATCGCCAACGGCGGCAAGCATCTCCGCCTCGCTTTGATAGCCGTTGAGCTTCACCAGCGCGCGGCTCGCCATGAGCTGGCGCCCGTCCGGCGTGGAGCGGTAGATGCCCTCCGACAGGTGCTCGATCAGGTCGTCGATATTCTGCGCATCCCGGCGGGCGCGGATCGCCAGCCGGCGATAGCGCATGGCCATGAGGGCGAGGGCGGCTCCGAGCACGATCACCAGGCAGAGCAGCCATTCGCGGTTCGGCGCGGCGCTGGTCAATTGCTGGATCGTATCGGTCATGGGCGCCGCGCGAGGATGTCTGTATCCTCACGCTAGCCTAGCTTGCTTGAAAAAGCGCTAAGCCGAGAGGCCGAATATCAACAGAATCTTGCCTGCCTCGTCGGAAAGAATCAGCTTTCCGGAGTCGAGCCGATAGGTGGCGACACGTCCGAGCGCGTCGAAATAGGCGCGCTCGCGCTCCATGGCGGCATCTCCGCACGCCATGAAGGTGGAGCCGATCTCGGAAAAGGTGAGGGCGTCGCCGCTGGCGGTGATCGTGGCGAAGAAGCGGTTGCATCCGCCCTTGCCGCCGGCGGTCCCCCTTTCGTTGAGCATGAGCGAGGAGACCGTCTCATGGTCCACGGCCTTGCCGTCCATCTCCTCCAGCATCCATTCCACCCCGACGATGTCGGCGGGAAGGGTGCTGCTCTGGTCCGGCTGGCGCACCATCAGCAGTTCGACGGGCCCGGGCGAGGGCAGTTCGTAGGGCATCGGCTCGGCGCTGGCGAAGAGAACCTTGCCGTCCACCGCAATGGACGCATGCAGCGCATAGCGGTGATCGGCGGCGGCGACATTTTCCGCCACCACGAACTCGAAGGCGATCGGCACCTGGCCGGCGGGCGACACGACGGTCTCGCCGACCGATGTCGGCGCGCCGCCGGTATTCGTCACATCGAGCAGGCGCACGGTCAGCGCGGCATTGTCGGGCAGCGCGATACGTTCGCGATAGGTCGCGGTGCCCGCGACGGACAGGTCGGCGGCAATGCTTTCCTGCGCGGCCAGCGACATGGCGGCAATCAGCAGCACGGCCTTGGTGATGGCGCGGCGATCGACGGAGAAGCTCATTTTCCAGACCTTTGTGCGCGGGTTCTCATAGAGAAGAACATGCGATTGCGGCGGCATTCCGATCCGCCGGTCAGCTATCGTCCCAGCGCTTCATGGCGTCATGATCGCTCTCGCGCGCATCCACCCATCCGCTGGCTGCGCCGGAGGCCGCATGCTCCTTCTTCCAGAAGGGCGCCTCGGATTTAAGGAAATCCATGATGAAGCTCGCGCCGTCGAAGGCGGCATGCCGATGGGTGGAGGCGGTCGCCACGAGCACGATCTGCTCGCCGGGCGCGATGTGGCCGAAACGGTGGATCACCGTGACCGCGCCGAGCGGCCAGCGTTCGGCGGCGCGCCGGACGATGCGGGCGATCTGCGCTTCGGCCATGCCGGGATAATGTTCCAGCTCGAGCGCTGCGAGCCGCCCGCCCTCGGCGCGGCAAAGGCCGGTGAAGGTGACGACGGCGCCAAGGTCCGGACGCCCGGCGCCGAGCCGTTCGATCTCGCGCCCGACATCGAAGTCGTCGCTCTGGATGCGGATATCGGTGACGCAGTCCATCCGTCTCAGCCGCCCGTCATCGGCGGGAAGAGGGCGATCTCGCGCGCGCCGGCGATCGGTTCGCCGTGCCCGACATGTTCCTGATCGATGGCGACGCGGATCGCGTCGGGGAACCGCAGCGCCTCGGCATAGCCTTCGCCGCGCTCTTTCAGCCATGTCAGCAGATCACGCACCGTCTCGATGCCCGCCGGCAGCTCGACTTCTTCCTCCGTCAGCCCGATCCGCTCACGGACCCAAGCGAAATAGATCAGTCGCACGATGTCACCGCTTCATTGCTTCCGCCGGGCGGGAATTTGCCCTAGTCGGCCATATGTTTCAGGCCGGCGCGGAAATAGTCGTAGCCGGTATATAGGGTGAGGATCGCCGATGCCCAAAGCAGGGTGATGCCCGCCTCGGTTATGTGGGAGACCAGCTTGTCGGCGGCCGGGCCGGCGAGCAGGAAGCCAACCGCCAGCAACTGCACCGTGGTCTTCCATTTGGCCAGGCGCGTGACCGGGACCGATACTTTCAGCCCGGCGAGATATTCGCGCAGCCCGGAAACGAGGATCTCGCGGCACAGGATGATGATCGCCGCCCAGATCGACCAGCCCGCGATGGTGCCGTCCGCCGCCATGAGCAGGAGCACCGACGCGACAAGCAGCTTGTCGGCGATCGGGTCCAGCATCTTGCCGATGTTCGACGTCTGCTTCCAGATGCGGGCGAGATAGCCGTCGAGGAAATCGGTGATGCTCGCCAGCACGAAGATGGCGAAGGCCAGCCAGCGGGCGAAATCGCTGGAGCGCAGCTCGCCTTCGAGGAAGAAGCACAGCACGACCAGCGGCACCGCGAGAATGCGCGCATAGGTCAGCATGTTCGGGATATTCAGCGCTGGTCGCTGCATCGGCGTGGGCTCTGTTGCTGGCGCTGTCAAATCAGATGCATCCCTCATAGGTCAACCTCCCGCCATATGTCGGGCGATCGGCGGCCGCGTCCATGCTCACCGCGGCGCTTCATGGAAATGATTGTATATCTGGCGTGCCATGGATTCCGATATGCCATCAACGGCAATCAGGTCTTCCACCGCCGCACGGCTGACGGCCTTCGCCGTGCCGAAATGATGCAGAAGCGCGCGCTTGCGGCCCGGCCCGATGCCGGAAATCTCGTCGAGCGGATTGCGCACCATCTCCTTCTTGCGCCGCGCGCGGTGCGAGCCGATGGCGAAACGGTGGGCCTCGTCGCGCAGGCGCTGCAGGAAATAGAGGACGGGATCGCGCACCGGCAGCATGAAGGGCTCGCGCCCTTCCATGAAGAAGCGCTCGCGGCCGGCATCGCGGTCGACGCCCTTGGCGACGCCGATGGCCGTCACGCGGTCGGCGATGCCGAGTTCGCCCAGGATCGCGCGCACCGCGCTCATCTGCCCCTGGCCGCCGTCGATGAGCACGAGGTCGGGCCAGGCCGGCGTCTCCTCGGCGCCGTTGGCGGCTTCGGTCCCGTGCTCCCTGATGAGGCGGGAGAAGCGCCGCTGCATCACCTCGCGCATCATGCCGAAATCGTCGCCGGGGGTGATGTCGGTCGAGCGGATGTTGAACTTCCGGTACTGATTCTTGATGAAGCCCTCGGGGCCCGCCACGATCATGGCGCCGACCGCATTGGTGCCCATGATGTGCGAATTGTCGTAGACCTCGATGCGCTGCGGCGGTTGCGCGAGGCCGAAGGTCTGCGCCACGCCCTCCAGCAGCCGCGCCTGCGAGGAGGTCTCGGCCAGCCGGCGCCCGAGCGCCTCGCGCGCATTCTGCAGGGCGTGGTCGACCAGTGCCTTCTTCTCGCCGCGCTGCGGCTGGGTCACCGTCACCTTCGTGTCGGCGCGGGTCGACAGCGCGGCGGCCAGCAATTCCTGGTCCTCCACCGCATGCGACAGGAGCACGAGGCGGGGGCAGGGCTTGTCGTCGTAGAACTGGGCGAGGAAGGCGCCGAGCACCTCCGCCGGCTCCAGCGCCGGATCCGCCTTGGGGAAATAGGCGCGGTTGCCCCAGTTCTGGCCGGTGCGGAAGAAGAAGACCTGGATGCAGCTCTGCCCGCCTTCCTGATGGATGGCGAAGACGTCGGCCTCGTCCACGGATTGCGGGTTGATGCCCTGATGGCTCTGCACGTGGCTGAGCGCGGAAAGCCGGTCGCGATAGATCGCCGCGCGCTCGAAATCGAGCGCGTCGGACGCCTCCTGCATGGCCTCGGAGATCTGCGCCTTGATGCGGCTCGACTTGCCCGACAGGAAGGCGCGGGCCTCCGACACCAGCTCCGCATAGTCGTCGAGGCTGACCTCGCCGGTGCAGGGACCGGAGCAGCGCTTGATCTGGTAGAGCAGGCAGGGCCGCGAGCGGCTTTCGAAGACCGAATCGGTGCAGGTGCGCAGCAGGAAGGCGCGCTGGAGCGAATTGATGGTGCGGCCGACCGCGCCGGCCGAGGCAAAGGGGCCGAAATAGTCGCCCTTGCGGCTCTGCGCCCCGCGATGCTTGAAAAGGCCGGGCGCCGGATGGTCGGTGGTCAGCAGGATATAGGGGAACGACTTGTCGTCCCGCATCAGTACGTTGAAGCGCGGCCGCAGCCGCTTGATGAGATTGGCTTCCAGCAGAAGCGCTTCGGTCTCGGTCCGCGTGACGACGAACTCCATCGTCGCGGTCTCGCGCACCATCCGGCCGATCCGGTTGGTGTGGAAGCGCCCCTGCGCATACTGGATGACGCGCTTCTTCAGGCTGCGCGCCTTGCCGACATAGAGAACGTCGCCGGCGGCATTCATCATGCGGTAGACGCCGGGCCGGTTGGGCAGGCGCCTGGCGAGCGCGTCAATGACCTCCGCGCCCGAGGCGGCGGCGATGGCGAGCGGTTCGCTGTTCCAATCGATATCGGCGACAGGCAGGGGCGCGCGGGCCTCGGCCTCGATGTCGGAATCGTCCTCGTCGGCATCCGCGCCGGGCATGTAGCCGGCCACGTCGTCGGCAGCCGACGATTTGCGGGGCACGGGCGGTGTGCGATGGTCGGGCGCGCTCATTCGGCGATCCCTGCCACGTCCGGCGTTTCCCAGGCAAGATGCTGGCCGCCGTCGATGGCGATCATCTGGCCGGTTACTGACACCTCTTCCCACAGATAGCGGATGGTGCGACCGAAGGCGTCGAGCTCAGGCCCGCTTCCCAGCAGCACGTTGCGGCTCTGCCGGTCGAAATCCGCCTGCGACTGGCGCGGATTGGGCAAGGTCGGCCCCGGCCCGATGGCATTGACCCGGATGCGCGGCGCGAGCGCCTGCGCCATGGTCCGCGTGGCGGCCCACAGCGTCGCCTTCGACAGCGAATAAGTGAAGAAGCGGGGCGTCGGCTTCCAGACGCGCTGGTCGATGATGTTGACGACGAGCCCCCGGCGGTCCGCCGGCAGCGCGGCGGCGAAGCGGCGCGCGAGTTCCAGCGGCGTCCTCACATGGATCGCGAAATGGAGGTCGAACTGCGGCCAGTCGAAATCGGCCAGATCGTCGTCGAGGAAGACCGAGGCGTTGTTGACCAGAAGACAGACCGGCCCGAGCGTTTCGGCCGCTAGGGATACGAGCCGGCCCGCTTCATCGACGTCGGCGAGGTCCGCCTCGATCAGCGCGGTGCGCGCACCGAACGAATCGGCGCTGGCCGCGACCTCTTCCGCCTCCGCGCGGGAGCCGTGAAAATGCACAGCGATATCGAATCCATGGCGTGCCAGATCGATGGCGATCGCCCGGCCGACCCTTCGTCCGGCGCCGGTGACGAGTGCGACGGGCCGCGTCACGCCTCGCATCCCTTCTCGCGAGAGGGGAAGGCGGGCGCTCCGGGCGCGGTTGAAACTGGCATTGCAAGGGGCACGGCATACACGGAAATGGCGGAATTCCGGGAAAATATAGGGCTTGTCCGCCTGCGATCCAAGGGCGCTTTCGGGCGGATGCCATAGTTAACAAAAAGCAAAAAATCCTTCAAATCCAACGTGTTGCCCAAATGCAACGCCACAACTCCGACATATTTTAGACAGATTATCACCTTGATTGAGGTGCTCTTTGGTCGCAATTCGCGCTCAAAGAATGGAACCGAAAGCACAGAGCGCCATTTATGCCTCCCGAGGCGTCGAGTGTCTTTCAACCTGAATTGGGACGGGCGTAATACCGTCTGAGATGGCCAAGGAGTTTAACAATGAGAGCCAGCAATATCCGCACGGTCGCCATGGCCGCAGCAGTCGCGACGATGGTAGGTGCGCCAGCATTCGCTGCCGACGTCGTTTATGAGGAGCCGCCGGCACCGTCCGCTCCGATCATCAGCACCCCGGTTTCGACTTGGGCTGGCCCCTACGGCGGTCTTTCGTTCGGTTACGGCTTCGGCCGCACCAACACGAGCAACAACGTCAACGCTGCCATCGGCAATATCTCGACCGGCGGCTGGATGCTCGGCGCATTCCTCGGCTGGAACGGGCAGTCCGACAACTTCGTCTACGGTGTGGAAGGCGATGTCGGCTACAACTGGATGCATGACCGCAACTCGAACTTCGGTTCGCAGTATGGTTGGGAAGGTTCGCTCCGCGCCCGCCTGGGTTACGCAGTGTCCGACGCCACCCTGCTCTACGTGACGGCCGGTGGTGCTGCCGCCAGCCATCGCTTCATCGACGCTTCGGGTTCGGATCGCGAGACGCATCTCGGCTGGACCGTGGGCGCCGGTATCGACCAGAAGCTGACGGACAACGTCTTCGGTCGTCTGGAGTACCGCTACACCGGTCTGAGCACCAAGTCCTACGCGACCCCGGCTGTCGCCACGGACATCCAGCCCCACAACCACCGCATCACGGTGGGCATGGGTATGAAGTTCTGATCACCTAGCTGATCGAATCGGAAAAGCCGGCCCTCGTGGCCGGCTTTTTTGCACCTGCCTCAGCCTTTCGGCGCGAGCGCCGCGAGTTCGGGAAAGCGCTCGTCGAAGCGCTTCGCCCAGCGCACCAGCCGTCCGCGTCCGCGTTCCCATTTGCCGTCGAAGCGAATCGCCAGGTAGCCGAGGCAGGCGCGCAGCGCGATCTGGCCCGCAGTGATCTTCTTCGGCAGCCCGGGCGGATTGGCGTTGAGCGAATCGAGCGCGCGGGTCGCCTTTTCCCACTGCTTGTCCAGCCAGGCCTGATGGACCTTTTCCTCGGGGCGGAAACGTCGCTCATAGACATGCGCCAGCAGGGCATCGCAAATGCCATCGGCCAGCGCTTCCAGCACTTCGGCCTCGGTACGCTTCGCTGCATTGCGGGGAAACAGCGCGCCGCCGGAAAGCCGGTTGAGATATTGCGTGATTGCGCGGCTGTCGAAGATCGACTGGCCCTCGTCGGTCAGCAGGACCGGGATCTTGCCGAGCGGATTGGCGGCGAGGAATGCGGCATCCGGGGCGCCGGTGTCCTGCTGGACGGACTCGAAGGCGATTCCCGCGTGGGTCGCGCACATGCGCGCCTTGGCGCTGAAGGGGGAGGCTGGACTGTAAAGGATTTTTGGCACTGGAGCATGATCCCGAAAGGTGGAAACCGATTTTCGGACAAGATCATGCCGCGGCTGCTTAATCCAGTGTCCTCGCGTGGAAGACCGGTGCGGTCCTGCCCGAATCAGCGATCTTCAAGTCAGGGCGCGGCGGGCAAGAGGAGGCCGGCGGCGCGGCAGCCGCGGCGGTCGAGCTCGGGGCAGGGGCGGAAATCCAGCTCCTGCGTCAGGCAGATTCGCACCTCGTCCACGCGGCCGTCGTCGCAGGAAACGGCGATGCCGTCCTCGGTCAGCCCCGCATTCGCCGCGACGAAAGCGGCTTCGACCGCCGTGGCGTCCAGCCGCTGGCTGCGCTCGCCGTCGCGCAGCGCGGCGGGAATGGCGATGCGCTCATAGGCGCGCCGCGTCGTCCTGAGATAGTCGCGCTGCGACAGGCCGGTGCAACTGCCATGCTTGCGCCACTGGTGGCCGACGAGGCCGCGTGAGGGGATGATGTCCTTCACGGAATCGGCGAGGTCGTTGGGCACGCGATCAGGCTCGCGCGCGGCGCAGAACTCCGGATAGCCCTTCTCGAATTGCGGCCAGAGGCCATGCACGATGAAGCCGAGGTCGCGGTCGGCAGCGCATTGGAAGCGGTTGGCATCCGCGCCTTTCGCCGCGCAGTAGCTGGGAGACCATGACAGCGCCAGAACGAAGAAGTCGAAGCTGCCTGTCGCACCTACAGGTTGTGCGGCGGAAACCAATGCCGGGGGAGAAGCCGGCTGGCTGGCCGCTTCGTCATTGCAGCCGGCCAGCGCCAGCCCGAAGGCGAGAACCGCCGCCACGGAGGCGCAGCGACGCGGCCGCATGGCAAAGTCCGGCCGGGCCTCCAGAGCATTTCCGCTTTTCATAGAATCGCGGGAATGCTCTGTCTCTTTGTCTTTACGCAGTTCCGGACGCAAAACCGCTACGCATTTTTGCTGGAATTGCTCTACCGCAGCACGCGGCACTGGCCGCCATAGACATGCCAGCGGTCGAAGCCTGCAATGCAGAACTCGACATTGCTGCCGATTCCCGCGAAGCCCATCGGGTTCTCGATGAGGTAGAAGATGCTGTGGCGCTTGCCGTCCGACAGGCTGACCTGCCCGGCGCAATAGCGTCGCTCGATCGGGCGATTCTCATGCGCCGGAAGATAGCGCACAGCGCCAACGCGGTCGAAATTGGCGATCGACACCAGCGGCAGATGCGGCACATTGCGGACCTGATGGTCGAATCGCGCCGAAATCTTCGACAGGGTGCGGGAATCGCCGCAGGCATCCGGGTCCGCCGCATAGACGCCGACGACGAGATCGGCCGCGGCCGCGGGCACGATCGTCACCGCCGACATTGCCGCCGCAGCCAATGCGCTGATCCACCTGGACATGTTGCCTCCGAAGGAATCTTTTCCGACGCGCAATTTGCTGGTCGGAAGGGGTGTGGTCAAGCGACGGATACGCTCATCCGGCTTCCGGCACCAGCCATTCCGTGCGTCCTCCGGGGCAATCCGCCGTGCCGAGCAGCGATGCGAGCGCCGGCATGATCGCCTCCATCTCCGTCCTGAGCGTGTAAGGCGGGTTGACCACGACCACGCCGGACCCCGTAAGACGCGGCTCCTGCGTGGCGGGCGGGCGTATCTCGAAGGTGATGTCCAGCACGCCGGCGATGCCCGAAGCCTGGAGATCGGAACGGAAGCGATGCACCGCCGCCCGGTCCTTGATGGGATACCACAAAAGATAGATGCCGCCCGGCCAGCGCCGCCATGCGCGGGTCACGCCATCTACCAGCCGCGCGAACTCGCCGGCTTCCTCGAAGGCGGGTCGACGAGGACGAGGCCGCGCCGTTCCTTCGGCGGCACATGCGCGCCGAGCGCCAGCCAGCCGTCGAGCTCGATCACTCGCGACTGGAAGTCGCCGGCGAAGCGCGCTTTGAGCGAGAAGGCGTCCTGCGGGTGCCTTTCGATCGCCGTCAGGCGGTCGCGGGCGCGCAGCAGGCCGCGCGCGATTGTCGGCGAGCCCGGATAGTAGCGGAACGGGTGCCCCTGGTTGAAGCTGCGGACGATATCGAGATAGGGCGCGACCAGCGCCGCCGCCGCCTCGGGGAGGGAAGCCTCCAGCAGCCGCGCGATGCCGTCGCGCCATTCACCCGTCTTCTGGGCCTCAACGGAGGAGAGGTCATAGTCTCCGGTGCCCGCATGGGTGTCGATGACGCGGAAGGGCTTGTCCTTGCGCTTGAGATATTCGATCACGCGAACCAGCAGGATGTGCTTGTGCACATCGGCGAAATTGCCGGCATGGTAGACATGGCGGTAGTTCATTCCGTTCCTTCGGGGCTCGTATCAGCGCCTCGGCACGGCAAGATAATCGCGCGAGCCGCGCGCGGACAGGCTTACGAGGCTTCCGTCGCGTGCGATGCGGTGGAAATCATATTGCCCGCCGCTGGACTCGCGGATGACCGCCATGGAGCGGTCGCGTTCGGCAGCGCTCAATGCCTCGAAGGCGATGGTGGTACGCGCTTCGCGCAGCAGCTCCTGCCCGCCGGCGAAGACAGCGGGTTCGAAGCCCTTGACATCGACCTTCAGGAAGTCCGGCATGCCATATGCCGCGACCATGCGGTCGAGCGTTTCGGTGCGCACGCGCACCTCCTGCGATCCCGCGCTGGCGCGGAAACCCGCCATATCGATATTGACCGGAATGAAGAAGGCCGCTTCTCCCGCATGCTCGGCCAGTGCGACATCCACCAGCGTGATGTTGGCGCTCTCGGCCAGCGAGCGCTGCAGCAGGGCGAAGGTTCCGGGCGCCGGCTCGAAGGCGACGACACGGCCGCTCTCGCCCACCAGCCTGGACAGGATGACGGCCGGATAGCCGATATTGGCGCCCACGTCGAACACTGTCGCGCCGGGCTTGACGAAACGTTCGAGGACGGCGTCGAGACCTGCCTGATGCGGATAATTGCCCCAGCGATAGAGCAGGGCATAGACGTTCTCGCGCAGATCCGCGCGCAGCCGGATGCCGCTTCCCTTCACGGCGATCGGATAGTCGCGCAGATGCGGGTGGCGCTGCGCCAGCCACCGCAGCATCGTCATGGAGCCCAGCGGGGAGCGGCGGGCGAGCGGGAGAAGAAGGGGATCCCGCTTCAAGGCAGGCGCACTATGCCCATAATCCGCGACATCGGCCGCCATGATCCCCTCCCGCTGCAGCCTCCGGCGCGGTTGCCGCCGCACCCCCTGCGTCCCTTCGGGCCGACAGCGCATCGCAGGATGCGCCCCGGTGTCCGCCCGGCCCGCAGTCACGCTAGCATGAGGGTTACGCGCTTTGCCAGCTTAAGAGCGCTGAATGCACCGTTTATGGAGTCATGCGCGCCAGGCTCTCGATATCCGAGGCCACGTCGGCGGTCGCGGGCGAGAACAGGGCGCCGCTCGCCGTCACATTGGCAAGCTCGACCTTACCGTTGCGAAGCGTCGCGCGTCCGGTCGCAACGAGCTTCAGCGCCAGCGCGTAGAGCCGGTGCTCCGCGACGAGCACTCGCGTGGCAAGGGCGGCCTCGTCGTCACCGGCGAGCACCGGCACCGCCGCCTGCGCGATGATCGGGCCGTCATCCACTTCCGCCGAAACGAAATGGACGGTGCAGCCGTGAAGCCGCACGCCGTCGGCCAGCGCGCGGCGGTGCGTGTCGAGCCCCTTGTAGAGCGGCAGCAGCGAGGGATGGATGTTGAGCATGCGGCCTTCCCAGCGCGCCGCCATGCCGGGCGACAGAAGGCGCATATAGCCGGCGAGGCAGACGATCTCGCCGCCCATCTCCGCGATTACGGCCTCGATGGCGCGCTCATGCGCATCCTGCGAGGGGTGATCGGAACGCGCGACGATGCGCGTCGGCACGCCGGCGCGCTCGGCATGCTCGATGCCTTTGGCGTCCGCGCGGTCCGAGATCACGCCCGCGATGGCCGCCGGGAAAGCCTCGTCCCTGGCGGCGGCCATCAGCGCGGTCATGTTGGAGCCGCGGCCGGAGATGAGGATGACGACGCGTTTCCTGCTCATGCGATCAAAACCCGATATGCCCGCGATAGATGACGCCCGCCTCGCGGCGCGGCACGATGCGGCCGATGGGTGCGACGGTCTCGCCCTGCTCCTGCAGCACGGCGGCCACCTGCGCGGCCTGTCCCGCCGCCACCACGGCCACCATGCCGATGCCGCAGTTGAAGGTGCGCAGCATCTCGTCATGCGCCACGCCGCCTTCCTTCGCCAGCCAGGAGAAGACCGGCGGCGCCTCGATGGCCGTCAGGTCCAGCTCGGCCGAGAAGGCTTCCGGCAGCACGCGCGGAATATTGTCCGGGAAGCCGCCGCCGGTGATATGCGCCAGCGCCTTGATGCCGTGGGTGTTGCGGATCGCGTGCAGGAGCGGCTTCACATAGATGCGCGTCGGCTCCAGCAGCGCCTCGCCGAGGCGCTTGCCCTGCGCGAAGGGTGCAGCGTCGCTCCAGTCGAGCCGCGCGCGCTCGACGATGCGGCGCACCAGCGAGAAGCCGTTGGAGTGGACGCCGGAGGAGGCGAGGCCCAGCAGCACGTCGCCCTCGACAATATCGTCCGTCGGCAGCAACTCGCCGCGCTCGGCAGCACCCACGGCGAAGCCGGCGAGGTCGTAGTCGCCGCCGGCATAGACGCCGGGCATCTCGGCCGTCTCGCCGCCGATCAGCGCGCAGCCCGCCTGCCGGCAGCCTTCCGCGATGCCGGCCACGATCGACGCGCCCTGTTCGGGGTCGAGCTTTCCGGTGGCGAAATAATCGAGGAAGAACAGCGGCTCGGCGCCCTGCACGACGAGATCGTTGACGCACATGGCGACGAGGTCGATGCCGATCGTATCGTGCAGGCCGGTCTCGATGGCGATCTTCACCTTGGTGCCGACGCCGTCATTGGCCGCCACCAGCACCGGATCGGTGAAGCCGGCGGCCTTGAGATCGAACAGCCCACCGAAGCCGCCGATCTCGCCATCGGCGCCCGGCCGGCGCGTGCTGCGCACATGCGGCTTGATCTTCTCGACCATCGCCGTTCCGGCGTCGATATCGACACCTGCCTCGGCATAGGTCAGCCCGTTATTCGGATGGCTCATGGTGCCGCTCCCGGTGCGTTCTCGTTCGTCCGCGCTCTTCGCATGCGCGCGGTGCGCCTGCAAGGCGAGCCGACCGTGGAACCCACAACGCATTGCGGCGTTCGCCGGCGTAGCCGGCCACTTGAAGCCGGCGCGCGAACGTTCCACTTAGTGCCGATGCGCCGCCGCTCACCGTTCGGACGGCCTGGCTCGGGCAAAGGGCAGTCGGCTTGACCATACCCAACCTTATCACGCTGATGCGCTTCCTGCTGGTCCCGGCGGTCGTTTATTCGATGCTGGAAGGCGCGACGGGCTGGGCCTTCATCGGCTTCGTGGTGGCCGGCATCTCCGACGGCGTGGACGGCTTCATCGCGCGCCACTTCAACCAGCGCTCGCAGCTCGGCGCCTATCTCGATCCGGCGGCCGACAAGCTGCTTCTGGTCAGCGTCTTCGTGGTGCTGGGCCTGATGGGCGAGCTGCCTCTGTGGCTGGTCATCCTCGTCGTCTCGCGCGACATCCTCATCATCGGCGCGGTGCTCCTGTCCAACCTGATGGGCAATCCCGTCGAGATGAAGCCGCTCTTCGTCTCCAAGGCCAATACGGCGGTGCAGATACTCCTTGCCGCGCTGGTTCTGGCGGAACTGGCCTTCGCCACGATGCTCGGCGATCTCCGCTTCTGGGTCGTCATCCTGTGCGGTGTCTTGACCGCCGCTTCCGCTGCGGCCTATCTCGTGGCCTGGCTCAAGCATATGAATGGCTATGGCGAAACGGACCACCCGAACGGCTAGCAAATCCGCAGGTCCGCGGCGCACGCCGGCGACCCCGGCGGCGAAGCCCCCTGCGCCGGCCCCGCGGCCTGTCGAGGAGCCGCGGCCCTATCCGGTGATGATCGCGCCCGTCGGCGCGTTCCGCCGACAGGTGATGTTCTGGGTGGCGGCCGCCTTCGTCTTCATCGCCTTCCTCTATCTCTTCTCGGCGATCCTCTTGCCGTTCCTCGCCGGCATGATCCTCGCCTACTTCCTCGATCCGGTCGCCGACAGGCTGGAGCGGCTCGGCCTGTCGCGCCTGTGGGCCACCGTGGTCATCCTGATCTCGTTCGTGCTGATACTGGTGATCGCGCTGATGATCATCGTGCCGTTGCTGGCCACGCAGCTCGCGGATTTCGGCGCGCGCATCCCCGACTATATTTCGCGGCTCCAGTCGCTCGTGACCTCGGTCGATCCCGGCTGGCTCCAGCAGCGCTTCGGCGTGGAGCCGCAGGCGCTGCGCGACGCGCTGTCGAACATGCTGTCGCAGGGTTCCGGCTTCATCTCCACCCTGTTCCAGTCATTGTGGAACTCGGGCAAGACGCTGATCGACGTTATCGGGCTTCTCGTGGTGACGCCGGTCGTCGCCTTCTACATGCTGCTCGACTGGGACCGCATGGTCGAGAAGGTCGACAGCTGGGTGCCGCGCGACAATGTGCACACCGTCCGCAAGATCGCCTCCGACATCAACGCGTCGACGGCGGGCTTTGTGCGGGGGCAGGGCACGCTCTGCCTCATCCTCGGCATCTATTATGCGATCGGCCTGACCCTGATCGGGCTCAATTTCGGCCTGCTGATCGGGCTTTTCGCGGGGCTGATCTCCTTCATCCCCTATGTCGGCTCGCTCGTCGGCCTCGTGCTGTCGGTGGGCGTGGCGCTGGTGCAGTTCTGGCCGGAATGGCAGTGGATCGCAGCGGCGGCGATCGTCTTCTTCTCCGGCCAGTTCATCGAGGGCAATATCCTCCAGCCCAAGCTGGTCGGCTCCAGCGTGGGGCTGCATCCGGTCTGGCTGATGTTCGCGCTGCTCGCCTTCGGCTTCCTGTTCGGCTTCGTCGGATTGCTGATCGCGGTGCCGGCCGCGGCGGCCGTGGGCGTGCTGGTGCGCTTCGCGATCGACCGCTACCTCGCTTCGCCCATGTATCTGGGCCGGGGCAAGGCGTCCCCGCTGGACGACGCTTGAGCGCGGCCATGCGCGACCGCGCCACCCCGCGCCAGATACCGCTCGACCTCGCCGGCGCGCCGGCGCTGTCGCGCCACGACCTCGTGGTCGGCGCCGCCAACGAGGCCGCTGTCGCATTCCTCGACGGATGGCACGCGGTGCCCCCGCATGTCGTCGTGCTGGCCGGTCCGTCCGGCTCGGGCAAGTCGCACCTCGCGGCCATCTGGCAGGCGGAAAACAATGCCGCAGCGCTGCGCACCGACGCGCTCCTGACCGGCCCTGTGACGACGCCTGTCCTGATCGACGATGCGGACCTGCCGCCGCGTGACGAGAAGGCGCTTTTCCATCTGCTCAACGCCGCGCGCGCGGCCAGCCAGCCGGTGCTGCTCACCGCGCGGCGCTTTCCCGCCGCTTGGGGCGTGGCGCTTCCCGATCTCGCCTCGCGGCTTCAGGCGGCAACGACGATCGAGCTCAGCGAGCCGGACGACATCCTGCTCGGCGCCGTCATCGTGAAGCTCTTCGCGGACCGGCAGGTCGATGTCGATCCGCAGGTGGTCCAGTTCCTTGTGCGGCGCATCGAGCGCTCGATCGCCACGGCAATCGCCGTCGTGGACCGGCTGGACCGCCGCTCGCTGGAGACGAAGGCCCGCATCACCCGCCAGCTTGCAGCCGGCGTGCTCGACGCGATGGATGCCGGACAGGCCGCGCTCGACCTGTGACGGCGGCGGCATCCATTCCGGCATGCTCGTAGAGTTGTCGCCCTCACGGCATGGATCCTCGGGTCAAGCCCGAGGATGACGAATGCAAGTAAGGTTAGCGTCAGCCGTTGATGCCGGCGATTGGCAGCAGCCCTCTCCACCTTCGTCATCCTCGGGCTTGACCCGAGGATCCATGCCGTGACGACAATGAAGCGTGGTCCGGTGCAATGAGTGTCTACAGCTTGAAGACGGCCTCCGCGGTGCGGCAGTAGATTGCCTCGCGGTCCGCCTCGCTGATCGGCGCGGCGTCGAGGCAGGCGGTCTCCTCCTTCATGATCTGGTAGGGGTAGTCGGCCGCGAACATGATGCGATCGCTGCCGAGCTGGTCGATCAGGAATTTGATCTGGTTGTTCCAGTTCATGCCGCTGGTGGTCACCCAGAAATTGTTGCGGATATAGTGGCCGGGCGTGTGCTTGAGCACGCGGCGGCCGCGCGGCTTGGCGTGCATGTAGTCGATGCGGTCGAGCCAAAAGGGCAGGCCCTCGCCGGCGTGGCCGAGCACGATCTTCAGCTTCGGGAAGCGGTCGAAGACGCCGCCGGTGATCAGCCGCAGGCCGTGCAGGCCCGTTTCGGCCTGAAAGCCCCAGATCGCGTGCGAGAGATTGTCGGGCAGATAGGCCTTCGCCATGTCCGGGATCGGCGCGCGCGGATGGATGTAGATCGGCGCGTCCAGCGCCTCCGCGGCTTCGAGGATCGGCGCGTATTTGTCCTCGCACAGATATTCGCCATTGGTATGCGAGTTGATGACCACGCCCTTCATGCCGAGCTCGCGCATGCCCCGCTCGATCTCCTTTGCCGCCTCGGCAGGAGCCTGCGGCGCGATCGCCGTCAGCGCCGCGAAACGGGTCGGATGGCGAGCGACCGCCGCCGCGATCTCGTCATTGGCGCGCCGCGCGATGTCCACGCCTTCCTTCGCGTCGAAGGGCTGCACGCCGGGCGCCGTCAGCAGCAGGAGCGCCATGTCGATGCCGGCTTCGTCCATCAGTTCAAGCCGGCGGCCCTCGACGTCGAGCAGCGAGATCGTCATCTCGCCTCCGGCTGTCTGGTGCTTGGCCAGCACGAGGTCGGCGTCCACACCGCCGTCATAGGCGTCGGCGGCCTTCTTCAGCGCCTGCATCTGCGGTTGCGTCGCGAAGGCTTCCTCCACCGCGATCTTGCGCGCGGGGCGTGATTGTGCGGACATTGTCGAGCTCTCCTCCGGCTGCCTCAATTTGGCGCTTGACGCCGCGGAAATTGTTATTTCACATGTTTAGCAATTGCAACATGCCTCGGGAGGAGGATCATGCTTCGTTTGCTGCGCCTTGCGGCCTTTGCCGCGATGTCGATTGTTTGCGCGACGAGCAGCGCGGTTTTCGCGCAGGACGATGCCCCTCGCAGGGGCGGGTCCATCCGCTATGTGGTGCAGGCCGACCCCAACACATATGACTGCCACGCGACCGCTACGGCATTCGACCTGCAATTGCTGTCGCAGCATTATTCGACGCTGCTGCGCTACGATACGGAGCATTACCCCGAGATCGTCGGCGATCTGGCCGAGGATTTCAGCGTCTCGGATGACGGGCTCAGCTACAAATTCACCCTACGGCCGAACATCACCTTCCATGACGGTTCGCCGCTCACCTCGGCCGATGTCGCGGCAAGCTACGAGCGCCTGCGCAATCCGCCGGAGGGCGTGACCTCGGCGCGCAAGATCGATTTCGCCGACATCAAGGCGATCGAGACGCCGGACGATCGCACCGTCGTCTTCACCCTGTCGCAGCCGAACGGCGCGATGCTGTCGACCTTCGCCAGCCCGTGGAACTGCATCTATTCGAAGGCGCTGCTGGCAAGCGACCCGAACTATCCGGCCAAGCGGGTGATGGGCTCGGGCGCATTCCGCTTCGTCGCGCACAATCCGGGCGCCAACTGGAGCGGCGAGCGCTTCGACGGCTTCTATGTCGAGGGCCAGCCCTATCTCGATTCCTTCGAGGCGGTGTTCCTCACCGGCCCCGGCGTGATGAACGCGCTTCTGGGCGGCCAGGTGGATGCCTTCTTCAATTCCATCATGCCGGCCGACAGGCAGCGGCTGGAGCAGGCGCTGGGCGACAAGATCGCCTTTCCCGTCTCCGATCTCAACATCCTCATGCTGGCGACGCTGAACACGACTAGGCCGCCCTTTGACGATGCGCGCGTGCGCCGCGCGTTCAACATTGCCGTCGATCGCCATCAGGGCGCGAAGGTGCTGTCGCAGATATCGAACCTCAACAGCTTCGGCACGATCCTGCGTCCCGGCCATCCCTATGGCTCCGCGCCGGAAGCGTGGGCGAAGCTGCCGGGCAATGGCGAGGACATCGCCGCCGCGCGGGAGGAGGCGAAGGCGCTTCTCAAGGAAGCGGGCGTATCGGATCTCAAGCTGGAGATGCTGTCGCGCAACATCCGTCTGCCATGGGAGGTGCTGGGCGTGTTCCTGATCGACCAGTGGCGGCAGATCGGTGTGCAGGTGGACCAGAATATACTTGAAGCCGGCCCCTATTTCACGCGGCTGAAGAACAAGGACTACGACCTCGCGATCGACTTCAACACGCTGTCGGGCGACGAGCCGAGCGAGGCGCTGGCCAAGTTCCTGCCTACGGCGGCCAACAATTACAGCGGCTTCGCCGATGCGCGCCTGACCGAGCTCTACGATGCGCAGAAGGCCGAGACGGATCGCGAGGCGCGCCGCAAGCTGATCGCCGAGTTCGAGCAGCGGGTTGTCGAGGACGCCGCCAACATCCCGCTCTTCTGGGGCAAGCGCACCTCGGTGCTCAAGTCGAATATCAAGGGATGGCACGTGACGCCGAGCTTCGTCGTCGGCAACCGGCTGGACGCGGTCTGGCTCGACCAGTAGTGCTGGCGCACGCACAGTCACGGAGGCATCTGGATGTCACGCAATTCCTACCGCATCGCGGTCATTCCGGGCGACGGCATCGGCCGCGAGGTGGTGCCGGAGGGCGTGCGCGTGCTGGAGGCGGTCGCCGCCCGCCACGGGCTCGACATCCGCTTCGACTGGTTCGACTTCGCCAATTGCGACTACTATGTGAAGCATGGCGAGATGATGCCGGAGGACTGGAAAGCGCAGATCGGCGGCCACGACGCCATCTATTTCGGCTCGATCGGCAATACGAAGCTGGTGCCGGATTCGGTCTCCGGCTGGGGCTCCATCATGAAGTTCCGCCGCGAATTCGACCAGTATATCAACCTGCGCCCGGTGAAGCTTTTGCCCGGCATTCCCTGTCCCCTGGCGGGGCGGGGGCCGGGCGACATCGACATGGTCATCGTGCGCGAAAACACCGAGGGCGAGTATTCGCCCATCGGCGGGCGGCAATTCGTCGGCACGGAGCGCGAGACGGCGATGCAGGCGAGCATCATGACGCGCACCGGCATCGACCGCGCCGCGCGCTATGCCTATGAGCTGGCGCGCTCGCGGCCGCGCCGCAAGCTCACCTCCGCCACCAAGGGCAATGCGCTGACCTATACGCTCAAGCTCTGGGACGAGCGCGTCGAGGCGGTGGGGAAAGAATATCCCGACGTGACCTATGACAAGAAGCTGGTCGATGCGCTGGTCGCCCGCATGGTGCTGGCGCCGGGCGATTTCGACGTGATCGTGGCGTCCAACCTGTTCGGCGACATCCTGTCCGATCTCGCCGCCGGCATGGCTGGCACGCTGGGCATCGCGCCCTCGGGCAACATCAATCCGGAGAAGGACCACCCGTCGATGTTCGAGCCGGTGCACGGCTCCGCGCCAGACATTGCGGGGCAGAGGATCGCCAACCCGGTCGCGCAGATCTGGGCCGGCGCGATGATGCTCGACCATCTGGGCGAGGCGTCGGCCGCGCGGGCGGTGGAAGCCGCGATCGCGCGGGCGCTCGGCCAAGCCTCCCTGCGCACCCGCGACATGGGCGGCAGCGCCACGACCGCGGAAGCGGGAAAGGGCATCGCTGGGTTGGTTGAGTGAGGCACGGCCGTATCGGGAGCGGATCCGTCACATCGCCGCGCGCAGGCTGAGGCCAGCGTCGAAGCGGGGCACCTCGCTGCCGTCCTGATAGGTGGCGCGGCCCTGTTCGACCCGTAGCACGACCGCGACCGGCTTGCTGAGCTGGTAGCTTGTCTCGGCATAGAGGCCATATGCCTTCTCGCCGCCGCCGAGGGTCAGATATTCCCGCCAGGACTTGTAAATGCCGATGCCGAGCGAAAGCTTCTCGCGCAGGGACAGGCGCGCTTCCACCTCCTGCCGCTCCAGCCAGCTCGCGACGGGATCGTCGGTGTTGCGCGTGTCGAAGCCGGCGCTGAGGCTGGCACGCAGCGACAGCCGCGTGGTCGGCGCATATTCGGCCGCAAGCGCATAGACGGGCCGCGTGGCCGCCAGCGCGCCGCGCAGGCCGGAGAGGCGCGCGATGCCGGCCGAGCCGGTCAGCGTCAGGCGCCCGGCCGCATATTTCGCCTCCGTCAGGGCGCGGTAATGGGCCAGCTCGAATTGCAGCGGCGCATCGGCCTGCCGCCCGGCCAGAACCCATTCCGCGCCCGCCGCGCCCGCCAGAGTCAGGCCGCCCGCCGTATGGCCGAGCCGCAAGCCGAGCTCGACGCGATCTTTGCGCGGGTTGAGCAGGACCGGCTCGATCACGTCGGCCTCGAACCGCGTCCTGCGCGGCGTCTCGCGCGACGCGCCGGCATCGAGGATCAGCGCCCAGCCATGCCCCAGATCCGCGCCGAGCTGGGCGGCGGCGACGAAGCTCTCCGTGGCGGTGCGCAGCCCGACGATCGTGTCCTGCACGACGAGGTCGTCGCCTTCGTCAGCGATGCGCCAGCCGACCGAGCCGCGCAGCTCCAGCCGGTCACCGATCTTGCGCTCCGCGCCAAGGGACAGCGCCAGCACGCGGTCGTCCTCGATGTCGTAGTTATCGAACGCCTTGGCTTCCAGCGCGCCGCCGAAGGTGATCCGTGTCCCGCCGACTGCGACCTGCTGCTCGATGCTGCCGCGCAGCAGCCCGTACCAGTCCGCGAAGGGATGGATCGAGTCGAAGGCATTGGCCGTATAATGTCGCTCGAAGGAGAAGCTGAGCTTTCGGCCGTTCGCTTCCGGCTCGGCGGCCTGCGCCGGCGACAGGAGGAGACAGGTTACGACAGCGAAGGAAAGCGATCGTTTCGACAAGACGATGTCCCGATCTGTGCCTCCCGTCGCGGGGTGGAGCGACGGGAGGCTGGAGCGACCGCGCTTGAGCGGAGGGCAGGTTCATGGGGTTTCCTTCGCCTGCATGACCGATGCTATGTATTTGTTGCAAAAGCGACGTATATCGGCGGCGCAACTAATGCGTGTATCCGGTTGCAGCTATCCGGCATGGAACGGATGGCGCCGTTTCGCGTTTGCCGACAGCACGACATGAATGGAGAGCGCCGTGACCCCCGACACTGCTTTTGCCGAGCCCGTCACCATCACCTTTCCCGCCGGGGCGCGCGAGGTGCGCGACGCGCATCAGGCATATGAGGCGCTTCACAATGGTTGGCCGGATACGCGGGCCAAATGGTATTATGCGGCGGTGAGGGCCTGTTCCTCCGCCATGGAGGGACGCACGGGCGTGCATGTGGCGCGGCGCATCTTCGTGGAAGCGGCTCGGGAATCGCGCCTGCACGGCTAAACTTGCTCAGAGTTTCAGTTCGGATGTGACTTCCAGTGCGCGGTCCTGACGCGGGTTGGCGCGGCTCGCCTCGTCATGGGCGGCCAGGACCGCGTCGCGCTTGCGGATCAGGCCCGCGATCTCTTCCTCGTGAGCGGCGAGAGTGCCAGTCAGCCAGCGGTTTACCAGATAGGACGGGCGCGGCATCTGCACGTCGAAGCGCGGCAAAAGCGCGATCGTCGCCTCCGCGTCGAGCCAGTCGTCGCCCGCCACCCACTGGTTGACGGTGAACAGCCGCAGGAGGCGGCCATAGGCATCGACGCCGATGGCGACGAGATGGTGGATCGGGCCCTCCCGGCCGTCCGGGCGCAGGAAGCAGTGGAAGTGTCCGTGCTCGCCGCCCTCGGGCGCGGGGTGACAATGGTAGAACCATTGCGCGCCGCTCGCCGGATCGAAGACATCGCCTTGCGGATAGTGTTCCCAGACGGTGATCCCGTCGCCGCTGTCGCGAAATGTCTCGGACAGGACGTTGAGGCCGCCCTTGGCAAGAAGTTCCTCGCAGAAGGCGACCTCGGCCAGCGCGCGCGTGCGCGCCTCGGTGCTCATCCGTTGCCGCCCGGTGCGGGCGACGGTAGCGGAGGCGGGGCCAGCTTTGCCGGGGCAGGGGGAGGCGGCGGTGGAAGCTTCGCCGGTGCGGGCGGCGGCGGAGGCGCGAGTTTTGCCGGTGCGGCGGCGCAAGGTGCTGCGGCAGCGCAAGGCGCGGATGCCGGCGGAGGCGGCGGTGCCGCCTTCGGGGCCGCAGCGGCGCAGGGAGCGCCTGCCGCACAGGGTGCCGCGGCACATGGCGCGCCGGCGGCGCATGGGGCCGCACCGCCGCCGCCTGCGGCGGGTGCCGCGGCCGGGGCGGGCGCCTGATAGGGATGCCGGTAGTGGTCCACCGCGACGGCGGCCGTGGCGGCCGCGAGTGCGGCGCCGAACAGAAGCGTGTTGCGTGCGGTGCTCATTTGCGCGTCAGTCCGTCGAGGCCGAAGAGCGGCCGGGCCCAGATGCCGGCATAGGAGCCGACGAAGGCCGAGGCGAACCATAGCCAGCCGTGCACGCTGCCCGAGGCGATGCCGGAGAAGAGCGCGCCGATGTTGCAGCCGAAGGAAAGCCGCGCGCCATAGCCCATCAGGATGCCGCCGATTGCGGCCGCCAGCATGGATGCGAGCGGCACCTTCACCTTCGGCGCGAACTGTCCGGCAAGGCTGGCGGCGAGCGCGGCGCCGAGGATGATGCCGAAATCCATCACCGAGGTCACATCGGCGAGCACGCTGGAGCTCAGCGCCTTTTGCGGGCCGGGCCATGTCCAGAATTCCCACGTCTCGACCGGCACGCCGACCGCCTGCGCCACCTTGGCGCCCCACAGGCCGAAGCCGAAAGTGACCGACCAGGGATGGCCGGCGAGCAGCAGCGTGGCGATGTTGAGCAGCGCCATGAGCAGGCCGGCGCCGACGAGCGGCCAGGGGCCGGTGAGCACCCAGCTCCAGCCGGGGCGGCGCGGCCCCGGATCGCGCTCGACATCGCCGTGGACGCGGCGCTCGATGAGCGTCGTCACCAGCGCCACCAGCGCAAGGCCGATCAGCGTCACGAGCACGGCATTGGCCACGCCCCAGCGCTGGCCGAGGTTGATCGCCGGAACGGACGGCAGAGCCAGCCACCACGGCAGATGCGCCGTGCCGATGACCGCGCCGACGATGAAGAAGGCCAGCGTCACCAGCATGCGCGAGGAGCCGCCGCCGACGGTGAAGAGCGTGCCGGAGCCGCAGCCGCCGCCGAGCTGCATGCCGAGGCCGAAGAGCGCCGCGCCCACCAGCACCGACACGCCGACCGGGGCGAGCGCCCCCACGAGCGGCTGGCCGCCGAGGCTGCCGGCCGCCAGAAGCGGGATCATCGCCATTGCGGTGACGCCGATCATCAGCATCTGCGCGCGGATGCCCCGGCCGCGCTTTTCCACCACCATGCGGCGCCAGCCGCCGGTGAAGCCGAAGGAGCCGTGATAGAGGGCCGCGCCGAGAAGTCCGCCGACGATGAAGAGGGCCGCCTGGCGCAGGTCGATGAGGCCGGCGATGACGAGGAAGCCCGCAAGAAGCATGCCGCCGGCCACGATGGCGGGCGCACGGTCAAGCGTCACGGGCGGCAGATATTTGGGCGGGGAATAGGCGATGTCGGTCATGGTCTTCCGGTATGGTGAAGGTTCTCGCAAGACACAGGCGCCCGGAACATGTCCGGGCACCTGTCATGCAAGTATTGGCGGAAAAAATCCAGATCAGGTGCCGGACTTGTTCTCGACCGGCCGCGCCGGGTCGGACGTCCATTCCGCCATCGAGCCATCATACATGCGGGTGTTCTTGTTGCCGAGCACCTCGCTCAGGCCGAACCAGGCGATCGAAGCCCAGTGGCCGGTATTGCAGAAGGCGATGTTCTTCTCGTCCGTGCCGAGGCCGACGGCTTCGGACAGCGCCTTGACCGTTTCCGGCTGGGCAAAGAGCGCCTGGTCCTTGCTGTAGAGGTCGCTGTGGACGATGTTCACCGCGCCGGGCAGGGTGCCGAGCTTCTGCACGACCGGGCTCTTGGACTTGCCCTCATACTGTTCGGCCGGGCGGCCGTCCACGAGCTTGGTGCCGTCCTTGAGCGCGGCCTCGACCTGCGCGGTCGTGGCGCGCAGCTCGTCGCGCAGCTTGGCGGTGAAGGTCGCGGGCTGCGGCTTGGCCACTTCCGCGACACGCTCGCCGCCCGCCGCATCATATTGGCGCCAGCCGCCGTCGAGGATCGAGACGTCGTCATGGCCGAGATATTTGAACGTCCAGTAGACGCGGGTCGCGCCGCCGAACTCCGAGGAGTCCGTGCCCCAGGGCACGATCACGACATGGTCGTCATCATCGATGCCGAGATCGCCGATGAGCTTGGTGAGATTTTCCACCGGCGGCAGCATGCCGGGAATGCCCTGGATCTCCGTGCGCCAGCCGGCGGAAGCGTAAGGCGCGACGACGCTGTTGGCGAGGTAGGGCTTGTCGCCCAGCTCCGTCTCCGCGACCTTGTCGCGGATGTCGAGGACGACGACGTTCTCCTTGCCGGAATTGGCCTTCAGCCACTCGGCGGTGACGAGCGGCGAGACATCGGCCAACGCCGGCGCCGAGATGCCGAGGGCGAGTGCGATTGCAAGTGCGATGCGCATGAGACACTCCATTGTGCGGTTTTCACGGTTATATCCGCGCCCCGCTGCGACAAACAGCAAACGCCTCATACAATGAATGAGCGCGCCGGAACGGCGATCTTCCATTTTGCTCTCGCGGAGAAAATTATTCTCCATATGCGCCTCAGAGGCGGGAATGGCGAAAACACATGCCCTATCCGCAGGTCATGCTTTCGCGCAAACTGCCGCCGGCGCGAGCGCTTCAGGCCGCTGTGACGAACCCGTCCAGAACGCGCTTCTGGCCGGCGCGGTCAAAGTCGATGGTCAGCTTGTTGCCTTCCACCGACGCGACGTTGCCGTTGCCGAATTTCTGATGGAACACGCGGTCGCCGACCTTGAAGGCTGATGGCGTGTCAGCCACCGATTTTGCCACCAGCTCGCCTTCGATGACGCGCCCCTTCACCGAGCCGCGCCCGGCGCCGTAGCCGGAATCGACCTCGCCATAGCCGATTCGCTCGACCGAATGGCCGGAGCGAGAGCCCCAGTTGCGGTCGGTCGCCTCGGTGCGGTTTCGCTGCGCGCGCTGCCAGCCCGGCGTTGCGTAGGTGTTGGAGAAGGAACTGCCCTGCTGGCCGAGATTGTCGAAGCGCGAGGCGCCGTAGGGATTGGCGCGGCCGGGCTGGCCGCTGCCGCCGAAGCCGCGCCCGTAGCCGCCATAGGTCGCGCCGGCTTCCGCGATCTCGACATGCGCTTCCGGCAGTTCGTCGAGGAAGCGCGAGGGGATCGTCGACTGCCACAGGCCGTGGATGCGGCGGTTGGAGGTGAACCACAGATGCAGGTTCTTCTTGGCGCGGGTGACGCCGACATAAGCGAGGCGCCGCTCCTCCTCCAGCCCGGACCGGCCGCCTTCGTCCAGCGCCCGCTGATGGGGAAACAGGCCTTCCTCCCATCCCGGCAGGAACACGGTCTCGAACTCCAGCCCCTTGGCCGAATGAAGCGTCATGATGGAGACGGCGTCGAGGTCTTCCTGCTGCTCGGCATCCATCACCAGCGCGACATGTTCGAGGAAGCCGCGCAGCGATTCATATTCCTCCATGGAGCGGATGAGCTCCTTGAGGTTTTCGAGCCGGCCCGGCGCCTCGGCCGAGCGGTCGTTCTTCCACATCTCCGTGTAGCCGCTCTCCTCCAGGATGGTCTCGGCGAGCTCGGTATGGGGTGTGTTGTCGATGCGGCCCTGCCAGCGGGCGAAATTGGCCGTCACCTCGCGCAGCGCGGCGCGGGGCTTGGGCTTCAGCTCGTCGCTTTCGGCAAGGCGGCCGGCGGCCTCCAGCATGGGCACGCCGAGCGCACGGGCGGCGTCATGGACCTGCCGGATCGCGGCTTCGCCAAGCCCGCGCTTCGGCACGTTGACGATGCGCTCGAAGGCGAGGTCGTCGCCGGCATTGGCGACGACGCGGAAATAGGCCAGCGCGTCGCGGATCTCCTGCCGCTCGTAGAAGCGCGGGCCGCCGATGACGCGATAGTTCAGCCCCAGCGTGACGAAGCGGTCCTCGAACTCGCGCATCTGGAACGAGGCGCGCACGAGGATCGCCATGTCGTTGAGCAGGTGGCCCTTGCGCTGAAGCGCCTCGATCTCCTCGCCGACGGCGCGCGCTTCCTCCTCGGAATCCCATGCGGCGTGGACCATGACCTTGGCATCGTCGGGGTCCGGCCGGTCGGTGAAGAGCGTCTTGCCCAGACGGCCCTCATTGTGCGCGATGAGATGCGAGGCGGCACCCAGGATATGCGCCGTGGAGCGGTAGTTGCGCTCGAGGCGGATCACCGTCGCGCCCGGAAAATCCTTCTCGAAGCGCAGGATGTTGTCCACCTCCGCCCCGCGCCAGCCATAGATCGACTGGTCGTCGTCGCCCACGCAGCAGATATTTACAGTGGAGCGCCGCGATGTCTGCGATTGGCCGATCTCCCCCACGAGGGGGGAGATCGGACGGCCGCGTTCGCTGTTCACATTTTCAGGGCGCTGTGCCAGCAGTCTGAGCCACATATATTGGGCGGTATTGGTGTCCTGATACTCGTCCACCAGAATGTATTTGAAGCGGCGGTGGTATTCGGCGAGCACGTCGTGATGTTCGCGGAAGATGCGGATCGGGTGGAGCAGGAGGTCGCCGAAGTCGCAGGCGTTCAGCGTCTTCAGGCGGTCCTGATAGGCGGCATAGAGTTCGCGGCCCTTGCCGTTGGCAAAGGCGCGCGCATCGCCTTCCGGAATGTCCTTCGGGCCGAAACCCTTGTTCTTCCAGCCGTCGACCATCTGCGCGAACTGGCGCGCGGGCCAGCGCTTGTCGTCGAGCCCTTCCGCCTGGATCAGCTGCCGCATCAGCCTGATCTGGTCGTCGGTGTCGAGAATGGTGAAGCCGGACTTCAGCCCCGCCAGCTCGGCATGCCGCCGCAGCAGCTTGACGCCGATGGAGTGGAAGGTGCCGAGCCACGGCATGCCCTCGACGGCCTCGCCCACGAGAACACCGATACGGCTCTTCATCTCGCGCGCGGCCTTGTTGGTGAAGGTCACGGCGAGGATCTGCGAGGGCCACGCCTTGCCGGTCGCGAGGATGTGGGCGATGCGGGTGGTCAGCACGCGCGTCTTGCCGGTTCCGGCGCCGGCCAGCACCAGCACCGGGCCTTCGGTCGTCTCCACCGCCTGTCTTTGCTCGGGATTGAGGCCGGAGAGATAGTCCGGCGCGCGCGCGCCGCCCTGCCGCGCAGCCATGGCGCGCGCGGCGATGCCCGACGGCGCGGGCGCGCCACGGGGCGCGTCGTCCTCGTCGAAAAAGGGCAGGTCGTCGGGATGTGGGCTCATTGACAGCGAATGTAGTGATTCGGCGGCGAAAGGCCAGAAGCGGAGGCGTGACCGGCGCCCGCCGCTGCGATATGTAGCAGACGCCGTCTCAAGCGCCGTCGCGGCGATCCAATAAGCGGCGGCGGTGCTGCGCCATCTCGATGATGCGCATCCGGTAGAGCAGTTCGATGCCGATCGGCCGGCGCTGGCGCTCTGCCAGATAGATCTGGTGCACGATACGCTTGCGTTCCCGCCACAATTCATAGTCGCTGATGGCGCCGTCGCGGGCGACGATTTCCGCCAGCGATGTCGTGAGTGTGGCCATGAGCCCGATGCGCAACAGACAGTTCGATTCGCCGGTGATTTTCGGGTTGCCGCGTGGCGTTCTCAATGCGCGGCGGGCAATTTCCTGTGGGCGAACCGTTGACGCTGCGTGACGCGCGGCGTTGCCAGCGCGTGGTGGGCCTTGGCGCAAGCGCACAAATCCGCGGCTGGACCGGCACAGGTCGATTTCATTCCCGGCGGGAATATCCTAGGAAGCCGGAAAAGCCCGATGGAGGTGGACATGGCGCTGGCCGATCTCGTTTCCCTGGAACGCAACGACGCAGGCATCGCCGCCGCTGTCGGCATATTGCGCCAGCGCTTCGGCGAGCGCTTCTCGACCGGCCACGACATCCGCAACCAGCACGCCCACACGACCACCTATATCCCGACGCAGGCGCCGGACGGCGTCGTCTTCGCCGAAAGCGCGGAGGAGGTGCAGGAAGTGGTGCGCGTCTGCGCCGAGCACCGCGTGCCGGTCATCCCCTACGGCACCGGCACGTCGCTGGAAGGCCATGTGAACGCGCCGGCCGGCGGCATCTCGCTCGACCTTTCGCGGATGAACCGCGTGCTGAAGGTGAACGCGGAAGATTTCGACTGCACCGTGGAGCCGGGCATCACGCGTGAGGAGCTCAACACCTATCTGCGCGCCACCGGCCTGTTCTTCCCCATCGATCCCGGCGCCAATGCCAGCCTCGGCGGCATGGCGTCGACGCGCGCATCCGGCACCAATGCGGTGCGCTACGGCACGATGCGCGAAAACGTCATCGCGCTGAATGCGGTGATGCCCGACGGGCGCCTGATCACCACCGCAAGGCGGGCCAAGAAGTCGTCCGCCGGCTACGACCTGACGCGCCTGCTCATCGGTTCGGAAGGGACGCTCGGCGTCATCACCTCGCTCACGCTGCGCCTTCAGGGCATACCGCAGGCGGTTTCCGGCGGCGTCTGTCCGTTTCCCACGTTGGAGGCGGCGAGCCAGGCGGTCACGGCGACGATCCAGATGGGCATTCCCGTCGCCCGCATCGAGCTGATCAACACGCTCGGCATGAAGGCGCTGAACATCTATGCCGGGCTCGACTATCCGGTCTCGCCCTGCCTCTTCGTCGAATTCCATGGTTCCGACGCGGGCGTGACGGAGCAGGCGGAGACCTTTGGCGAGATCGTCGCCGAACTCGGCGGCGGACCTTTCCTCTGGACCACCGTGGCCGAGGAGCGGGCGAAACTCTGGAAGGCGCGCCATGAGGCCTACCACGCTTGCCAGGTGCTGCGGCCGGGTGTGAACACGCTGGCGACCGATGTGTGCGTGCCGATCTCGCGGCTGACGGAGTGCATCGCCGAAACCGAGGAAGACGCCGAACGCCTCGACCTTCTGGCGCCGATCATCGGCCATGCGGGCGACGGCAATTTCCACGTCACGCTGCTGTTCGACCGCAACGATCCGGACGAACTGGCGCGCGCGGAGGATTTCGTCTCGCGGCTCAACATGCGCGCCATCGCCATGGACGGCACCTGCACCGGCGAGCACGGCATCGGGCAGGGCAAGATGCGCTATCTCGCGCACGAGCTCGGACCGGCGGTCGACTATATGCGCGCCGTCAAACATGCCATCGATCCGCTCGGCATCATGAATCCGGGAAAAATCTTCACGATCGAGGGCTGAGCAGGCCGCAAGCCACTTTATCGACACGCTGATCCGGGTAGACTGGCTCCAGCAGCATCGCATCGGTTGGAGAGTGAGCTGGCCCGTGTCTTCGTGATCGTCGGCGGATTGGTCGTCCTTGTGCTCACAGCGGCACTCGTGGCGCCCTTCTTCGTGGACTGGGGCAACTGGAAGGCCGATTTCGAGCGCGAGGCAAGCCGCATTCTCGGCCGTCAGGTGACCGTGCGCGGCTCGGCCACGGCGCGCCTGCTGCCTTTTCCCTCCGTGACCTTTTCCGACGTCACCGTCGCCGGCGCGACGCCCGGCAGCACGGCGATGACCATGGAAAGCTTCTCCATGGATGCGGAGCTCGCGCCCTTCCTGTCGGGCGAGGTGCTGATCTTCGACATGCGCATCGTCAAGCCGACGGCCGTGGTGTCGATCGGCGCCGACGGCGCGCTCGACTGGGCGGTGCGCCCCTCGACGCCCTTCGCGCCCGAGCAGGTCAGGCTGGAGAAGGTGACCATCACCGAGGGCAAGGTGACGGTGCGGCACGACGGCGCACGCGACCGCGAGATCACCGAGATCAACGCGACCGTCTCGGCGCGGGCGCTGACCGGGCCGTGGCGTGCCGACGGCGCGCTGCGCATCGACGGGATGAAGACCGCGCTCGGCATCTCGACCGGCAGCGTGGACGAGAACGGCCGGCTGCGCCTGCGGCTGCGCGCCGACCCCGAACGCTATGCGTTCCAGATCGAAACCGACGGCAACCTCTTCCTCACGGATGGTGCGCCGCATTATGACGGCACCTTCCGCCTCGCGGAGCGGCCGATGCCGGGCACGGCGCAGGCCGAGGCGCAGCCGGGGCAGCCGCCGCGCGTGCCGGCCTATCGCGTCAGCGGGCGCTATGCGCTGGCGCATGACGGGCTCGACATACCGGAGTTCCGCCTTGAGACCGGCAGCGCGCAAGACCCCTATACGGCGGACGGGCATGCGCGCATCACCCTCGGGGCCACGCCACAATTCCATGTCGTCGCGGACGGCGCGCAGATCAGGCTCGCCGAACAGGAGACGCCCGACGGCGCGCTGGCGCTCGGCGCCCGGCTCGCGGCGCTGAAGGAAGCGCTGCTCAGCCTTCCGCGGCCCGAGATTCCGGGCAAGGTGGAGATGAACCTGCCGGCGATCGTGGCCGGCGACACGACCGTGCGCGACGTGCGCCTTTCCGCCGTGCCCTCGGCCGAGGGGTGGACGATCGGCACGCTCTCGGCCGCGCTGCCCGGCCGCACCACGCTGGAGAGCAGCGGCGACCTGACGGTGGACGACGCCCGCTTCGGCTTCAAGGGCAAGCTGCTGCTCGCCGTCGGCCAGCCCTCCGGCTTCGCGGCATGGGTGTCGCGCGATGTCGACGAGGCGATCCGCCGGCTGCCGGCGGCGGGCTTCAGCGCCGATGTGGAACTCACCGACGCGCGGCAGGCATTCGACAATCTCGAACTCGTGCTCGGCGATGCGCGCTTCACCGGACGCGCGGTCTCCGATCGCCCGGCCGATGCCGCGCCCTCCATGGCGCTCGAACTGGAGGGCGGACGCCTCGATGTGGACGGGCTGTCGGCCTTCGCCTCCCTGTTCGTCACCGATCAGGGGACGCGCCGCCTGCAGGACTACCGGCTCGACCTTTCCGTCAAGGCGGGTCCGGTCGCCGTCGCGGGCGTGACCGCCGAGACGGTCGATACCGCGTTGCGGCTCAAGGAAGGCGTGCTGGAGATCGACCGGCTCGCGGTCTCGGGCCTCGAACGCGCGTCGCTGAGCGCGACCGGCACGGTCGGCGGCATCGGCGGCGCATTGTCCGGAAAGCTCGACGCGACGCTCGTCGCGGGCGACGCCTCGCAGCTCGTGCGGCTGCTGGCGGCGCGGTTTCCGCAGAACGCCGCACTCGCCGCATTCGCGCAGCGGGCAGAGCGTTTTCCGGGCCTGCTGACCGAGACGGAGGCCAACGCCGTCCTCGATATCGCGGCGGGCAACGGCGCGGCGCGGAATTTCTCGCTCGACGCCAACGGCACCGCCGGCGGCTCGCGCTTCACGCTGGCGCTTTCGGGGCAGGGCGACCTTGCGCGACCGGGCGCGGCGCGGCTCAAGGCGGGCCTGAACGTCGAAAATGACGAGCCGGCGGCGATCTACGCCCTCTACGGCCTGCCGGCCTTGCCGTTCGGCTTCGCCACGCCGGCGAAGAGCGAACTGACGCTGGAGGGCGCGCTGGATAAGGGCGCCGCGACACGGTTCGGCTTCACGGCGGACGGCCTTTCCGCCACTTTCCACGGCACTGTCGGCGCGGGTTCCGATGGCCTTTTCGCCGACGGCACAGCCGAGCTCGATGCGCGCGATATCGAGCCCTGGCTCATGACCGCGGGTTTTTCGCTGCCGGGAATGGGGCTCGGCATGCCGGTCAGCCTCGAAGCCGCCCTTAGCCAGAAGGACGGACTCGTCGTCGTATCGGGCCTCAAGGGAACCGTGCTGGACGATGCAGTGGCGGGCGACCTGAACGCGCAGTTGCGCGACGGGCGGCCGCATCTCACCGGCTCGCTCGTTCTCGACCGACTGGACATTCCGCTGGCGCTCGAACCGGTTTTCGGCGAGGCGGCGCTTGCCGGTGACGGCAGCGGCTGGCCCGACACGCCCTTCCTCTCGACGCCTGCGGCCACCTTCACTGCCGACCTCGACCTCGCTGTAGACCGCTTGGTAGCTGGCGGCGGGCTGGCGCTGTCGGATGCAAGCCTGTCCATGCGCGCCTCGGCCGACGGACTGCGCGTTTCCGAGCTGCGCGGCGGCTTTGCGGGCGGGACGCTCACCGGCTTCGCGGAACTGCGCAACACCGACGGCACGGCGTTGCTGTCGTCGCAATTGAAGCTCGACGATGCGCCGCTCAACCTGCTGCTGCCGGCGTCGGGCCTGTCGGGGACGGCCGATTTCGGCATCCATGCGACCTCCAGCGGCAAGAGCATCGACGCCCTGGTGGCCTCGCTCGCAGGCTCGGCCACGGCCTCGGTGCGGGACCTCGTCGTTCCGCGCGTCAATCCGGCGGTTTTCGAGGATATCCTGGCGCGCGCCGATCAGGACGGTACGGAGGTCGATGCCGCGCGCACCGGCATCTTCGCGCCGCCGCTGGTCCAGTCGGGCGACTTCGCCGCCGGCAGCGCGGAGGTTGCCCTGACCCTCGCCAACGGCGTGCTGCGCGCGCCGCCGGTGCGGCTCGAAGGCAAGGGTGCTGCCGTGACTGCCGAAGTCCATGCCGATGCGAGCGCGATGAGCTACGGCGCGAGCGGGACGATCGAATATGCCCCCGGCGACAATGCGGTCGTCGGCGCGGAACCGACGCTGCGCTATGCCACGGAAGTCGGCGCCGACGGGCTGGTCACCTCGCTGGACACGCAGCCGCTGGCGCAATTCCTGACGCAGCGCGCGCTGGAGCGCGAGCAGGCGCGGGTGGAGGCGATGCAGGCGCTGCTGCTCGAACGCCAGCGCCTGCGCCGGGAGGCACGCTATTACGCGGCACTGGCGGAGGAACGCGCCGAGGCCGAGCGCCGCCGCATCGAAGAGGAAGCGCGCCGGCAGGCCGAGGAAGAAGCCCGCAAGGCGGCCGAGGAGCAGGCGCGGATCGCGGCGGAGGAGGAGGCCCGGCGCGCCGCCGAAGCTGAGGCCGCCCGCATCGCCGAAGAAGAAGCGAAGGCGGCGGAGCAGGCGCGGCGCGATGCCGAGGCGGCACGGTCCGGCAACCAGTCCGGAGCGCCGGACGACCGGATCGAGCGCCAGCCGCTGGACCTGCCGCCGGCAGCGCGGGATGCGTTCAATCCGGATTCGATCGAGAAACTGCTGCGGTCGATGCAGTGAGCTTTGTTTACGACTGATCCACGAGCGGGATTTATTTCGGAACGGTCGCGGGTTTCGTCCACCTCACGGCATGGATCCTCGGGTCAAGCCCGAGGATGACGACGGTGGAGGGGCTTGCTGCCAATCGCCAACGCCACGTTTGACGCTTAACCCTTCTTGCATTCGTC
>Ga0180217_1000351_pt1 | contig 79689 bp, 82 predicted proteins | sample eDN3rd37CBELigOP_FD_128521 | JGI IMG/M metagenome (GOLD analysis project Ga0180217, IMG submission 128521) | Enriched Organic Plus compost microbial communities from Emeryville, California, USA - eDNA 3rd pass 37_C BE-Lig OP (version 2) (version 2) ...
TAATATCCTTTACCAAAAACAATTTCTTTCGGATTATCCGACATAATTGTATAAGCACAATCCCATATATAATATCTTGGTTCTGCCGTGATAAAATTTACCTTTTCATCGCCAATAAAAAACCGCTTGGACAAATTGTCAGATAAATTATACATCAACATTACAAAGAATAAAGGAACGAGCAGCCACCATTTTAGATTGAGCTTTATTTTCTTGGCAAAATAAAAAACAGCAATTAAAGTAGAAATCAACACAGTAAGGGCAGACAAACGAGCGGCAATCAAAAATATAAAACTAATAAAAACAATACCCATAGCAACATATAAGGTGCGATAGTATTTTTTGGTTGTAGTAGTCGCTAAGTACAAAACAAAGTGTGTGCTCATCAAATACATGAAGCCCAAATAAGGTCGATGACCAAAAAGCAAATCGTTAACCTGGGCACCATTTGCTAAAGCAAAATTACTGTCTTTTGCGATTTCTATTACAATCAAAGTTGTTGAAATTGATAATAAAGAAAAACTTCCTAAAACGAATGCCAACAAACTATTTTTTATATTTTTTACAGGGGAAAATAGTATTAAAATCAAAGGAATATACAACAGCCTTTGTATCAAATTAAAATCTTCCCAACGTTGAAACACTAAACTATTTCCTGCTATAATTGCAATAAATAAAAATATGGCGATAAACTCTTTCTTGAGTTGCTGAATTGATTTTTTAAAGTTTTGAAAAGGAAAAAGCAGAACAAGCACCACCAAAATAATATTAGGCAAAGCTCTTGCAGAATGCTCAAAAGGTATAATGAAGCAAAAAAGCAGAAAAATATAATTGTATATTTTATTGATGTTTTTCATTTTTATAATTTAGAAATCAGGTAACGTCTGATAAACTTTAAAAAGGAATAAGAGGAATAAAGAAGCCATTGTCCAAATGAAATCATCTCTCGTTGATAAATAAATTTAAAGTTTGAGAGTTCTCCTTTTTCCATTTTCCACAAATTTGCCGAAAGACCCGATTCGCCAAATGGTCTTTTATTGTTGATATTAAAGCTCAAAAGCTTATTGATATAAACCATTTTATGATTCTTGCCTATTTGTAACCAAACTCTGTAATCTTCCGAGTACTTTTGATGTTCATTAAACGGGTAGCGAGTTAGCACATCTTTTTTAACCAATACACAAGGTGTCTCAAAATAATTTTTAGCACATAACATATTGAATGTTATTTCCTTATAAAGAATTGTGTCTTTAAAAAATAATTTGTTGTAGCCTCCACTTACTAAAACTATATCTCGATTTTTTTGGAGAAAATCCAACTGAACCTGCGTCTTGTCCGCAACCCAATAATCATCTGCATCTAAAAACGCAATCCAGTTTCCCGAGGCTATTTCTATTCCTTTATTCCGGGCTGCAGAAGGTCCTTGATTTTCCTGAAAATAAGAGATAATATTAATTTTAGGATTTTGATTCTGCAGCTCTTTTATAATGTTTCTTGAGTTGTCAGTGGAACCATCGTCAACAATAATAACCTCATCTACCTTTAGCGTTTGTACAATAACCGACTCAATACATTTGCGTAATGTATTTTCTGAGTTATAATTAGGTACAACCACCGATATGCTATATTCAGTATGTTCCAAATGTAGTACTTTTATTTTTAAAGTCTATTAAGGCTTTTACGAGGAGAGCCAAACACAACCAAAAACCATATTGTCTGAAAAAATCAATTTGTAACCAATTTACTGCAAAACCAATAAAAGAGAGCAATAAAATGACCCCAACATATTTGTTTCGGAAAGAGACTTTTGTCCATAATAAAAGGGAATAATAAATCGGTAATGCGACCAGAATAGTAAACAGTATAGTGCCGACAATACCTGCTTCTGCCAATAACCGGGTGTACATATTATATTGTGGAGGAAAAGATTTGTATTGTTGATTTTTATACATATAACTGTACTCCCAATTGTTTGCAGTTGCCCAATAAGGATAGTGAGGTACCATGTGATAAGCACCTTGTCCAAAACCTACTCCACAAACAGGGTTTTCTTTAAAAACCTCCAAAGCAGCATATTGCATTCCAAACCTCGATTTATTGGAGATACTTTGTGTGAGATTTTTAGAGAAATTAATTCTATCAAGTTTTTCTTCTGCTGTATTTATAATAGCATTACCTTTAATCATGAGAATAGCAAAAACAGCCACCGCACCTATTTTTAATATATTGATAGTCGGTAACCTGAATCTTTCATCGTGCAATAAAACTAATAAAAATAAAAACAATTGCATTGAAATGACTATTAACGCTGCTCTTGCATCTGAGAAAAAGGTAAGTATTAAAATGATTGTTATCGGAGCAAACCTCATCACTTTTTTTTCAGTAAAGATGTAGCTCAACATCCACGGTGTAACGAAAATCAGATAGTTACCCAAAGCTGGAATTTCGTAGGTTACCGATGAAATCCCGACCCGATGCCCCGTGTGAAGAGAGTTGTTCACAAAAGGAAAGAATTCAAACAAGCTCAAAACAGGTTTCAAAAATCCCATTCCGAAAAAGACAATAGCAATCTCTATAAAGCCATAAACCGAGACAAAAATGAAACTGTATAAGATTACTTTCCGAATCAGCCTGATACTTTTGACGATGCTTAAATCTTTGATTACATTCCAGAAAAGAAAAGTAAAACAACCTGCTGAAATCAACAAAGAAATGGTTTGCCTGATATATCTGCTTATCCCCGATGTTTGCTTATAAAAACTGGTCGAAACTGTTCCATAATTTATCATTGTGGACAAAAATGTCCAGAGAATAAACAAAATTAATATGACAATCAACGGGTTTTTATAAGGAAAATAGATTTTCTTGGCAAGAACGTTTTCTGTTATGGCAACACCAAATCCCAGCAGAAAAAAGTATGATGCCGCTTCGTCTTTATATTCCCCCAGAAACGAAAGCCCGTCAAACTCATTGAAGGGAATAAAGAATATCCCCAACAGAAACAATAGCGTGTATATTTGTTTTAGCGTAATCATTCTTCTGTTGTGTATTCTTTTATTTGCTTGATTAGCATATATCTGTAAATCATTGTACGGCTAAACCAAAGCAGTATAAACCCTGTAATTATACTATTTAGGGTATGGAAAAAACCGATAAAAATTATCAGTAATACTACTGATATAATAATAACCAATATATTCGTTTTTTTTAATGTATGAATTGATGTTTTGGCTTCAAATGCTGATAAAATTGATGCAGAATACAACCGGATAACGCCAAGAATAATAAGCAAAACAATAGTCGTAATATAATCATGAAAACCAAAGTTGAGCAAATCAAATGCCGCGATAACATATATTGCCGCTACAATTCCTAAACTTAGCAAAACGCTGAAAAGGATTATTTGCTTATTGAATTTTTTAAATTTTTTCAATGAAAAATCATCTTTAAATTGTATCAACTGACGAAAACCGACATAACTCTGCAACAAGGTGTATGGTGCCAAAACTAAATTACACAAGTAGAAATAATCTCCCAACATCACTACTCCCAATTGCTCTTCCACAATCAGCCTGTCACCGAAAAGCAACAAAGAAAGTGTCGATATGGAAATAAAAAAATGAAAAAAAGAGAGATTCGTTTCTTTTTTAGGCAACATTTCTTCAAAATCAAATTTGATTCTGTTGAAGACGATTATTCCTGTAAAAATCGTAATGACTATGATGGTTCCTAATAGCAACCCAATTAGCACATCAACATCTTTGTATTCCAATAACCAAAAAAACAACCCCAAAAACAGTAATATTATTTTCCATGAGTTGGCTAAAAGCTGTGCCTTTACAAATTCGTGGTTTAACCTTAGCATGTTAAACAAAAACAGCGAGTATATTGTCGCGGCAACAGCCAAAGCTACTATCCATATATTGTCATAATATCGGGCATATTGCCGGATATAAACCAGCAAGGCAACGGCCGAAGCCACTATTACTATGGCGTAAATATATTTTAAAAAACTTTTCTGGGTGGCTATTCGGTTGATTTTAATGTAGCTGGAATACCTGAGAAAAACCTGTTCGAAACCCAACAAACCATATATATAAACTATCGAAATGAAAGTGACTATCAGTGAATATACACCATATGCAGTTTCGTCCAATACTTCTTTTAACAACACATTTGCCGACAAAAAAGACAGCCCTCCTATTACAATAACAAGAAAAGACAGGTGTTTTTTTACAAACGATTTTATTTTTCCGGCAAACAATGAAACTGACATAAAAAACTATCTATTTTCCGGCTTCTTCATTTCTGAATTTCTTATATCTTTTAACAGTTTGTGCTACAAAAAAGAATATTAACAATAAAGCAACGGCAGGCAAAACTGGCTTGATTATACTTTTATTATGCAAATTTCGGTTACTGCTAACGTCATAAACCACTTTTTCTTCTTCAACAATCTGTACTTTTGTTTTGGTAATTTGTCGCAACAGCTTGTTTTTTGTGAGCATCAACTCATTGATTTGTGAATACAAATCTATTTTGATATCTCCGCTACCTCCTCCGGATCTGTTTGCACCAATACTTTCAAAAACCGCATTGATATTCTCTACCGATTTTTCTAATTCTGCTAATCTATTCTGAGATTCTGCCACGCCAATTTCCCGGACTTGAGCATAATACTCATCATCATTCAAATAATTAATCAAATCGGTATAGATTCCATTATCAGTATCGGCAACATCAGTAAGATATTCAATTTTATGGTATCTGTAAAGCTTCTCAACATTGTTGTCGTCTTTATACTTGCTGACCTCAATTGTGTTTTCACTCATATATTTAGCCATATCCAAATTATCTTTTTCATCAGACAAGAAGCTATATATATCAATAATCGGCTCTATGTCAATCTTGGACACGTGTTCTAATCCCTGGAAATTGTGCTGTTCAGATTTATTGAAATTATTGATTTTGTTATACGCATATTCCGTACTGCCGAAATTTGTCGCTACAACAACAACATTTCTATAAGCTCCTTTATCATTTTGGTACATATAAATTCCTAAACCAATACCTATAATCAGCAGAATAATAGTGGCGATTATATTTCTCAGAAAAAAGGAAATAAACTTAAATATCCCGTAAGCAATATTTTCAAAAAAGTTTTTGAATGATTTCCACAAATACGACAAATCAATTTCTTGGTTTTCTCTTGTAGTAGTTTTATTTTCTTCCATATAGTTTAGTTTAAAATCTGTTTTAAAATTTCAATTGTGATGGCATACGTAGGTTTGACACCGGTCGTACCCAAACCGCCTGATGCCAGCGTGCTGCCGGTTTTCAGCGGATTATCTGATGCGTAATAAGCATATCTTATCTTCACATCAGGACAAATGCTTTTTCTTATTTTCGATGCCGATTGAATTGCTTTCTGGTAATGAGCTCCTTCCATTTCCAGACCTACTGCTCCCCAGGTTGAATCCCGGAAAAATGCCAGCAAATCTTTGTTTTGCAAAGAGGTACCCAGCACAGTAATCATCGTGCCTGAAACCACCGGAATACCGTAATCTTCGAACATTTCCGACGACAACTCATTGTCAAACGGATAGTTATCGCCCGTACCTTCATTGATGTGTGCAAAAGGAATCATGATGTCGCCCTTGTCGCCGTTCAGGATTCCTGCCTTGCCCATAACCGAAATAGATTCAACGTTCAAATATATATCTTTTTTAAATGGTTTTAATAATTCGTCGATAGTTTCGTATGCCTGCTCGCCAAAAGCGTAATCCATTACGATAATTACCGGCTTTTGGTGATCATCTTCCGGAATCCGGCAATCTTTAAAAAGTGTTTCTCGAAAATCTATTTTTGCCGTATCGAAAATCTGTACATCAATATTGGTTCCTGTATTATCCGGAATAAAAATCATACCTTCCTTACCCGCCTGTTCTTTCACTTTTGCTCTCAACATCGAATTCTCGGACAGACTCAATGCTTCAAATATTTCCGTTCGCAAAGGGTTAATTTCATATTTTTTTAATGCTTTATGGGCAAAAATACTATTCATCACGCTGTGCATATTGGCACTGATAATATGTATCGGACGATGAATGATATTCAGCTTTTGTAAAACCGCTTTAATGTCTTCTGCCCAGGCATCTCCATGAATATGATGCCCGACACGCTCTCTCAAAATCGGGCTAAAAGTGATGGTTCTTTTCTGTTCAAGCAACACCTCATCTAAAGCGAGCTGTCCGAGCCAGTATATCAAATGAATAAATCTGTCCGGATTGTCTGGCGTTGCAAATGCCGGATAAACGAGATTAATCTCTTCAAACGACCTGCCCAAAAGCCCCGACAAATGAGCCATGGCTTTTTCTCTTTCCACCATATTCAATGCCTTTTTATGGGCAATCAATTCCTTAATTTTTGTCCAGTCACGATTGGTAGAATCTTCTTCTTCGTCCAGAATCCGGTCTTTGATTTTGTGTGATTCGACAAAGATAAAAGTGAGATGCGTCAAGATATCATAAATATCCGAACGTCCGCGGGTAATCTCAATATTCATTTGTTCTTTGTCTATCCGGTAGCAATTTCTCCGTCTTTTTGGCGGAACAATCGGTTTGAAATGCGAATTGCGGTAACCTTCATCTGAGGTCAAATGAATGTAACGGCATTCTTCAATTCCTATCGGCAAACGTTCAATCACATACAAAAGTCCGCTCAGTTCGACTTTTTCCTCGGCTATGCTCCCATAAATTTCGGGGCGTAACAACAATAGAGCTTCCCGCAAAGTTTCGCCGGAAACGCCCATCGGCTTGTAAAATCCACGGTTAAACAAATGACGCATAGTGATGTAAATCCGTTCAACCGCCGCCGAAGATTCCTGAGCTCTGGAAAGTGTTATTTGTGTATTGGGTTTTGACATAAAATCAGTTACTTAAAATTAATCCTATCGCCGGGTCGGCATAAGGTTTTTCTTTGTCCAAATCTTTTTCATCAACAAACTGCTCGTTACTGAACCAATAACCGTGCATGTATCGGTATGAATTGGACTTTTCTACGTGATTATTGACCATATCGGGTGCATAACGATAATCTTCAAACAAGGTTGTTTTTTTCACAAAGGTGTTCAACCTCGCCTGATTATTCTCCGTCAGTATCCACTCGATAGCGACAAACACACCTTCTTCCGGCATTTTCAGATTGTGGTGCAATAATTCGATTTTGTTTTTTTTGTTTCCACGTTTTATCGGTACAATAATCGGTTCACTCAGCAAATCATCGCCTGGGCAACCATTCTCGTCCGGCACGAGCAACCTCAGCTTAAAAGTTCCTTCCGCAACCATGCTTTTTGTATAAACGATAGCTTTGTCAATATATTGTACATGTCGAATTTCTTTTTCATTCGGAAAATAACGGGCAAAAATCCACGGCAGATTCCCCGGATTGAAATAAAAATTTTCAAAATGTGCCTCGCCGATAGTGTGATGCAGCGTTTTTTCGGGATAAACAATCAACTCATCAGGGTTCACTTCTTTTTGAATCTTTTGTAAAACGATGGTATCTGATGCTGTAATTTCTTTGAATTGCCGTTCATAGCCCGATGCCCAAAGTGAAATTTCTTCGCCTTCTTCTGCAAACGGAATAGAAAAACACCCGTTGTCGTCGGTAGTTGCTCCGGCAGAACTATCCATATTCCAGATATTTACATAAGGTATCGGCTCTTGTTCGGCATTCACAACCACGCCCGAAACCTGCTGTGCCTGTATCTGAAAAGTGATTAATCCTGTGATAAATAACAAAAACCTCATTGTAATTATATTTATGCCTTTTCTATATTATCGGCAATTTCTCTATCGTTTTTCAATCGTGGCAATTTATTTTGTCCGCCAAATTTCCCTTTGGATTTCATGTATTCGTTAAATCCATCTTTTTTTACCGAAGTAATTACCACCGGACGCAGGATATTACCGCTTATTAAATCATCGTAATACACATTTTGCTTTCTCATTGCCTGGTCGATGATTTCGGCAAATTTTGCCTTGTCATTCGGTTCTTTTTCAAACTCGATTAGCCATTCGTGATACGGCAATCCTTCTTCCGGATTAATCTGCGGGGCAACGCTGAATTCCGTTACCAAAGTTCCTGTCGCTTCCACAGCTTCCTGCAAAGCCGTTTCGACTTCTTTGGCAATCACATGTTCGCCAAATGCGGAAATATAATGCTTGATACGTCCGGTTACTACCACCCGATAAGGTTTTAGTGAGGTAAACATTACCGTGTCGCCGATATTATATGCCCACAAACCGGCGTTGGTCGAAATGATTAAAGCATAATTCACACCCAATTCTACTTCGTCTATGGTAAGTCTTTTCGGGTTTTCATCAAAAAACTCGTCTGCTTTAACAAATTCGTAGAAAATTCCGGCATCAAGCAACAACAACATTCCTTTTTCATTTTGCTTATCCTGAAAAGCAAAAAAACCTTCAGAAGCTGGAAACAGTTCAATCGAATCGACTCTTCTGCCTATCATCTGCTCAAATTTTGCCCGATAGGGTTCGTAATTTACCCCGCCGTAAATGAACAAATCAAACTTTTTGAACAATTCGCCTACTGGTTTGCCGGTTTTGGCAATCAACCGCTCAAAATACATCTGAATCCAAGATGGAATACCGGAAATTAACCGCATATCCTGTTTGGAAGTTTCTTCCACGATTGCATCTATTTTGGTTTCCCAATCTTCGATACAATTGGTTTCCCAGCCCGGCAAGCGGTTTTTCTGCAAATATTTTGGTACGTAATGAGCTACGATTCCGGACAATCTACCAAATTTCAATCCGTTTTTTTCTTCCAGAACCGGACTACCTTGCAGGAAAATCATCTTTCCATCTACCACTTTGGTATTATTAGTTTCCTGGATATAAAACAAAATCGCATTGCGTGCCGCTTTGATGTGAAACGGCATCGAATCTTTAGTCAGCGGAATAAATTTTGCCCCCGAAGTAGTTCCGGAAGTTTTTGCCAGATACAACGGTTTGCCCGGCCACAAAACATTTGATTTTCCTTCAACAACCTTGTCCATATATGGGCGAAGTTCTTCATAATCACGTATCGGAACCCGACGAACAAAATCATCGTGATTTCGTATCGACATAAACAAATGGTCTTTGCCAAAATCGGTATATTTTGCCTTACGGATAAGATGATTAAACCATTTTTCCTGTGTTTGTTGTGGTCTTATTATCCATTTTTGTGACTGCATGACCACGATATTGGCGAATATTCTGGCAAAAAATGCTTTGACTGACATATTTGATTTTTGGTATTTTTTCTGTAAAAACAAAGATATAAAATCTTTGGGTAGAAAGGCTGTTATTCTGCAATTGTTAAGCTTTTAATAAAAATATACAAGTGGTCATAATCGGATAAATCTATTTGTCGTATCTTTGTACTATTAAATCAATCATTATTATGAATTTATTTATCGTTTTAGGTATGATAGGTTGGCCACAAATTGCACTTATAATAGTCGCATTGCTTTTGTTATTCGGAGGCAAGAAAATCCCTGAGCTGATGAGAGGTTTAGGCTCAGGCATCAAGGAATTCAAAGACGCCACTAAAGAAGAAAACAGCAAAAAGGATAATACAGAGAACAAATCCGAATAGTTTTCTTTCAGAGAAATAACTTTCATAAAAAATTGTTTCGGAATTTCGATTCCTGAAAAGTCTTTCTATGTTTTTTGGAAAGACTTTTCTTTTTTTGTGCCCATATCAATACATTTTTTAAATTTGTAGTTTATTAATTTATATAAAGTATGTTACAGATAGCTTATATCAGAGAAAACAAAGAGCAAGTCATCACTGCATTGGCAAAGCGGAATATCGATGCCCGTGAGATGATTGAACACACCTTGCAACTCGACGAAAATCGTCGTAAAACACAGGTTGAACTGGATAATATCCTGGCTGAGTCCAATAAGCTATCGAAAGAAATCGGGAATTTGATGAAAAACGGCGAAAAAACCAAAGCCGACCTCGTCAAAGAGAAAACTTCCCGTCTTAAAGAAAAAAGCAAAGAACTATCGGACAGGCTTAATGATTTCACTGAGCAACTTTCACAGCAATTATATCAGATTCCAAACACACCAACAGATATCGTCCCAGCTGGAAAAAACGAGGAAGATAACGAAACTGTTTTTGAACACGGAGAAATTCCGAAATTATCTGAAAATGCTTTGCCGCATTGGGAGTTAGCTAAAAAATATGATATCATAGATTTTGATTTAGGAGCAAAAATCACTGGTGCCGGTTTTCCGGTTTACAAAGGCAAAGGTGCCCGGTTACAACGGGCGTTGATTTCCTATTTCTTAGACAAGAATACCGCTGCCGGTTATCAGGAATTTCAGGTGCCACATTTGGTAAACGAGGCGTCTGGTTACGGAACCGGGCAATTACCCGACAAAGAAGGACAAATGTATCACGTAACCGCTGATGATTTATATCTGATTCCGACTGCCGAAGTGCCGGTAACCAATATGTACAGAGATGTGATTCTCAACGAAAATGATTTACCAGTCAAAGCAACGGGTTACACACCATGTTTTCGACGAGAAGCCGGTTCATACGGTGCACACGTACGCGGACTAAATCGTTTACACCAATTTGACAAGGTAGAAATCGTTCGCATAGAACACCCTGATAATTCCTACAAGGCATTAGACGGAATGGTTGATCACGTCAAAGACATTTTAAATGAACTCAAATTGCCATACAGAATATTGAGATTATGTGGCGGAGACATGGGCTTTACCTCTGCCCTGACCTATGATTTTGAAGTGTTTTCCACGGCTCAGGATCGCTGGTTAGAAATTTCATCTGTGTCTAACTTTGAAACCTATCAGGCAAATCGTTTGAAATTGCGTTTCAGGAACAGCGAAGGCAAAACCCAGCTGGCTCATACCCTGAATGGTAGTTCGCTGGCTCTGCCCCGGGTGTTGGCAGGAATTTTAGAGAATTATCAAACCCCGGAAGGAATTGTTATTCCGGAAGTATTAAGACCATACACAGGATTTGATATCATCGACTAAAAAACATAAAACACCAATCCAAAATTGGTGTTTTTTATTCCTTTAATCATCAAAAAAATATTATGTATATATACAACGTTACAATAAACATTGACGAAAGCGTTCACAGCAAATGGCTGGAGTGGATGAAAACCAAGCACATCAACGATGTTTTGGCGACGAAAAAATTCACATCTGCCCGATTGGTCAGAGTATTGGTTGAAGAAGAAATGGGAGGCATGACCTATTCCGTGCAATATTTCGCACCAAGCAAACAGCACCTCGACGAATATTATCAGCAACATGCCGATGCACTGAGGCAAGAAGGCTTACAACTGTTCGGGGACAAAATGCTGGCTTTTAGAACTGAATTAGAAATTATCAGCGAACATTAATCATGGAAAAAGTACGTGCCAAAAAACATCTCGGACAACATTTTCTGACCGATGAAAACATTGCCCAGAAAATAGCAGACAGCCTCACTTTTGACGGCTACAACCACGTTTTGGAAATCGGACCGGGAATGGGCGTGCTTACCAAGTATCTATTACAAAAACCTGTCGAAACTTTTGTCGTGGAAATCGACGGGGAATCAGTTCGTTATCTCGAAAAAAATTATCCGAAATTGCACGGACATATTATCGAAGAGGATTTTCTGCAATATAATTTCCAAAAAATATTTGGCAGAGACCATTTTGCTATAATCGGAAATTTCCCCTACAATATTTCTTCTCAAATTGTTTTCAAAGCGTTGGAAATGAGAGAACAGGTAATTGAATTTTCGGGAATGTTTCAGAAAGAAGTTGCCGAGCGAATCTGTGAAAAAGCAGGAAGCAAAACCTACGGGATTTTATCCGTTTTGTGCCAAGCATTTTATGAGGTCGAATATCTGTTTACAGTGTCGGAGCAGGTTTTTTCGCCTCCGCCCAAGGTAAAATCGGGAGTAATGCGAATGAAACGAAAAGCAGATTATCATTTACCATGTAATGAAAAACTTTTTTTCAGTGTAGTCAAATCAGCATTTAACCAAAGAAGAAAAACACTAAGAAACAGCCTGAAAAGCTATCTTACCGAGGAAATAAAATCTGATATTTTATTTGATAAAAGACCTGAACAACTGGCAGTGGAAGAATTTATCAATATCACAAAAAAAATAGAAGTGTATGGAGTTTGCCATCAATAAAGAATATATTCAGCACATTGAATCGCTCATTGAAGAAAACAACAGCAATGAGCTGATGCGGTTGCTGCACGATGTTCACGGAGCAGATATTGCGGAATTGATGAATGAGTTGAAACCTCAGGACGCCAGCTATTTGTTTAAGCAATTTGATTCTGAAATCAGTTCGGAGATATTATTGGAACTCGACGAAGAGGTTCGGGAAGAAATTCTGAAAAACTTGTCTGCCAAAGAAATCGCGGAAGAGTTAGACGAACTCGATACCGATGATGCCGCCGATATTATCGGAGAACTCGACGAGCACATCAAAGACCATGTAATCGCTGAGCTGGAAGATTTTGAGCATGCCAAAGACATCGTCGAATTACTTCGCTATGACGAAGATACTGCCGGTGGTTTGATGGCGAAGGAATACATTCAGGCAAATGAAAACTGGAATGTTTTGACCTGTATTCAGGAAATCAGAAAACAGGCAGAACACGTTTCTCGCGTACATTCTATTTATGTGGTTGATGACGAAGACCGGCTGAAAGGACGACTTTCGCTCAAAGATTTGATTACATCTTCGACGACTACACAAATCAAAGATATTTATATCCCGAAAGTGGATTATGTAAAAGTAGATGACGAAGCCATTGATGTGGCTCACGTGATGCAGAAATACGATTTGGAAGCCATTCCTGTTGTAGATGAAACCGGGCGTTTGGTCGGACGGATTACGATTGATGACATTGTAGATGTTATCCGGGAAGAAGCCGACAAAGATTACCAGATGGCTGCCGGTATCTCACAAGACGTAGAGGCCGATGACAGCATATGGGTACTGACAAAAGCACGATTACCTTGGTTATTGCTGGCATTACTCGGAAGTTTTATTGCCGTAAATGTTTCCAGTGGATTTGATAGTGCATTAACCGAATATCCGATTTTATTTTTCTTTACACCGCTTATTGCTGCGATGGCAGGAAATGTCGGGGTGCAATCATCAGCGATTATCGTTCAGGGTCTTGCCAACAACTCGCTGAGCGGTTCGACCTGGAAAAGACTCGGCAAAGAGATTTTACTGAGTATGCTCAACAGCGTGGCATTGGCTATTCTATTATTATTTGCTACACATTTTATCTTGCAAACATCTTATGATGTATCAATTACTGTCGCGATTTCTTTGGTTACCGTTATGGTTATCGCCAGCGTAATCGGCACATTAATCCCAATTTTGTTGGACAAATATGGTATTGACCCCGCATTGGCAACCGGTCCGTTTATTACCACATCTAACGATATTTTCGGGATTTTGATTTACTTTACTTTGGCTAAAATGATTTTAGGGTTTTAAGAGTCTGTTTAAAATTTATCTTGCAAAACAAATGAAAACACACCGATCTAAAATTGATAAATTTTATTGGTTTATCTTATTATTTTTTGTGGTCATGGCGGTATATGGAATAGTTATACAAGAATGGCTGATGGCTACTATTGGCGTGTTAAGTTCTGCTTATTTTTGCCTTATATTTTTCACCATGCGTTATGTTATCGATGATGAGTATTTATCGATTCGAACCAAATTTTTTCCTAATCAAAAAGTTGCTTTGCAAAACATTCGGAAAATAGAAGAAAGCAACAGCATTCTTGCAGCACCTGCTTTTTCGTTTGACCGGTTAGAAATCCTTTATAATAAGTTTGATAGCATTCTTGTATCGCCAGAAAATAAAGAACAATTCATCGCTGATTTACTAAATGTTAATCCCGATATTGAAGTGAGGTATAAGAAAAAGAGCTGAGTATTTTCACTTCATAAACACTAAAACCAAAAACCTACTGCAAACCAAGTATAATGATTTTTGGTTTCGGGCGACCAGCTGTGTTTAATTTCTATGGGACCGATGACTGACTGATAGCCGTAACCTAAAGCATAGCCACTATATGCCGGTTTGTCAATCCAATCGGCATATTGAAAAATTCCATTACCGACCTGTGCATAATTACCCGAAAAATTAACATGGTGTTTTTTCAACAATTCATAATCTATCCGGAAAGAACCTTTGATGTATGAGTCATTAAACAAGCTCAGGAAATCATAGCCATAAAAAGGCTGAATATTATATACCGAATTAAAGCCATATCCCCCAAGAAAGTAGTTGAGAAAAGTAGGTACATTCGCCCCGATAGTTATCCCAACATCACCTTTCACTTCAACACTCAGCCGATTGAAAAAAGTTTTAGTCATGCCGAGTTCTGCTGTAATCTGTGAGAAATTGCTAAAATCTTCATTGTAATCAGACGAGTGAAAATAATTTTTGTATTCGGCTGTAAAAATCACTCCTTTAGTCGGGAAATATTTGTCATCGTATGTATCAAGCGTAATATTACCGAACGCCGAAAAGTAATGACTTTTGTCTAACCATGGTTTATCTAACCGGATATTTTTCAAATCTACCTGATTGAACTTATGCTCAACCCCCAACCCTATCCGGAACCGTTCCTTGTAATAAGTCTGGAAATACAACCGGTTGGTCAGGTCAATATATTTCGTAGTAAAAGCTTTCATCTGCGGAAAATCTTCAAACGCATAATCATGAAACTCCACCGTTCTGTTCAGCGTGTTTAGTTTGGATTGCACTCCTACACTCCACAAATAACCATTATCGACATAATAATTGAAAAAATACCGGAAATTATCGCCAAACACTGCGTCCAGCGAAGCCACATCGTTTTTAAACAACAATTTTTTCTGCGTCAGATTGACCAATGCAGCACTTTTGTACAATCCGTCATAATGAATAGAAAATTTCGCAAACCGCCTGATTCGATTTTCCTTTAGCGTAATGTACAGATTATCACAATTATCATACAAACTATCAGACGCAAACTCATACGATATCGAACTGAAATTTTGTGTAGCGTTGAGGTCATTCATTCCGGAAACGAGCTTTTTGAATGTCGTTTGCTGAAAAGGTCTTACCTTTATTTTACCATAAATATAGTTTCGGGTATAATTCTCAATTCCGCTGATATGAATTTCGTTTATATCTACAAAATCATCTCCTTTATCTACATAATTCGGAGGATTATTCACATATTCCGGCTGCCCTAACCGACTGAAATCTTCCTGATATTTCCGGGCTGCATCAACGCCTCTTTTAATAATTTCGATTCCGCTGTCAAACGAAACCACCGAAAATCCTCTGATATCTGGTTTGATATAATAATCGGTTTCCTCAATCTTTCTGGGCATTTCAGAAACCATAGAATAATTGGAAATCTGAAAGAGAATATCTGACATTCCTTTGAGGTCGTCCAGTTCTTTCAAACCGTCCTGCACATCTACACCAATAACTATATCCGCACCCATTTCTTTGACAATATCTATCGGATAATTATCTGCAATTCCTCCGTCAATCAGTGTTTTTCCGTTGATTTCAACAGGCGTATATAAAGAAGGGAAAGCTCCGCTCGCCAAAATACTCTGTGTCAGGTTACCTTCACGCAAAATTACTCCTTCGCCCGTGACTAAATTTGTAGCCACACAGGCAAATGGAATAGGTAGCTGACTGAAATCGCGTTCATACCGCACGTGAGCCAATAATTCGGAAAGCAGGTTATTGTTATACATTCCTTTGGATAATGCTTTGGGCATCGTGATTTTAAAATCTTCAAACGGCAACTGCAAAGCATACACCTCGTTATTTCTTTTTTCGTAAAATGATTTGGATATCCTCGGGATATAATCCTGTACCAATGCTTCAGCATCTACTTGTCTGAAAATAGAATCCAGTTCGGTAGCCGTATAACCCGACGCATACAATCCGCCGATAATCGCACCCATGCTTGTTCCGGCGATGTAATCAACCTTTACGCCGTTTTCTTCCAGCACTTTTAGCACACCGATATGAGCCAACCCTTTTGCCCCACCGCCACTAAGCACCACTCCGACTTTCGGACGCAAAGTATCTTGTGCCTGAACGGCAAAACAAGATAGCAAGAACAGTAATGTGAGTAGTTTTTTCATATCGAATCCTGATTGAGAAATGCAGTTATTTTTTCGGCTTTATCTTTTCCAACGACCTGAGCAATATCTTCCACCGGCGTATCTTTCAAGCGTTTAACCGATTTGAATTTTTCCATCAACTTTTGTCGGGTTTTTTCGCCCACACCCGGAATATCGTCTAAGGCAGAATGTACCGCTTTTTTGCTTCGTGTATTCCTGTGAAACGTAATACCGAATCGATGGGCTTCATTCCGAGCGTTCTGAATCACTTTCAGCGTTTCGGATTTTTTATCCAGATACAACGGTGCAGAATCACCCGGAAAATAAATTTCTTCTAATCGTTTTGCGATTCCCAAGATAGCTATTTTTCCTCTCAATCCCAAAGCATCAATGCTTTTTAACGCTGAAGACAGCTGTCCTTTTCCTCCGTCGATGATAATCAGTTGCGGCAAAGGCTGGTTTTCGTCCAGCAAGCGTTTATACCTGCGGTAAACCACTTCTTCCATCGAAGCAAAATCATCAGGACCTTCTACCGTTTTGATGTGATAATGCCGGTAATCTTTCTTGCTTGGTTTTCCATCTTTGAACACCACACATGCCGACACCGGATTGGTTCCTTGTATGTTGGAATTGTCAAAACATTCGATATGACGAGGTTCTTCCGGCAAGCGTAAATCTTTTTTCATCTGCTGCATGATACGGGAAATATGCTGTTCGGGGTCAGTAAATTTTTCCTGCTTGATTTGATTCAGCCGGTAATATTTCGCATTCCGTTCCGAAAGGTCGAGCAATCTTTTTTTGTCGCCCAGCTGCGGAATCGTACAAGTGATTTTATCGCCCAATTCTACCGGAAAAGGCACAATCACTTCTTTTGCCTGTAAATGAAACCGCTCTCGCAATTCCACAATACCCAATGTCAGCAAATCGTTGTCGGATTCGTCCATTTTCTTTTTCAATTCTAAAGTATGTGAACGGATAATCGCTCCGTTGATAATTTGCAGAAAATTGACGTATGCCATCGCTTCGTCCGAAATAATAGAGAAAACATCTACATTGGATATTTTGGTACTCACCACCGTTGATTTTGCCTGATAATTTTCCAGTGATTCGAGTTTTTCCTTGATTTCCTGTGCTTCTTCAAACCGCAAATCGGCGGCTAAATCCTGCATTTGTTGCCGGAAATCTTTCAAATTCTCTTTGAAATTACCTTTCAGTATATTTCTGACTGCATTGATTTTTTCCTGATAAAGTTCGGGTGTTTCCAGTCCTTCACAAGGTCCTTCACAGTTTTTGATATGGTATTCCAAACACACCCGGTAATCTTTATTGGCAATCGCCGACGGACTTAAATCGTATTTACAGGTTCTTAATTTATACAATCCTCTGATTAAATCAAGAAGTGTATAAACCGTTTTGATATTGGTATATGGACCAAAATATTCCGAACCGTCTTTGATGACTCTTCTCGTTAAGAAAACCCTCGGAAAATCTTCCTTTTTAATGCAAATCCACGGATAAGATTTATCATCTTTGAGCAGCACATTGTAGCGGGGCTGTAACCGTTTGATAAGGTTATTTTCCAACAGCAAAGCGTCGGTTTCGGTTTCCACGACAGTATGTTCGATACGGGCAATTTTCCGTACCAGCAAACGCGTTTTGGCGTGGTCGTGCTGTTTAACAAAATAAGATTTTACCCTTTTGTTCAAATCCTTTGCCTTACCTACATAAAGAATCTTACCGTTTTTATCAAAATACTGATAAACACCCGGCAAGTGAGGAATGGCTTGTATCTGAACTTCTAATTCGGGATTGATATCCATTATTGATTGCTGCGTTAAAGTAAAATGTAAAGATACGACTTCTGCCATAGATTCCGGAATTGTTGAAAATTAATTAACATGCTTTTTCAGAAAAAAATATGGAGAAAACCAACGACAAAAAACTATCATTTGTAGCTGATTTCGGCAAAAACATTTAACTTTGTAAAAAACAGTAATTTGATGATAACCTTAGACCCTAAAAAACTATCTCCGGTAGAAAAACAAGCCTATTTACAAGGAGCTGTCGGACCACGTCCGATAGCTTTTGCGAGTACCATAGACAAAAACGGAAACGCTAATTTATCGCCATTCAGTTTTTTTAATCTGTTTAGTTCTAATCCGCCGATTCTGGTTTTTTCGCCCGCCAGAAGAGTACGGAACAACACAGTAAAACACACGCTGATTAATGCCGAAGAAACCCGGGAAGTGGTCATCAACGTGGTCAATTACGATATTGTACAACAAGCCTCATTATCATCGACAGAATATGCCGACGGTGTAGATGAATTTGTAAAAGCTGGTTTTACCAAATTAAAATCGGAAGTAGTCAAACCTTATCGTGTGGCAGAAAGTCCGGTGCAATTTGAATGCAAAATAAACGACATTATTGCTCTCGGCACGGAAGGCGGTGCCGGAAATTTGATTATCTGCGAGGTGGTTCGCATACACATCAGTGAAAACATCTTGGACGAAAACGGAAAAATCGACCAGCACAAAATAGATTTGGTGTCCAGAATGGGCGGAAACTGGTATTCCAGAGCCAATCTCGGCATGTTCGAGGTGGAAAAACCACTCAGCACGTTGGGTATTGGCGTGGATAATATACCGGAATATATCAGAAAAAAAACTATATTTGCAGGTAACGATTTCGGCATGTTGGGTAATGTAGAACAGCTTCCCGGCAAAGAAGAAATCCGGAAGTTTATTACTGACAATCCGGAAGTTGCAAAAAATATTGAACAGAAAAATATTGAACAATTAGATAAAACAGCTAAACAGCTTTTGGCAGAAAACAAGGTGTTAGATGCCTGGAAAGTGTTGTTGGCACAACAATAAAAATTTTAGATTTATGGAAGTAATTGGAAGAATTAAAGTTATCGGACCAAATCAGGAGATTAACCCTACTTTTAGAAAAAGAGAATTGGTTATTACCACTGAGGAGCAATATCCACAAACATTAATGATTGAGTTTGTACAAGACAGAACCGACTTGTTAAACAATTTTCAAGTAGGACAACCTGTCAGAGTGGGCATTAACCTACGTGGACGCGAATGGGTAAACCCTGAAGGTGAAACAAGATATTTTAACTCTATACAAGGTTGGAGAATCGAACCATGGCAAGCTCAGCAACCTCAACAAGGCTACGGACAACCTGCCAATTATGGCGGATATCCACCACAAGGACAGCCTCAGCAACCGGCTCAACCTAACCAACAATTTGGTGGCGGGCAGCAGTTTGCACAAAACACGCAACCCAACATACCGAATATGAATAACCCGTTCCCGCCGGCACCAAACCAAACCAACGAAGAAGAACCAGACGATTTGCCGTTCTAAAAGATTTTAAAAACAAGGCTACCTGAAGAGTTAAAAATCCATTTTCAGGTAGTTTTTTCTTTTATGTATTTACTCAACCAAGAAATATATTTTCCGCCATTGCACACCACCCACCCATCAGGCATTATTGCTATTGGCGGAGATTTATCTGTTGAAAGACTGTTGCTGGCTTACCGAAGTGGTATTTTTCCTTGGTTTGAAGACGGAGAACCCATCACTTGGTGGAGTCCGCCAAAAAGAATGATTTGTTATCCCGACAAATACAAGCCGTCCAAAAGTTTACGGAATATCCTCAACAGAAATATTTTTGAAGTAAGCTTTAACAACTGTTTTGAACAAGTTATCAGAAACTGTCAAACCACCAAAAGAGAAGGACAAAACGGTACGTGGATTACCGATGATATGGTGGAGGCCTATATTCGGTTGCACGAAATGGGTCATGCCAAATCGGTAGAAGTGTGGCAGAATAATGAGCTGGTCGGTGGACTTTATGGGATTGATTTAAGGAATATTTTTTGTGGCGAAAGTATGTTTTCTAAAGTATCCAATGCCTCAAAAATCGCTTTTTACTACCTGGCAGAAAAAACCAAAAGGGGCAATTACTCCCTCATCGACGGACAGATATATAACGAATACCTGGAACAACTCGGTTTCACTGAAATTGACAGGGAAGATTTCGTCCGTTTTTTGCCAAAGAAAAACAGCAAATAATCCGTTCAACAAGCTGAATATCTACCAAAAATTTAAGGTATCGTTAACATTCGTTTGTGAAAAATGATTAATTTTGTACTAAATAAAAATGAAATAGCATATATCATGAAAAAAAGTGTTTTAACATTGTTCGCAGTAGCTGCTTTGACGCTGACTGCTTGTAACGACAAAAAAGCGGTTGATGCCAACGACGCTTTAGAAACTAACGAAGCAACAGAAACTGCGGTAAAATACAACGTAGATATCGAAAACTCACAAATTGATTGGGCTGGTGGTAAAGTTGCCGGAGGAGGACACACAGGTACAATTGCTTTGGAGCAAGGCGAAGTTTTCGTGGAAGATGGAAAAGTGACCATGGGTAAATTCGTTATCGACATGAAAACCATCACAGTTACTGATTTGACAGAAGATACAGGAAAAGCTGATTTGGAAGCTCACTTAAAAGGAGAATCTGAAGACAAAGCGGATCATTTCTTTAATGTGTCTAAATTCCCGACAGCTACTTTCGAACTGGTTAATGTGAAAGATTCAACAGTTGAAGGAAACCTAACGATGAAAGGTCAAACCAGCTCTATCGAATTCCCGGCTACTGTAACTGTAACGGATAACGACGTGACTATCGCTTCAGACGAATTTGAAATCGACAGAACAAAATGGGGTGTAAACTTCAATTCAGGTTCTGTTTTCCAAGATTTGGCTGGAGATAAAATCATCAAAGATAACATCAAAGTGAAATTCACAGTGAAAGCGACTAAATAAGCCTTTCTAAACAGCTGACTAACAAAACCTTCCTTTTTATTGAGGAAGGTTTTTCGTTTTATTCTCCGATTCGTTTTTAATGATTTTCTGCCAGTTGATATATCCGAATATGGCAACGATGAGCAAAAATGTATATAACACAGCATAGAGATAAAAATCTTTGTGTATCATCAGCGGGATAGAAATAATATTACTGACCGCCAGAAAAATCCAGTTTTCTATTTTCCGTTTTGCCAAAAGCCACATTCCCGCCCAGGCAAAAGCTGCTACGGCAGAATCCCAAATCGGCACATCTGACTTAGTATAAACAGTAAGAAACAGGTAAAACAAGATGAAAGTTCCGACGACAATTCCCCATGATTTAAATCTCTCAGAAGAATCGGAATAAGAAACCGGAACCTCAGCCTTTTGGTTGCCATATTTCCAGAAAATCCAACCATATACGCTCATTACAAGATAGTATAATTCTAACGTAAACTCGGCATATAAGTGAGCGTTAAACTTCAGATATAAAGCAATCAGCACGCCGGCAATACCAAAAAGATAGTTGTTCACGTTGTTTTTCCGTGCCAGAAGTACCTGAACAGACGAAAACAATACACCCAGCCATTCCAGCCAAGTGATTTTACTTAAAATTTCCTGCATCATATAACATAAAATTAAATGATGAGATGATGCTAAAATCCCTACGCCGGTATTATCCGGATCAGGTGTGGGATTGCTCCCCGGGTATCATCTCAGCCTGTCCAACCAACAAGCACCCCATTTGCCCGACAAAGATAAGAATAAAGAAAAAGTAAAAAGGTGAAAATTCACATTATTCTCAGCGAATTAATATCTTTGCGAATAATTACCCAAAATTATGCATACAACAATATTAATCATTGGTGCTTGTGGACAAATAGGTACCGAACTGACCATAAAGCTCAGAGAAACATATGGCAACGATAATGTAATAGCTTCAGACATCAGAAAGGGAAATAATCCTGCTTTTGAATCCGGACCTTTTGAATTGCTGGACGCTATGGACAAAAACGCCATAGAAAAAGTAATTGACCAATACCAGGTTGATGAAGTTTATCTGATGGCAGCTTTACTCTCGGCAACAGCAGAAAAAAATCCGGCATTTGCATGGGATTTGAATATGAATTCATTGTTTCACGTACTGAATCTCGCCAAAGAAGGAAAAATCAAAAAAGTGTTCTGGCCATCCAGTATTGCGGTTTTTGGTCCAACAACACCGAAACACGATACTCCGCAATATACCGTAATGGAGCCATCGACAGTGTATGGAATTTCCAAACAGGCGGGCGAACGCTGGTGCGAATATTACCACAACAAATTTGGTGTTGATGTACGTTCTATCCGCTATCCGGGATTGATTTCATGGAAAACGCCACCAGGTGGTGGAACAACAGATTATGCCGTGGATATTTATTACAAAGCGGTGGAAAGCAATAATTACACTTGTTTTTTGAGTGAAAACACCGAACTTCCGATGATGTATATGGACGACGCGATTCGGGCAACCATCGGAATTATGCAGGCAAACAAAGAAGATATTAAAATTCGCTCTTCCTATAATCTGTCTGCAATAAACTTCACACCAAAAGAAATCGCAGAATCTATCAAAAAAGTGCAACCGGGATTTGAAATTTCTTACGAGCCTGATTTCCGACAAGAAATTGCAGATTCTTGGCCATCGAGCATTGATGATTCTGAAGCCAGAAAAGACTGGAGCTGGAAACATGAATATGATTTGGAAAACATGACAAAAGTAATGCTGGAAAACTTATCGAAGTAAATATAAACTTCAGCCACAGATTATGATAAATACTTTGTGGCTGATTTGTTTATCTTCGTTTTCTCAAATAATCTTCTTCCTCCAAAAGAATCAATAAACTGTCTTTGGAAATTCCTTTTTCAGCCTCAAATTTTAATACTACAACAGTTGAAGGTTTTGCTATATATTCTTTATTATCCGGACTGATAATTTCCAAAAGTTTGCCCATATTATATTGGTCAGATTCAATGAAATAAATCGTATCATCATCTGCTTTGTAAGAAATGGTTTTACTTCCCGACAAACTTTCAAACATTTTTTCTTTGATTTCCAGCTTGTAATCATCGGTTTTGATATGTGTGTCTTCCGTGAAAAACATAAAAAAAGAGCTTATGATGAAAAATGCCGTAAAGTTCCACAAAGCGTGATACATATAGCCCAGCCAAAAATTGAAACGAACCCGAAGATAAGCTATAATAAACCCGCCTGTAAGCTGCGTCAGAATAATAAACGGTGCCAACGCAAAAAAAATCCATTGGGTGTTTGCATAATTACTAATGTGTACCAACCCGAAAACAATTGTGGAACTATACACGAAAAAAGGAAACCAACGTTGCCATTCCTGTTCGGAAAAAATGGATTTCAGCACATATTTTCTTCTCAAACCTAATCTGAAAAAAACTTCTTCAATAAACGGAATCAATAATACCATCAAGAAAAATGTACCTATCGCCGAGAAGGTTGCATCTAAACTTTGTTCCAACGGGACGTATTTATCCAACAGTATTACACAAGGATAATAAACAACCAATAATAACAATTCCAAAGCAAAAAGCGTGAAAAACACGTTCCATTTATAGCTTTTCTCGTTTCCGGAATATGGAATATCTTTGGGTTTTCTGATGAAAGATATAAAATCGGCAACTATTTGTTTCATTAAGTGGAATTTCCGGCAAATATACAAAGTTCCAAACAAACACAATTATGCTGATTTTTACCAATTTTTAACTAACTTTACCCTTTCAAACAAATTTTAAGCAATGAACGATACACTTAAAGTTTCTGTAAACAAAGACCACAATTTTGAATTTACAGAAAAACAGATACTTAATGCAGATGCCGTGAGTCTGGATAAGCACAGTTTTCACGTATTGCATAACAACATTTCGTACCACGCAACGATAATCGATGCTGATTTTATCAACAAAACTTATACGATAGAAATCAACAATAATCGTTACGAAGTGGCTATTACCAATGCTTTGGACGAGTTGATTAAAGAAATGGGGTTTGAAGTTGGCAAAGGAAAATTAGTCAATGAAATTAAAGCACCAATGCCCGGCTTGATTTTGGAAATTAATGTTGTCGTTGGACAAGAAGTTCAGGAAGGTGATAATCTGTTGATTTTAGAAGCTATGAAAATGGAGAACAGTTTTGATTCGCCACGTTCAGGTGTAATTAAATCTATTGCAGTTGAAAAAGGGCAAGCAGTTGAAAAAGGACAGCTTTTGATTGAGTTTGAGTAATTTTTAGATGAAAGGAGAAAAGAAGAAAGAATCAAGATTAGCCCTTTCATCTTAGCCTTAAAAAGAAAGTATGAGACATAATTTCAAAAATCTGAAAATTTGGATATTAGCAATGGAAGTTGCCTCTGATATTCACAAACTTTGTTTAGATTTTCCTAAAACAGAGCAATATGGATTGATAAGCCAAATGAATAGAGCTTCGGTTTCCATTCCTTCAAATATTGCTCTTGGTTCATCGTTTGAACTCCAAACACAACTTCTTATAGCAAGGCAAAATAATTATATATCAGAAAGTAAAACAAACGAAACAGAAAGTAAAATTATAGAACTGCAAAAAATGATTTCGGGATTTATTAAGAGATTAGAAGAATAAAGAGATTAGAAGCAAGAACAAAGAAACGAGGACAATCTTTCTTCTTGACTCTTTCATCTTCCCTCTTAACCACAATAAAATTTAAAAATCAAATGAAAAAAATATTAGTTGCAAACCGTGGTGAAATTGCACTGCGTGTCATGAAAACAGCAAAGAAAATGGGTATCAAAACCGTTGCTGTTTATTCGGTTGCCGACCGTCAATCGCCTCACGTAAAATTTGCCGATGAAGCCGTTTGTATTGGCGAAGCACCGTCGAATCAATCATATTTATTGGGCGATAAAATCATCGAAGTATGTAAAGAATTAGGCGTTGACGGGATTCATCCGGGGTACGGATTTTTATCAGAAAACGCAAAATTTGCCGAACTGGCAGAGAAAAACGGCATTACATTCATCGGCCCAAAATCTCACGCTATTGAAGTAATGGGCGACAAACTCGCCGCAAAAGAAACTGTAAAAGGGTATGATATCCCGATGGTTCCTGGGTTGGATCATGCAATTACCGATATCGACGAAGCTAAAAAAGTAGCAAAAGAAGTAGGTTTTCCGATTTTAATTAAAGCTTCTGCCGGCGGTGGTGGAAAAGGAATGCGCGTGGTGGAAAAAGAAGAAGATTTCGAATCTCAAATGCAACGTGCTATTTCTGAAGCGACTTCGGCTTTTGGCGACGGTTCAGTATTTATTGAAAAATTTGTTGCCTCTCCGCGTCATATCGAAATTCAGGTTTTGGCAGATACGCACGGAAACGTAGTGTATTTATTCGAACGTGAATGCTCGGTACAGCGTCGCCACCAAAAAGTAGTAGAAGAAGCTCCTTCTGCGGTTTTAACGCCCGAAATCCGTAAAGCAATGGGTGAAGCTGCTGTAAAAGTGGCTAAATCTTGTGATTACATTGGTGCAGGTACTGTTGAATTCTTATTAGACGAAAATAAAAATTTCTATTTTTTAGAAATGAATACGCGTTTACAGGTAGAGCATCCAGTTACAGAATTAATTACAGGAATTGATTTAGTAGAAATGCAGATTCGTGTAGCTCGTGGCGAAGTGTTACCAATCACTCAAGACGATTTACAAATTAAAGGTCACGCGTTAGAATTGCGTGTGTACGCTGAAGATCCATTAAACGATTTCTTGCCATCGGTTGGTAATTTAGAAACGTATATTTTACCAACGGGTGAAGGTGTTCGTGTGGATAATGGTTTTGAACAGGGAATGGACGTGCCGATTTATTACGATCCGATGCTTTCCAAATTGATTACTTACGGAAAAGACCGTAACGAAGCCATACAGTTGATGCTACAAGCCATTCAGGATTACAAAATTGAAGGCGTGAGCACCACTTTGCCATTTGGAACATTTGTTTGTAAGCACGATGCTTTTGTTTCGGGCGATTTTGATACCAATTTCGTGAAGAAATATTACAGTGCAGATATCATCAAAGAAAACCAGGCAAAAGAAGCGGAAGTTGCTGCTTTAATAGCTTTAAAACAATATTTCGCAGACCAAAAAGTTTTGAGAGTACCAACGAAATTATAAATAAATTTGCCACAGATGCACAGATTAATCTTAAAATAAATCGTCATGAGTTTTCAAGAAGTGGAAACATATAAAATTATTGGTTTGTGTATGGAAGTTCATAACAATTTAGGAAAAGGATTTTCTGAAATTGTGTACAAAGATGCTTTAGAAATTGAATTTAGAGACGCTGAGATTTTGTATCAAAGAGAAAAAGAATATTCAGTTAATTATAAAGGAATTGTATTACCTCATAAATTTTACGCAGATTTTGTGGTGTTTGATACAGTCATTTTAGAGATCAAAAGTGTTCAACACATTGTAAACGAACATATTGCTCAGACTTTAAATTATCTAAAAGTATCTCAAAATAAAGTTGCGTTAATAGTAAATTTTAATAATGACAAATTGCAATATAAACGTCTGGTATTTTAAAGTAATCCGTGCATCTGTGGGAATTGAAATAAAATTATTTACATTATGTTCCATTTAAGATTAGATATAATCTGTGCATCTGTGGAAATAAAAAAACAAAACTATGAATACAAAATTCGATATTTTAAATAAAAAATTAGCCGAAACCAAATTAGGTGGCGGTCAAAAGCGTATCGACGCACAACACGCAAAAAAGAAATTAACGGCTCGCGAGCGTATTGAATACTTCTTTGACGAAGGTTCTTTCGAAGAAATCGGAGCTTTTGTAACACACCGTACCAAAGATTTTGGTTTAGATAAAGAGCATTATTTAGGAGATGGTGTAATCACAGGTTACGGAACAGTAAACGGTCGTTTAGTCTATGCTTTTGCTCAGGATTTTACGGTTTTTGGTGGAGCTTTATCTGAAACACACGCAGAAAAAATCTGTAAAGTAATGGATATGGCATTGAAAGTAGGTGCACCAATGATCGGATTAAACGATTCAGGTGGAGCTCGTATTCAGGAAGGCGTTCGTTCGTTAGGTGGATATGCAGATATCTTCTTCCGTAACGTGCAAGCTTCTGGAGTGATTCCTCAAATTTCTGCAATTATGGGGCCTTGTGCTGGTGGAGCGGTGTATTCGCCTGCGATGACCGATTTTACGATGATGGTTGAAGGGTCTTCCTATATGTTTGTAACAGGGCCAAACGTGGTGAAAACCGTTACCAACGAAACCGTTTCTGCTGAAGAATTAGGAGGAGCATCAACACATTCTACAAAATCGGGTGTGGCACATACCACTTCTGCAAATGATGTAGAATGTTTAGAAGACGTAAAACGTTTGTTGAGTTATATTCCACAAAACAATCAAGAAGTTGTTGAAGATTTACCTTATGAATTAGGTGACGAGTTACGTGAGCAATTGAATACTATTGTTCCTGATAATGCGAACAAACCTTACGATATGCACGATGTAATCAACAACGTAATCGATGAGGATTCTTTTTACGAAATTCATAAGAATTATGCTGAAAACATCATTGTTGGATTTGCACGTATCGGCGGAAAATCAGTTGGTATTGTTGCGAACAACCCAATGTTTTTAGCAGGTTGTTTAGATGTAAATTCATCAATCAAATCAGCTCGATTTGTACGTTTCTGTGATGCATTCAACATTCCGCTATTAGTATTGGTTGATGTACCAGGTTTCTTACCAGGAACAGACCAAGAATGGAACGGAATTATTGTGCACGGAGCAAAATTATTATACGCTTTATCAGAAGCTACGGTGCCAAAAGTTACGGTTATCACACGTAAGGCATACGGTGGAGCTTATGACGTAATGAATTCAAAACACATTGGTGCGGATATGAACTTTGCTTGGCCAGGTGCAGAAATTGCAGTTATGGGAGCAAAAGGAGCTTCAGAAATCATCTTTAAACGTGAGATTGCCGAAGCAGCTGATCCGGCAGAAAAATTGGCAGAAAAGGAAGCTGAATATGCGGAAAAATTTGCGAACCCGTACCGTGCCGCACAACGCGGATTTATTGATGAAGTAATCTTCCCACAAGATACACGCAGAAAATTAATCAAAGCATTCAAAATGTTAGAAAACAAAGAAGTAGCTACACCAAATAGAAAACACGGAAATATACCGTTGTAGTCTGTTATTAGAAGTTAGATACTAGATTTTAGATATTAGAACCTGCAAGAGTCTGCTTGGCCTTGTAGGTTTTTTATTTGCCATATTTCCCACAGATGCACAGATATAAATTTACCTATCGTTTATCATTCCGGACTTGATTCAGGATCTCATAAGTAAATATAATATACGAAGCTGACTCGAGTCAGCGAATGGTACGAAGTAAAACAAGTTCAGCTTGACAAAATCAAAAAATCGTTTAGTAATTGTTGAACCATTTTTGCTATATTGCATTTTATTTAAAACTATGTTTAGACACGCTTTCTTGTTAATCATTATCAGTTTTACTCTTTGTTCTTGTGAAGAGCGTTTTGAAACATTATCTGAAGACAAAACACACAGCGTATCGTTAATGGAAAATATTCAATCAGGTAAAAAAATTGATTATTTAAGAATAGATTTAATGCATGGGGGTTCTCCATTTAAAAAATATGAATATGGAAATTATAAAAGGTCATTAGAAATTCCTCTCTCTAAAGATGAAAACGGCGGAAGTATATTTACCGGGTGTCAACCTTCATATTGCGGTTATAGAATTGCTTATATAGAAACAGATCAATGGAATTTTGTTACAGATGAAGAGGAATTAAAATTATTTATCGGTGAAATAGACAATGAATACGAAGCTTTTCTAATAGCAAAAATTAATGGATATGAAATAGATACTGTCCCAGAGGGGAATGGATTCAAAAAAACAGATTTTGGTTATAAATTAAAAGTAATGAAATATGAAACTTGTCCGCAAACAAAACAAAGTTTTATTATTCATGTATATAAAAATGGAGATTTTAAAGAAATAAAAACTTTAGATGTTTACTACAGATCAAATTGTATTGTTTATTGATGTACGGTTAACAATGGAAAACCTAACAATCAAACATTTTTATGAAACTCATAAGGTAAGATTAGAAATACGGGAGGCAGGTATCCCACTCTACCAAATTGTTTCTCTATGTTGAATTTTTAATTTCAGAATCTGAAAAAAGAAATGAAAACATAAAAAACACCCCGAAATTCGGAGCGTTCTTAGAGCCTCTGGAGGGACTCGAACCCACGACCTGCTGATTACAAATCAGCTGCTCTAGCCAGCTGAGCTACAGAGGCAACAACTTAAAAACTTCAAAACCTTGAGCCGATAGAGGGACTCGAACCCACGACCTGCTGATTACAAATCAGCTGCTCTAGCCAGCTGAGCTACATCGGCGTTTGAAAATATGGGTGCAAATATAACACAGTTTTTTATTATTGCAACATTTTGCACCCAAAAAATTGACTATGATAATCCGTTAATTCTGTCCACCAACGAATTGGCTGTCGCTTCCAAATCCTTATTGATTTGTTTGTAGTGTGATTTTTTATCATCTACATCTTTCTGATTCACTCTGCTAATCAAAGTGTCGAACTGATTAATCGCATCGTCGATGATTGCGTCAGATTCCGGAGTTGGTTTTCCTCCGTTGGCTATTTCCCAAAAATATACCGCATCAATCAAATCTCCGATTACGAAATTGATGTCTCTTTTTAAGTGTCTTACTTTTGCCATTTTTATAAAAATTTAAATATATACTTCTAATATTTTTGCTCGTCCTTCGAGCTGGTAATCCGTTAATTTTGCGGGAATTAAAATTGTTTCCCCTTGTTTTATATCCATTATTCCACCAGAATAATGAATGTTGAAATTTCCTTCTGTGCAAATATAAATCCTAAAAGATTCTCCGTTATGTTTTACTGGAAATTCTTTGTCGAGTTCGATATAATTAGTAATGAAATAAGGTGTGTGAGCTACTTCAACCGATGTATCTTTTTGGGGTTCATACGGCAATCTTGGTTCTTTTTTGTTATAATCTATCGCCTCTAATGCCAAATCCACATGCAACTCGCGTTCATTTCCGTCCTTGTCTGTTCTGTCCCAATCATACACCCGATATGTGATATCTGAGGTTTGTTGGATTTCTGCCAGTAATATTCCGCCACCGATAGCGTGAATCGTTCCGGTTTCAATCAGATAGGTTTCCCCTTTTTTTACCGGATATTCCTGCAAAATAGTAGGTAGCGTTTTTTCTTGCAGATGCTGCAGATATTCTTCCGCTGAACTATCTTCCTTAAATCCAAGAATTACTCTGGATTCAGGCTCGGCATCTACAATATACCACATTTCCGTTTTGCCGAAAGAATGGTGTCTTTTCTTTGCCAAATCATCATTTGGGTGCAGCTGAATAGACAAATCGGTTTTAGCGTCCAGAAATTTAATCAGCAAGGGAAATTCCTCTCCAAAATGCTGTAAACTTTTATCTCCGACAATATCTTCTGAGTATGTATTGACCAGCTTGTCAAGTTTTTTGCCCTGATAAATCCCGTTTCCGACCACGCTCACATCGCCTTCTACCGTAGATATCTCCCAGCTTTCGCCGATATTATCAGCAGAGATATCTTTTCCGAGCGATTTCAATTTATTTCCGCCCCATATTCTCTCTTTGAAAATAGGGATAAACTTCATCGGATAGGCATGGAAATGCTTTGATATTTTCGGGTTCTCTGAACTCAAATTACTTTCAATTAAATAAGGGTGCAATTTACGAATTAATCTTTCAATTCAGCCTAATTTTTTACAATCCATTGTATTTTACAAAATTGCGGGCTGTTTCGTACAAAGTTACTTCCAGTTCCAAATCTTCCCGGATTGCTTTTCTTAGTTTGTGCCAGATAACATAAGCGATATGCTCGGCAGTCGGAATGAGGTTGGCAAACTCCGGCACGTCCAGATTAAGGTTTTTATGGTCAAACGGTTCTTCTACCTCTTTTTCAATAATATCACTCAGCACTTTCATATCCATGACATAACCGGTTTCGGCATCGACTTCGCCGGTTACAGCAACTGTCAATTCATAGTTGTGCCCGTGAAAATTCGGATTATTGCACTTCCCGAAAACAGTTTCATTCTTTTCATCAGACCAGTCCTTCCGATAGAGCCGGTGTGCAGCGTTAAAATGTGCTTTTCTGCAAACAGTTATTTTCATTTCTTTTGAGCTTCTAAATGATGATAAAATCTGTCAAAAATAATCTTGAACCAAGCGGTATAAATTTCCGGATTTCGTTGTATATCCTCACGGGCATCATCAAGATTTTCCCACTTCCAGTCTGCTACTTCATCAGGGTTTATACGAGGTTCGTCGTTGTAATATCCAATCATGACATGGTCAAATTCATGCTCGGTCAGTCCGTTATCAAAAGGTGCTTGATAGATAAACGAAAAAAGCTCTTTTAGCTCAGTCACAAAACCCATTTCTTCTTCCAGCCGTCGTTTTCCGGCAGAGATATTGGTTTCTCCCATTCGTTGATGACTGCAACAGGTATTTGTCCACAACAGTGGCGAATGGTATTTATGCCCTGCTCTTTGCTGCAACATCAACTCGTTGTTGTCATTGAGAATAAAAACAGAAAAAGCCCGATGAAGCCTCGCCTCTTCGTGTGCCTGCAACTTGCCCATCTGCCCGATAGGTTCGTCGTTTTCGTTTACTAAAATTACTTGTTCTTCTGTCACTTTATCTGGTTTAACCATTGTGTTAAACGAGTAAATTTAGTAATAATTTTTGGCATAAAAAAAGCCTTGTTAATGCAAGGCTTTTTTTAGGTTTTATTTAACGAGTAACTTAAATGTATTGAGCTTTCCTCCGGCATATACCATAACGAGATAATTGCCGGCAGTCGTCACGCTGTGTTCAAAGGTTTGCTGCGTCACAGCATTGAGACGATTTTTTGAAATCAGCTTGCCATTTACCTGATAGATATACACATCAACATCTGTTGATTGATTGAAATTCAAATCGATATGGAATTTTCCGCCAGCTTCAACCGGGTTCGGATAAATTTCCATTTTCTCAGAAACTACCCATTCCATTTCGTCAAAAGAGGCAGTATTGGTCACATTGGTCAGCGTGATTAGTCCGTAGTCGTTCACAGTTACATTGTCAAAAATCAGATTTCCATCTGCAATTCTACCTAAATAATCCTGTGATTTTTCAACATCAAACTCGGTAGAACCGTGATTTATCCTTAAAGCATATATCTTGTCGGTATCAAAATTTTCTATTTGGGTATAATCAAATTTCAGCACGATATTTTTTTCTGAACCATGATTTTGATAGACATATTGCCGGTCTAAAATCATTTCGTTTTCGTTCTCAACAAACGTCAATTTACCTGCATTATCGCCCAGCAACATATATTCTTCATCAGCAAAATCAGACAAAGAAGTCACTGTCAACACCGGCTGCAATGAGTTAACCGATTGTTTCTGTATCAAACCGAAATCATCAATTCTTGCCAAACCAAAAATGTGTTCATTATAATTTCGGTTCAAACCGATATTCCAAACAGGCTCGCCATAACGATTCACATAATTGTTTTTTTCCAGTAAAGAAATTCCGTATTTTAACGACAAATATGTCTGCACTCGTTGGTGGTCGGCAGACTCAAAAGAAGTGTCGTAATACATCAACTCATAAATCTGATTTTCAGCATTTTCCTTTACCGTAAAAAAGCTTTTGCTATCTGTCGGATTGATGTAAGATGATGGTAAATTCAGGCTGTGTTTAAAAATCGCACCTGTTTGCAGTTTTTTCTGCATCAAATCTTTAGTAGGAATTCTCGGGTCGGTTATTCCGGTGTGCAAAGATGCGTCGAAACACGCAAAATTGTAGTCCACCAAATCGGTTTTTTCACTGGAAAAAGAGCGGAAAACAACATAGAAATTCGCACTTTCGTCGGTAAAATTATACCATTGATTGGTATCGACTTTTGTCGGCATATAACCGTTCAACCCGGTTTGAGTAGTTCCGCCGGCTGGTTTCAGCCACACTTTCACATTATCCGGATTGGCATTGTTTTGGGCAAACACCCCGAATGAAATTACTGTAAAAGCTCCTAAAAAAAGTAATTGTTTTTTCATATCTCACAATTTTGATTTGCATAAAGATACAAAAAAATGTTAATCCTTCAATATTTGTTCCTAAAATTACCTAAAGACAATATCCGTAATCATTTCTTTGCCGAGGGCTTCGTTGAGCTTTTGGATAATCAACTGTTTGCCGTAGCTCAGCTCTTCCCGCAAGACCGCGGAAGTGAGTGACACAAAGAGTGTGTTTCGCCGGAATATTACTTCCCTGGTATAACTTTTCACGCCATTGCCCATTTCGCTGTACCACACATTTTTAACCTCAACAGCATCAACACCTTTGTCCAGGTGGTAGCCTTTCAGAAATTTCCCGACAATTTCTTCTGCTGAAGATTCTTCTTTGATTCGCTCGTATGGATTAAATTTTTTACTCATTTACTTCCACATTGAGAGGTTCAAAACGCTTGTATTTATAAGTAATATTCTGGTCGTTTTTAATGGTCAGATTAGTGGAATCTATCGCCACGATTTCTTCCCGCCATTGGGCATATTCTGTACTGCAATCCAGATAGAATTTGTTTTCTTCCTCCACAATTTTGATGTTTTCCCTAAGGTCGTTGGTTAGGTATTTTCCGTCGAATTGTGGCATCATTTTTTGTCTGAATCCTTCGTTATTTTTTAGTTCGATATAATCCACAGAAGTGTTTTGCCCATATATTTTCGCTTGGCTATCAGGCGTTTTCACTTCTTCGATTTCCCAATATCCGTTGATATTTTTCAGATCTTCTGAAGAAATCGGTTGAGAACACGAAGCAATTAAGACTATAAAAATTAGTAAGCCAAAAAACTTTTTCATTACTTAAAAAATGAATCTACAAATTCGTATTTATTAAACACCTGCAAATCTTCAATACCTTCTCCTACGCCGATATATTTTACCGGAATCTGGAACTGGTCTGAAATACCAATAACGACACCACCTTTAGCCGTTCCGTCTAATTTCGTCACTACCAAGGAAGTAACTTCGGTTGCGGCAGTAAATTGTTTGGCTTGTTCAAAAGCATTCTGCCCGGTCGAACCATCAAGAACGAGCAACACATCATGCGGTGCATCAGGAATTACCTTTTGCATTACCCTTTTGATTTTGGAAAGCTCGTTCATCAGATTGACTTTGTTGTGCAACCGTCCGGCTGTATCGATGATGACCACGTCGGCATTTTGTGCCACAGCAGATTGCAAAGTATCAAACGCCACAGATGCGGGGTCGCTGCCCATATTTTGCCTAACGATTGGCACATCAACACGGTCTGCCCAAATCTGTAACTGGTCGATAGCTGCTGCCCGGAAGGTATCTGCCGCACCAAGCACTACTTTTTTTCCCGCTTTTTTAAACTGGTACGCCAGTTTTCCGATGGTTGTTGTTTTCCCAACTCCGTTCACACCTACAACCATAATTACATACGGTTTTTTATCCTGAGGCACAGAGAATTCCGTTTCTTCTCCAGAACTGGTTTCGGAAAGCAATGCCATGATTTCTTCTCGCAATATATCGTTGAGCTCGCTTGTGCCTGTATATTTGTCACGAGCAACTCTTTCTTCTATTTTTTCAATAATTTTCAAAGTGGTGTTTACGCCAACATCTGAGGTAATCAGCACATCTTCAAGGTCGTCCAACACCTCATCGTCCACTTTGGATTTTCCGGCAACAGCCTTTGTCAGCTTTGAAAAGAAAGAGGTTTTGGATTTTTCCAGCCCTTTATCTAAAGTTTCTTTTTTTTCTGATGAAAATAAACGTTTAAAAAAACTCATATTTCAACGGTATTAATTGAGTATAAAGATAATAACTTTTTGTATGATTTTGATAAATAAATAAAAAAAGCTACCACAAATGTGATAGCTTTGTATTTCTTGATTACAAAAGATTATTTTTTGCTCAAATATTCGTCAACTAATTCAGGTGCCATAACTGACTCAACGAAAGTATATGATCCTGTTTTTGGTGATTTTACCATTTTAATCGCTTTAGTCAAGCGTTTTGACCCTGTTTGTAATGATGCTACCGACTTCTTTGCCATGACTAATAATTATTTAATTTCTTTATGAACTGTTACTCTCTTTAGGATTGGGTTAAATTTTTTAATTTCCAATCTGTCCGGAGTATTTTTTTTGTTTTTGGTTGTAATGTATCGAGATGTCCCGGGAAGTCCTGACTCCTTGTGCTCAGTACATTCCAAAATTACCTGAATTCTGTTTCCTTTCTTGGCCATTGTTTATGATTTTTAATTGTTCGGGAAAAATTATTTCATCAATCCTTTAGCCTTAGCACTTTTCAGGGTTGCCTCAAGACCTTTTTTATTGATTGTTTTTAATGCAGATGTTGACACTTTCAAAGTCACCCATCTATCTTCCTCAGCAATGTAGAAACGTTTCTTGATTAAATTAACCGAAAATTTTCTTTTGGTTTTATTCATCGCGTGAGAAACGTTGTTGCCAACCATCGCTTTCTTTCCTGTAATTTGACAAACTCTAGACATTATTCCTTACGTTTTATTCGTTTAAATTTCAAATGAGTGTGCAAAGTAACGAAAACTTTTTCTGTTACACAAAATTTATTTGTTGTTTTTTTTAGATTGGTATCCGTTAGATAGTTTTCAGTAAACAGCATTCAGATTTCAGCTAACTTTAAACCTGAAGCTAAATTAGCTGTTAGCCTTTAGCGATTAGCTTTTAGCAGTCAGAACTTGAAACACACAATACCTTCAGGTTTCTTCTATCAACCTACATCTAACATCTGACAACAAATTCAGCAATTAGCTTTTAGCATTCTGTAAAGCAAAAACCAAACTTGTTGCACCGCCGACTCGATTACCCGGCTTCGCGGTTGTGAAAACCGGAAAGTAAATGTTTCTGTTTTATCTGCTGCGGCAATTCCGATACAAACCGTCCCGACTTCCTTGTCCGAATCACCTTTTAAAGGTCCGGCATTGCCTGTTGTGGAAATTGCTATATCTGCCTGATACAGTTCTCGCACACCTTCCGCCATTTCTTTTGCAACCTGTTCGCTCACCACACTATATTTATCAATCGTATATTGCTGAACTCCCAAAACTTTCACTTTAGATTCGGTGGCATAAGTAACCGCACTTCCTTTATAATAAGCTGAGGAGCCTCCCAAAGAAGTCAGTTGTTGTGCAATGCTTCCGCCTGTGCAACTTTCTGCTGTAGCAATAGTTAAATTCTGTTCCTTTAACAATCGAGAGACTTCCTCCAGAAGTGATTCGGTATTGGAAATCCCGGCATAAAAATCAGGAATCAGCGTTTCCAATTCCATTATCTTTCGGTGCATTTGGTCTTCTATCTGTTTTGAATCACTTCCGGTTTTGCTCAAACGCAAACGAACCACGCCAAAATGTGGCAAATAGGACAATTTTATCCCTAATGTTTCCAAACTGTTTTCCCAATCTTCAATGGTTTCTGCTAGCAAGCTTTCACCGATTCCATATGTTAGAACGGTGGTGTGCATGATAGCGTCCAACCGGAAAGTTTCTTTAATATAAGGTATTAATTCTTCGGTTATCAGGTATCGCATTTCAAACGGTACTCCCGGCAATGACACGAAAGTCGTTTGTTCTTTTTGCATCAGCATTCCGGGTGCTGTACCGACTTTGTTAAAAAGAATCCGGCATTTTGAAGGCACAAACGCCTGTTGTCGATTGACTTCGGTAATCGGACGCTGATAATAATCTTCAATCATTTTTTTGACATGCACATACACCTCTTCGTTCAACACCAATTCATCATCAAAGTACCGGGCAAAGGTTTTTTTGGTGACATCGTCTTTTGTAGGACCTAATCCACCAGTAAAAACAACCAAATCGGCTTTATTTTGATAACGTTTCATGCTTTCCGAAATCGCCTCAACGGTATCTGCAATCGCTACTTTTTCCTTTACAGTACAACCAATTCGTTCGAGTTCTTTTCCGATAAAAACGCTGTTGGTATCCACCACCTGACCAATCAGCAATTCATCGCCAATGGTTATAATTACTGCTTTCATTACAATGCTTTTATGTCAAAAACTTTTTTGTCTTCCAGAAAACCTTCGAGTTTATCGCCAGAATTTATTTTCCCCACTCCGGCAGGCGTTCCGGTAAAAATCATATCGCCGGTTTTCAGCGTGAAATAGGTGGAAATGTAAGCAATCAATTCGTCCGTTTTCCACAACATATCTTTGGTGTTCCCTGATTGCACCACTTGCTGATTGCATTGTAATGTGAAAGGTAAATTTTGCAAATCATAATTTTCTTTCGGAAAAAAATCACTTACCACCGCCGAATTATCAAAGGCTTTGGCTTTTTCCCAGGGCAATCCTTTTTCTTTCAGATATTGCTGAGTATCTCTTGCTGTAAAATCTATTCCCAAAGCGATTTTGTCATAATATTTGTGAGCAAAATCAGGCTGAATATACTTACCTGTTTTATTGATTTTGACAACGATTTCAGCTTCATACTGCACATTATCAGAAAATTCAGGTATCGGAAAAGGCATTTCCGTATTCATCAAAGCCGTATCGGGCTTCATAAACAGCACCGGATTTTGAGGTTTTTCGTTATTGAGTTCGTTGATATGGTCAGAATAATTTCTGCCTACACAGATTATTTTCATTTCCGGATAATTAGATCAATTTATTATTCAATTTTCTTAACTTAATTCCGGTCAAAACTTTTTTGGTATAAAGCGGAAAATCAGCATTTTGTATCCAGCCGAAATAACCGGCATCTTGTTCCAATATTTCCTCTACGAGTTTTCCTTTGTATTTTCCGAAAGTGAAAACCTCTTGATTGTCTTTGTTCAGGGCGATAAACCCGGCAAAATCGGCAGTTTTTTTGCGGGTAGTGAATGCCGACAACGCTTTGATGTCATTTTCCAGATCCGGATAACGGTCGAGTTGAGCTTTCAACACTTCATAGGTTGCGGTAGTGTCAGCCTCGGCAGAGTGAGCATTTTCGAGTGATTTATCGCAATAAAAGCGATAAGCTGCCGACAGCGTTCTTTGTTCTTTTTTATGAAAAATCGTTTGTACATCAACCGATTCTTTGTTTTTCATATCAAAATCAATCCCTGCCCGAAGCATCTCTTCTGCCAGCAAAGGAATGTCGAATCGGTCGGAATTGTAGCCTGCCAAATCGGCATCTTTGATGATTTGATAAACTTGCGGTGCGAGTTCAGCAAAAGTAGGTTCGTTCGCCACTTTTTCGTCTGTAATCCCGTGAATGGCTGAGGTCGATGTCGGAATCGGAATGGTTGGATTAACCAGCCATCGCCGGCTTTCTTCGTTGCCGTTTGGATACACTTTGAGGATAGCGATTTCTACAATTCGGTCTCTGGTTATATCTGTGCCGGTGGTTTCTAAATCAAAAAAACAAATGGGGCGATTGAGTTTTAATTCCATGTCACTAATTATTTTGTCACAAAGATACAAGTTTGTTTCGGTATGAAATCCGAATTTTGGTTCTTATCCGTAAATTTGCCAAAAAAACAAAATGGAAGAATTAATCAAACTTATTTGGGATTTTCGGGATCCGGAGGCGTTGAAAACAGCCGAGCATCACGAGATTCATCTTAAAGAATTTATAGCTATCGAGAAATTACCCATAACTATTACGGGATTTGAGGCTCTTAATACACATCATGCCGTTGCTTATATGGTGGTTACACGACCACAAATGATGATGGTGCGTGACCAATTGAAACCACATCGCGGCGAGTTGTATGAGTAAAAATGTCAACTAATTTTTTATTTAAGAGCCTGTTTAAATTTAAACAGGCTCTTAAAACAACACATTTGGAATATTGCCCCTATACTATATTATTTTTTTTACAGATACTCTTAATTGTCTCCAAAAATTTCTAATATTAAAAACACAACTCCCATAATAATTAATACATAAAAGGCAATATAATACATTATTTCGATAGAAAATCCAGCACTGCCCTTATATTTAGGTAGTTTGTTTTTAATTATACCTATTGTACCTACTACTATCATTAAAATACTAATTAATATATACATAATTTAGTATTTTCATTTATTTAAGTATTTTTTTCATTGATATAGTTGTCTCGTCCTGAAAAAATGACACAGGATTAAGATAAAAAAAACTGATGCAAGATGCTCTCGCGAACGACAATTTGTATAGGTTACCTTTCAGGAAAAGTCACGCTTTTAAAAGCTTTGTCTAATGCCTCAGGAAAGGCTTTTTTGCGGTTTTTCAAACGGCTGTTTCCTTCTGATTTTGCCACTACATTTCCGTTGCAATCCGTCAGTTGAATTTCTACGGTAGTGCTGAGCCAACCTTTGCCTTTGTCTAAATCGCAAATCAGTTTTTTGCAAGGATTTTGCTTTACTTCTTCCGGAATTCCGTCTTCTGCGAAGTAAACTTTGTATCCTCTTTTTTCAAACCGGCTTTTGAGTGCCGAATTTAACCGGTATTCATTCTCCTCGTTCTGGAAAGTGTATTTTTTGTTCACTTGAATATATTCTATCTCAGACAAATTTTGCCCGAAAAAATTCAGTGAGAATAAGATAGTCAGAAAAGTAAATATAATCTTCATTACAAAATATTTTTTATTTGTTCCAAGTGATAAATTTCGGTAAATTTTTTCGGATTTGCTGCTTTTTTCTCGTTAAAAAATACTGCACCTAAACCCGCATTAATCGCTCCTTCAATATCTGCCTCGGGATTATCGCCTATCATCACACTTTGATGTGGCTGTGTTTGAGCTGCTTTCAGTGCAAATTCAAATATCTGCGGATAAGGTTTTTTCACGCCCGCTTTTTCTGATGTGGTCATCGTTCTGAAATAAGGTTTCAGCTTGGTAACTTCGAGTTTCTGATGTTGTATTTTTTCCGGTCCGTTCGTGATTAAATGCAATTTATACTTCGGTTTGAGGTAATCCAGTATTTCAAATGTTCCGGGGAAAACTTTTCCCTTTTTGCATAAATTCTCCATAAAAAAGTCGGAAATGTTATGAATGGTTTCATCATCTACGCTCAGTTCCAGCACATCGAAAGAATCTTTGAGCCGACCATACCGCAACGCCTCCCTGCTGATTTGATTATGAGTCAGCTTTTGCCAGTATTTATCATTTATCGGGGTAAAAACCGTCATAAAATCACTTTGCAAAGACACGTTATACTGCCGAAAAGCGTCGTCAAACGTGGCTTTGGCATTGGCTTCAAAATCGTAAAGTGTGTGGTCTAAATCAAAGAATATATCGGTAATTTCTCTTGAATTGTTCATAAAATTTTTCTGCATTATTATAAAATCCCTTCATCGGCAAAGCTAAGGTAACCATTTTGGCTGATAATCAAATGGTCGAGCAGATGAATATCCAATACTTTTCCGGCTTCGTCAATTTTTCGGGTAATGTTTTTGTCTTCCTTACTGGGTGTGAGACTTCCCGACGGATGGTTGTGCACCAGTACCACAGCAGTAGCCAAACAGTCCAACGCAGTGTGAAACAACATTCTGACGTCCACCACCGTTGCGGTTAGCCCACCTTTGCTTAGCTGTACCGATTTAATAATCTTGTTGCTGTTATTCAGGAAAATAATCCAGAATTCTTCATGAGGTAAATCTTCCAGCATCGGTGACATATATTCGTGTACATCTCGGCTGGATTGTATTCTGACCGGTTTGGTGTTTTCGGCTTTTCGCCTCCGTCCCAATTCCATAGCCGCCATGATGGTAATCGCTTTAGCATCGCCGATTCCTTTAAACTGTTTGAGTTTAGTTAAAGACAATTTGCTTAATTCGTTCAAGTTATAATCGACGGCCTGCAAAATCCTTTTACACAAATCCACCGCCGATTCATCACGCGTACCCGAACCAATGAGAATCGCCAACAGCTCAGCATCAGACAAAGCTGCTTGTCCTTTAAGCATCATTTTTTCCCGAGGCTTGTCGTCATCAGCCCATTGCTTGATAGAGAATTTTTTCTCTGCAAAATCATTCATAGCTTTTTTGCTGATGAATTTACGGAAAATTCGTAAAAATAGCAAGCAATTTATTTTACCCTTTGAAAACCTCAACGCCAAACAAAACAAACCGATGTAAGGCTTCTACTTTCGCCAAAAACCAGAATAACACACAAGCTATCAAAATGATACTGAATGCTTTGTCTAATGTAACTGAGGTGTTTTTTGTTGTCGTCATCATGATGTTTTTGATAAATGTAGGAAAAATCGCATATCTAAACTAATTTCAAAAACACAAAAGCCGTTTCAGAAAGAAACGGCTTTTGTTTATTTATGTTAAGAAGATTACATCATTCCCGGCATTCCTCCGCCCATTGGAGGCATTCCACTTCCACCTTCTTCTTTAATATCTACTAAAGCACATTCGGTAGTAAGAATCATTCCGGCAACAGAAGCTGCGTTTTCTAAAGCTACACGAGTCACTTTTTTCGGGTCGATAATTCCGGCAGAAAGCATATCAACGTATTCGTCGGTTTTGGCGTTATAACCAAAGTTTCCTGTTCCTTCGGCAACTTTTGCTACGATAACAGAACCTTCCAATCCTGCGTTTTCTACAATAGTTCTTAAAGGAGATTCGATCGCACGAGCAACAATTTGAATTCCTGTTTTTTCGTCTGCATTTAATGCCTCGATAGAGCTTAAAGTAGCTTTTGCTCTCAACAAAGCAACACCACCACCGGCAACAATACCTTCTTCAACAGCTGCACGGGTTGCGTGTAAAGCATCGTCCACACGGTCTTTTTTCTCTTTCATTTCTACTTCAGAAGCAGCACCAACGTAAAGAACAGCAACACCACCGGCTAATTTCGCCAAACGCTCTTGTAACTTCTCACGATCGTAATCAGAAGTTGTGGTCTCCATTTGTGCTTTAATCTGATTGACACGATTTTTAATCAATTCAGAATCTCCGGCACCGTTTACAATCGTTGTGTTGTCTTTATCGATAGAAACGCGTTCTGCGGTTCCCAACATTTCCAACGTAGCGTTTTCCAAAGTATATCCACTTTCTTCAGCGATAACGGTTCCGCCAGTTAAGATAGCGATGTCTTCCAACATGGCTTTTCTTCTGTCGCCAAAGCCTGGTGCTTTTACCGCAGCGATTTTCAACGCACCGCGTAATTTGTTTACAACCAAAGTTGATAACGCTTCGCCATCCACATCTTCAGCGATGATTAATAAAGCTTTCCCTGATTGAGCTACCGGTTCTAAAACTGGTAATAATTCTTTTAATGAAGAAATCTTTTTATCGTATAATAAAATGTATGGATTTTCAAATTCCGTTTCCATTTTTTCCGGATTGGTCACGAAATAAGGAGAAAGATAACCTCTGTCAAATTGCATTCCTTCCACAACATCAACATACGTATCTGTTCCTTTTGCTTCTTCAACAGTGATAACACCTTCTTTTCCAACTTTCCCAAAGGCTTCAGAAATCAATTCACCAATTACTTCATCGTTGTTAGCAGAGATAGAAGCCACTTGTTTGATTTTTTCGGTTGTAGAACCAACTTCCTGTGTTTGAGAAGCTAAGTCTTTAACGATAGCCTCAACCGCTTTGTCGATTCCGCGTTTTAAATCCATTGGATTGGCACCTGCAGCAACGTTTTTCAAGCCTTCTTTAACGATAGCCTGAGCCAAAACAGTTGCAGTTGTAGTACCGTCACCAGCCAAATCGTTGGTTTTTGATGCCACTTCTTTAACCATTTGTGCACCCATATTTTCCAAAGTATCTTCCAGTTCGATTTCTTTTGCAACCGAAACACCATCTTTGGTTACGTGAGGTGCGCCGAATGATTTGGAGATAATTACATTACGTCCTTTTGGACCTAAAGTTACTTTTACTGCATTTGCCAATGCGTCCACACCGCGTTTTAATCCGTCGCGTGCTTCAATATCGAATTTTATATCTTTTGCCATTTTTAAATTGCTTTTAGGCAGTAAGCTGAATGCTTTATGCTTACCGCTGGGTTATTTTACTCTTTAAATTGTAAATTTTACTTTTGATTATATTGACTTTTTTCTCAAGATTCACAAATACACTTTCATCTATATATGTTAAATCTTTTGAAAGGATAAGAAGATATTCCGTTTCTAAAGCTGAGCCTAATGCGATATTGAGAAACTGATTGAATTCTGCATCACTGTTTCTACCACAACCTTCGCCGATATTAGTTGGAATAGAAGAAGAAGCTCTGCGGATTTGACTTGTGATGCCATACATTTCTTCTTTAGGAAATAGATTTGTAATTCTATAAATTTCTAAAGTTAATTCATGACTCAATTGCCAAATATCATACTTCTTAAAATCTCTCATTTGCTTAAAGCTTACAGCTTATTGCCTACGGCTTTATATAATTGCCAGAATATCGTCTTCTCTCATAATGAGATAATCTTTGCCTTCAAATTTTAATTCGGTTCCGGCGTATTTTCCGTATAAAACCGTGTCACCTGTTTTTACGGTTAAAGGTTCGTCTTTTTTACCATTACCAACGGCAACAACAGTTCCTTTTTGAGGTTTTTCTTTAGCCGTGTCCGGAATAATAATTCCCGATGCAGTTTGGGTCTCTGCCGCAGCCGGTTCAATAATCACGCGGTCTGCCAATGGTTTAATGTTTAATGCCATAATTTATAACGATTTTAAAGTTTAACAATTTCGTTTACCGATAGTCATAAATTGTGCCAATCCGGTTTTTGTCAGTTTCTGTGACAGGAAAATGTCAGGCTGTCAGTATTGGGAAAGCCGCAGGTAATTTTACCCTGAAAAAAAGTGTCAGAATATGCTGTTGGTTTCTTTTAATCACGAAAAAAAAGAAATAATCTGTTTATTATTAATAATTTATTTTATTTTTGTACCAATCAGATAATAATTTTCATGATGAAGAAAGCAATAATACTTCTCGGATTAGCCGTTGCATTTGTGTCTTGTGAGGACGAAGTGGTTTTTAACGAAACTTCTCTTCAGGCGAAAATCAATTACCAACATTTTCGTTTTGACCACCACGAAGCATTTGTGGAAAACGGTAATCTTTTGATAAAAGGCGGTACAGAAAGAGATACTTTAGAAATCAGTATTCCTAATTACTCATTCGGTACCCGATATGAGTTGAGTAATAATAATTTTTCTGCCAAATTTACCTCCGTTAGTGAAGAATCGGACACTTTGGTATTTTTGACCAATTCCGGGTTAGACGGTTATGTTTTTCTCAAACCGGCAGAAGAGCAAACTCCGGGTAGCATCAGCGGAAATTTTGCTTTTGATATGGAATTGCAAAACATAGGTGATATTTTTTTGGATATGGCTATCCGTTTTCATGACGGTGTGATGCTTAATGTTCCTATCAATACGACTCCTCCTGAAATTATTGAGGAAGATGAGGAAATTCCGGGTAACTAATTTTAAGTATAATACATAAAAAAGTCAGTTGGAAATATTTCAACTGACTTTTTTGTTTCTTCTCTGTTGTCTTAATAAAAAGCTTTGGCGATAATCCGCAATGAATTCAAATCTGTCATGCCACTTTGTCGCCACACCATAGAGCCATCTTTGTATAGCATCAACGTTGGGGTAACTCTCACTCTTAATGCCTCGATTAATGTTTCATTCTTGTCCACATTAATCTTTACAATACTCAGTTTTCCTTTGGTTTCTACCGCTAGTTCGTTAATGTTTTCTTCCATCCGAACATCATCATCTGTCGGTATATTCTCAGAAGTAAAAAACAGCATAACCGGAATATCTCCGCTAATAATTTCTCCAAATTTTGACATATAATGATTTTTTGTCTTATACAAATGTATATTATTTTGATTTATCTAAGCGGTTTTTTTATTTTTTTTCAACTCCAAAACAGTTATTTCCGGCATGATTCCCACACGTCCGGCATAGGCATGGAACCCAAATCCACGGTTTACATAAATATATCGTTTGCCTTTTTCATATAATCCTGCCCATTGTTTGTAGATGTATTGGATAGGACTCCATTTGACAACATCAGGAATTTCGATACCAAACTGCATGCCGTGTGTGTGTCCGGCAAGCATCAGATGATAGTTATTCGGGTGGGTGTTCACTTCAGCGTCCCAATGCGACGGGTCGTGACTGAGCAATACTTTAAAATCTTTCCCGGACAACCCTTCTGATGCTTTTTGTAAATCTCCGGCTTTCTTGAAATTCAACCCCCAGTTTTCGACTCCGACCAAAGCGATTTGCTGTCCGTTTTTTTCTATCCGTACATTTTGGTTCAGCAATAAATTGAAATCAATATTTTGGTGCTGATTTTTGATGGCTACAAAATTAGCCTCTTTTTCTGCCTCGCTGTTAAATTTGATGTATTCTCCGTAATCGTGATTGCCTAATATGGAATATTTTCCAAACTGCGGGGTTTTGATATTTTTGAGTTCTTCTGTCCACGGATTGACCTCTTCAGCAACGCTGTTGACCAAATCTCCGGTAAAAACAAACAAATCATAATCTTGCTGATTAATCAAATCAATGCCATAAGCGATTTTTTCCTTATCGTCGAAACTACCACAATGCAAATCGGAAATCTGCAATATTTTAAACCCATCAAAAGCATCGGGCAAATCGTCAAAATATACCGGCTGTTTAATCACGTGAAAATTGTATTTGCCTTTGACCATTCCGTACAGAATCGAAAAAAACGGAATTGCTGCCAGACCCAAAGCTACTTGTGTAACAAATTTTCTGCGTCCCGGAAGCTGTGTTTTCTGAGCAGGACGCCTTATTTTATTCCACAATGCCTTTATCCCTCTGAAAATATCCTGTATCAAAAAGATAATCGTAATCAACAATTTTGGAAAAAAAACAAACATCAATACGCCCATAAGAAACATAGAATAATGCGTTTGTCCTGTGTGCCGGTCATAGTTCAGGAAAAAATAAGCAACGTAAATTATAAACGAGAAATTGATTATCAGATAAGTGATAACTGCTTTTTTGTTACGCATTAATGTTTTCACAAAAACGTAAGTGTACCATTCCACGATTACCAATGAAATCAACAAAAAAATTACGTTCATAGACTTTTTTTGACAAAATTACTCGTTTTCCGACACAATGACTTATTGATTTGTTTTATTTTAACAGTTAGGCAAGAGTAAAAAAGCTATTGGCTAATCACTATTGACTTTCGCCCAATTCACGATAATTTTCGTCTGATTTCGTTGAGTTTCATCAGGGCTTCGACCGGTGTCAGTGTATTGATATCCAGGCTCATCACATCTTCTTTGATTTCTTCCATCAACGGATCATCTAAAGTAAAAAAGCTGAGTTGAACGTCTTCTTCCGGAACTTTCGCATGGGTTTTACTGTCGTTATTTTTTTCTAAACTTTTTAATATTTTTTCTGCTTTTGACACGACGAGCTGTGGCATTCCTGCCATTTTTGCCACGTGAATTCCAAAGCTGTGGGCACTTCCGCCCGGCACGAGTTTCCGAAGAAACAAAACCGTATCTTTCAGTTCCTTTACCGATACATTAAAATTTTTGATTCTTTCAAATCGAGATTGCATATCGTTGAGCTCATGATAATGCGTAGCAAAAAGTGTTTTCGGTCTGGACGGGTGTTCATGCAGATATTCTGCAATCGCCCAGGCAATCGAAATCCCGTCGTAAGTGGAAGTTCCGCGACCGATTTCGTCCAATAAAACCAAACTTCGGTCGGAAAGGTTATTCAAAATAGAAGCTGTTTCATTCATTTCAACCATAAAAGTTGATTCGCCCATCGAGATATTATCCGAGGCTCCTACACGGGTAAAAATCTTATCCACAACGCCCATTCTCACGCTTTTTGCCGGAACAAACGAACCCATCTGAGCCATCAGCACAATCAAAGCTGTCTGACGCAAAATAGCCGATTTACCCGACATATTGGGTCCGGTAATCATAATAATCTGCTGGCTTTCGTTATCCAGATACACATCGTTAGCAATAAACGGCGTGTCGGCAGCGAGCTGTTTTTCAATTACAGGGTGGCGACCATCTTTGATATTAAGTGCAAAATCATCTTTGAATTCCGGTTTCACATATTGATTATCTATCGCTATTCGGGCAAATGATTGCAGGCAATCCAGCTGGGCAATAATCATCGCATTAAACTGTACTGGCTGAATATACTGGGCACTCCACATCAAAAACTGTTCATAAACCTCCTGTTCGATTTGTTGAATGCGTTCCTCGGCACCGAGAATTTTGGCTTCGTAAGCCTTGAGTTCTTCGGTAATATATCTCTCGGCATTAACGAGTGTTTGTTTCCGAATCCAGCCTTCAGGCACTTTATCTTTGTGGGTGTTTCGCACTTCGATATAATAACCGAAAACATTATTAAAAGAAATTTTTAACGACGGAATACCTGTTTTTTCGGATTCACGCTGAGCAAGTTCTTCCAAAAAGCCTTTTCCTTCCCGAGATATTTTCCGGAGCTCGTCCAACTCTTCATGTACACCTGTGGCAATGGTATTTCCTTTTTGTACAGCAACCGGTGCATCGGCATGTATGGTTGTTGCAATTTTTTCACGCAGCAAATCACAGGAATGCAAACGGTCTCCCAAAGATTTCAATGCTTCATTGTCTGATTCCAAAGCCAGATTTTTTATCGGAATAATAGCATTCAGCGAATCTTTGAGATAAATAAATTCTCTCGGATTGATTTTTCCTGTTGCCAGCTTGGATATCAATCTTTCCAAATCGGAAATCTGTTTGATTTGGTATTGAATTTTGGTCAAAAGTTCATTATCATTCAGCAAATATGTCACAATATCCTGCCTTTGTTTGATTTGCTTAATATCTTTTAACGGCAGTGCCAGCCAACGTTTGAGCAATCGTCCTCCCATTGGCGAAAGCGTCTGGTCGATAATATCCAGTAATGTAATGGCGTTGTGATGCGGACTGTTATATAACTCCAGGTTCCGCACCGTGAATCTATCCATCCAAACATAGGCATCTTCGGCAATACGCTGGATATTGGAAATATGCTGAATGCGGCTGTGCTGTGTTTCCGACAAATAATGCAACACAGCTCCGGCAGCAATTACTCCTTCCGGCAAATCTTCTACACCAAAGCCTTTGAGTGATTTGGTTTCAAAATGTTGGGTAAGATTGTCATAGGCAAAATCCTGCTTGAACACCCAATCGTCTAACAAAAATAGATTATAGTCGCCTTTGAATGTGCTTAAAAAATCTTTCTTATGGTTTTTCTGCACGAGGATTTCACTCGGGTTGAAATTCTGCAAGAGTTTGTCAATATATTCCTCGTCGCCTTGAGCCAGTAAAAACTCGCCCGTAGATACGTCTAAAAAAGAAATCCCGATTTGTTTTTTGCCAAAATGTAATGCAGATAAAAAGTTGTTGCTTTTCGATTGTAAAACTTCATCATTGAGTGCCACACCGGGCGTTACCAACTCTGTTACTCCTCTTTTTACAATAGTTTTTGTTTTTTTCGGGTCTTCCAGCTGGTCACAAATCGCTACCCGTAAGCCGGCTTTGACCAATTTCGGCAGATAAACATTTAATGCGTGGTGCGGAAAGCCTGCCAGCTCGATTTCGCTTGAGCTTCCTGCTCCTCTTTTTGTCAATGTGATACCCAGAATGTTAGCTGTACGCACAGCATCTTCACCAAATGTTTCGTAAAAATCGCCTACCCGAAACAACAAACAAGCATCCGGATATTTGGCTTTTATCTGGTTATATTGTTTCATCAAAGGGGTTTCCTTTGCTTCTGTTTTACTGGATTTGGCTTTTGCACACATAGACTTCAAACTTGACCAACAAAGATAGAAAAAGTTTGGGTATTTCAGTTATCAGCCGCAGTATTCAGTCGTAGTTAACTTGAAACAAACATCAAACACCCAGCGTCAAACATCATTTTCTTCATACCATTCATCAATCAGCAATTTGCTTTTTTTTGAGGCTTCCACGGCAAGAAAATCACAACGTTCGTTCATCGGGTGGTTGCTGTGTCCTTTTATCCATTGAAATTTAACCTGATGTTTGCGGTAAATTTTCAGGAACCGTTTCCATAAATCAGGATTTTTCTTTCCGGCGAATCCTTTCTTTTCCCAGCCAAAAACCCAGCCTTTGGAAACAGAATCTACCACATATTTGGAATCGGAAACTACCAGAACAGAAAGATTTTCTTTGGTCAACGTCTCTAATCCGACAATTACCGCCAGCAATTCCATACGGTTATTGGTCGTTTTCCGGTAACCCTGCGACAATTCTTTGTAATAGTTCGTGTTGTTCAGATGCAGAATAACACCGTATCCGCCCGGACCGGGATTTCCACGTGATGAACCATCAGTATATAAAAGAATTTCGGGTGACTGCATTAATTGATTTTCTCTAAAAGTTGCTCAATCACTTCAGGAAAATGTTCATATTCCAATTGGTGTACTTTGTTTGCCACGTCTTCCGGCGAATCATTTTCTTCAACATTTGTCGTTGCCTGAAAAATCGTCGCTCCCTCATCATAATGCTCGCTTACATAGTGAATCGTGATTCCTGTTTCGGTTTCTTTATTGGCAACCACCGCTTCGTGCACAAAACTGCCGTACATACCTTTTCCGCCATATTTTGGTAGTAACGCGGGGTGAATATTGATGATTTTATTCGGAAATTCCTTAATGATTGATGCCGGAAACAACAAAAGATAACCCGCCAGAACAATCAAATCAGGATTCAATTCTTGGATTCTTTCATGTAAAATTCCCTCATCATTTTGCTTTTTGGTAATCACTTCGGCAGGAACATTGAGCCTTTTTGCCCGTTCCAGAACAAAAGCGTCCTTCTTATTTGTGATAATATGAAACTGAACCGAAATATTTTTTTTTCGGAAATAGCCAATAATATTTTCAGCATTGCTTCCGGAGCCGGAAGCCAGTAAAACTACTTCTTTCATGGGTTTTCTATCTATAAATAACCTCCTGTTTGAGGAAATATTTTTCACAAAAGTATCTATTTCTAAATTATTTTTTTAAATTCGCAGATACAAAAACAATTAAAATTGTGGTTTTAAACTAAAGTTTTATATTTTTGCCACAACAATTAAACTTAAAAAAAGAAAGAAATTATGTCAGACATTGCATCAAGAGTAAAAGCGATTATCGTTGACAAGTTAGGTGTTGACGAAAGCGAAGTTGTAGCTGAAGCAAGCTTCACTAACGATTTGGGAGCTGATTCATTAGACACTGTTGAGCTAATTATGGAGTTCGAAAAAGAATTTGATATCCAAATTCCGGACGATCAAGCTGAAAACATTGCTACAGTTGGTCAAGCTATCTCTTACATCGAGGAGGCTAAGAAATAATAAACCAAACATCACGTGGTTTTTGAATCAAAGCCACGTGGTGTTATTTATTCTAAGAAACGGACCAAAAAATTGATTTACAACACAGTACGAGCTGTGTTTGGCAACCCAATGTTTTCGTTAAGAGAAACACTGGGTTTTGTTTTTTAAATCTGAAATTATACCGAATTTATATGAAGCTAAGGAGAGTCGTTGTTACCGGATTAGGAGCTCTAACTCCAATAGGGAATAATCTGGAAGAATATTGGAATGGTTTGATAAATGGTGTGAGCGGAGCAGCTCCAATCACTCATTTCGATGCCTCCAACTTTAAAACTCAGTTCGCATGTGAGGTCAAAAATTTTGACCCTCAGGACTTTATTGATCGTAAAGAAGCCCGAAAAATGGACAGATTTACGCAATATGCCATCGTCACAGCTACTGAGGCCATGGAAGATGCAAACTTTAATCTGGATAAATTAGACAAAGATAAAGCTGGTGTAATTTGGGGTTCGGGAATTGGCGGATTGCAAACATTTCAGGACGAAGTAACCAACTTCAATCAGGGAGATGGCACACCGAAATTCAATCCGTTTTTTATTCCGAAAATGATTGCCGATATTGCCGGAGGATTAATCTCTATGAAATACGGCTTACGAGGACCTAATTTCACTACGGTTTCCGCTTGTGCTTCATCTACCAACGCCATTATCGATGCGTTCAACTATATCCGCTTAGGACATGCAGACGTTATCGTTACCGGTGGTTCAGAAGCAGCTGTTACCATCGCCGGAATTGGTGGTTTCAACGCTATGCACGCTTTATCTACAAGGAACGATGATCCGAAAACCGCATCAAGACCTATGGACAAAGGTCGCGACGGATTTGTACTGGGCGAAGGTGCCGGTGCTTTGGTTCTGGAAGAGTACGAACACGCCGTGGCACGCGGAGCGAAAATCTACTGTGAAATCGGCGGTGGCGGTATGTCTGCCGATGCACATCACATCACAGCTCCACACCCGGAAGGATTAGGCGCGAAAAATGTGATGCTAAACTGTTTAAGAGATGCTGGTTTAAAACCATCAGACGTGGACGGTGTGAATATGCACGGAACATCAACTCCGCTTGGAGATATTGCGGAATCCAAAGCTATTTTAGAGGTTTTTGGAGAACACGCTTATACAATGAACCTCAACTCTACCAAATCAATGACCGGGCATTTGCTGGGTGCGACGGGTGCTATTGAGGCGATTTCCTGTATTTTATCTATCAAGTACGGAATTGTTCCGCCGACTATCAATCACTTTACAGATGATGAAAACATCGACCCGAAACTGAATTTTACATTCAACAAGGCTCAAAAACGCGATATGAAAGTCGTAATGAGCAACACTTTCGGATTTGGCGGTCACAATGCTTGTGTATTAATGAAAAAAGTAGATTTGTAGAATCCTTATGAAATGGTTTCCAAACATATTACCAAAAAAATCCCGTGCTCATAAAGACGGGATTTTTTATGAAAAATTAAGCCGGATTGTGGGTTACAAACCTACTCGTATCGAAATATATGAGGAGGCTTTCACACATAGTTCTGCCGGAAAAACCAACGGAAACGGGCACACCGTCAACTATGAACGACTGGAATATCTGGGCGATGCGGTACTCGGATTGGTAGCTGCGTCCTATTTACACCAGAACGCACCTAACCAGGCAGAAGGTTATCTGACCAAAATGCGATCTAAAATCGTTAGCCGGAATAACCTGAACAAAATAGGTAAAGACCTGAATTTGTTATCCTTATTGAAATGTAATGTGAATGTAAAAGATTTCGGGGAAAATATTTACGGGAATATTTTTGAATCGCTGATTGGTGCCATGTACACCGAAAAGGGGTTTGACTTTACGAAGAAATTTGTATATAAAAAACTGATTCAGCCGATAGAACCTTTGGAAGATTTGGAAAATAAAATAATCAGCTACAAAAGCATTTTTATTGAGCACTGCCAAAAGAGAAAAAAGTATTTTTTGTTTGATGTCCAGGAAGAAAAATCTAAAGAGGAAAACAAACATTTTGTAGTAAAGTTACATTACGACCAAAAAATAATCGCCAAAGGTCGAGCTACCAGTAAGAAAAAAGCAGAAGAACAGGCAGCAAAAAGAGCCTACTATTCATTACAAAAAAGCAAAAGCTCTGTTAACAAAAAGTAATCAATCTTACTAAAAATTTTCTCTCTGTAATATATATCGTAAATTTGTAGAGAAATGGAAGGTCAAAAAGCAAAAAACATTATCAAGCTAAATTTAGCAGACAGCTATTCAGATGAAAAGACATTATTGGCCATTCAATCCAATCTGGAAGATTACCGCCTTGCTTTTTTCATCAACACCAATCTGCACCTCCAACTCTGCAAAGAAAAAAAAGATATTTCACTGAACAATAAGCAAATAGAAAGCCGATTCGGTCATTATTTATACGAAGATGAAGACAATTATCTGACATGGCGACTCATAGATAATCACTCGACAAGCAGCGAAAAAAAAGTCGAAACAACATCAACTAACGATTTGTTTTCGCAAATGGAAGAAAACATAGAGCTGACTTCTTTTTTAATTCCTGAACTGAAACGATTTGATTATCTGTTAGTTATTGAAGAAACCGATGATTTTTTTGATGCCGAAAACCTGATTACACATATAGAAAACATTCCTCAGGTTTCGGCTGTTTATCTTGCTGACTGGGAAAATCTTAAACAAGAACATATTGAAAGATTATATTTTTAAGACCATAAGGAACTATGAAATTACGAAAGAAAACTAAAATAATTGCTACGCTCGGACCTGCATGCAGCTCTGAAGAAGTTATTCACAAAATGATTAAAACCGGAGTAGATGTATTTCGGATAAACTTTTCTCATGCCGATTATTTTGACATAGAAGACAAAGTAAAAATCATTCGGGAACTCAATGAAAAATATCATTATAACACCAGCATTCTGGCAGATTTGCAAGGCCCTAAACTCAGAGTCGGCGTAATGAAAGACGAAGTGGTGCTGAAAGAAGGCGACACAATTACCTTTGCCTCAACCAAGGAAGAATTTCTCGGTACGGCCGAACGGGTTTATATGAATTACAAAACTTTTGCCAACGACGTAAAAGCAGGAGAAAATATCCTCTTGGACGACGGAAAACTGATTTTTAAAATCATCGAAACAGATGGAGTTTCTGAAGTGAGAGCACAAGTTATACAAGGCGGCCCGCTACGTTCAAAAAAAGGCGTAAACCTACCTAATACGAACGTTTCACTTCCGGCACTTACCGAAAAAGACATCAAAGACGCCCAGTTTGCTATTCAACTAAATGTAGATTGGATTGCACTTTCATTTGTCCGCACCCCGCAGGATTTACAGGATTTAAATGACCTTATCAAAACACATTCTGATTACAAAATTCCGGTAATCGCCAAAATAGAAAAACCCGAAGCAGTAAAAAACATCGACGAACTTATTCGTCATTGTGACGGATTAATGGTTGCACGCGGCGACCTCGGAGTGGAAATTCCTGCACAGGAAGTACCACTTATCCAGAAACATTTGGTTCGCAAGGCAAAAACAGCGAGAATTCCGGTTATCATCGCCACGCAGATGATGGAAACCATGATTACGAGCCTTACACCTACACGTGCTGAGGTAAACGATGTCGCCAATTCTGTCATGGACGGTGCCGACGCAGTAATGCTGTCCGGAGAAACCTCTGTTGGTAATTATCCGGTGGAAGTCATTGAGAAAATGAGCCAGATTATCCTGAGTGTGGAAGATTCTGAATTAATCAACCTTGAGGTAATCGACCCAAAAGTAAGAACCAAACGATTCATTACCAAATCGGTTTGTTATCATGCGGCAATTATGGCAAATGATATTGAGGCAAAAACAATCCACACCCTGACAAATTCAGGTTATACAGCTTTTCAGATATCTGCATGGCGACCGAATGCTCATATTCTGGCCTTCACTTCCAACAAACATATGCTTACCCAGCTGAATCTGTTATGGGGTGTAACGGCTTTTTATTATGACAAATATGAAAGTACCGACGTAACTATCGAAGACATTAATCAAATTGCCAAAGCAAACAATTACGTAAAAGAAGGGGATTATACCATTAATCTGGCTTCGATGCCTATCAGAGAAAAAGGAATGGTTAATACTGTGCGAGTTTCTGTGATTGAGTAGCCTCTACATAATGTTGAAAATACCTACAACTAAATTAACAGATATTTACTATCAACCCAGTAAAATGTAGGTTTCTGCCTGTTGGCATAATTTTAGTATTGTGTTAAACTAAAAGTGCCATTATGGGAAAGTATATTTTATTAGGGTTGGTATTTCTTATGTCTGAGGGCGAAAGTACCTTAAACATTGCTACCCTAACTGAAAGTAAGTTTAAAGTAACTATTGATTAATTTTCCTTTATCTTCCGAAAACACAAACAACACAATATATGTTTTATGCAATCAGTCAGATAGAACAAGCTGTTCATCGTCCGGAAAAAATGCGAAATCCAAAAAATCCGCATAACCCGATGATATTGAGAGTTTTTAGAAACAAGGTGCGTACCGCATTTTTTACTATTTACGCCAAAAAAGCCGGTGGAGAGTTTTGGGACGATACTGAACAAAAGAAAATCGGACGTCGTCATTGGACTTCTGAAATGAAAGTATTTGAAAAACAAAAAGTAGCAGAAGCCCCCAAACCTCCTTTTATTTTCAAATTTACTATTGTCGGTTGGATTTTTCTGGCGTTTTTTATCGGGTTATTTATCTTCATTATCTATGACAGCACGAAACCTCCCCTACCTAAATCCGAACAGGCAGTAGCTATGGAAAAAACTCCAGCTGAAGGCGACATCTACTTCGGAAAATATGAGATATATAAGGAAAAAGGGAATCCTTTAGGCGCAGAAATTCGTTTTGGCTGGTTTAAGGTCGCCAAAGTTGAAAATAATGAATATCATATCGCGAAATCAACAGAAATGAATCGGGGATACAAACCTAAAGAACAACTCAACAACACCGATTTTGAAGTGCAAAGTATGCCTCCGGTAAAAATAACAGAGCAAACCGGTTACAATATTAGCTTCAAATCAGACGATGGGTTAACTGAAATATATATTACGGATAAGAAATGATTTCAGTTTATTTCTAAAAAGAAAAAACGTTTATGAAACATAAACGTTTTTTTGTACCTGAGGCGGGAATCGAACCCGCACTCCGAAGAACACGAGTTTGAGTCGTGCGCGTCTACCAATTCCGCCACTCAGGCATACGGTGTGCAATTGTGAGTGCAAATATAAATACTTTTTTTAAAAAAAGAAGTTTATTACAAAAAAATATTTCTAAATTTGCCCCACGTTAATTGTCGAACAAGAAAAACCAAAAACCAACCATGACTCCACGTAAACCAGAAGCCAAGATATTTGCCTGTTCGGGCAGCTTAGGTTTAGCAGAAGAAATTGCCAAAAAGTACGGTGTACCTTTGGGTGAAGTGACTTTGTCACACTACAGCGACGGCGAATTTCAGCCTTCGTTTGAGGAGTCTATCAGAGGGTTAAGGGTATTTATTGTATGTTCTACATTCCCGAGTGCAGACAATTTAATGGAATTATTGTTGATGCTGGACGCTGCCAAAAGAGCATCTGCCAGACATATTACCGCAGTAATTCCTTATTTTGGGTGGGCAAGACAGGACCGAAAAGACAAGCCACGTGTTCCGATAGGAGCTAAATTGGTTGCTAAAATGCTGGAAACAGCCGGAGCAACCCGTGTGATGACCATGGATTTACACGCCGATCAAATCCAAGGATTTTTCGAGAAACCGGTAGATCATTTATTTGCATCTACTATTTTCTTGCCATATGTTCAGTCATTGAATCTGGAAAATCTGACGATTGCCTCGCCAGATATGGGTGGCTCAAAAAGAGCTTATGCCTATTCCAAATACTTGGGTTCTGAAGTAGTAGTTTGTTACAAACAACGCAAAAAAGCTAATGTGATTGACACCATGGAACTCATTGGCGATGTAAAAGGAAGACACGTCATATTAGTGGACGATATGATTGACACCGGAGGCACATTAGCCAAAGCAGCCGATGTGATGATGGAACGCGGAGCGTTGAGCGTACGGGCAATCTGTACTCATGCTATTTTGTCGGGCAATGCTTATGAGAAAATAGAAAAATCTGCTTTGACGGAGTTAATCGTGACCGATTCTATTCCGTTGAAACAACCCAGTGAAAAAATTCGCGTGATTAGCTGTGCCGAATTGTTTGCCGATGTAATGCACATGGTACACAACAACACCTCAATCAGCAACAAATTTATTATGTAACTTTTTATTAATTTTTATATATTTTAAAATGAAATCAATTTCAATTAAAGGACAAGAAAGAGAAAGCGTAGGTAAGTCAGCGACTAAAGCCGCACGTAATGCTGGATTGGTACCTTGCGTGATATACGGAGGAGACAAGCCAGTGCATTTTACAGCTGAAGAAAAAGCATTCAGAAATTTGGTTTACACTCCAAACGTGCACACTGTTGCTATTGATTTAGGAGGCCAGACTGTTGATGCTGTCTTGCAAGACATTCAATTCCACCCGGTATCTGACCGTATCTTGCACATCGACTTCTTCCAATTGCACCAAGACAAAGAAATCACTATGGAGGTTCCTGTAAAAATCAGCGGAACAGCCAAAGGTGTATTGGCAGGTGGTGTGTTGAGATTAAACCAACGTAAACTGAAAGTTCGTGCATTACCTTCTAACCTTCCTGATTTTGTTGAGGTAAACGTATCTAATTTAGATATGGGTAACAAATTGTATGTTACAGAGGTAAAAACCGACAATTTCAAACTTTTACACGCAGACAACACTGTTGTTGCTCAGGTAAGAATGTCACGTGCTGCAATGAAAGCAGCTCAAGAAGCAGCCAAAGCAGCCAAAGGAGGTAAATAGGCAATAAAACGCTTGTAAATACAAATCCCTGCCGGCATTCCGGCAGGGATTTTTTATTGAAAAAACATAATCTATCAAATTGATTATTAATTTTTTGCTTTTTTGTGTAAATTCGCAGTTCGATTAGAAAATCATCATCATGAGTCATAAATTTAATGAATACAAAGGATTAGACTTGCCGGCAGTAGCTTCGGAAACACTGGCATTCTGGAAAAACAACAATATATTCGAGAAATCCATCAGCGAAAAAGAAGGAAATCAGCCTTTTGTCTTTTTCGAAGGACCTCCATCTGCCAACGGAAAACCTGGTATTCATCACGTAATGGCGCGTGCAATTAAAGATATTTTTTGTCGTTATAAAACCCAAAAAGGCTTTCAGGTAAAACGAAAAGCCGGCTGGGACACCCACGGTTTGCCTGTAGAACTCGGCACAGAAAAAGAACTTGGCATTACCAAAGAAGACATAGGAACGAAAATCTCTATCGCCGAATACAACGAAGCTTGTAAAAAAACCGTGATGAGGTATACCGATTTGTGGAACGACCTGACCGAAAAAATGGGTTATTGGGTAGATATGAACGACCCCTATATTACCTACAAACCAAAATATATGGAATCGGTTTGGTGGCTGCTCAAACAAATTTATGACAAAGGCTATATGTATAAAGGCTATACAATTCAGCCTTATTCGCCCAAAGCCGGAACCGGATTGTCTTCGCACGAGGTCAACCAGCCCGGCTCCTACCGTGATGTGTCAGATACCACGATTGTTGCCCAGTTCAAAGCCGTCGAAAACACCTTGCCTGAATTTTTGCAAGGTTTAGGAATCATTCATTTTATAGCATGGACAACAACACCATGGACATTACCGAGCAATACCGCTCTAACTGTCGGACCAAAAATAGAATATGCTTTAGTAAAAACCTACAACCAATATACTTTTGAACCGATTAATATTATCCTGGCAAAACCGCTTATCGGCAAACAATTGTCAGGAAAATATGTAGAAGTAAAAGATTTGGACGGAATTTCCGCTTACAAAGTCGGCGACAAAACCATACCATATTGGGTAATGAAGACCTTCACAGGTTCAGAGATTACCGGCACCAGATATGAACAGTTATTGCCTTACGCACAACCGTATGAAAATGCAGAAAATGCCTTTCAGGTAATTCCGGGCGATTTCGTAACCACCGAAGATGGTACTGGTATTGTACACACCGCCCCTACGTTCGGGGCAGACGATGCCAAGGTTGCCAAAGATGCCGGTGTGCCGCCAATGCTTGTTTTGAATGACGAAGGAAACCCTGTTCCGTTAGTAGATTTGCAAGGAAGGTTCGTTTCACAAATGGGCAATTTAGCTGGCAAATATGTCAAAAATGAATATTATGACGAAAGCGATACACCAGAAAAATCGGTAGATGTTGAAATCGCTATCAGTCTGAAAGAAAAAGGATTGGCATTTAAAGTAGAAAAATACACACACAGCTATCCGCATTGCTGGCGGACAGACAAACCAATTTTGTATTATCCGCTGGATTCGTGGTTCATCAAAGTTACAGCAGTTAAAGAACGAATGTTTGAGCTCAATCAGGAAATCAACTGGAAACCTAAAGCTACCGGCGAAGGACGTTTCGGCAACTGGCTGCAAAATGCGAACGACTGGAATTTGTCCCGCTCGAGATATTGGGGAATCCCTCTACCTATCTGGCGGACGGAAGATAAAAACGAAGAAATCGTCATCGGTTCGGCAGAAGAATTGATTCAGGAAATCGAAAAATCTATCCGGGCAGGTTATCAGAAAACCAATCCGTTTGCTGATTTCGTTATCGGCGATATGTCGGAAGAAAACTACGATCGCATTGATTTACACAAAAATGTGGTAGATGAAATCATATTGGTTTCTCCGTCAGGTAAACCAATGAAAAGAGAAACGGATCTCATCGACGTATGGTTTGATTCCGGCTCGATGCCTTACGCACAATGGCATTATCCTTTTGAAAACAAAGAGCTTATAGATAAAAACTTGGCTTATCCGGCAGATTTTATCGCCGAAGGTGTTGACCAGACCAGAGGCTGGTTCTATACACTTCATGCGATTGCTACTTTGGTTTTCGATACGAAAGCATACAAAAATGTGGTTTCCAACGGTTTAGTTCTGGACAAAAACGGACACAAAATGTCCAAGCGTTTAGGCAACGCCATCGACCCATTTGAAACTTTAAACGAACACGGTCCGGACGCAACACGCTGGTATATGATTAGCAATGCCAATCCGTGGGATAACTTAAAATTTGATTTAGAAGGAATTACAGAAGTTCGTCGTAAGTTTTTCGGCACTTTGTACAACACTTATTCTTTCTTTGCCCTGTATGCCAATATTGACGGATTCACGTACAGCGAAGAAGAAATTCCGTTGACAGACCGACCGGAAATAGACCGCTGGATATTGTCTGAACTCAACACATTGACCAAAGAAGTCGATGAAAGTTTTGCTGCTTACGAACCAACCCGTGCAACGCGAGCCATTTCTGATTTTGTGCAGGAAAATCTGTCGAACTGGTACGTTCGCCTGTGCAGAAGACGTTTCTGGAAAGGCGAATACGGACAAGATAAAATCGCTGCCTATCAGACACTTTACACCTGTCTGGAAACCGTAGCAAAATTATCAGCACCGGTTGCTCCGTTTTTTATGGACAAACTTTATAAAGATTTAACACAAGTAACACAAAAAGAACAATTTGAATCTGTACATTTGGCCGATTTTCCAACCTACGACGAAAGTCGGGCAGATAAAGATTTGGAAAGCCGAATGCAAAAGGCACAAACCATTTCTTCGCTCGTATTATCATTGCGTAAACGGGAAATGATTAAAGTACGTCAGCCGTTGCAAAAAATCATCATTCCGGTATTAGATGAAAAGCAACGAACTGAAATTAAGCTGGTTGAAGATTTAATCAAAGCAGAAGTCAACGTCAAAGAAGTAGAGTTGCTCGACGATGCCTCAGATATTTTGGTTAAGCAAATCAAGCCTAATTTCAAAACATTAGGTCCTCGCTTCGGAAAAGAAATGGGATTGATAGCCAAAACCATTCAGTCTTTCGGACAGGAAAAAATTAATGAACTGGAAAAAAATGGTGAAATAACCGTTGATGTTTCAGGAAAAAGTATTATATTAAACCTCGAAGACGTAGAGATTTCTTCGCAGGACATTGAAGGTTGGTTAGTGGCTAATGCAAACGGAATTACCGTAGCTTTAGACATTACCATAACGGATAGTTTGAAAAAAGAAGGTATTGCCCGAGAGTTGGTAAATCGTATTCAGAACATCAGGAAAGATTCCGGTTTTGAAGTGACCGACAAAGTGAATGTTACCCTTGTTTCACAATCTGAGATAGAAGATGCCGTGCAGGCAAATGAGACATATATTAAAGCTGAAACACTAACGGAAAACATTTCGTTTGTTACAGAGATAGAAAACGGTACAAGTATCGAATTTGATAATTTAACTACACTGATTACGGTGCAAAAAATTTGATTATTATGACAGAAACAGAAAACACTAAAGTACGCTATTCAGATGCTGATTTGGCAGAATTTAAAGAACTGATATTACAAAAAATAGAGAAAGCACAAACAGATTTAGAGCTGATAAAAAGTGCTTACACCAACGACTCCAACAACGGCACAGACGACACCTCTCCTACCTTCAAAGCTTTTGAAGAAGGAAGCGAAACTATGTCGAAAGAAGCCAACTCAGCTTTGGCAATCCGTCAGGAAAAATTCATTCGTGATTTAAAAAATGCTTTAATCCGAATCGAAAATAAAACCTATGGTATTTGTCGCGTAACCGGGAAACTCATCGAAAAAGAGCGATTGAAACTGGTTCCGCACGCAACCTTGAGCATGGAAGCCAAATTACAGCAAAAATAATTTTTATAATAAGCCGGATTTAAATTCGGCTTTTTTTAAAACTTAAATTGTATGAAAAAAACACGTTGTGGCTGGGCTCCGGCGAGCGATCAGCTTTATACTGACTATCACGATAACGAATGGGGAAAACCTGTTTTTGACGATAATATATTGTTTGAATTTCTAGTTCTGGAATCGTTCCAAGCGGGATTGAGTTGGATAACAATTTTAAGAAAGCGGGAAAATTTCCGGCAAGCTTTTGACCAATTTGATTATAAAAAAATCGCAAAATATGATGATTCAAAAACAGAAGAGTTGGTCAACAATGCAGGCATCATTCGTCATCGCGGAAAAATTGAAGCAGCCATCAACAACGCCCAAAAATTCATGGATATTCAAGATGAGTTCGGTAGCTTTTCTGATTATCTGTGGGAATATGTAAATCATACCCCCATAAAAAACAGATTCAAATCGTTGAGCGAAATTCCCGCCAAAACCACTTTATCTGACCAGATTGCGAAAGACCTCAAAAAAAGAGGTTTCAAATTCATGGGCTCTACAACGGTTTATGCTTATATGCAGGCAGTCGGTTTGGTCAATGACCACGTTGCAGATTGTTTTGCGTATGCAAATTAAAAACAAGCTGAATTTGTAAAATAACACAAAGTCACAGAGAACACAGAGATTTTACTTGTGAACTTTGTGACTTTGTCGCAAAATATTACTTTTCAGCCCCTTTATTTCGTCATCAGAAAAGAAAAAGGTTATAATTTAAAAGTCAATACCGACTTGGGGGAATGGTTGACCAAATCTTCGCTGATACTTCCGTTCAGCAAGCGGGCAAAACCGGTTCGGCCGTGTGTACCCATAGCGATTAAATCCGCATTGATGCTGTCGGCATAATTCAAAATTCCTTTTTCGATATCGGTATCGTTGTAAATCGCAAATTCGTATTTCGCAATATTGAGCTGCTGGATATATTCTTCCGCCATTTCCTTCGCCACATGTGTAGATTTAAAATTATTCGGCGTATTCACATACAAAAAGCTAGGTTTTATCTCATTAGATGTAAAGAAATTTATCATCTTTTTAGTAGATTCTTTTACTTCTGCACCCAAATCAATAGCGAAAACAACATTTTCAAAAAATGTATGGGTTTCTTCATTTTTGATAACCAAAACCGGAATTTCAGATGTTCTTACCACTTTTTCCGTATTTGACCCGATAAACACTTCCTTGAAACCGCTGGCTCCGTGCGAACCCATCACGATTAAATCCACATCGTTAGATATCGCCACTTCATTGACCAAATCAAATGTTCTTCCGAGCCTCAATATCTGAGAAACAGACAAACCGTTTAGTTCCGGAGACAGCGAAGTTTGAGACAATCGTGCCTCAGCACTGTTTTTGAAAAAGATAATTTCAGGCACATCAAATCCGGGTTGCACAGCGTCCATAGCCTCTTGAGGCAGGTCGATAATATGTAACAAAATGAGTTCGCTGCCTGTCTTTTTTGCAATGTTTGCTGCCGTTTTTAGTGCTCTGCCGGCTTGCTCAGAAAAATCTGTTGGGACTAATATTTTTTTCATAAATACGGTATTTAATAAGTTTCATATATGATTACGACGATAAATATAGTCATTTTTAAATGATTTGCATAAAAAATTCTTATATTTGCCCAAAATTAAAATGTGAGGGGACGGGAGAGTCCCCTCTTTTTATAGCAATATGAGTTTATTAAACAGAGTAAAAGAACTGCTGGACGAGGCTTTTGAGAAGTCTCCCGAGCTGTTTTTAATAGACCTTTCTATCACTCCCGAAGACAATATTACCGTTGTCATCGATGGAGACAATGGTGTTACGCTCGACGATTGCATCACAATCAGCCGTGCGGTGGAGCATCAGCTTGATAGAGAAGAACACGATTTTTCGCTCGAAGTAACCTCTGCCGGAGCATTATCTCCGTTAAAATTGCCAAGACAATACAAAAAAAACTTAGGCAGAACACTGGAAATACAAACGCAGAATGGTAAATTTGCAGGAAAATTAATTGACGTTCAGGAAAATACCATCGAAATCGAATGGAAATCCAGAGAACCAAAAGAAATCGGAAAAGGAAAAATAACCGTAAACCGAACAGAAAAATTTAATTTTGAAGATATAGAAAAAGCAGTTGTGGTAATATCATTTTAAAAAACATGTCATGGAAAATATAGAGCTAATAGAATCTTTCTCTGAATTTAAAGAGATTAAACACATCGACAGAATTACGCTGATGGCTATCATGGAAGACGTTTTCAGAAACGCCCTGAAAAAGAGATTTGGGACAGACGAAAACTTCGACATTATCATCAATCCTGACAAGGGAGATATGGAAATCTGGCGTAATAGAATCGTGGTGGAAGACGGAGAAGTGGAAGATGACAATTCGGAAATCGCCTTGAAAGAAGCTCAGAAAATTGAACCTGACTTTGAGGTAGGAGAAGAAGTGTCTGAGCCGGTTAAACTTACTGATTTAGGACGAAGAGCTATTTTGGCACTTCGACAAAACCTGATTACGAAGATTCACGAGCATGACAGCACAAATCTTTACAAACAGTTTAAAGATTTGATTGATGAAATTTATTCTGCCGAAGTACACCATATTCGACACAAAGCCGTGATTCTGATGGACGACGAAGGCAACGAAATCATTTTACCGAAAGATAAACAAATTCCTTCCGATTTCTATAAAAAAGGCGAGCAGGTTCGTGGAATTATTGAATCGGTTGAGCTTAAAGGCAACAAACCTCAGATTATCATGAGCAGAACATCAACATTGTTCCTTGAAAGATTGTTTGAGCAGGAAATTCCCGAAATTGCAGACGGATTGATTACCATCAAAAAAGCCGCGAGAATTCCGGGCGAAAAAGCCAAAGTTGCCGTAGATAGTTACAGCGACAACATTGACCCGGTAGGTGCATGTGTGGGAATGAAAGGAAGCCGGATTCACGGTATCGTAAGAGAATTGGGCAACGAGAATATCGATGTGATTAACTTCACAACCAATCAGTCATTGTACATATCCAGAGCATTGAGTCCAGCAAAAGTAAACAATGTAAAGATATATGAAGACGAGAAGAAAGCGGAAGTTTTCCTTGATGTAGATGAAGTATCAAAAGCTATCGGACGAGGCGGGCAAAACATTCGTCTGGCAAGCATGCTTACCGGATATGAGATAGACGTAATCAGAGATGGTTCACAAGTTTTGGAAGACGACGTTGAATTGAAAGAATTCTCTGACGAAATCGAACCATGGATTATCGAAGAATTTGAAAAAATAGGGTTGGATACAGCCAAAAGCGTACTGAAAAACTCGATAGAAGAATTAGAAAGAAGAACCGATTTGGAAATAGAAACCATTCGTGAAATCGTTGAAATTCTGAAAGCCGAGTTTGAAGACGAAGATTAAAAACAAAAATAAAATAAAGGGAAAGGATATATGTCTGACAAAAGATCTATAAGAATTAACAAAGTGCTGAGAGAACTTAATATTTCTCTTGACAGGGCCGTGGATTTTCTGAAATCCAAAGGTCATGAAATCGAGGCGTCTCCAAACGCCAAGATTTCACAAGAGGAACTCGATGCTCTTAATAAGGAGTTCTCTACAGATAAAAACAAAAAAGAAGCTTCTTTGGAAGTGAGCGAAGAAAAGAAAAAAGAGAAAGAAGCCATACGTTTGGAAAGAGAAAAAGAGCTGGAGGAAAAACGTAAAAAAGAAGAAGCCAAAAAACGCGAAGAGGAAGCTGCTGCCAAAAAGCGTGAGGAAGAAGAGGTTATTAAAGCTAAAGCAACAAAAATTGACACCATCAAGCCTGTTGGTAAAATAGATTTGGGTGACAATAAAGAAAAAGCCGAAGAAAACAAGAAAACTTCCGAAAGCAAAAAGACCGAAAAAACAGAGAAGAACACCAAATCTGTACCGGTACAAAAAGAGGAAAAAAAATCGCCTCAACCTAAGTCAGCACCTAAACCGAAAGAAGATAAGCAGCCTCAAAAAGAGGAAAATGCTAAACCTCAAGTTGTTGAAAAACAAGAAAACTCAGAGGAAGAGCCGGCTGTTATCAAAACGCAATACCAAAAACTGTCCGGTACCACATTTACCGGGCAAACCATAGACCTTTCCCAATTCAACAAACCGAAAAAGAAAAAAGAAACTAATTCGGCGTCAGACAGTGCGGACAAAAAACGCAACAAAAAACGCAAGAGAATTGTTAAAGATACTCCTGCAGACAAAAATGCAACCGGCAACAACAATAACAAGAGAAACAACAATAATAATAAGGGTAAAAACGCCCGTCCGAAAAAAGCTGCTCCGAAAGTAGAGCCTACAGAAGAAGAAGTTAAAAACCAGATTAAAGAAACGCTGGAAAGACTTCAAGGTAAGCAAAATAAATCCAAAGCGGCAAAATACAGAAAAGATAAACGAGAACTTCATCGTAAAAAAGAGGAAGAAGCCCGGGCAGAAGAAGACAACAAAGTGCTGAAAGTAACCGAGTTTGTTACTGTAAGTGAAGTAGCTACTATGATGAATGTACCTATCACACAGGTAATTGCGGCTTGTATGTCTTTAGGAATCATGGTAACCATGAACCAGCGACTTGATGCAGAAACGCTGACAATCGTTGCTGATGAATTCGGCTATGAAGTAGAATTTACCACTTCTGATATCGAGGAAGCTATGGTTGAAGAAGAAGATGACCCGGCAAGTCTGGTTCCGAGAGCTCCGATTGTAACAGTAATGGGGCACGTTGACCACGGTAAAACGTCCCTTTTGGATTATATCCGTAAGGCCAACGTAATCGCCGGCGAATCAGGAGGAATCACGCAACACATCGGTGCATATAGCGTAGTTCTGGACGGCGGGCAACGAATTACTTTCTTAGATACACCAGGTCACGAGGCATTTACTGCGATGCGTGCCAGAGGTACTCAGGTAACTGATATCGCTATCATTGTGGTAGCTGCCGACGACGACATCATGCCGCAAACCAAAGAAGCAATTTCACATGCTCAGGCAGCAGGTGTGCCGATTGTATTTGCCATTAACAAGGTAGATAAACCAACAGCAAACCCGGATAAAATCAAAGAAAAATTAGCTTCGATGAATTTCTTGGTAGAAAGCTGGGGAGGTTCCTACCAATCACATGATATTTCAGCAAAATTCGGGCAGGGAGTTAATGAATTATTAGAAAAAGTATTGCTCGAAGCAGAAATGCTTGAGCTCAAAGCCAACCCGGATAAATCTGCTTCCGGAACAGTAGTAGAAGCTTATCTTGACAAAGGTCGCGGGTATGTTTCCACTGTTTTGGTACAAGGCGGAACTTTGCGTGTCGGCGATTATATATTAGCCGGTAAAAATCACGGTAAAGTTCGGGCAATGCACGACGAGCGCGGTAACAGCGTGAAAGAAGCAGGTCCGTCAATCCCGATTTCTATTCTCGGATTGGACGGAGCACCGGCTGCCGGAGATAAATTCAATGTTTTTGAAGACGAAAGAGAAGCCAAACAAATTGCGGCGAAAAGAACGCAGTTGTTGCGTGAACAATCTGTCCGAACGCAGAAACACGTTACTTTGGCAGAAATCGGTCGTCGAATTGCATTGGGAGATTTCAAAGAGCTTAACATTATCCTTAAAGGAGATGTGGACGGTTCTGTTGAGGCGTTATCCGATTCATTCTCTAAACTGTCCACAGAAGAGATACAGGTTAATATTATCCACAAAGGCGTGGGAGCAATTACCGAATCGGACGTGTTACTGGCATCTGCCTCTGATGCTATTATCATTGGTTTCAACGTGAGACCAATGGCAAGTACCAAAGCATTGGCAGACAAGGAAGAAATCGATATCAAAACCTATTCTATCATCTACGATGCTATCGACGATGTAAAAGATGCCATGGAAGGTATGCTTTCTCCAGAACTCAAAGAAGAAGTTACCGGTACTGCGGAAATACGTGAAACTTTCAAAATATCGAAAGTGGGTACGATTGCCGGGTGTATGGTTATGGACGGAAAGATTTTCAGAAATTCCAGAATCAGGCTAATCCGCGAAGGAATCGTTATTTACACCGGAGAACTCGCTGCATTGAAACGTTTCAAAGACGACGTAAAAGAAGTTGCGAAAGGATATGATTGTGGTATGCAGATTAAAAATTATAACGATATCCAGATTGGAGATACGATAGAAGCTTTCCATGAAGTGGAAGTGAAAAAGAAACTCTAAGCAGGAAGTAGAAATAGCAAAGCGTAAAGAAAACCTGCGGGAGTTGTACCATGTACTTTCTCGCAGGTTTTTTGTCAAAAGCCACGTTGGTCACTATTAAAAAACTGTTTAAAGTTATCTCAGATAAGAAATTTTGTCATACTTATGACTTTTGGTCTTAAATTTGATAGATTCTAACTAAACTCAAAAACAAAGAAATTATGTATATTATTTTAATGGTAATAATTATGGGAGCAAGTTGGTTCGTTGGACACCGGCTGCAAACCAAATTTGAAAAATACTCTAAAGTACATTTAAGAAACGGAATGAGTGGTGCAGAAATTGCAACCAAAATGCTTCACGACCACGGTATTTACGATGTAAAAGTAATTTCGACACCAGGGAGACTTACCGACCATTACAATCCGGCAAACAAAACGGTAAATCTGAGTGAAGCTGTTTACAATCAACGAAATGCCGCAGCCGCAGCCGTTGCTGCTCATGAGGTGGGACACGCTGTGCAGCATGCCACAGCCTATAGCTGGTTGCAAATGCGAAGTAAATTAGTGCCGATAGTTAGTGTTTCTTCCAGATTTATGCCGTTTGTACTAATCGGAGGAATCTTGTTATTGCAGACATTTCCACATTTATTGCTTATCGGAATCATTCTTTTCGGATTAACTACCTTGTTTTCTGTAGTTACTCTACCCGTTGAATATGATGCCAGCAACAGAGCGTTAAAATGGCTACAAACCAAAAATATGGTTTCTCAGGAAGAATTTGCCGGAGCAAAAGATTCGCTCAAATGGGCAGCAAGAACCTATTTAGTAGCTGCAATTTCTTCTATCGGAACATTGCTTTACTATATTATGATTTATATGGGCAGAAGATAAAACAACATTTGTTTATAGAAATATGAAAGGCTTTACGAGATTCCGTAAGGTCTTTTAATTTTTACCTGAATTTGTATGTTTTACTGTGTACATCTACTAATCAAAAATCGGAGAATGCCAGTGCACCCTCCGATTTTTTAATTATTTTCTTTCTCATTAGTCGTTTTTACAACTCCACTATTATAAATTCAGATCTTCTGTTTTCTTGGTGTGCTTCTTCACTACAGTTTACACCATCAGCACATTCATTGATTAGCTCGCGTTCGCCATAGCCTTTGGCGGTTAACCTGCTCGCTTCAATACCTTGGTCGATGAGCCACTGACGGGTCGATTTGGCACGACGATCCGACAAACGGTCGTTGTAGGCATGCGAAGCTCTACTATCGGTATGCGAACGAATGTCTATCTTCATCGTCGGATATTCTTCCAGAACCGCCAGTATCTTGGTCAGCTCCTCTGCCGCGTCAGGTCGGATATTAGATTTGTCTAAATCAAAATATATCGGGTTGAGATCAAACTTCTTGAACAAATCATCGCCTAACTCTACTTTTACTTTAGTTGGTTCTAAGGCAATTTCCAATTGTGTCACGCCACCGATTTCTTCTTGCAATGTTACACCGGCTTCGCTCGTCTGATAGTTCTCTGCCGAGGCTTGCACACGATAGAAGATACCACACTCCTCATCAGTCAGCATAGTCATATACCTTGTACCGGATTGGTTGGCTTCGTTGGTCAAGTTGCGGTGTCCGTCAAACAAGCTGATTAAGGCTCCTTCGATTACTTCTCCAGTCTCGGCATCAATTACCTTCACTTCCAGATTTTGTAAACATTCCAACAGTAGGGCTTTGGCTTCGGTAAAACGGTAGATATCGTCATTGCCTTTGCCTTCAGGGCGGTTGCTACTGAAAAAACCTCGCTGGGTGTCGGTATCAATCATGTAAGCAAAATCGTCCCAGTTGGAGTTAATCGGTTCTCCTACATTCTGGATAGCTGTCCAGGTCCCATCGGCTTTGATTTTTGTCGCAAAGACATCTAAGCCTCCCAAGCCCGGACGTCCGTCTGAGGAAAAATACAAGGTATTATCTGCCGACATGAACGGGAAGGTTTCACGTCCTTCGGTGTTGATGTTGGCTCCAAGGTTTTGAGGCGTACCAAATCCATCTGCCGTGATGGCTACTTTCCACAAATCTGAACCGCCGAATCCGCCCGGACGGTCGCTGGCAAAATACAACTCTGTTTCTTCTGCATTGAGCATCGGGTGGGCTGTACTGAACTCATCACTGTTGATAGCCAACTCTTCTACATTTGTCCATTTGCCTTTGTCGTTTTTCGTGGCTCGGTATATCTTCAGCAAGGTGCTACGGTTTCTGTCATAGCCACGGCTACCGTCGTAGTTGTTACGTGTAAAGTACATCGTGTTACCGTCTTTGGTTATCACAGGAGTCGATTCATTGTATTTACTGTTTATCTTACTACTGAATTTCTTGGCATTGGACAGCGTACCATCTTCGTTGATCTCTGCCGCAAAGATACTCGTGTGGTAATCGCCTGTCCAAGTATGGATTCGCTTGGCGAAGTTACCCGTATCTCTTGCTGTGGCAAACAACAACTGGTTATTGTAAATCGTACTGCCATAGTCAGAGCTTTCGCTGTTCACTTCAATCTGGTTCACGTGGTTATAACGTCCGGAATTCGCCCGGATTTCTTCCATATAATCTTTCTGCTCTTTTATAAGCATGGTTCTTCTGCCGGATACTGTGCTGGCATAGCGATTGAAATATTCGTCTGATTTGCTGTTTTCGCCTACGTTTTTCAGTGTTTCCGCATAGCGGTAGTAATATTCCGCATCAACAGGCTCGCTGCTGTGCTCTTCAAACAATCTGGTGTACCATTTATTCGCCTGATCATACTTCCCGTTGAAGTAATACGAATTGGCTAACTTGCGGTAAATAGTTGCATTGCCCTTGCCTTTCTCAGCTATGCGTTCGTATATTCTTATCGCATCGATATAGGCGTATTGCTCATAAGAATCTTCAGCTCTCTGCAACCCGCTTTGTGCTATCGATGACATGCCGGTCATGCAAAAAAACATAAGGGCTATTTGTGTAGTTATCTTTTTCATCTCTATCAGGTTTTTAGAAGAAGCGTGGGGAGTTCATACGCTTGTGTCGGTTAAACAATTCAAATCGAACAAATAGCTCGTGGGATCCATGGTTGTAATGGCGTAGTGCCTGTACATCGTTGTCGTAGGCATAACCTATCATCAAACCATCGGTAATCTGGAAGGCTGCCAAAGCACTCCACGCTGCGTCCAGGCGGTAAGCCCCCCCAAGGGTCAGCTTGTCGAAAAGCAAGAAGTTACCTGTCAAATCTACCTGAACCGGAGCGCCTTCTACTGCCTTGATTAAAAATGCAGGTTTGAACTTCAGGTTCGGGTTCACATCAAAAACATAACCTCCGATTAAGTGAAAGTGCATTTTCTGACGCATCATACTATAACTCGTGTTACGCTCGTTGTCGTTGTATCTATCTGTAGTTAGGAAATTCGGTATCGAAAAGCCTAAATAAGCCTTGTCGCTGTGGTAGTAAACACCCGCTCCGAAGTTTGGCGTAAACTGGTTGTTGATTTGTCCGGACAAATTCGGGTCGTCTTCGTCAAATCGTCTCAACAGTTCATAATCTACACTGAGCAAATTGGCAGATCCTTTGATACCGAAAGATAGCTTGTGATTGTTATCGCCACCAAAATCCAAGGTATAGGACACATCCACTGATAGGGTGTTCTCGTCCATAATCCCCAAGCGGTCGTTGATTAAGGATACACCTAAGCCTAATTTGGAGTTCTTAATCGGGGTGTTTACCGACAAGGTGTTCGTAACCGGGGCTCGGTCTAAACCTACCCATTGTGTACGGTGTAAGCCAAAGATACTCATCGCGCCACGACTACCGGCGTAGGCAGGGTTGATGTTGACTGTATTGTACATGTATTGGGTATATTGAGGGTCTTGTTGAGCGTGCAATTGCGTGCTACCCAACAATACAGCTCCTAGCAACAAATGTTTTATGTTCAGTATATTTTTCATCCTTAGCAATATTAATTATTTTCTAAATGTAATGAGCCGGCTTTGCGTATCTTGCGTGCCTGACCGTTTCTGTCATACATGTACTCTACGATATAATAGTAGGTACCTGTCGGTAATTTCTCTCCGTTTTTGAATGTTTTTACGCCTTCCGCATAACCGGAAAAGTGGTTGCCACGGCTGTCGTAGTTCGTCGTATGGTAAACCTCACGACCCCAACGGTTGAATATCGTTACGCTGTTATCAGGGTAACGGGTAATGTTTTTTATATAGAAATAATCATTCTTACCGTCTCCGTCTGGCGAAACCCCATCGTAGATAACTACATCGCCTTCTTCATACCAGTCTTTCACTTTGGCGAAAGTGAAAACACCGTATTTTTCAATTTGTGCCGGCGTCGTGATGGTTTTCTCTACGGGATTTACCGTTCCGCCTTCGTCTAACCACATCTGGCGTTCTTCGTCCCAACGGACAATATGCAAATTAGTCGCATCGCCATACATGTTGAACGGTGTAGTCCGCTCGTCCCATGACAATGTCAGAATTAATGTACCATCAGTGGTTTGAGATGGGTTAACAATCCAGTACTCCTTATCATTGATGAGTTCGATTACTCCTTCTTTTTGGCTGTGGCTGTATGTATTGTTTGAGTTTTCCAGAAAATATTCTCCGGTATAGTAGCTCTCTTGCACATTACCGCTCTGGGCTGTAACAGACGAAATACCTGCAAAACGGTAGTAACCGCCTTTGCCTATAGGGTAAATGAAGTTGTCGTCGCCTTCCTTGTCCACCTGACCCATAGCGTGGCTATCATCTGAGGTGTTCTCGTGAACCGCTCCGCGAAGGAAGGTAAAAACACCGCCTTCTTCCTTGTTCACAAAAACAACGCCTTCGTAGAAATCTGCCAGATTACCCACCAAGATCTCATTGGTCAGATTGAAGGAATAATCTCCGCCAGCCTTGTTGAACAATACATTCGAAAAATCACTCGGCGCTGAACCAGAGATCTGTTGGATTTCGGACTGTTTACCCTCAAATATCACATAACCTGTTTCCGAATCTAATGTGTATCCGAAAATACCCTCATTATTATAGTCATCGTAAAAGTAAAAATGTCCGTCATTTAATACCCGACCTGTAGATTCATTCCTGAAATCGAAATAGGTCGATACTTCCGTACTTGGACGTACCGATAACTCTCCCGTGTTGACCGTCTGGGCAGTGGTAAGGAAGGGGAGGAATAGCCCTATGTATAGTATCTTTCTTTTCATATCTGTTTTTGTTTTTCTGATTAGGTATTAACCAATTACCTATTGCTTGAATCGCTAATTATTTTTTATCCTGCAATATTATGTTCATTCCTTAATAAACACTTTTTATTTACTGCTCCACTATCGTCAATACGTTATAACCTCCTGTATTCAGCAAAGTTCTGCCTACGCCATCCGGGAAATCAATGTTCATCCAGGCAAAAGGGCGCAACTTATCCCCTTCATTCATATATACACTGACCGTACAGGCCGACCCCACAATTGAACCAGGGTTAGACGGTACATCGGAAGGATAGCCGTTGTTTGTTTTGATACGCTGTAAAATCGCGTTGGACGGATTTCGTACTTCCCAGATTGCTTCTACCTGGTTATTGCCCGGATTTCCTCCGCCGTTTACAGCATTGTTAGCTAAAGCAAACGTAAATGTCGCAAAATATACACCATCTCTTGGAGCAACAAACTCTCCTGTGCTAGGATCAAAATTATCTCTCGGAGCTCCGGAATCAGAATCCAACCTTTCTGTCCACGAGGTCAGATAGGTTGACGCCCGGTTTTGAATACCATTCGTATAAGAACCTATAGGTGACCCTCCCGGCTCGAACACATACGTATTATTATTGGTTTTTTCTGCTATTACCACAATCCTTGGTTTGCCATAGGGATGATAAGCGACCCACTCTGTTCCGTCTGAATATTCAATATACCCCTGTACGCCTATCGCGGGATTTGGATTGTAGCGGATAGCTCCTGCCCCTGCTTCGGATGCCGTCTGATCGGTCATTCCTACCGCCATTGCACCATTAGCACCTGCACGAAGATCGATAGCGACCTTTGGATCGGTCAACCCAACACCTATTTTCCCGGTATTGTCAATAATAGTATTTTCTCCGGCAGTCGCTATTTCCAACGGATTCTCCGGATTCGTAGTATTGATACCTGTTTGGGCAAACGCTATAGAAGAGCCACAAACCATCAGGATTATATATGTATGTATTGTTTTTTTCATCGTTGTTGCCTTTTATAGTTCATAAATACTGATACTGTTTCGGGTACCGCTATCGCCTGTATCTATCGACCGGTTGCCCCCCAAGTTATGCCAAATACGGAAGCGAATCGTGTTCCCTTCCTGCAAATTAAATATGGCATTACAGTTTCCGCCCACCTGGTTACTTATACTTCCTGATATCCACGAAGGATAAGAATTGACCGACCTGAACGCCTGTATATTGTTTGTGCTTGTATTGCTTTCGATAATAGTCTCGATACGAGCATTATTATCAATTGTCGAACTTGCGAGCGTTATGCTAAAAGACACAATATAAAAACCATCGCGTGGAGCAGTAAAAGTCCCTGTAGAAGCATTAAAGTTATTAAAAGCATCTACTTTCACATCCCAGTTGGTGATCCATTGCGTATTATTATTCTGTGCGATATTTGTCTGCGCAACACTTTTATTGGCCATAATCAACACTTTTGGTGGTGCTTCTTTGGGTATGGTATGCCAAGCTACCCCATCTGAATATTGCAATGCTAGGTCCGTGGTTTCATAACGTAATGCTCCAGCACCCGCAGCAGCAGCTGACTGTGCCGTATAGCCCAACCCTATTATTCCCTTTTGATCGGCCGAACGGACATCTACCCTGGTCGCAGGATCAAGCAACCCTACTCCAAGGCTTCCTTCTTCGGTGATGACAACGTCATCCAAAATTTCCGTACCGGTAGGAACCGTGCTGTTGTTCTTTCCGGCATCTACCTGCAATGGATGCGTAGGATTTTTTGTGTTTATCCCTGTCTGTCCCCATGCCATAGTATGCATGAAAGAACAAATCACGATAAATATGCCTGTATATAAAACACTATTCATTTTCATCATTATAATTTTTTTAATGTTCTATAATCGTTAAGTTATTAAACCCTCCATTAGGAGACGCATAGTCTGGGCTGACACGAAGACCTCTGGCTCCGCTGGGTGTAATATTCTGCCATAACGCTGCCCTTACCGTTGCCCCTTCTGCCAGTTCTAATGTAATGGACGCAGACCCTCCTGCCTGGGTGTTTAAAGCTCTACCGGTAGTACCGTTGTGGGCTTTTCCAAATGTCTTATAGCTCCGTGCCAGCACTGTGCCTGTTCCGGAGCTTCCGCTTAGGAACAGAGCTTCTACCCGTGAGCCTGCCTGTACCTGTCCTCCCCAAAAATTGTAAGTCAGCAGGAAAGTGTAAACACCTGCTCTTGGTGCTGTGAACACTCCCGATACCGGGTCAAAGTTATTCGCCATATCGCGAATCTCATCCCATCCGTTTAAAACCACGTTCGTTGTTCTTGCCACCGAAAAAGCATTGCCCATACGTGCCACGACCACAGCTTTGACCGGAGGAATATAAGTGTAGTCCCATTGCACGCCATCGGACACCTGGATTTTTTCATCAGGAGTATGGTACCGCATAGCCCCCATTCCTGCATCGGGTGCGGTCATTGTTGTGTTTCCCAAACCAAAAGCGTTCTTCCTACCGGCAGATCGCAGATCCAGCTTGACCAAGGGATTGATCACGCCGACCCCTATAAACCCTGTGTTGGTAACAATAAAGTCATTCTGTGCTTGTGCTGCCGTAGGAACTCCTGTAACAGGGTTGTCTTTGGCACCATCAATATGCAAAACACCCTGTGGATTACGGGTGTTTATACCAGTCTGAGCCATAACCGCAGTGCTGCAAAACAACACTGCAGTTATAACTACACAGGTTTTTCTATTTAAGACGAACCTTTTCATTAGCTTAATTATTTAGAATTATTATCTAACAAAAGATTTTCTAGTGCTTCTAAACGTTTGTTGTTGTCTTCAACTTGGTTTTTCAGCTCAATAATTTGCTCATTCTGTTCAATCACATGCAAGAACAACTCTTCAATTTTTTCCAACTGCTGAATCGATAACTCTGTCATATCGAACATATAGCCGTTTTCATCTTTCAACAAATCATCAATCTTGGTAACTCCCGGTAAGTGTTTGTTGTTCTTAACAAACTCTTTGATGTACTCTAATGATTTGAATTCGTATTCTTCGTTGATATCAGATTCTCCGTCAAAGTATTTTTCAAATACGTAATCTGCATATACCGAATTGGTTGTCCAGATTTTACCTGTAGTCGAGATGTCTCCATCTACATGGAACTTCGGCGCAATGGTCGCAGATCCTGCCGTAAATGTAGGGATGTTACTTGTTCCTACGGCTACACTCCCCATTTGGTAGATGTTCTGATTATTGACTGTAGCTTCTTCACCTGTTGATTGCACCAACCATGGCTCAGAGGGTAATGTTATTAACTCATCAGGGTTTTTCCATTCTAATTTTCTTCCAATCTCACTACCACCAGTTATATCGCTGCCTACTAAAACCTGTCCTTCTGTCGGGGAATTTGTAGGAAAAGTATAAGCACCATAACCTGTAGGTCCTTGGTGTTTAAATGAAATACCTGTTTTCGGACGAACTAATAAATCCATTTCAATATCCTCACCTGTAACCGTTTGTCTGGTTTGCATAGATGCTTCAACATCATCTGTCCAAGTAATAGCTCCTACAGCTCCATATTTTCCGTCAGAAGTTTCGCTCGCCATAGTTACTAACCCTCCGTTTGGTTGATTCCCCACAAGAACTGCATTGAATTTTTCTACTGCTCCCGTTCTGTCTCTGTTCATAAAGGCAACATTATCCTTGTTTAATCCTAAAAAGGAAGAATGTGTAGCTGCAGCAAGATTTTCATCATTCGCTACATACATCATATTTTCTTTTATTCCTAAACCATTGTCCTTATTTGTTTCGAGACCATAAACATAGTTGTCATCAGTATTTAAGTACTTAGATTCAAAATCTCCTTTTACTTCTAACTGTTTGTCAGAAACAGCGTCAGTACTTTCAAAGCCTATGGCAACTTTACCTTGTTGATAGATGTTTTCCGTATTGGCAGTAGCATCATCTGTGGTATTTTGGATTTTCCAAGGTTCGTTGATATCTACCAAATCGTTTACGTTTTGCCAAGACAATTCACTGTATTCAGCAGCAGCTGCATAGGTATCTACAGCCAATACCTGCCCTACTGTTCCTGCATTTCGCGGAAAACGATACTGCCCTTCTATAGCTGTATTTTCATCTGTATGGCTAAACAAAATACCTTCACCTTTTCTTACATATAAGTTGGTAACATCTTCATTCGCTGTACCTGAACCGCTTGACAAGAAAATCTGGTCTTTATCCATATGATGTACCGAAACGCCGTCTGTCGTCCCCCAATTACCTGTCCGGTATTCTACTAATCCCGGGGCTATCTGTGTTGCTCCAATATTGGTGGGAGATTGGGCAATAAGATGAACAGAGTTTTGGTGCACCTGTATCATTCCCATATCTGTAGGGTTGTCTATATCATCTGCATTATACCACAGACCGATACCTGACCCCTCTAGGTTGGTATCAAAAGCTACGTCTCTTCCCGCTACTTCAGTCGCGGTTCTGAAATCCCCTTTTACCTCCAATTGTTTGTCAGAAACAGCATCGGCATCGGTAAAACCAACGGCTACTTTGCCTTGTTGGTAGATGTTGTCATCATTTGCAGTTGCTTCATCAGTTGTGCTTTGTATTCTCCAAGGTTCGTTGATATCGACCAGATCGTTCACGTCTGTCCAAGAAAGCTTAGCTCCTCCATCTACACCATCAGTAACCAATACTTGACCGGCGTCTCCATCTGTTCTAGGAAAAGTATATCTCTGTGCACCAGTAGCAGCACTATTAAACGAAAATGAAACACCCTCTGCCAACTTATTGTGGATACGAGATGATAATGTAGATGTGCCATCATCCCCATCTATCCCAAACGTCTCAAAATCAATTTTACCTATGTTCATTTTAAAACGAGAGCTTTGATTACCATTAACAGCACCAAAATCAAATTGATCCGGCCATTGTACAAAATCGGTGTATTTTGTCGCAGTCCCAGAAGCACCGTCTGAAGACGCAAATAAATAATTTACGCCTCCTGACTCGTAGTTGGTGCCGAATATATTGTATGCGTTTCCGTTGTTGTATTGTGTTTTGAAATCACCTTTTACTTCCAATTGCTTGTCAGAAACAGCATCTGCATCGGTAAAACCTATGGCTACTTTGCCTTGTTGGTAGATGTTATCATCATTAGCAGTGGCTTCGTCTGATGTATTTTGCACAAACCAAGGCTCGGTTTTAGCATCTGCACCAGTGGCTACACGCACCCATTTGGTACCATCGTTGTAATAATATCCTGGTGTTACAGCAGTTGCTCCTGTACCTGCTGTAGCAGTATTATAAATAGTCATACCCTCTACGTGGGCTGTAAGCGGTGCGAAATTATCTGTTGCCGTGAGCTCCAATCGTGGCAATAAAAGTCCTCTGTTAGTACTTTCGATTTCCAAGACCGCGTTTTGATTCATAATCAAATTGTTGTCGCCTACTTTTTGTTCAACGACCTGTGCTGTAGCTACGGTTGTACCTGCAACGGTAAGCACCATTAATGTTGCTATATTTCGAGTTATTTTTTTCATAACTTTAATCTTTTATTTATATTATTTCAGTAGAATTCTCTCCCGACCCTTCCTCTCCCCGGCCCTCTCCAAAGGAGAGGGAGTTAGCGGAGAAGGAGTTAGTTAAGGAGGATTGGAGATTTTTACACATTTGTTTTGTCAAGCTGAACTTGTTTCAGCTTCTGAAACCCTTGCTGAGATTCCGTAACAAGTTCGGAATGACAGGATTTTTAGATTAATTTACTCTATGCCAGTTTGTCCCGTCGCTTTGAATGGTTATCGTCGCTTGTGTATTAAACTGGGTAAAGCTCATAGCTCCGTCTTGAATCGTTTGTGAAAGCGTTACCATCTGACCGCCACCATTTGTTTTACGCAAAACGATTATTCTACCGTCATTTGCTGCTGCTGCCGGAATTGTGATTGTAACCGGGTTCACAGCGGTATCGATGATTACCGTATTCACGCCATCTGCCAAAGTATGGTTGTTGTTAATTGACACCAAATCGTTGATGGCTTTTTTGTAATAAGCACCACCGTCTGCTCCTACTGTGATTTCGTTATCTGCATCGGTGCTAACTACATTAGCAGTACTTTCCTCGCCTTCTTCATCTGTGTATGTAATGACACCTGTAGTATTGTCCTGAACCATTGTAGTAACAGTCTCGTTGGTCTCTACAATATGTTGAATATATTCTTCAATAGTCGTGTACTCATCGCCGTCAATAGTGACAGGTCCGCCGTTTACAATCTCTTCAAACTGGTTGATTACACTTGCCGGTACATCTACAGTAGTAATTGTTCCGTCTTCTGACGTATAAGTGTAAGTACCGTCGTTGTTGTTTACTAAAGTAGTAACAGTTTCATTGGTTTCAACGATATGTTGGATATATTTCTCGATAGTTGTGTATTCCTCTCCTTCAATAGTAACTGGTCCGCCGTTTACAATCTCTTCGAATTGGTTTACCACAGATGCTGGAACGTCTACAGTAGTTACTGTTCCGTCTTCACTCGTGTAAGTATACGTACCGTCGTTGTTGTTTACCAAAGTCGTTACCGTTTCATTGGTTTCAACGATATGTTGGATATACTCTTCAATAGTTGTGTACTCA
>Ga0180217_1000352_pt1 | contig 79580 bp, 31 predicted proteins | sample eDN3rd37CBELigOP_FD_128521 | JGI IMG/M metagenome (GOLD analysis project Ga0180217, IMG submission 128521) | Enriched Organic Plus compost microbial communities from Emeryville, California, USA - eDNA 3rd pass 37_C BE-Lig OP (version 2) (version 2) ...
CAAGCAAGCAAGCAAGCAAGCAAGCAAGCAAGCAAGCAAGCAAGCAAGCAAGCAAGCAAGCAAGCAAGCAAGCAAGCAATCGTTTATGAGCAAAGACTAGTGTAAGTTGCTGGTAAACTAAGGATAGGGATCATAAATCACAGAAAAAAACTTTAGCGTACCTTTACATGGAAGCGAAGTGGACGTAGCATAGGTTGAGTGAAAGGAGCGAAAGGATGAAGAAAGAAGCCAACTTGAGCGAATCTAAATGCTTGAGTATTGCATTATACACGTTTAAATGGCTTCATCAGCACAAATCAAATGATTATTGTGACAGAACTTGACATCCTGTCGAAGCCGGCTTACTTGGCCGTACGGCGGCCCGCACCGAGATTTCGTGTCTTGACGGTCTGGGTCTGTTGGGTTGTCGATGTGGTAGACGATGTCTCGGATGAGTTGGAAGGAGTATGAGTGGGAGCAGCTCGTGCTGTTGTGGATTGTTCAGACGAATGACTAGGTCTGTCTTGACTGTTGCTTCGGCTTGGATGGCCCACGTCCTCAGACACGACGGCAGAAAATGGCAAATCAGGCAGGACGCAAATCTCAAGGAGGCCAAGTGCAACTAGGATACGAAGTCCAAAGAAGCTTTTCTTCTCGACTGGCACCCGCCCGCTGCGCCGAGCCTTGAATTCAGGATCGTGAGGATTTTGGCTGGCATGTGCAATATCAACGTCGTAAACGTCGTCCTCGTATTCCTCCTCATCTTCACTCACATCCTTGTCACTAGCGCTGGATGCAGGAGCGAGTGGCTGCTGACTCTCGGGATCGCTGCCTTGGATGGATTGTTCACGTGTCTTGCGGAACGAATCAAGGGAAGACTGAGACTCGTTGCTTTCGTGTGCCTGGCGCTTGCGTCTGCGCTTCTCGGCTCGCGCTACGTCTTCTGAGTGCTCCAGCACACCACCTTCAAGTAGTTGTAATGGAGGAACTTCGGGAATCTGACCTTCATCGTCAGGCATACTGTTGAAGCTCGGAGTTGCCAAAACCCGTTGCGCGGAGCCTGCAAGGGTGAGCGAAGCTACATGCGCGCGGACCAAGTAGTTGTAAGCGTGAATACGGTCTTCAAGGGCCGACAAGCCAGCGGTGCTGATGACCTGACCGATGAGGAGTAGGAGAACCGCAGAAATCAGCAGGTAGATGACTCCACCACTAAAGGCAGCGTTCAAATCAAAGCACTTGGCATCGCCGTCGAGTGGCTCCTTGAAGTACTTTTCCAAGATTGCATTGATCAAGTCGCAACGGTCGCCGATCACAAATTGGGCGAACGTTGAAATCTGAAGGACTGCAGCGAGAAGCGAGACAAGAATGACTTCCGAGCCAGCCCATGCAAAAAGCACCTCGGAAACCACTTGGGCGGCGCGCTGACCACGAATTGTCATGGGATAGGCAAACAGCACCAAGCATGAAATGAGGTATGCCAACGGCGCCCCAAGGATCAGGACAAAGTAGACCATCTGAATCCAGCGAATGCCAGGGTCGCTTGGATCCATCGACGACGTGACAAGAGCATTTCCGACTTCGACCAACGAGTAGATGCGTCTCGCACCATCCGCCAAGAGCCAACCTGCAAGACCTTTGAACGTAAAGACAAAACTGTGAAGGGTGCTACCCATAACCAGGAAAATCATGGAGACCACAATGCCCAGTACTACGAGGATCTGGGCTTTCAATGTCATGCGCGTAAAGACAAGGACCTTGGGCGTCTTTGGCATAGCACCCTCTGTCTTGTCTGGAGAGGCATCACGACCAGTCATGGAACGGGCAGCGGAGCAGAACACACGACCTGCAAATGTAGATGCGGGAGCTGCACGGATCACCAAGTCGGGTGTGATCTTGGTAAAGGTGCCCTCGGGGAAAATGGGTCCGCGTCCTTCGAAGTTGCGTCCTGCTGCCTCGGCTGGGTCGGCAAATGATACACTGAAGTGAAGCGGCCCTCCTGCGCACTCTGCTGCAGCATCCGATGAACGAGCGGGATGAAGCGGATGTGTTCCATTCGGAGTGAAATTAATGGACTCAGCAGGGTTCGCGTATGATTCCGCGAAACGATTAGAGTGTCCTTGATTTACGGAGCCTTCTTCGTCATAAGGTTTAAGCTGGCCCGTCAGAGGATTCCTCACAAAGAGATACTTGCGAAGAAGTGGGTGCGTCGGTCGAAGGCGCGCGACGTAGTGAGTAAAGCCACGCAGCGTAACCTTCGGACCGCCTCCCTGAACCACAAACGGTGCTACGGCATGGCGATGAAGCGCGAGGATAATGTGCGATAATGTAAGCGAAACTAAAATGCTGGCAAGAAGGCCGTAGAAACCCACTTTGGACTGAACAATCAGATCGAGAGAGAGGTCTTCTGAGAGGATTTTCAGATGGAAGCGGAAAGCGACAACCATCAGGACGAGCACGAAAGCATCAATGAGGGACCACTTCCCGAGGCGATCAAGCCAAACCACAAGCTTCTCGCGTGTGCGAGGACTCATCACAGCATCAGGAAGTAGCCAAACGGCAAGGCAAAGAACCAGTTTCGTATACGGCCAAGCTCCTGAGAGACCCGCAACAAGGAAGAAGAGCAGGTAAGTTCGTGCGTGCCACATGTCTTTGGCGGTTTGGACGAGGGTGAAATCGAAGAGAGAACCAACGTTTACACTCGATGCAGGTGTAGAGATTTGCCCGGTAACTGCAGCGCCAACCTGAGAATTCGAGAAGGCGAATGTGGCAATATTTGCAATCACAACAAAGACCACAGAATGACGAAGCATTGGCGAAATGGCGGGGTGGAAAAAGAGCCCTTGTGCGTGCGTCTCAGGCAAGGACGTTTCAGCAACCGCAGCCAGAGGAACAGCCCCATCTGGGACTGCCGCAGGATTGTCTAATGCCTTGTCCTGGATCGGTGCGACAAGCAACGCGCCCTCAAGGTTATACTGAGAGGCAGCGACGGGTTGAAGAGCATGGGGTGAACGATCGCCGTAAGCGATAGGCTCGGAAACTAGAGGTGCATAATCCACGTCCGAGAAGCCGATGTTGCCGCCAACCTCGTTAGCGGAATCTAGCACAGATTCCGGCTTCGCAGCAAATTCGGCGTATGCATCGGGCTCCGCTGGGATGCCTTCGTTAGGTGTGCTAGTTTGAAGTGTCAGGGCTCCTAAATCTGATTCCGCATGAGCAGCCGCAGCCTGACTCGTACTACTTGCTCGTCGAAGGAAGGGGATATTAATGGACCCGGTGTTGAAAAGCGGCAGTGTACGGGGCGTTTTCTGGCGACAGAAGCACAAGAAACTGTAGAGCTTTTTCCATAGCTCCAGGCACACCCAGCGCTTGCCAATATATCGGTACATAAACACGAAGATAATAAATGAACCCAATGCACCCAAGGCGATGAATGCAACCACAAGGGCCCAAGTTCGAGTTGTGGGGTGCAACGGGGGTGGCTCCTTGCCTACGCACCGATACGGGGCGGCATAGAGTTGATATTGGACCTGCTCTTGAACAATATGCTGAATCTGGGCCATGCTTGTGTTCAGCAATGTATGCACGAACGACATAAAGATAGGCCCCGTGAGATTCAACACCAAAGGTACTGTTGTGGGTGTGAGCTGAAGGACAAAGCCAACATATAAATCATCAATTTGCAAAGACAGGTCTCGAAGCGTGAAATCCTTGATAGGTGAAATGAGGCAAGGAATATGAACCAGTTGACTCAAGTGCAGGCGTTCCATTGCGCCAACGGACACAGCAAAGCCGGGAATCGCGTCAAGAAGCAGGTTGGTGATGGAGAGAGACAAATTCAGTAGAACCTGCTGAGCACCAACTGGGACAGATGCGGAAAGGAAAATACCCAAGGGGCCTTCACCTGGAACGTGTTCACCTTTCTCATAAACCACACGCCAATCGTTCACCTCGATGCCAAAGATGTCGACATCGGATACGATCCGAGAAGCGCTCCCTGGGTAGAGGTCATCGTACTCTGGGCGCTCCAGGGACAGCTCGGAACCTAGAGTGGCTAACGCGGCTTGATGGCCCGATTCAATCAAAGCGCGCATGAGTTTGGACTCCCAAGTATCGTGCTCTGTACTGAAAAGGGAGTGCAAAGGCGCGACGGCTTCAACGAATTGGAGGGCTGTACGCACATCCTCCCTCTGCTCTGAGTGCTCATGTCGTAGACTAAGTGTATCTGTGGCATTAGTCGAGTTATCTGGACTCCAGCTTGCGTTGTAGCCCACACCGATTTTGCAGGGTAGCTCGTGGGGATGGTCAATGGAAGTATTAAGGAGAGCAAACTCGTAGAAAGAGTCTAACTGATAAATATCGAGCTCATTGATCAAAGACAGCTTGGTCTCAGGAGCACGAGCAAAGGAAACTGGGTTCACGGGTTTTTCAGAATCACGGAATGGGTGAAGTGGGGGGCGCGTTGAATTGGGCCAAATACATCCGATGACCGAGTTAATTCCCTTTACGCCAAGCTGGTTGTTCAGTACATTACTGATAAGCTGCACCAATGCCATATCCGTAAAATTCAGGTACTTGGTAAGATCCGCATCCGGAGTAGGGGGCGACAGTGCCTCGCACACGTCAGTGATGTCGGCGCGATTAATCAGCTCTGTCGTCAACTCATTCATTTGAACGCGAAGAATGTTATTCAGACCCCCATAAACCGCCTGACGGGTAAACTCGCTAAACGGTCCCGTAATCAATGAAAGAACATGATTCATCAGCTGGTCGAAGTCGTCGGAGAGCACGTCAATGTCGTCATCTTCTGCCTCAGCAGATTTGAGTGGATGGACCGATATGTTTTCTAATGTTGCATTGATAAACATCGACGTGGAGTTCATCGAATAGGCCGTTGAAGCCACGCAGGCAGTAGATGAGCTGGGATCGGCCACCTGAGCGACAGTGAGTGCGCCGTACTCCTTCTTATACACCGCGGGTCGATTGACCAACTCAATGGAGATGTTTTTGGCCGCGAAGTCCAGCGCAACATGCTGCTCCAGCATCGGCCCGAAGGATGAGTCAAGTGGCGTGACCTTCAGGTGGATAGGTGCTGCAATGCCAAAATACCCCATGTCCAGACGAGTGAGCAGCTCAAATGGTGTGCTCTCGTTGAGGGATAGAATCTTAATACCTTCGAAGGTCTCCATGCCAGCCAATTCAAGCCAATCGCTTGTGATAGAGATGTTCGCAAAACCAGGAACAGTGAAATTTGTTGTGGCATTCCCCAAATCCACTAACAAGTTGCCCGTGCCGTTGGTCAAGTAGTGCATAAGGCACTGAATTGGTGCTGGCGTCTGGAACAGCCACTTATTCACGAAGTTGTCCAGGAAGTTGAGCAGGGGCTGGCCAGTCCAATTGACAAGCTTTTTCGCGACGTCGTCGGGAATCGGAGGGTCTTCTTGCTTAGGAAGGAATGCGGGGGTGAGATACTCGTTAAGCTCGCTGATGCTATTCGTAACATTGACGTTAATCAGGTCTGTGACCATCTTGGTGACGACATCATCCATTGTCTGGGCGACGAACGCAGAAATTTGCTGCTTAAACGTCTCTAGAATGTCCGCTGTGGTGCCACCATAGAAGTCCAGGGTTGTGTTGATTTTGACATCAACCTTATCTGCTCTCGTTGAGTTAGGCGCAAACCCATCAAGTGATACCACAGTAGCTTCAATGGCAATCGTCGAATTATCGACCGTGACGTTGACATGGCCAGTGTCGTGTACAGATGGCATCAAGTCCACTTGAAACGAAAAGTCCGCCTTGCAGTCGGTCTCAAGATCATCCACACTGACTTTGAGTGTGGCAATGTCTACGGGATCGGCGTTATCAAGTGCGTCATGGTGCGGATAATTGACATCAGAGTGAATCCGTCCAATGTGAATACCATGGCACACCATGTTCGTGATATTTAGAGTGATGCCCATGATGTTGCCAGTCGAATTTGGGAAGTGAAGGACAATCTTATCCAGCCAACACTGCAAGGCACCTTTGCATGGAGGTCGTTGCAGGCGATACTGCGCTAGCTGCTCGGAAGTAGCAAGTGAAACCCCGATGCCTTGGCCTTCATAAACCTTCGACAGCATTCGAGTGAGAATCGCATCCAGCTCAAACTCCGAAGACACTCGGGTCGCGAGTTGACGCATACCCGGCAGGAAGTGTGACTCTAGCCAGCTAAGTGGTAGGGCGCCTCCCGCTCGCGCCTCTCGTGCCACGGGTGCATGATCAGCGCTGTATGCATCTGATTCCCCTTCGAACGGAAAGTCGTGATAGAAATGCGCAAATCGGACTTCGTCCAGTTCGTGCGTACCAAAGTCCGGATTGTCGTCATAATCGGTCGCCTGAGCTGTGGCAGTGGGTAAAACCACGAGTAGGATGCCTGCAAGGATGCCCAGCAGCATCGTACGCGTCAAAGCCTGCAGAAGGTGCGAGTCCCGAAGGGATACTCGGGCTCCCAACCGCAACTCATGGCATCGCAAGTTTAATATATGGTTCGGTTTGTGTGGATAGGCGTGCATCGCGAGGCCGGGACCACCTTGGGTCAAGCAGCCGAGACCTAACTCGCAGCACGAATGGAGTGATCCGAGCGTATATATCCCAGCACACGCCTGTTGAGGATATACACACCCTGCTTGGTCTCAGAATCTAGGGAATCAGAAGGAAATGCCGCTGATAGTGAGGAAGGACAAACTTCACGAGTTAAACCAGCATGATATTGGATTCATTACATGATTTACAACACAACAGTAGCGGCCTCACACGAGATCACTCAATGCCTAACATGAATAGAGTAATAGTAGTTGTTAGCTTCTCGAGAGAATTTCGTAACCGCATCCGGTTAAAATTGCTGATTTTTTATGTTGTCGCGCGAGAGATATGACCTTCCACCTGTACTCAGGGGTACTGAAATGATGGAGTCTGCAGGAGCAGAGACACGCTGAATGTGCAACTGCGACTATTGTTGGTCGCGGGAGGCTACCTCATTTGCTCGACGGCTACCTGTGCCACGCCTAAAATGCCTGCGTCTGGGATTTTCAAATCGTGCTCGACCAGTCGTTGGTGCTGGCTCTGCCTCCGGCGGAACGTGGGACACTGCCACACTGCCGCTGGGTTGCGAATCCTGGATTGAATCTTTTGGTTCTGCTGCAAGACGCCCAGGCTGATTGTCACTCCTCTTGGAGCGCCTGGACGCTGGGTCAGAAGTAGCCTCCTGCTTGCGTTCGTGAATCGCCTCCTCGGGCTGACGAGGTGTTTGCCGTTGCCCCTTTGGCTTTTCAGGTCTGCTGGCCTTGACTCGAGCCTGCATCCCTGCTGATGTAACCTCTGGAGCCGGAGGTGACCGTTCGTCATTGGGCGCCCAGGATGAGAGGATCAGTTCACTCGTCCCTGAAGGCTGGCTTGTTGGAGACCTGAGAATGCAAGCACCAGATGGAGATCGTCGAGCTGGATTAACAGGGAACGAAGCTTCCGGCTCTGTGATTGCCTGCGGTGCCCCTAGATCAGCAAATAATGGCGCAGTGTCAGACGTTTGTCCGAATGGAGGACGGACTGGAGTGTCTTCGGGGACTTCAAGTGATGACGAAGCCGTAATAGCGGGGGCATCAGCGATTAGCTTATCTGTCGCAAAATCGAGGGGAGTTAACTGAAGATCACCCTCAAGTGAGAATGTCTCAGGTTCTCCCTTGGAATCGGAAGTCTGATGCGTCTGTTTCCCCTCGGTATCGGCAGTCACACGAGCTAAATGTGTGAGCGACTGAATTTGCTTCTCCACCCGTAGGCGGTCCTCTTCGGATTCTTCTGCGGCAAGGATGTATGCACATACGTTCACAGCACTCTGGCACAATGCCGTAAGATCCATTTCGGGAGTTTGAATCTTCTGCACCAGTGCCTTGTGAATGTGCTCTCTCATGCTCTTAAAGCGAACAGCGATGGCAGGTCGAATGCACAAGTCGATCCAACCATCAAGTGTCACCAACCCGGCAACATGATTGATTTGGAAATCTGAGCAGAAGAGGAGCAATGCGTAGGGAGAGCATACACTGGCATCACGGATGTACAGCTTCCCTGTCTTGACTTTCTGCTGGTATACTAAGAAAGGATGCTTGAGATTGACCTGGTTAAATAGCACGCAGGTGGGATGCAAGCTCACCTCTCCATCGAACTTGGTGAGATACTTTAGTGAAGAACTAGCGTTAGCTACGAACACCTTCTTAGGAGGAGCACTGGATAATGTGATCGTCGTTTGGCTATCTGATTTCTCGCCGTCAGAGGTACGTTTCTGGACTCCCTCAACATCGTGGCCCTTCAAATCTTGCTCTTTGGTTGATGAAGAACCAGATGATGCTGCTGAGCCTTGTAGTTTGGCTGAATAGCTGCTGAGCCCCTTCACTTGGATGATGTTAGGGTACAAACCGGCGACAATCACGGCCGTGACGAGTGGAAGGTTGTCGGCGAAGATGTTGAACTGCTCCCCGACGGCTTCTGGAATGCCGTCAGATATTGGCGAGCCCACACGGCTGACCTTCGACTGCTTGGCTATTGCTGCAATCATACGTACGGTTAGTCCATTGGGCAAGAACCCAATGGTGGATAAAAGCTCAACGAACTGCCGCTTCATATCTCGAATCGTTTGCAATGTAGGGATGGATAGAAAGTTCTTATGCGCAAAGACCTTCTCCTCACCACGAGCCTTGGCAGAGACCCAGCCTTGATACGCCTGCAGGGCTGTGAGATGATCGGATGAATAAATGGAGAATCTTCTTCGTGCCTCATCCGCAAGTTCACGCTTATCTAGTGGGGCATAGAATGGCGATTTAAGCGATAATGTCGCGGCGATTGTTAGAACGGGATCGATGCAACGGAAGATGCATGCATAGAGGAGCATCTTGCCGATGCGCACATCCACTGGGAGCGAAGCGAGGTGGAAGCCAAGCGGCGTTAAACGCTCATCTTTGGTATTTTCGATGGCTTGGATCGCTCGCAGTGCATTCATCGTGTGACGAATAGCCGCCCTTGACGGAGGCTCGATGGCCTTTGAAAGGAAGTCCTCCACGTTACCATATCCCATGATTTTGATGTGAAGGCAAAGACTCTCGAGGGGTGCTCGCTTCATTTCTGGTAACTGCTGATCTGGAAGCTTCTCATGGAACATCTTCGTGTATAAGTGGAAACACGTACCAGATCTAACGCGTCCGGCACGTCCAGCACGTTGCTTGGCATTAGCCTTTGATATCCAGTTCGTGTTCAGTGATGACATATTGGTGCGTGGATCATATGCCATTTCTTTTGTTTTGCCTGCGTCAATGACAACAGTGACGTCGTCGATGGTCAGGGATGTCTCGGCAATGTTTGTTGAGACGATGACCTTGACCTTTCCTTGTTCTGGACGTGCAAAGCATCGTTGCTGCTCTTCGTTGCTTAGTGCAGAGTGCAGAGGCACGAGCATCAGACGGGAGCCAAGTGTTGTTGTTCGCTGGATAGTAGGCGCAGCGTCATCATCCGGATCAGCATCATAATCGAGCGTTTCATTCACCAGATACCTCATACATTCAGTAATTTCTGCTAGACCTGGGACGAATACCAAAATCGACCCTCCTTCATGCATATTTGTTTCAAGAACGCGGGATACAAGCTTCGCTATGAGGTCATAATTGATCTTTTCCTCATCCATCTGCATGATAGCACGCACGGTGGCTGTGGAATATGTTTTTCCTTCACCAGCGGCTGCCTCAAGCTCGGACACAATTTGTGCCTCAATCGAATCTGCTCTCGCCAACTCCATGTTCACGTCAATGTCAATATCGCGTGCAAAAGCACTCGTTTTGATTTTGTTCAGTGCCGTTGTTGAAACCCTCTGGTGAGGGGTTTGTTCAGATGTGACGCCTGTAACCTTGGCCTCTTGCTTAGCCTCTTGTTTCGCTAGCCAGAGGAACCGACTGGCGGATCCTCCTCTTCGGACGAATGGGGATCCTTCAGGGTTATCATACTCCAAATCCTCGACAATGTCCTCCAAGTAGACACGATTGACTGGGAATGTTCGGCCAGGAATGTCAAGGTAGCCGCAAACGTCAGGTCCACCGAAATAGTCAACAAAGATGTTTGCCTGGATTGTGGCTGACATTAGAATCACCTTGATATCGGATCGCTTACGGAGTAGATCTCGCAGAAGGATTAGGAGGAAATCACTATCGATAGATCTCTCATGAACCTCATCAATGACAATGTGGCTCACATCGGCAAGCGATGGGTCGCCCTCCAACTGGCGAATCAAAATACCGTGCGTGCAGAAGAGCAAGCGTGTTGCTTTTGAGCGCTTTGCCTCAAGACGAATTTGATAGCCCACTTCCTCTCCTACACGTGTGCCACGCTCCGTGGCAACGCGCTCGGCAATTGCAGTAGCGGCAAGACGTCTCGGTTGTGTACAAACAATATTTGCAAGGGCACCTTGTTTTCGCTCAAGCATCGCATCGAGGAGGAACTGAGGAATTTGGGTAGATTTGCCACATCCAGTTTCTCCGGAAATAACAACGACACGATGTGCATCGATTACGCGCTGAATCTCTTGACGCATCTGGATTGAAGGGAGATCTGCCTTCGCATTCGCAATCTTGAGGACGTTGGGAAGTTGTAAGCGCCTTTTGTAGTCCCGGAGTAAATCCTCACTTAGACTGCGTAACTTGGGATCGTTGAGCTTTGCTTCGTACTGAGCCTTGCTTTCTTCAAAGCTCCTCCGCTCTTCCTCAGCAATTTCCTCTCTCGTCTTCCTCAGTCGTGGAAGAGGAGTGCCATCTGGGTTGATTTCACCAAACAGTTCTTGTGCAAGACGGTAGTTGTCACCTGAACCCCAAAGTGCCATTCCTGAGTAGGCCTGTCGCGCGTCGACCGTCGCTGGAAGAGCAGAGAGACCTACCTCGGTGGATGCCATAGGCTTGGATGAGGTCGCTCCGGTAGTGAGGAGGGTGCTCAATTGCTCTCGTGATTGATCCGCCTGACTCTGGACTTCGTTGATCCACGCCTGAAAGAGCTCTTCGGGCCGTGACGAGAGGCCAATAAACTCAGCGAGTACAGCGTCATCCTTTTCGCGCTTTGCACGCATCCACTCGTCTTCATCCTGTGTGTCCTTCTTGGACACCATATTGGATGATGGCTCGGTGGTGGGAGCTATAACCGTGTTTGGTTTGGATTTGGTGTCGGCGGCATCAGGCTTCGAGGGCCTGCTCTTGCTGACGAGGGAAGAAGGTGGCGCCTTCATGCACTTCTCGGCGAAGCCAAAGGCGGCCTCGTAATCATCATCCGATCCATCGGCTGGCTTGAAAGTCTTGAACTCAACGGAATGGAGTTTAGCTGTCGCAGCCTGAACTTGCAGCTTCTCTTGCGAGTCCTTCTTCTCCTTCTTGTCCTTCTTTTCTTTCTTTTCCTTCTTCATCGAAGTTCCCTTCTCACGCCGCCTCTCAGCTTGCTTTTCGATAAGGCCTTCATCTTCAAGTAGGGTTCGACGAATACGTAGCTCATCTTCAAGTGACTTAATGAGCCCTGCAGTTTGTGCGGCCTGCACGGTGTCGTTCAACAGTACAAGTCTTGCCTGCAGCATGCGCTTTTCCCTTAAGTGCTCTTCCTCCTGTTGTAAACGACGAAGCTCGGCTGCGTTCTTAGGTGCTGCGTTTCTTCCCAGAAACGATGCGTCCGGATTTAATGTTGAATCTGTAGCTCGCTGTCGCAGCACTTGCTCAGCCACGGCACGGCGTCGAGCAGCCTCTGACTCTGCGGTCTTGATCGCAGTGATGGTATCTGCGGTTTGCTGTAAGGTCTTTACATCATCACCAGCCTGCGTTTCGGTTAGCGCCTTGTTGGTTAATGTGTCGAGATCGTCCAGCTCGTTGGTAGCGCGGTCGGCAGCCCAAAGAAAGTACTTTTCATCGGCGCTTAGCTCCACTTTGCCACGTTTAGGTTTTCGCTTCTTGTCGACCTTGGCTAGCACGACAGTTGTCTTGGGCTGGTAGAAGTTGGACGATGTGGTTCGATCCTCGATCCCAAGTTTTCGCTGTTGGAAGCAATAGAGCGAGCCTGGGTGGGGGAATTCTTTCGCTGCCTTGCCAACAATTTCTCTGGCATATTCTGTCAGGTCGAAGACAGCGGGCGAATCTCGTAGGCGATACGCCTCGCTTGCGAGCTCTTTCATCATTTGAATTTTCGCCTGATCTGAAAGGTTTGGTGACTTCACACAGACTAGGAGCTGTGGAGCACATTTGAGTTTCTCTGAATCGTCTTTAGCATCTGTGTTGCCTGACGGGTACAGGTACTGCAAGGGATAGTGGCCTCCGACGGGCACAGGTGCACGCGAGAATGGATTATCTTCATCTAGAATGGCAGCCTTAGATGATGATTGTGCCTTCCAGAACACTCTCGACCCGTTGTCATGCGCCTCACGACCCCAAATTTCCAGGATAAATGATGCATCGGATGGGAGCACCCATACAGGCTCTTGCGGGGCTTTGGCTGACTTAGAATCCTTAGAGTCGCGGGCCGTAAGCTGCTTCTGATTAGTTTGGGTTGCAAGCGTGGGTTGCACGATGAATCCACGATCGTCCAAAATTGGAAACTTATCAGGCTCGATGCCCCTCGCATCCTTAAGGTAGACACGAATACAAAGAACTCCGTCGTCCCTCTTCCAGACATTCGACTCATGAATGCCGTACAGGGCTGTTTCTTCGTCATTGGTCACCTCCAATGCCTCTTTCACTGTGCGCTCAGAAAATATGGGTGCTTTTGACACTCCAGACGCTTGGAACAATGTCGCTTCATCGTCGTCATCATCATCTTCTTCGTCGTCGTCGTCGCGTGCGTCGGTATTAAGGCCCACGGCTGTCTCCGAGTAGGAGTCAAGAAACTTAGTCAGGGTCTCTTGGTTGAGAGCATAGCCTGGCAGTGCGTTGAAATAATTGGCCGAATTTGTCGTGCTAGGAACCTTATCACTTCCGATGGAATGCCAGTCGAATAGTAGATGGAGGGCGAGGAAAGGGTCCCAGTTGACCTCTTCAAGACACTCTGCGACGTCACGCCGCTGGAACCCATACTGCACAAGGCTGTCAACCGTTTCCATTCGCTGGATGGCCGCACCACTACCACCTCCTTGCTTGGATTCAGAAGTCGAGGTGTCATCGAAGCGAACCACCGTGATGCCCTGCGATCCTCCAGCGACCGCAGCCTTACCGCCGAGCAAGGTCTCGGGCAAACGCTCTTCCCGTAGTGAAAGACACATAGAATCTAAACAAATTGCGAGTCGAGCGAGGACAACCCCTTGCATACCACCTTCGGTACCTAAGCCACCTTTCATTTTCTTCAGGTCAGCTTCAAATTGGTTGAAGCTAGCAAGCAGCTGGCTTGCATCCGTGGGACCTGAGTTCTTCAGGGCCTCTGCAATATGGCGTTTCTTGAAGCCTAGTCGTTTCAAACGCTCCTGTACTGCACTCTTGATTCGTTCTTCCCATTCCAATGCGACTGCAAAGCGAGGTCGGAGCGCGAGCGGCACGGCCCCGACTGAGAGCGGTGACACATAGCCGCCCTGATGACCATCAGATGCAGATGAGACAAGTGGGTCAGGCGTGTCAAACTCGAAGAGCGGCTTTGCGTTGGTCGTCGATGCAGACAGCAGCTCCTTCTGAACGGCCTCCTTCTCCGCCTTGGCCTGTTGCAACAAGTCGTTGACCTTCTGCTCACTGTAACGATTCATATCGACGTATGTAGCGCCGTGTGCCCTCTGCTCGAGTGCAGCCGCAGCGGTGCCCGGGAACACGTACATCACGGGGCTCGCAAGCGACGAGGGCATTGAGGTTGCGAATGGATCATCAGGAGAATCACCCCAGATTAACCTGTCTCGGATAGACGGTGACGGCCGCGGGGGCGGCTTCGGCTTGTTCTTCTCCCGTTCAGCTTTCAGCTTCGCCGCCTTCTCAGCGCGAGCCTTCTCGCCACCGCCACGGTTATACCGAGGCATCTTGCGGGTCGCAAACTTATTTCACGAATATGGGTGAATTGCCAAGGTACCACTGGTGTTGTTGAGGACTAGAATAAGCAGATAAGCGCGTATGAACGGTATCTTTTACGCTCTCTACTTAGCTGCAAGACAACTCTCCCGGATCTTCCGGTTTGGGAGCTACGGAAATGTGCTCGGAGTCGAGAAATTTTGTTTCAATGCTTGGTGTAATAGTGGTGGAAGAAGGGTTAAGGATAATGGGGGTAGGAGTCGCATGCAGGGCGTGTACAGCGCCACGATATAATAAGAATGGGGGTTGAAAGCTTTATGCGAATATGTGCTCAGTCCTTGGTGATGCAAGTCAAGACGAGATCGCCCGAGTAAACTGCCCCTGTTTTACAAGGCGATCATCCAAGCTGCGCAATGGGGACAAACGGTGGTGACAAAACGCGGTGAGATCCAAGAGCAAGAATCGCAGACTACAAGCTGGCAATCGATTGCGTAATCCTTAACAGCCTCTTCGGCCTGTCTCTTCGCCGTAATCCTGGTTTGGAATTCCATCGGGGTCAAGTTTGAAAGCGACGCGAAGTCGGACGCACCACCCAATCCGGTGCTCGAAGGGAGCAATGGCGTTGACATTTCGATGTGCAATAGCAACTGATGCGTCTCTGGGTCTGCAGATTCAACAAGAGCAGCATACTCGGAGGGGGAAGGCAATGGAGGTAAGTCAGGCAGTGCGACCTTGCTCTCAGGCAAAGACACTGCTTCATAATACGAAAGAACCGCTCTCTCTGCCCGGGACAGACACGTTGAGCGCATCATTACATCGTTCGCTTGAAGTAGAGGGTCGTCTTCAGACCTGGGTTGAGCGGCAAGCGAAGGCACTGGTGACTCAAGAATTTCCAAAATACGTTTGGCTTTGACTCGTGGAATCCTGTGAAGATACCCAACCGCTAGCGCAAAAATCAGCTCGCCGCGTAGAGGCGAATCAGGACTAAGCGCTGCGCTCAAAAGAGGTGCAATCACCGCTTCCCATAACACTTGCTCGAGAAGGCGGGATAGAGCCAAGACTCGCATAGCGTACGGAAGATGGTCGAGGTGCAGTTCCGAGAGAGAAGATAAGCCACCGAGGAGCTGTTGCTGCAGCAGTCTATCAACAAAAGCGATAGCCTTGGACTCAGGGGCAGGACTTTGAACATGTCTCAATCGAGACACTAGGAAATATAGACACGACGCCGGAGTACCGCTTGCCAAGCGCATGCCGCTACCGGCAAGTCGAATGGATTGGAGAAGTGCAAGTGATGGAAGATTAAGCCGTGCAGTACAAATCAGCTCAGGATGAAGTGCTGTGTTCCACAACCTGTGTTGTGGATCCGCATCGCATGTCGGATCTTCCCCTGATAAATGATCGGTTGGCACAATCAACGGATCGGAAAGATAACTATTGAGAACCGAAACCGAAGTGATGTAGTTTGTCAGCAAAATGCAATACCTATTCAAGGCATTCAACGAAACCAACATTCTGTCGTGTTCATTTCGCGCAGATGTAACAGCCCGGATCCGATCACAAGGCGGGTAAGGCTCCGCGCCTGCGTCCTCAGAGGCGGGTGCCTCATCGCCATCATCAGTTGTGGGGACCACCGTAACGTCTGCATTTCCGCCCACCAGTTGCGAAATCAAAGATGCGAGTGTCTCGACCTCGGGCCTCCTCGTTGAGTTCTGGGATGTTCGTGAATTCAGCGTCAACCGACCACTTGCAGCTGTTCGGAGAGCGTCAATTCCAAATTGAATAAACATCTTTGCGATGCACAAGGTTGCTTGCAGCATAATCGCGCGTTCTCGCGTAAGAACTGTCCCTTGAGAGGGAGATGAACGCGAACCGGATACTGCATCATCAGGATGCGAAGGTCTCAAGACTAGATCGGCAAAGAGCTGGACAAATTTTGGCTCGACAACCGCAGCGACAGGCTGGGAATATGTGATCGCTCGAGCGAAGGAAATGGCAATTGTGTGTGTGGGAGATGCCAGTGTGTGCATATAGGACGCGATAAATCGTGTCGTGACGCTTTGGGCCATGGCAAGCTGTTGTGCATGCAGAACAGATGCCAAGCACGCACGTAATGCAGGAATAGAAATGCACATAGTGAAAGCGGGTGAGTTTGATATGAGCTTACTATACACATGAGTTGATAGGTTATCCAACGCTGCCAGAAAAGTCGTGGTTAGAATAAGATCATGTGGGGGGAGGCGGGCAAACGTGGGCAGCGCGTGCTCTGGGACTCGGGCCACGAGGCGGTCTATAACCCTGCTAAGAAGTTTTCGAACCTTGAGCCTGTTGCTTGAGTTTGTAGTGGGATCGGGCTCGGCGCCCATGACCGAACTCGAGGCGGTCATGGCCTCTTCCATGAATTGCTCTTTTTCTTCATCGGAGTCGAAGGTGTAGGAATCTCCGACAGGCATCAGTGCGAGCGCGATATTCTCCTTTCGCAACGCCCAGCTTGCAAAAGGACGAGCTTTTGAGAGCGACGGATCCGTGAGACCAGCTGTCCAGGTTGCATTAGCACGCGCAAACTCAATGGCAGCTTCTGATTCCTGCAACGAGAGCAGCACTTCCTCTGTACCTGGTTGGGATCCCTGGGTTTGTTCTTCATCTGCAGTGATGAAATTTGTGTCCCGGAGCAAGGCGGCGCGGGATGCCAGTTCAATTGTACCCAAATCTTGAGAATCGCTCAAGGAGACGACGGCAGGTGCAGGTGCGAGCGCGCGGGCCGAGAGAACTCGATTCAGTTCAAGGATCGCTTCGGCTGTGAGACGCGCTCCGCGAGCCGTCCGAAGTTGAGAGTGAGGCTGAACGTTGAGCGTGGCTGCAGCACGTGCTATGGGCAAGCCTGCCTCGGCTGCAATATATACTGGTGTGGCAAGCAGGAGCCACATCCTGTCATGAGAAGAAGCCACCACAATAGGCCCGGGAGCTGGAGACACTGGTGATGGGATGTAAGAGCGCAAAACTGAAACTGGCTCTGCGATCAAGACAGGTGACTCATCTGAAAGCTTCACTAGGAGTCGCGTGTGCATGAGTCGATTTTGTGAGTCTCCTAAGAGCAGGGACACTCCAACTACATCGCGAGATGTGCTCAAAACTTCATTGGATTTTGCTCCAACGTATAGAATTGGAAAGTCGCAAACTGAGACTAAGCTTGCAGGGGTTGAAAGGTACGCACTGGAGGCCGGAGTTGCGAGGGGAGTTGGTAACTGGACCAGAGTTGCGCGCAGCTTATTACGTTCGAGAGCAAGAAGAGCTAGAGTGCCACATTCTTCTTGGCCACGATCTCCAAAGAGTGTGTCCATCGGGCCCTTGGGTGGCGGCGCGAGGGGAACGTATGTTAGAAGAGTAGCAACACGGTCCTCTGCCAGGTTGAGGGCAGGCACTTCGAGGATTTGGAGATTTGCATGCTGGAATCCTCGAGATGTGTCGACATTGATGAGCATTGAGGCGAGAGTTCCTTCTGAGAAGCTGACCGCGAGATGGAACTTGGTGCCCGCTACTGATGCTGGCGAGACGGCAAGTGACGCTACTGATACCTGGGAGGGTGCGGTGGACCTAGATGACGGTAGCGTAAAGATATTCATGCCGACTTCACGAGGCTTCGTTGGTGTAGGTGGATTCGGTGCAAGTTCATGAAGCAAGCCTAGTGAAATCACTCCAACCAACCTAAATCTCTCGGCTGCGAGGTCACTAGCGTCATACGTTTCCTCGCTTGATTGCGAGTGCTTCGCTTCTTCGCTGACGTGTTCGCTATCTTCCCGTGTCGACGGCGATGGCTCTGTCTGATGGGGAGTCGTGATCACAAGAGGAGAAGACCTCCTATCACCATTCACAAGCCAAAGAGAAACAATGCCTCCTCCATGCCCAATCGCAATGACCGACAGCTCGCTGGATTCTGACATGACGAACGGTTCACTCCAACTAATCGTGTCAATCTGGCGAGAGAGCTCTGCGGTTTCGCCCGCCAACAGTGAAACCTTGGGATCCTGGTCCAATTCTGCTAATGCCTCTGAGTACATCCGATTGAGCTCCAGCAGCCAGTATGGGATAATGGGATAGCGCAGCACCAGGCCTGCAACATCACCTCGGGTGAGCTCGAAGACGTTCAGACCATGGTTGGAAGTCAGCACCATAAGCAACGGTCCAGAATTACCAATCATCGGGCCCCAGCAGACCTTTCGAAACCGCACGATCGAGACATCTTCCGCAATGCTGAAGTTTTTACCGTAGTTTACTGAGCGGTCCGTAATCAAGTTCCACCACGTGATATGGCGCCAATCCGATGATGCTGGTGCGAGGTTCGCAAGGCTTGTGCGGTGAAACATGCTATGAGAGGCATAGTAGGTGAGCTCCCTGAGCCGGACCAGCTGGCGTGCCGCGTGGTCTGGCAGCTCCTCGCGGATAATCAGCTTGTTGCGGCATACGATTGCGAGGTGGTTCTCTATACGCCCAGGAGCGAGGATGAAGGAGAAGGTGAGCCTGCAAAAGACATAGTGTGTGCCGCGAGAATATTCCTATGTGCTTTCCATGCAAAGAAAAACTGAAGAGGTCACGTAATCAGCCGCAAAGTCGATTGGTACAATCAAATCTCGGTGACGCGATGTGCCCGGAGGACATCTCAACGCCGAAGCCTACTTACCTCGAGAGAAGACCAAAGGATCTGCCGAAACGAATGGATCTGGGATGAGCTCGGGACGTGTGTGACCGTCATATCGGTCGTGAATACTCATTGTGGTCACGAGATCACAATGAACACGTTACCTACTCAGTGGCTTCCGTGGGATCCGTATACTCGTCAAGTTTCAGTCACAGCTGCTCTGTCCGATTCGAGGAATTTCATCCACCCGGAAGCGGCACTCTGAAGTTGGGTGGATGGAAGCCGATAAATTCTTGCACGAAGACGGCATTTTGTATTTGGCCTGATGCGGCTAAATCCGGCTAAACCGGATCAGGGTGGAAACAGAAGCAGTCAATGTTTTCGACAGTGCAACTTTCCTGGGGAGTAACAGATGTGCGCCGAGTCAGGTGTGCCTGGGTAATCAATATCCTTGAGTTCCTGAGCCAATACACGCTGCCGTAAACTAGAGTTGAAGTAAACAATGAGAATGCGGTATGGATTTATTCGTTGGCTGGAACTGTGTCCTCTGGATCATATGATCGAATACGAATGAGCGGTGGCTTTAGGTCCGTAGACTCATCTTCGGGGCCGTCGACCCAACGCTGTTGCGCACTGTCGAACGTCATTGGAGTCACCTTTACGACAACTTGAGGCAGAGTTGCGGCACCGGTTGATGAGCGTCGAGTCAATGTAAGGTGGACTGAAACTTCGGAGCTCAACTCATCTGTTGATTCTGAGGCAGCTGGCTCGGAAGAAGCCACAGCCAAGGGTGAGGGGCATGTATCCATTAGCGGGGCTAATTCAGGTGGTGGCAGCAACATCACTGAGAAGAGGTTCGCTGGCTGGACTATCCATTCAGCCTCAGACAATGCGAAGCTGAACCGACAGGGGCACCATCGCTGCTCAAGTTGACTATGGTTGGGACTCTGGGTAGGTAGCAGTTGCGAGCGAGATTGGAAAGCGGGCTGTGCGCGCGATTGCTCGTGGGATAGCGACTTGTTCGAACTTGCCAATCGTGTTGAAAGTTGAGTTAGGGTAGCCTGACCGCTGGCGGTTGGCGACAACCCAGAGATTACTTTTGCGTGAAGCAATAACCTCAACTGTTGCGAGTTCCGCACTCCTTCACATCCAGAGCCGCAACTTCCAGCACTAAGGCACACATGGAGTGATTCTCCGAGACTCTTGAGAATACCTCGCAAAGGAACCAATGATACGAGCAAAACCGTTCGAGGGACTCGGGCTCGTTCGGAAGCTAGTTGCAGTAGCTCATTATGTGCCAGGCGCTTCGCGCCAATATATGCTGCAAACGGCAAACTCGATGGATTGTGTTTAAAGAAATGTGCGGATGTTTGGGAGTGCGTTTGCGCTGATTGTAACGGCACTCGTATGGGGCGGGTCAATGGCAAGATGCGCGAAAGCATCGCCACTGAAACAATCGGGAATCGGTACGTAAGAGGGGCAAGCATATGTACGCGGAGATTGGGATCGCGGAGTAAGGTCGATCTTATCAGCGCATCAGGTGTGTTAACAGCGGCATCCGATCCATTCTCAGCACTATTAGATTGGGATACGAATTCTTGCGAACACTGTAGCATGTTTGAGAGGAGTAGACTCGCGGCTGTTTGCGTCGAGTGCTGTGGGATGAGGCCCACCTGCAGTCGAAGCATAGCTGTCGCGACTTCCCCTGACCCAGTTGCTGTGAAGCCTGTGTAGCTACCGAACGCCAAGCTAGTAGGGCCAAAGGCCGCGGGAGGAATCGCTGCAGGGCGTTGAGTGGAGTTCGGCATTGCACTCATGTCAGCGTCAACTCCTAAGTAAGGATCTGGTGAATCCATCCCCGGTTTCGCTGATTTTGCAGCGGCCAGCGCGAAGCTAAAAGAGCTGCTGCCTCCGGGTGGAATGCTTAGCCCATGCTCATAGGATCTTTGTCTGGCCAAGGATGCAGACGGCGTGCCTGCCAGTGGAGTGTGGTCCGACAGGAGCGAAGCGGGATTGGTCGAGTCAAAGGATGACGATTCGAACAATCGAGTCGATCGCGAAACAGACCGACGACTGACAGAAATCTCGCTTATGGCCGCATTGTCAGATGTGCCATCGAGAGGATCTAAGTTCTCTGGTTCTTTTAGAGGTAGTGCCACGATGGGGTTGGTCGGCGCTCCGGCTTCTTGAACTTCATAATGGCGCGGTGCCGTCAAGCGCACACTGAACAGGCAGTACTGGGGCGTTAGTTCTACGGACTGGAAGCCTGACGCCCTTGGTCTTTCGCGGAGCTGGAGCGTGTGCACTGTAAAGTTGTAGAGCAGTCGCTGCCCAATTTGCCAGACACGTGTTGAAGTCCAAATCGGGCTACCTAAAGTCAACTTCAATTTGGCATGCTTTGCAAGCATCATTGAAACCAATGGCCCACTTCCTGTGAAAGTAAATAAGGTTGCTCGAAGAAGATGCGGCATCAAATACGCCTTCGTACCTCCCTCCAGATCTTTGGGTAATTCTTCATCTGCGAGGACAAATTCGGTACGGGGCTTCGCCTGCATCACGGGCGAGGACATTGAATGGACAAAGCCCACAGGGAAAACGTCCGCGTTGAGATCATTTTGACCGTGATTGCGAGCCCACTCCTCGGACCAAGTCGGTGGGTGCGGTGCAGGCAATGACGGAAGCATTAGCGTTGGAGTTGGAGGGGTTCCTGAATGTGAGGCTTTGGCAGTTGATCCAGCCTGAGCGTCAGTGGCGGCTGATGGTGCGTAGAACGTGGACTCTGGATGGATCATATCAGCTTCGCTTTCATTTTCATTCTGGGTGACAAAGCGCACAGTCGACGATCGTTTCAGCAAGCGCAACGGATTCGTGGCCGTCATCGCTCCCGGAACCGCTAGTTTCAGATCAAATGTGAGAATGGCATGGGCAGGCATCGTGAATGGAATGATGAAGGCGGCCAAGGTAGGATGATATGCAATGGATACTGGAATAGGACGCAGCGATGCAGAGATTGATGGAAATGTTGGCCTCGCAGGAGAACCACCATCTGCACTCATGGACGAAGATAGCAGTGGCATGTGATACAGCGTTGCGGACACCGTCGCAACCGTAACATCCGCTGGACTATTAGATAACGCTACGCCGTACGCATTAATATCCGAATCCATGAACAGAGCGTCAGCAAGACGGATGTCCGCGCGCGGATTGGAAGACTTCCCAAGCCGTTGGACATGCGTGAATTGAGTCTTCAGAGTGGACACCAGTCTGGGACTGCATGACGTGCTGACGACCGCGAGTCCGGACGGAGACTCCAGACGAATATATGGAGCATCCAATTCTGCATCGCCGGCACGAACCGTTACTCTAACCGTAAGTGGATCCGCTCTTGGAAGCCACAGATCTGGGATCGGAGTTGGAGTAACGCCCACAGTACCTTTAACAGGGATTGGTTGCAACTTCGAAATGGGCACGTTGGTCGTGTTGCCAGAACTCTGTGAATCCACCAGGGATACTTCCACAGTGGGAGCAACTGGTGATGCGGCCAAATCACTATCGCTTTCGATTGTCACTGGAATTCGAGATGGATCAACATAGCGAAGGATGAGGGAATCTGTGAGGTCAACCCAGCAGTCGAGGAGCTGGAGCATGCGGCATGAATCAGCTGTCTCGGCGCATCCAAGTGCACCGAAATGAACTCCATCGAATGATAGTTCTTGAGTTGTATCAGTCAGGAATTCTGCATTCTTTTCATTGAATCCTAGCAACGCAGAAGTGGCTTGAGATGAAAGTCTACTGAGCTGCAATGATAGAAGGCGGGGGCCGATCAGCGTACGGCCAGAGAGAACGTTTTCGGAGAGAGAAGCTTGGTCATCTGCGTTGAAAGTTCGACTCTGACTCGTGAGTTGGCTGGGTGTAGGGGCGTAGTTTGAGGGTGGAGGTGCGACAGTCATCCTCTGTTTAGGGTTTGACTGGGAGGTGCGAGCAGGGGCCGGTGGTGGGGGAAGTAGTATGGATGGGAGTAACGATTCGGCCACACTGTTCTTATCGTCTCCAGTACTTGTAGTCGACAATCCATTCCATGGAGTGGCACCTTTGGCCCATGAGCCCTGCGTGGCTGTCTCCGGGTGGAAGTACTGGTCAATCAAACTCCAGAGATAGAGGCGGTGAGACGATACGTGCTTCAAGTCAACTGAGCCTCTTTCGTAATCAGTCCCGGAATCGATACTTGGCAGAGAAGCCGTGGTCTGATGAACCGTCCAAAACTCCAGCAAAGGAGGAGGAAGTAGGATAGGAGTAGGTACCAAGCGCACTTCGCTGACGTAGTGATCAGAGAGCTTGGACGCAAAGATCATGAGCACTATGGCAGTGTTCAAGGTGCTGCTATCGCGGAAGCTCGGGAATTGGACCAAGTTCTCGAGCTGTGCAAAGCGGACTATTGGTAGATCCCGATCAACGCTTGGCTTGATCATCTCACAAATTCTGTCCAGAACCGAGCTAATGGTAGGGTCGATCGATTGAAGGTACTCCCCTACCACCTTAGACGGATTTACCATTGGAAGGGCCCGATCGAGCGCGTTTTCAGCCATGAGTTTGGTAACTTTCACGTAGAAATTGGGATCATGCCGGGCTCGTGTGGCGAGATATTGGGTACCCATGAGCCAGTTAGCGATTGCCACGACAGCAACGCAAAGTCCACGCGCAACGGCAGATAACTGCTCAGCCGAGCAGGCGCGCAGATTGTCAAAGACAGACGCGGGGACTTTCTCCTCGAGTGACTTCAAGTACGCAGCGAAGGTTCGGCCATGATTCGTGCGGCGAGTCAAGTCATTAGAGCACGACTCGAATACAGGCCCCTCAATCAAGTACGCCATGATCTCGCGCACAGTGGTGATATGGCACTGCAAACTCACAGTATAACCGTCCGACTGAGGTGGGAGAGCAGGCAGCATAAAGGCTTTGGGAGGCACTCGTCTGCGGAAATGCGCACCGAACTTTGAATACTCAACATAGATAAAGTCATCATCCCATGATGGATGTGCAGATGGCGGCGGTGACTTCGGAATGAACACAGCATGTAACCTTCTCCCAAGCAAGGGAATCGGGAGCTGATGTTGAAAGTGTAGCGTGGCAGTCATTCCCACCGGCAGGGTGGACGATGATCGACGGATAATGGCTGACTTCAGAAGAATGAACGAATCAAGGGAAAATTGGGCAAGTGGAGCACAGCACGAATGACGTTGGGAGACATTTGTTGGATGCCCAATTGACTTTGATGCTACATCTAGAGGCTCGCGTGAATAGTTGTGCTTGGTTCTGAGTGTTGCGGCGATTTGTAGCAAGTCATTGTACGAGATGCTAGAGCTCGTATCTGACAAGACAGTGGGTGATTTGGTCGCAATCGACCATTTGAGTGCTCGGAAGGCAGCTCGTGTCTGAGCTTGGTGATCATGCATTGTGTCCGCGCCGCTTACGATAGTCGAGATTGTATAAGGAGATGACAAATCACTGCGAAAAATAGAATGTTGGATTTTGCCGTAGAGCGGTATAGTGAGCCACGTGAGAGGGACCAAATGAGCACGACTTGATTGAGCAAGAATCTCAGAGACCCTAGCAAAGTGGATAGCAGGATTAAGTGGCCATCGTGAAAAGTTCTCTCGAGACTCGCTCTCGGCATCCTGGGAGTCCGTCGACACACTGGATGTCCGTGTACACCAGTCGAGTTGGGCTTGAATGACCTCCTCCCATTCAACAATATCAAGGTCATGGCTTGAAACGATGATGGGCGAAGGAGATGGGGCACTTGGCCGAGGGGTATCAGACACTTCATGCAGTGCTTGGGGGCAATGCTGCAGGTGAGAGAGTGTGTTTTTCGAGACTTTAGATCCCGGCACCTGTGGATATGACAGACTGCGCATATGCTTGTCCTCTTCGACAGATGAAAGAAGTTGGAGCAATATTACAAGCTCGTCATCCCAGAACGGATATATTGGACGAGTCTGCTGATCCTCCCCCTGGTGTAGAAGCTTCGCAACACGGGCGCTATGTGCAGCGGCATGGAGGTTGGCAACGGCTAGTCCCGGCCATCCTTTCTGTGTGCTCTCGTTTGACCTAGAATATGATAATGACCTCGTGCGAGGGTAAAGCGCACGGATGGCGTTTGCAAGGAGGATGGTCGTGGAAGCCTTTATCGTCGGGAGAGCCAGAGGACCAGACAAAGCTAGTCGCTGGCTAGGAATGCGGCTTATTGTTCCAACAATTGGGGGACGTCCGTGGTGTACTGGCAAAGGCTGTTGAATCTTCGTGTTCTCGAGAGCGTGGGCTTCGTTTTCGTGAACTGTCAAGATCGCCAAAAGTGCGTTTAAGGCGGCAACGCTGCGTGAGCGGCCAAGCCGCTCATACGCTCCGCGTAACCGAGATACGATCGCTGACACTAGTATTAGGGTAGAACTCGCGAAAAATAGCGAGTGTCGCAGGCGAAGCAATCGACGCTCGTACGATTCTGCCCTATAGATGATAGATAATGACTGGCCTGAAGTCTTGCCGTCATCCTGCGATGATGGCATCGGATGCCTGCTGACAGACTGTGACGGGTGTCGGCGAGAGACTGCGAGTGGACCGTCGCTATTAATGGACGAGTCAGTAGGGGACTTCGCTACACCGATGCTCGGAGGTGATAGTCGTGTCAGGTGCGCAAATCGGTGTTGGGCGGGGGAGGGGGCGGGGGCAGCCGGAGTGAGAGTGGGAGTGACAGGCGCAGAAGACCCATGGAAGCTCGATGGTGAGCTCGCATCAGGTAGAACAGAGGATGCAGAGGTTGGACTTCCCGAATACATCCGAGATGCTACAGAACGGATCGTGCTCGCACCGAAGCCAAGGCCGAGTGCTCTGTGGTTCGATCTAGCAGAACGATTTCGAGAACGGCGAGCGCTTCTCATTACACTGCTTGGGTGTCGACTCTGGGTTAGTTGCCGTGCTTTTCGCTGTGCAGATTCAACCATGCCCCAAGCGTTTGTCCGCCGCTCCGAAATATAGCGACTCCCCTCCATCGCGGACTCAACGATTCCTGGAGCGATGAATTCGAGCCTGGGCACACGCCACCTGGCGAAACGACGACGGCCCATTGCCAAGGGCGGAACAGAAGAGGCCATGGGGATGGGCTCGCTAGAGTTCTCGACTAATATAGTCGCGCCCTCCTGACCTACCGCTCCTGTCAAGTCGCTGTCATTCGGGAATATTGACGGAGGAGCCCCAATAGAGCGACGCCCGGTGGATCGCGAAGGTACCATCCGGGTAGATGTCGCAGCTGTAGCAATAGCGGATGTCACGGCCGTTACAAGCTTCGGGTTAGGAGCACCTTGCATGCTACCAGACGTTGGAGTTTGCTCTTTCTTGGTCGAAGGATCAAGAATGTTCAACTCTCCTCCTGCGTTTACCAATCTGTTGCCTCGAACCGAGCTGGCAAACTGGGAGTAGACCAGCCTCGATAACAGTGGTTTTCGATTATCAAAAAAGTCAATTCCAGCCCGCGTTTGGACGTCAGAAGCATGCTCAACGGAAACAGGACGTGCACCTATCTTGGTCAGATGATGTTCCTGAGCATGGGCTTGGCGCTGAGCCTTCTCGAGTGGCAAGGCAAGGTCTAACTGCCAAATACTTGGCAGGTCGAGGACAGGTAAGACTATCGGATAAAGCGCGTTCTGCTCGAATGTGTCATCCGAGAGGGCATCTGATCCGTCGTGTTCACTGTTAGCCTGCCATGCTTCATCATCCGACGACATTTCGTCGGACGCCTCATCATCACTAATATCGTTGTCGAAAACGGATGGGTCGCCAAGCATACCCTGAAGTGTCTCCTCGTCTTCATAGGCAGACGTCAGGGTTGCATCACTAACTTCATCTTGCTTAGGTAAGTTAGGAACCATCGTAGTTGGACTTGAACCGCCGGGTGATGTAGTCATATGGCCCGCCGAACTCATGTCAGTGGGGGGACTGCGCGAACCAGATGCGGATAGGGGATGGACTGAGGACAAAGGAGCACTCTTGACGGTCTGGTCATTAAAAACTTCATCCATGAAGCCTGTTTCCTCCAGAGTTGCAGGTGCGATAATGTGTCCTAGATGATATGGTAATGCGTTATCGCACTGGGTTGTGTCTTTGCTTCCGACACATTGCTCCAGATTATACATCGAGCAATTGGAGCCACTGGCCCCGCTAGCCCCAGGACGGAGTACAGAGGTGAATGCAGAGTCCCAGGTATAGAAGTCTAGTGGATCATCAAGGGCCGCGCTGAGTGCGCGCGCAGCAAGCGCTTCCTTTGCGGTATGAGCTTGTAACAATTCCATCAGTGGGGTTGAAGCATCCTCCGCCGAGTGCAACTGAGACAGAAGGATAGGGGATGGGAAACCGTGGCGCTTGGCAAGTAATAGAAGTGATGTTAATACAAGCGATAGTGCGGAAGCACGGAGCTCCGTCAGACGCCGTAGCTCGCACTCATGCTTGGCTCGCAGCCTCGCACGAGCATCGGTAAGTGCCGCTTCAACAGGACTATCTCCTAGTGTAGACTCCTCTCCAACCGCGTGCCGTACACGCTTCGCCATCATGCTGGCATATTCCTTCGGCGAGGCATCGTGATTCAATTCCTGCCATGTGACGTCTGCTACTTCTGCGATTGGATGCGACTCGAGCCACGGACCAGGACTTCTGCCTAGTTGCAGGGGTGGAACTGGGGTTACGACCGAGTCAGGCAACAAAGAGGAGGACAACGGAGTGGGCATCGCGGATCGTGAATGAGATCGGGGCTTCTGCGGTGTGGCTGTGGGAGTGTTTGTGGCGTTGCCGTCCGCGGGGTGTTCGTGCGTTGACGAAATAGTCGCGGGTTGACTAAGGAAGTCCGATTCACTTGTCAGGGAATGCGACAGAAACGCCCCAACGTTGGTTTCATCGTTGTCGATGAGTCCATATTTCCTTGTAAAGTCAAGTTGGGGCTTACGCAGCGGATCAAAGAGTGCTCGCATCTCCGCAAGTGGTTTGCTTGGTTGCGGAAGGCCCTTCGTTTCACTCAAGTCAAGAGCAGGAAGTGGCGCAGGACTCAAGGAATATGAGAAGTTCTGTGCAGCCCTAGCTTTCGCAACAGCACGTTTGACATACTCTGAGAATTTTGTTGAGGGAATTGAGGATGAATGAGCGGCAGCTCTCAGCTGTTCCACAGTGGGACTCTTAGCGGAGTCATCCTCTTGTGAATTTGACGGACGAGCGACATCATCCGTTGAGAGTCGTGATAATTGCTCGTTTGCTGCCTGTGCTGCTTTTTCCACGGCATCTGCCATCTCGGCCTGATGCTGCTGAGATAGGCAGTCCTCAGCAATTCGAAGGGCGTCAAGAACGGCCCCAATCAGCCATGCGGTTGCGGCTCGCGGAGCTCTTGCCAAAGCGGATATCCGAGTCGACGCAAGAGGAATTACACCAGTGGCCATGATCTGCGCGATATCACGCTCTAATGACGCGAAATCTGCACTTGAACCTGTTTCGGATTGAAGATTGGCTTTAGTCTCTGCGTCGAATGTATCTGACGCGACTGTTGAGTCGTCCTTTGCTGGCTTCATTTCTTGAGGTTCTCGCCATGCAAGAATATTTTCAGGCGATTCCCACCAACGGAGCCCGTCGGCAATGTTGACTGAGGTGTCATCCAAGTCGAGGACACGGCAGACGGCTTCCACAGAGCGGCATCGCCAAAGACTAGCGGGTAGGGAGCTGCGTCGTACTGATGACGCGGCGCTCTGAAGCTCTTGCTCATTCCGCATGCAGCCCACTCTCTGCTGGACAAGCGAACGTGCGAGTGCCTCTCCTTGCCGCATCTCAACCGCTACCTTGCCGAGAAAACTAAGCGCGCGTTCCAAAAACACCAATGGCTGGTGGGCAAAGAACAGAAGTAGGCGACTTTGCCGGGCGAACAGAGAACGCTGCAGTTCGAGTCGTGTTGGACCTGCACCTTCTTTGTAGTGATAGGCATCAAGTTGCATCAGGGGTGAAAGCGGGAGGAGTGGTGCGGCCCATGTAGAAAGTCCAGCGGGTACACTCACTTCAGCGGAAGCTAGTGCTGCAGCGGTGGCACGAATCATATCAGGATCTGTCATGTCAATGCTCATATCAGGGGATGCTTCAGTGGTTTGAGCCACGGGAACTGATTCCCCTGAGTCAGAAGGAGATAGCGCTTGGTGAGATGTAATGAGCGGATGAAGCAATGCGCGCTTCGCTTCTTCTCGATGGCGCCTCACCCTAGCAATAAGCTCAACTAGATACAAGTCTAAGTCCAACGACAACAGAGGCCGCTCAGGAAGGCCCAGCTCGGGTACGAGCAGAGAACGATATTCTTTTGTCGCCTGAGCCTGGGCATTATTCCGAAGTCGTGTCTCATGCTCACCTGGCGGCGAGAGCGGCCTGCCCCAGGTTGTGGTAGTAGACGATAGTGATCGGGTAACGCATGGGAGTGGGAAGAGCGCGGGATACGGCACGGGCCGTGCCCAAATCTTTAGACGAGCGGTATCGAAGGATCCAACTCGAGAGCCCTGCGCTATCGCAGGGAAGTATTTGGGCAATGCGATAATGTCAATATCGATCGCCGTATCGAAGTCAGATCGGCAGATCTCGTACGAACTTGCGATATGAGGATCAGACATCAAGCCTTCAATCTCGTTGTACCGCCCAGCGGCACTAAGATAATTTCCTGACTGCGCCTCGAGAAGAGCCAGCCCTTCGTGAACCTCAATAAACTGAGCGATGTTCCACCCAGGAAGTCTGTGATGCAGCAGAGCGTGCTGCTGTGCAGTGACAAACAATCGCCACCTCCTTGCGAATGCATTGGCAAGCATCGACTGCAAATGCTCGACGAGCTTGCGCCAATGCGAGAACCCTGAGCTCACAGTACTGACGGAATCGACACCTTCTGAAGGATCAGCTTCATTATCCTCCGTGATGAGTGATGATACAACATCTGAAGAGGGGTCGGTATAGTTAGGCGAGCTATGGCGTGGAATATTCACCTCGAGTTTGCCTGACCAAGGGTCGAGTCGGAGGATAGTTGCTTTTGGGAAATCTGACTGGAGCCGCTGAATCATACGTCTATCATGTTTATCCAACTTCGAGAGTACTGAGGGTTCGTATCGGTGAATGGTGGCAAATCGGCTCTTGCTCGTTACAACATCAGGGCCAGACGCGTTGGTGGTTGAGCTAAGGGTCTGCTGCGTCAGTGTGGAAGCGTTACTTGAGTTCGAAGCGGTTGGAGAGGGGACGGGAGATACGAAAGAGAAAAAGGCGCTCAAGCCATCACGTATGCTGTTCTTGGCCTGGACATACTCCTGAGGAGTTCGGTGACCGAGTGAGACATAAACAATCACGAGATCAAGTGGAACCGGACAGACAAGATTGCTCGCCTCCCCAGGACTAGACGAGAGCGTAGTTGCAGCAGCTGCAGCCGCGGCTGTAATAGCAACCGCAGTTGCTGCGGCCGTTGTCTCATCCATGTGACCTGATCCTGGGGCCGAACCTCCAGCAGCGCCTCCGGCCGCGAGATGATTTACTGCGTTCGTAATAACTTTGGCTTGAGAAGAGGGAAGAGTTCGCGCATATTGCAGTGCAAGTCTTTGCTCTCGTTCCACAAGTTTACTGACGGCATCATGGACACTTCGGACCTTATGCTTCAGTTCTTTGTAGCCTTCGGGATCTGGACACGTGACGAGCTGCATCAACGCGAGGGGGACTTCTCGGAGATGTTGCACCAGACGATATCGAGGGTTAAGCAAATCAATAAAATTAGGTAGCTTCGGTTCCGTCGGAACATGTGGTGGGTGGCTTGCCATGCTTGAAGCAGACCCAGCCGTGGAACCGCTTTGCGCAAACTGATTTGCAAGGTGGACCACTGCGTTGCTGTCGACGACGACTGGTTCGAGCCAAATGGGAGAATCGGTGGGTATTGACGTTTGGAAAGCAGCTGAGTCCGATGAGAGAGACGCGACTGAGGCATTCGTGTCGGACGCATCTGTGCCGGGAGGTAGGAGCGGTGGCAGATAATGTGTGTCAATGCCTGTCGAGGAATTACGTCCAGCAAACGATTTGGCAAAATGTGGAAAGCTTGATACCAGAGGAGTAGTTGTCCCAAGCGGTGCAGGGGACAGTAAGTACGGCATGGCACCCTCATTTTCAGCTCCTTGCCAATTTGATAAGACGCGGTATGTGTCAAAATCTGTGCCAACGGATTCATGCCGAAGTGTATAGGAAAATCCGCTTTTCACATCGGCGTCACTGGTGTGGTACAGGCAGAACACGAGTCGCTGTAATATGGCAGACAGTTGGTTCATTTGACTAGGACTCCACTCAGCTGCGCCGAGTGAGGCAACTGCTGTCCCCGCTTCGGCTGGTACACGTAATTTTTCAAGAGCTGTGACTGCAGGGGTCGAAATCTGTAGGGTACGGCGAACGGGTAGCAGGAAAGCCGCGAGAGCGGGAGCTGGTAGGAGTTCAGACCAGAGCTGTAATGTGGGGGAGCAGCTTAGAGGAACAAGCGCATCAATAGCAGTGGTAGGAGCTGTACCATCCATGCTCCCACTCGAGGTAGCGGTTTGAGGCTCATCTAACCACTGGAGTGATTTCGGCAGTGGAGGTGGTGGACCCGCACCAGGAACGATGGTCTGTAGATAAGACTGAACCTTGTTCCGGACGCGCTGCCGGATCCTGCCCTGGGTATCCTGGGAGGCAAGAACAATACAACGATCCAAGGTGCGGCAAAGCGATAACAGCTCTGTAAGCGCTCTGTGAAGCTGAGCGCCATACCCTAGCAAGAGCTGAGCTGATGCCAGTGATGGAGGGGAGCTAGCCCAGTCCTCTTCCTGAATGGCTCGAAAGGCGCGGAGAATGGCCTCACTGTGATGGCTGCTACCGCCTGAGGGTACGATGAGTGAGGAGGATGCTTCCACATCCTGGACCACGTCCGAGTAAGTCAAAAGCAAACGCAACCTAGCCACCAGAGTTGCGGCGGCTGCATGGCGAAATGGAAGCAAACTAGGTTGCTTCAACCGTGGAGATGTCGAAGGAAACCCAAGTGGTCGAACCAGTGCTGCGAGTTCCGTAAGTCGAGGCTGATGCCTGAAGGCATAGAGCTTGTCAAGATAGTCATCGTACACACTGCCTCGGAACAGAGTTGCATGGGGTCCGGAAGATGACACCAGTTGCTGCTGTAGTTGCTGGGCCGGCTGAGGGGTAAGGGGATGGTAAGGCGCCTCGCGCCCACTTGTTGGCGCTGTAGTTTTCTGATTAAGAGAGCCGCTGACCGCTGGAGTAGTTTGCGAAGATCCATGGCTTTGACCTTGACTTGAGCTTGCTGAATTGGGCGATACAACGCTCAGAGAGTCGGGTGACAAATGGAACGCTGCTAAGGTCTGAATGGGTACGGGACATAACGGCAGCTGCTGATCAAACAGGTGCGCTAGGAACGGCCAAATTCCGTCATCATCTATGACACCTATACGAGGTACAGGCAGTCCTCGCAAGTCGTTCATGGCTATCGACGGGATTGTAGCGGGGCCTCAGCGCTTAGTTGAGCCGAAGAGAAGCGGAAAGGCCACCCGCGTCGAGATTTTAGGCTCAGTGGGCGCTGTGCGCGCGGCGTGGTGATCAGCCTGTGGTGGCTAACCGTGTGCTTAGTGAGTTTGCAAAAGAATGGGAGTTTGCGCAAATATCTCAAGGGTTGTAGTGTGGTCCGGAAGTGCCTACCAGACTAAGCTGGGGTGTTGCAGCAGTGTAAAACGATTGGTGTGGGTATCTAGTGCACAAACCCCCGTGCACATGGAATCTCGCTTACTTGGAAAAGAGACGAAGGGGAAAACATCATACCCATGCCCGGCCGGCCTGGCTGTGGGCAAATGACTTGGTGTATGCTGGTTTGACTCTCTAGCTAGCCTTCCACAAGTGGTTTGAGTGTGGCGATCACACAATATCCTCACCAAGCCTACACACCGGCCCTCAAAACGCGCTCGGTCTCTATCTGACAGCCTCAGCACAACCCGAATACAAGGCTCACAGTTGAGTGAACCAAAAGATTACTCAACTGGGATGCAAGGACAAGTCTTTCATAAAGGGACTCCGATGTAGTGTAGCGCCTGCGCTGGCAGGAACCGTACAAAGCGAATATCCTACCCCTGCCAGAGCCTAGCTTCGAAGATGGCACAATTTCGAATTTCTTCACTCGAAAATCGCCGAAGTGTCTCTCGCCATTTGGTGATAGTGTACTCGCAAGAGGTCAGAGTTGCATGGGACTGGCCGCATGATTCAAGTACGATCATGCATCCTCTATTGAATGCAAAACTGTGAACGAGCGGAGTGCACGATCTTCCCCCACAACCACACCTGATCCGCACGCAGATTTTTCCAGACTCACCAATTCTCTGACCCGATCCGAGTCTGGGTAGACGTTTTTGATATGATGCATGACCGTGGGGGTTAATCGTCGAAGTGAGCAAATGAGTGAGTTCATTAGTTAAAACGCGCCTGGACGGGTGGGCGCGGTGAGGAGTGTGTTGTATAGTACAATAATGCATTCATATCCCTATTGATACATTTGGTCATAATCGAGATCAACCAGATATCCAGACAAACGTCTTGTCGTGATTCTTCTGATCTTCTCGTCCTCTCCCGTGTTGAGTCAATGCGTCACTGACTGAGCATAATGGCCTTACAGCTCATGCCAAGCGTGCAACCCACCCTCCAGTTGACGCGCAGTCTAGTTTAAGTTCCCAGTGTGTTAGACTACATGTCGCAAGCACCTAATACCACGAAAACCCGTCAAACCCGTCGGACTCGGAGAGCGGAGTGGTCATCTAAGAACTCCTTCACCTGCCAGACGTGTGGTAAGTCTACACCGCTTAGGTATCATATTGCGTTGCTCCAATCCCGTGAGTACGCATGCCAGAACTATACCAGTGTAAAGCCGTACTCACCCTCAAGAATCTGACTCTCTGGGGACATATCTAGGGAAATCCTTCACTCGTAGCAGCAACCTCATCCGACACGAGCGGATCCACAAGCAGGAGAGACGATTCAAGTGCGAAACGTGCGGCAAACGCTTCCAGGAGCGACATCACTTGACGGCTCACAGGTAAGTTAGAAGTACATATGATCCCTGACTATAAATTGCTGTGAAACCATTCCAGTTGACTCACTGTTTTTGTGAGCCTTAATCTAGCTCTCCTCGTTCAGTTGGCAATAACAGCCATCAGCTGAAGATGTCGTGTTGATCTTCAAGTATTACCACTCACCCCAATGTATACATATCTAGCCGCATTCACTCTGGGGAGCAGCCATATGTATGCCACTATTGCAACCGTGGATTTACTGATCGCAGCAACTGCGCACGACATGAGCAAGCTCATGAAGAAGACCCAGCTTTCTTGGCAAAGTACTTTACGAAGCATATTGCCATCCAGCCGCTTTTTGGAGGCAAAGCACCATCCACAACTGTAGCAGCGACAGCAGCAGCGACCGCCGCCGCCGCCACAGCCGCAGCATCGACCAATCCTGCCAATGCTGCAGCAGCAGCGGCGGTTGCTGCAGCTGCGGCGGCTGCCGTCGTCGGCAACGAGCCTGGTACACCTGGCATGGCATCGACGCGTCGCGTGGGAAGCAGTCTAGCGGGAACGGGCACAGGGACGGAGCCTCTACGACGCTCGAGTCGCACAACTCGTGCATCGACCCCTGGGATGAGCAATCTAAGTCGAACTACGGAAGAAGATTTAAGTTTAGTTGCTAGCGGCCCTGCACTTGCAGCTGCAGCGGCAGCTGCTTCTGCGTTTGCCGCTCCTGCGACCAGGCCATTCGGTTTGTTAGCTCCCATCTCGGTGGGTTTGCCCAATCCGGGGTTGTTACCGCCTCAACAACAAAAAGCGTTGGCACAGCGCATCACCCTAGGAACGAATACGCCTGACCTTGATGGTAAGCAATATCAAGCTGCAAGTCAAAATGATGTACCTGTCTCGGAAACGCAGTGTGATCTGAATATCGTTACAGGCAAAAAGTCTCCTGATATCAGCAAAGGTCCAGATGGAGAACTCCTGGCTCGAACATCTCCCAGTCGGAGTGATCAAACGGACATCTCCTTAGCAGCTTCGCCTCAGTTGAGCAAGGACATGCACTACACTTGCGGCACCACACCCGTTGTCCCTCAGTTCTTCAAGGCGCCAGATTTGGTCGCATCACGATCTCAGTCGGGAGCCTCATCACCTCCTCAGGCCCCAGCCGATTTGGCTTCGCAAATGCAGCGCTATCGCGCCTTAGCGAGTATCGAAGTTCCTCAACTAGGCAAAGCGGAGCTACGTGTAGGTCACTACGACGCCGGCAGGAGCTTATCAAATTCGGAGGGGGACGTTTCAGTACTGGGCGGCGCGGCGATGGGCCCAGGCAGTACATCAAGCGGGACGAGTCCAACAATCGGTTTACTTCAACATGGTGCTGGTGTGAACGCCTTGCCATTGCCTCTACCAACCGCCACTTCTGCCGCGATCCCGAGCGCTACACGTGACTTCCTATTAAACTGGTCAGCCAAGGCAAGTCATGGCCTAATGCCGAAAGGATCCAGAACCCCCGGCAGTCCGCGATTTCCATCTCCAGTGTTAAATGCAAGTGCAGTTGCCCAGGGAAGTGTCAGTCCCTGCCAACCTCGACTGGTTCAACAGAGGTCTCCTCTAGTTGGAAACAGCTCGCCGAAGGTGACTCTTCTGGCAAATACCAACTCTCCAACTGGGTATACTAGTGGCTTAGGTACAACAGCTGGTGTTTCACCTGCAACATCAAACGCCACAGCAACTCGCACGTCACCCTTCCTGAGCCGTGATACGGTGAGTCAAACACTCTTACCTCAGAAGGCTGGGGTGGTGAATGGGGGAAATCGCGACAAGAACCTCGCTACGCAGAATATGTTATCTATTGCAGCCGCCGCAGCTATTGCTGCTGCATCTGTTACTCAGAGCAGAGGCCGTAGCAATGCGTCAGGGCAAGATGAAAGCCAACCAGCTGTCTCCTCAACTCTGGCAAACAATGGGTTGAGGACTGCTCTTGCCGCCTTACCGTCGTTGAAGTCGCTAAAATTGCAGACAGCTCTGACCCTACGCACGCTGGCGACGCAAGGACCGCAATCAATGCCTAATGAACTCCAAAGGCAGTCTTCACAAGCCAATGAAACAGGTTCTGAATCCCCTCAGAATCATGGTATCGGCATCTTCCCATCGAGTCTGATCAACTCTCGCAGTCGAGCCGAAGGCGATCCAATGCAGGGATCTGGAGATCCCTACGTTCATGAAGACTCGCAAACGGCACTGGGTTCGAAGAGAAAGACTCTGTTTGCATCTGCAGTTAAGGAGGTTGTTACTGATGTCAATGATGAAAGCGGTCATGACCGCGGAGATGGTCATCGCACTCCTTCACCTGGCACTCCCACTGGGGTATCGAAGCGGCTTCGATTGGCATCACCAGCCGATCTACAAAAGGATGTCAGGTTTAGCACTCCGCCACCAGGACTCCAAAGCCCTGACTCCATCTACACTGGAGGAAGTGGCCCGATCTCGAATCTCTCGTCACGACCTCAAACGCCGGACCGGGCTACTGCTGCGGCTGCTGCGGCTGCAGCAGCGGCTGCAGCAGCCGCCACCTCGAGCCAAGCGTTCTCAATCCTGTCCGCATGTGGTGCTTTGGCTTCTCCTACCCGAATCTTTGCTCCTCTCACAACTCCTGTGGCACCCCCTCGGCCGTCAGAGTTGCATTCCGATTTGCGCTCGAGATCCACTGAAGAAGGGATGTCTACAGTAGACGCAGCAGGCTCGCAAGTTGTCCAGGCTGTCATCGATAGGAGCTGCCAATTGGACGCATTCCAGACGAGCAGCACACGAGAGGATGCCACGTTTGCAACCAAGTCATCGCAAGAGTATATTTCTTCCTACTCAATAGCCACGAAAACGACGGGGCAACCTGCGGCAGTGAAGGCTGAGGAAGCAACCCCTCTCTCACCTTGTGATACTTCGGAACCGGCATTCACTGCTAACGAGAAGGACTGCTGCGAGCACGAAAATGTGCACTCGCGAAGGATGCCGACTAATCCCCTGGTTACTCCAAGAGTTGGTAGCGCATGGATGTAGCGCACGCTTTCAAACCGCATATCATACTATACAAAGATCCGCATTCTATTCTGTATATACAAAGTGAAACAGGTGCCTGCAACGGTTTGGTAAACAATAGTCTGCCAGCTTCCTCGAGCAGGAGTACGACTACATGCTCTGATGATTAAACAATATCTCAAACTAGAATACACTGATCTTAGGCTGAATTGACCTGCCAAGAAGGCATATACCCCGAGAATTGCATTGTCCAACCTATAAATGTCTAGAACAGCTGAGAATGAACTCACTAACCGTGAGCTCAAGAAATCAGGAATCTCTGCCTGGGTGGAAAAACTAAGAGGAAGCAGGAGGAAGAATGTGGATATTTCGTATCACCGTATTCTGAATCCGAGAATTCATCATTGTGTTGAGCTCAGCAACTGCACATCCCGAGTCTTTTCCATAGTTTCTTCTGACGTTTACTTCGACCCCAAGGAATCAAGCAAAACTTTCCTCGAGTAGTGGCACACAACGTCACGAAGCCTGCGCAAGATCCAGAGGTCTGGAAGTGAGGAGGCGAGCCCGTCGAACTGTACAGCCAGGGAGATGAACCTGCCGACATTTAGGCCGTCTGATATGTCTCTCCTGGCCTGTGTGAATACGGATTGGGAATTCATCGCATTAGAACCACGAGCTCTTAAGCTAGCAGGCCAAGGCCTCACGGACGAGCTACCACACGAAGTATCGAGGACAAAACATGAGGGAGATGGCGAAGGAGAGAGCGTCACAATGCACTTGTACGCCATACAATCGTATCTCGTGTTTCGAGACGATCCCCCAACGCTCGTGGATGGCCGATTTAATCATCTTGTCTTGTGCGGCCGGATCCAACCCGAAGGTGACACAGCGTGCGCTGGAATTGAGATGAAGAGTGTTCCAAGCCAAGGGCTTCGAACGTTAGACGATGAGCAAACTACGGGTAACCATCCCTTGCTACGGTCAAATTCTGACCTCGAAATCAAACTGGAGGCTGGTACGGCCTCGGAATCCACCTCGAAATTACGATACGCAGAGTTTGCCGCTTTGGTGGATGAGTCGCAAACAAACGAGAAGATAGTGCAACGGATCATGGATGGCAAATTAACGCTTCCGCTACACTCAGGACAACGAGAGGATTTGGACTCACCCCCAGTTTCATCGATTCACGCAAATCGGCAGAATCACGGTACTCGTAGTGGCTCAGCAACTGGTGGTATAAACCTGCTCGGGCCTTCTCTCCAGACTCCTTCAACCCATGGGCAACGCGATAAGAAGACAGGAACGCCGAAGCGGGGAACCGCAGCGACCAGTACGCAAACCGACCTGAACTGCGAGTTTAGTGTAGTGGAACTTGCGAAGTTGCCTCTCTATGCGATGCATTGCCCACGTGCCGATTGCCGACGTCCACTTCATCGGGTTACGTTCGAGACGCAGCCAACTGGAAAACATGCACAATGCAAGCATAACTCACCGCGCTTTGTAATACGTCGGCACGAGGGGTACTGTGGTCTGAGGTCGCAAGTCCAACAAGTTCAACCCAATGCACAATCCAGACCGAGAGAACATAGCATATACTCTGCTCTAGTCAATGCTGTGAGCCTATGTTGGACAGATTCCACTGCTTCGAGCCCGGTTGGAGGATCCCAAGCACTACCTCCCGTCTCGGTGCGTAGAAGGAGTGGCCCTACAAGCCAACCAGTTGAACTACGCGCTGTGTCACAGCACACTCCAGCAGCCACGTTTGCACGAGATTCGACTGAGTGCGACGGTTACTGCGGAGAGAGTGAGGATGAATGCGCAACGGGGCTTCGAGGCGCGCGAGCTGCTTCCGATGTGAGAATTTCCGAAACACTGCGCTCGATCTGAGAGAAATCGTCTTCCAACCAACACTGCTTCGTGCGCAATGCTTGTAGAAAGTTGTTTGAGATCGGATCCAATTCAACGGGGTCCAAGTTCTGTTTGAAAACAGCTGGCCAACGCCGTGCCTCCCATAACGCAAGACGTGCCTCAGCAAACTGGAAAAATGACATATTCGCTGGCCCTGGAAGTGGGTCATCTATGTCAAAACCAAACTTTAACAAAATGAAAATCATCAAGAGGGCCGCTCTGCGGTCACGGACCAAAATCGACATCCATGCATCAAGTGATGCTAGTGAGGAAAGATCGCGCCCTTCTTTCGCTGCAGCAATCATATCATGATTAGTTGCCAAAAGGAACTCACCGATGCGGAGTGGTCGATCTGTGCCACGGCCACCTAGCTTCGGACGCAGGCTATCCGATCTGGCGAGCCCGCGAATGGAGGAAAGGAGCTGACGTGTCAACGGGTCGGAAGCTGCATCTTGGTCAAGAGGAGAAGATGATGCCGATAGAGCAGCTGGGGAGGATCGACCAGATAACGCTGGCACGGGATTCGGTGAAGCTTGCTGGAATGAAGCAGAAGTTGTAGATGCAGGCGTTTCGACCTTTGGCACGATGGGATTGGCGTCAAATACAAAGCTCCAGTCAAAAACGTCTGGCGTTGATTTGTGTTCCTCTGAATGTGTAGGCTGAATGCTGCTCACGTTCGATCCTGTCTGTGTTGCCAACGTTGAGGCGAGCGACTGAAGTATATCGAAGTCGGGATGCCAAGTTGGCTTCGATCGAACGACGTGGACCAATTGAGCACTGTTATCTTCTACTTTAACCTCATCTAGACCAGCCTCCTCTTCGTCTGCGTTGATGGATCCACTGGCCTGTCCCTCTTTGTCGTGATTCGCGGAGGTTGCATCTGCCCCCTCATTGGTCTGCGCTAGCTTCATACGTGTCCCAACACTCAGTGCGCTACGGAGTTCAGAATCCTCCATATCAGCCAATTGTCTTGTAAAGTAGTAGTTTGGTAGGGGCAAGTATGCATCAAGCAGTGCTGCGGCAAGAGTACAATTTAAAGTCTTAAGAGGAGAGTGTCGCTCAGTCTGGTTCTCGTCGGAGTTGGGGATGGAATTGTCCATTTCTGAGACAACCTCAGGTAATGTGGGATCTATGTATATCGTTCGTGAATAGTCCTCCACAAGGAACAAAGGCTTCTGTTGATTGTTACCAAGTCCCCCTCCTCCGATCATAGCAATGTTGTGCGCCTGAGATCGCTGGCCCTTTCGTGTATCAAGATGAAGCAGGAGCCAGAGCGCTCTGGGATCGAGGCAGGCAAACACAGAAGGACGTTCAAGTGGCAGACGAGGATCTGCCTGTGCCTTCACCACCAAGAACCAAATAGGCGCAAGCTCCCACGGCCAGAAGAGCAATGCGCACTCAAGCGGAGTGAGCTGTCTAGGGTAGTACTGCTCGCTACGCGTCACTCGGAAGTCCGTGTAATTCGCGTTGGACCTAGCTCCCGCTTCGATCAGTGCCTCGATCACCTCCAGGTGCCTCTTGCCAAACCTGTATGCCGGCTTGAGCCTGGCATCTGCAGGACTGGGAATGAGTGCCCAGCCAAGTGGGTAGGCGTATCCCAGACGTGAGGCCTGGGCACGGGATTCAAGTTCATTGAGTGGAATATCATCCTCGTCATCTGTGTCTAGATACGCACGCAGCCCCTCTGCGTCCCGCGCCACAATGTACCCCTTCAGCCGCTCCACAACGCGTCTAGAATTCTGTCTAGGTTTTAGAGTGTCTTTTTTGTTGCGCCGTGATGTTGGGTGGGCGATGCAGGTGTTGCCCATGGTATTTAAGCGTGTTTAGTATCGAATTCAGAGGTCAGCAGAGACCCGCACTTGCGCGGAGGGTGGATTTAGCAAACAAGTTCTGAGATGGAAAAAACGAAAATGGCAGAAAAACGATTTGTATGGAAATGGATAATGCAACGGAAAGTCTGAGACGATAATACCAAGAACACGCATTTATCGATATGTGACAACCCATCTCAACCCTTTAGAAGTGTCACTATCCTGCCGGCATGTCCCTAGCCAGCATGCCTAAACTTACTGCGATCGCTTCTCGCTTCGAGGAGTTGATTTCGCTGCTGAAGGACACCACACGAGGTGCGTCCCGCCTAATGACCCCTGTCCGCTGCATCTCCTCCTGCCTGCGATTGGTTGTGCGCCCGCACCATTCCCGCAAACTCCCGCTTCGATCCGCTTTGGGCGCCAACAGACACCCATTCGCTCAACTCGGCGCGTGTCTGGAGGTTGACCATGGCGTGTCAATTGCCCGGAGTTGAGTTGGGTAAGGTGTAGTGGCAATTGTCCCGCCTCATTAGTGTGTGGTAGTGCCTGCTTAACTCCTTTCATTTCGTTCTCGTATGCCCCGCGTCTCACTCGCGTCAACGTGCTATAACTTCCTTCTTCATCCAGTCCACCTCTACAACGTGGAGACATCTCGCGAGGAATCCGAGTTCCTCTATGGTCACTTCAAACAGGCTGTACTGGGTGATGCCCCGCCTCAATTCGACCCAGAGGTCACGTACGTCTCACTCAGGCCGAACTTCCGATCGGCATGCTTCATAGGAGCCCTTGGGTCCTGAAACATCTTGAGCTGATTTCCGCCCACTCGCTCGCTCACCTCATCTAGGCCTGATCCACAGAAATGGGAGGTACATCGACGCTGCGCCGGCCTCGACCGCTTCACGGCCATGCATAGGTACATGACAAAACTTGCAGAGGTCCTCAAGCGAGACGAACACAAGCCCATGAGTCCCGAGACTGCAGAGTACTATCATGGAATCGTGAGCTGCGTCTCCAATCTACCCGAAGAGCCTACCCCGGAAGAGATTGCAGAGCACAATCAGTACCTCATCGCGATGTCGAAGAGGAATCGCACACCGAATGTTCGAAGGAGCGTTTCCAGCTCGAGTCCAGACGCCGGGGATCCCAATTCATCACAGCTTTTCCAGACTCCCAGTGCTGGATCACCGATGACTGCTTACGGCCTCGATGGGCCAGCGGCTGGCAACAACCCTGCTCCTGTATCTCAGCAGCCTAGCTCAGGTTCTAGCGTAGTCGATGCAGAAGCAAAAGCCGTCGATGGTAACCCTCAACAAGTACGTGCGGATCAGGCAGCTACCGCAACGGTCCCACCATCGATGTTCCGTACACCTGTTTCAAGAAGGAAGAGTGTGATGATAAAGCAAATTATCCCTGCACCCCTTGTCCCGAATCCGCCAGCTCCTGCCCCGCTACCTGCATATCCAAGTCATACGGGACCATCCAATGCGACCACACACCCTCAGCAGCAGCAGCCATCACAAACCTCTGGACTGCCTCCTGCAGGACCTGTTAGTGGGGCAGCCCGTGTCTATGCAAGTGGAGCTACATACGCTGATACAGTTAGTGCCCTCCTGACCCATCTATCAGAACGCGACGAACAACTACGTACCCAATTGGCCGAATTGAAGCAGAAGGTTGCCGAGCTTACTCAAGAGAAATCGAGCATAGAACAATCCAGAGAAGAGCTCAAGACTGCGCTGGGCCAGCTCAAGGAGGCTCTGGATGCATTCCGAGCTGCGCAGGCCGAGCATCAAGCGCGCCGCGCCGCTTGGCAGAGCAAGAGACTTGAGTGGGAGGAACAATACGGTAGCGGTGATGGCTTCATCGGCCGCGTGCGCCGTTGGTTCATCAGATTAACGCTGTGGTTCGGCAGATGCGCCGCAAAGGCTCTGGCGTACTACCTTGTTTGGACTCTGTTCAGGAAGTTCCAAAACTCTGATTTAGGCTACCAAGTCAGCCAGTGGCTTCGCCTACTTGCGATCAACGTTGGAGTGTTCTAGAGATGCAGCTAGGTTCAATAAATAAAGCATGCTGCATAGTATATCAGTCAGGCATTGATGCATGGATGCAAGCAAGCGCGTGAACAACTAACATTGATCTTAGTCAGTGACAGTGAATTGTATTATCACCACCATGTTTACAGTCGATAAACAGGATCAGAAATAGATGTAGCGCCAGGCTCCCGATCAGGATCCGGCGAAACGAATGGTTCGCCCAAAGAAAGTGTCTCCATCACGCGGCGGACTCTAGCCTCGCGCTTCTGGACGGCCTTGCGATACGCCAATTGGAAGCGCTCTGTGGCATCCAGGTCGCTTCCCGCATCCTGAGCTGACTGCGTTGATGCATCAAGGCCGCTCAGACCAAGAGCTTGACCTATCGATGCCATGCCGTCATGACCCAGGCCGCGCAACTGCTGCATACTCTCCTTGAACTCCTGGCTTTCTTGAACTGGAGTTACGGTATTGAGAGGTCGCGTCATGATTGCATCGTTGACTGCCTTTGCACATTGTCGGAAGAGTGTCCAGCCAAGAAGAACCTCCTCGCCCAACGGCAACTTTGCATATACATCAAGATCCCTTGTCATTTGCTCAAGTTTGGGAACTTCTGCACAGTAACTCTGGGTGAGATACTCGAGTTGAGATTCGAATATAGGCTTGAGTGAGTTCCAGGTTTGAACGAATGCTTCTGCCGAGCTCCTAGCCCACTCCTCGCGGCTCCAGCTCTGATCTTCATCCGCGTCGTGATCTGCCACGGCGATTGGGGGGCGGCTACCGGAGGATGTCCCATCGAGATCAGTTGTTGACGTGACATCGATCTCGTCGGGCCTGCCTTGATTGGGTTGCTTTCGCATGGCTCTTCGAAGTCGTACTAATTGCTCCTGAACCTGCAATGAAACGGGAAGCGGTACGTCGTTCTTCGTCAAGTGCGGCTCAGAACGCATACTCTCTTCATAACCTGGATTGGGTTGGGGGTATGATGACATCGGGTAGTCGTTACCAACCATCAAAAACCCTGTGTACGAGAGGCGTAGAGAATCTAAGGCATTGGAAAGCACCAAGCCCTCGTACAGAATGATGTAGATTTCAATGTCTTCGAACCATGGGCAGAAAGATCGCATGACCCCAACGAACTGATCAGGCGTGAGGAAACCATTACCGCATACGTCCCCCATTTGGAACAATGCCTTCAGCCGTGTGGAAGAGACACACATGTCACGCCTAGAGAGCTCAAGGCAAAGCTCAAGTGTCTCATCTAAATCTACTCGGCGTGGATTATGACGAACGATCTTCTTTTCAAGGCGCTTCAGATGTCCAGCGATGACCGTCGGGGGTTGCGACCTGAAGATATCTTTGATGGCTTCGCATGCCGCGGAGAACAAGATCAAGACGGCTCCGTTGTCTAGCTCGATCTGGGCCATCCGCTTAGCCTGGCTCAATCGCCACTTGAGCGTTTTATAAACCTCCATGTACGTGTCAAAGTTTTTCGATGGATACGCCGGAGAAAAGACGCCACAGAATCTAGCGAACGTCTGCAGCCTCAGCGTTTGCGAATAATGCGAACGAATGGACTCGAGAATTTCGCATAAATGGACTTCAGCTAGTTTTACAAGACCAAACCTCGATTTGAAGTAATTGTAGACGAAGTGGGCGAAGGGGATTCGTCGAGACTGCTTGTTCTCGGAATCGTACACAAGCTTCTCGTCATAAAATTGAAGCACAATGCGCATGACTGCCTTTTGAGGCAACAGGCGGAGCGTCCGAACATCTGGGGGCCCATAGGTGAACAATGGAGCAAATTCGCCCAGAAACCCTGGCACACCAGTGTCGATCGATTTGGTAGCACTCGAACTGTCGTCGGATGACCCTGTGTTCTGCGCTGGATCAGCGGCGGTGATGGAAGTTGATGTTGATGCTGAGGTTGGTGCAAGAGTAACCACGAGATCAGGTGGCAATATTGGTGGGTTCGTTGCCGAGCACCCTCGATCAACCCGCATCGTCGAGGTAGTTAGGTCGCCCTTGGCAGCAATGTGGCTCAAGCCATCCAAAATCGACATCTTTTCAACTAAAACGCCTTGCCATTTGCCTTGAGTCGTCATATCAGCCAGGAGACGTCTGAGTGGATCAGATGCGTCTAGGATGCCTGTGCGAATGCGGAACTCCAGACCAAAGGTCTTGTATCGCGTGCCGCGGCCTGTTACACGCAAGAAGACGTCGCCAACCGCGAGCTGATTGGCGGATAGCTCGATCGTGGCTGCCTCACCGTTATACGTAGAAAACTTGTGCAGATACGAATCCAGTGTTGGAGGTTCGCGCACCTGAATAGTTAACTCTAGGTAGTCCACCTGAGGCTCTGAACTTGCGGCTTGGGTTAGCTTAATGAACACACCCTCATCGTCGGGATCGAAGCGGAACCGGAAGTACTTGGAATCCAGTCGAACTGAATCTGAAACACGAGCGCCACTTACTAAGGGCATAATCTCAAGAGGTGGATTCCCAAGCATCGATAAAGCTGCCCGGTATCGATCCTCTGCTGACGAAGTTAAGCCGAGAGGGGAAACACCACTCCCGCTGGGCCGCGTAATACTACGATCAGTTTGGTTAGAAGGACGCCGCTGAGAGGGTGGCCGATAATCTGGTTGCGTCATGAAGACGCTGCCACCTGCGTCGTCCTGATCTTGGTCATACTCCCCTTCCGTCGGAGCTTGACCTGTAAGCTTCAACGAAGCATCGAGACCTTGCTTTGAAGCAGGGTCTTCAACCATTGAAACATAGTCGCGCATGCTCTCTTCGGGCTTTATCAAATGAAGCGTCTTCGTGTCTGGGCGCCACACCTCGATCGGAACGTAAGGTGAGGCACTCACCAGCGCGGATTTCACGAGGTTGCTATCACTCCTACTAATCTCTTGACCTTGAGCATGGGCAATTCTCAGGTCTTCCATAGCATCCGCAGCGGCTCCAGCGTCAAGAACCAATCCAAGTGTCTCTCTGCATTCGTTCAGCTGGCCTTCGAGCTCGTTCGAACGCTGTGCCTCTTGATCGAGCTCAGACTGAAGTGCTCGGAGTCTGCTCCTCATCGCCTGCGCGGATTCGTTCTGCTTCTCCTTCAGGGCCGAGTGAAGCCAATCCGTCTTCAGGCGCTTTCTTACAGAAACAAGCAAGTTCTCGATTAAATCGTGCTGCTTGGCATATGCTTCACCTATCCTCTTCAGGAGCGCTGCCAAGGCGCGAGAAGGGCATAAGGTGGATCGAGAGGTGATTTCATCTAGAGCGGTTGACCACACCTTGAGCTCTCCGAGTCCATCTTCAATTTGATCGATCACCTGATAAAGAATTTCCTCCTTACGTTCCTGAGGGGTGGGTTCCATGGCCAACTGTAAAACGGTCTCAGGATCCAAGACTTGGGCGGCGATGGTTTTGGCCTGCTCCGGAGTAATAGGACCCTTGGCTCCCTCTCGAAAGAGCATCTCCTGATACTTTCGGATGAGTTTGCGTGACTCTTGAAGTCTCTCTCGCTTCTTTGCCGCAAGCTTCATCTTAGCCAGGCGCCAGCCTTCCAGCATCTTGTCGAGCGTCGAGTTGAGTTGAATAAGGAGTTCTTCCTGCCGCTCCTGGCTTGAAACTGTGGTAGTGGCTCGCGGTGAGGCATTCTGCACTGATGTGGTGTTGGTAGGGCTCTGGTCCGAGTCCCTCCAGGGTCGTATCCTAGGAACCTGATGTGAGGCCCGCACCTGTTGGATCACAGTCGATATCCCTCCTGGACTTGGTTCGATTGCCTTTCTACCTGCTGCAGGATGTGACACGACCTGAGCGCCGGCATAGCCCAGAGACTGGTTGTGCACGACGCGAGGTGTTGAGTCTTTGTGCCTTGTGCCCGCCGAGGGTCCTGACGAACCAGCTCGCAGTGCCCATCCAGATTCTGTTGGGTGTGTCGCAGCCCCTGACCGTGAACTCTGAGCCAGTCGTCCGGTAGTGGTGGCAGATAACTTCTGAAGCACAGTCGCAACAGAGGTGTTAGTGACACCCCTCTCCTGGTCCGACGACTTAGCTGAAGTCGAGACGGGTCCCGAGGCCGTTGAGGAAACACTTTGCGCTGATCGCGGGAGCGGTATTCCAATCAACTTCTCCAGATGCATGTCAGCGAATGGAGTGGGGGATGGCAAACCCTTTACGACATCTGTGTTGGACGTTGCATTTGCATGCATCCTCTTCTCTGCCCCACTGTTCGCCGACGCTCCAGCCACGGCTTGAGAACGATCTGTCCCCGAGCTCATGCCGGATTTGGCGACACCTTTCTCCGCAGGCTGCAGGTCTTTATCTCCTCCAGTGTGTCCGTACGTGACCGATACGGCTATCTACGTATTCCCTCTAGATGTCCATCCCAGGCTTAGCCAAGCCCTCTACTCCGCGTATGCCTCCAGCGCTGACCGAGTCAAGCTTCTTCCGACAGTTGAAGTGGTTGTCGGTATATGACTTGATATCGGCTTCACACGGGAGCTTATTCTCTAGATAGGTGATATATGTCATTTGTTGGTCATTCATAAGTCCACTAATCCGTTTTCACATGTCCAATCCCGTGGTTCCACGCCCTTTCCATTCTACACTCACTCATTCAAAAACCGTTTCTGCGCCTGCCGTCCGCTGGTGGATGGAGTTTCTGCTGGGCCGGAACTTGTCGCGCACTGGATTCAACGGCTCTCTGGGCGAGTAGGAGTGTGAAATGGCTATATTTGCAGCCGTGATCAGTACTTAACGCCTGGGCACGCGTGTATGCTTATTTTATTGACTGTCCAGGCTCGGATACCCGGCTTGCAGGGATGCCAATTGACACCTGCCTCTAACCGCCCTGGCCCAGAAATTCAAACTCTCCCAGCCCACCCTGACCGAGAAAGCAAGGTTTTCGAGAAAAAGGACGAGCCACGCGAGGGTTAGTTTTTGTTGATTTTGGGGTGACGCGCGGTGTGTCTCGCGGTGCTTTCATGTGAATGCGCTTATAATCCTGAGGACATACTATACTAGCCTGGTAATTCTGATGAGAATCTTCGCTCTGTCTCGTTTTTCGGCCCGTTTCTCCATCCGTTTCCACACTTAGTCTTAGTTTACCACGTATTAAGCTTGAAAACGAGCTCAAGCCGTGGTGGAGTCGCGCCATCCAAGATGAGCACACGTCTCACGTTGCCTACTTCTCTAGCCTGAACGTATCTCTAGGTCCTGCGTGCGGCGAACCCCGAAGGCGGCCCAGAAAGAAGGCGAATTAACCTCTGCTCGACTCACCTGAGTGGTGTTGAGGTGACCAGATAAGGTAGTGCACGTGCCAAGCCCCCCGCGGCATAGCGGCGTTGTGTCCAGCATCAGCAGCAGAGTCATCTGCGTGCATTGTGCTCGAAAGCATTCACCATGCTGGACATGACACGGCGGCATTCAGTACACTGGCGGTCTTTACACCGCTGGTGCTTGGCCGTGCTCTTGGTCCTTGCCTCGTATACATGGCTTGCTGCAAACGCAGCGAACTGCAATTCGTGTACACTCGCGATCTGCCAATCCTCAGACACGTTCTGCACCGGTGGTACACTGCCTTCGTGCTGTAGCAAGAAAAGCTGCAATGGTACAAAGAGTTGCCGCGTCGGTTTCGGTTGCTACTGCGATGAGGCGTGTCAAACCTTTGGTGATTGCTGCTCGAACTTCCGCCCCACATGCTTGATTCCTATTCTGAACTATGTGCGTCCCTCAAACGCACCCACTTCAGGTAGTATCAGTTTGACACTCGAGGGCCGCTTGTTTGGAGCCAATCCCCAGGTGTATTTCGATGGCACTCTGATTAGCTCGTACACATCGCGCAGCGATACGAAGATTGTTTTCTCGCTTCCAATTGGATACGGTGCAGCGAAGTCCGTGTACGTGCGTGATCCTGTCTATGCTAAGAACTCTAACATTCTGCAGTTTGACTACGACGCCCCTGTCATCACAACTATTACGCCAAGCTCACTGCCGACCTCGGGTGGTACTGTAACCCTGTCCGGTAGCAGCTTCGCAAGGAATCAGGACAAATCGTACATTACGGCGGTATTTGACGGGGCTAATTTACCTAGCGGCAATATCGGCACCACATCATTTACAAGTATCCAACTAACCATTCCTGCGGGTGTGGGTACCAAGAGCTTGCGAGTAGATGTTGGAGGACGACAATCGAACGTTATGTACCTCTCTTATGGTGCCCCAACGGTGAGCGCTGTGACTTCACCATCGTATTCAACGCAGGGTAACTACGACATTACGATCGCAGGTACTAACTTCGGTCCAGCGTCACTGCCTGCCACTGTCAAGGTCGGTAATTTTGACTGCCCAGTCAAGACGCAAACTCACACACAAATTATATGCACACTCGCGCCAGGATATGGTATCAGCAATACGGTTCGTGTTACGACCTACGATGGTCAAATCTCTCTGAGCTCTGTGGTTTTTGGCTACGGTTATCCGACAATCTCGAGCTTCGAACCTGCGACCATGTCAACCCTTGGTGGTGAGCTAACGATTCATGGTCAAAATTTCTATAGCTCAGGTGCATCTGTATCAGTGGGTGCGTCGAATTGCGTCATCCTAACCCAAACGCATACGAAAATTACGTGCACCGTCGCTGCTGGTGAAGGCCAAGGTCTGCCTGTCAAAGTGAGTGTTGGTGGTATCAGTGGAACAGCAACAAATACGTTTAGCTTCGATGCTCCTGTGGTCACGGAAGTGAACCCTAACACGGGTGTGACCCAAGGTGGAACTGATATCACTGTTAAAGGTACTTCGTTCGGTCTAACAGGCTATGTCACAATCGCCGGTCAGAGCTGTACTATGAAGAGCCGCACCCACACACAAATAGTATGTACAACAGGCGCCGGTCAATCAACTAATCTCCCCGTCGCGGTTGTCGTCAGTGGTCGTACGTCGAATGATGACAAGACGTTCAGTTATCTTCCACCTGTGATCACGGGTATGGATCCCGACCACGCCAACACCGAAGGTAATGTTGTTGTTACCATTTATGGCAGCAACTTTGGTACCTCTGGCACGGTGACAATTAATAACAAGCCGTGCCCCTCCGCCGGTTCGGGCTTCCAGCACACAACCATTTCATGTACTGCGCCCTCCGGTACCGGTGCAGATCTTCAAGTAAAAGTGACGGTCGGTGGTCAGGTCGCGACGTGGGACGGCTTCTCTTACAACGGCCCTTCCATCACGACTATCACTCCAGATACAGGCCCTACTGGTGGTGGTGCGCAGATCACCCTCCAGGGTGGTTCCTTTGGTACATCTGATGGCAAGGTCATCATGATGCCAGGCAATGTGGAAATCACTCCACTATCGCAAACGCACACCATTGCTATTTTTGCTTTGCCAGTCGGCTCAGGTGCTGTGACGTTCAAGTTCGTCGTCAGTGGTCAAGAATCCAACTCGGTGGACTTCGAATATGCTGCCCCATCGATCACAAGCTTCTCACCCACGACCGCATCCACTGCGGGCACAACGATAATTACCATTTCTGGTTCTTCCTTTGACACCTCAGGTACTGTCACTGTTGGTGGTGAGGAATGCGAACAGGTTTCGTGGAGTCACACTCAAGTGGTATGTAAAGTTCCTGAAGGTACGGGTGTAAACGTGCCCATCGTTCTGACAGCTGCTAACCATGCCACTTCAGCGTCTACGAGCATCAGCTACTCCCCTCCATCACTGAGTGGTATTATTGCGAACAACGTCAATACTCAAGGCTCAACGTCGATTACGCTCAACGGATCAAACTTTGGACCTGCAGCGGGCGTTGATGCCTATGTTACCGTAGCTGGAGCCACACTTCCTAGCGAAAATATCGTGTCGTGGGCCCATAACAAGATTGTTTTCAAGCCACCAGCTGGAGAAGGTCAAGCCGTGTTGGTACGAGTTGTGGTTGCAACCCAATTCTCGAACACACTGCAATTCAACTATATGCCACCTACATTATTAGACCTTAATCCTAGCAATGGTCCTACTGGAGGCAACACGCAGGTGACGATCACTGGTTCTAACTTTGGTCTGAATCCCCTCGTAAAGATGGGTGCCACGCTTATTACCCCCATAAGCTCGAGTCACACGGAAATCGTGTTCAACTCAGTGTCAGGTCAGGGTGACGTCTCAGTTCAGGTCCAAGCCGCTGGTCAGCTCTCATCGACTCGTGTTTTCAGCTATGATGGTCCAACCCTCCTCGAAATCGATCCCAATCATGGACCTACCGAGGGAGGAACAGTAGTTGTTATTACTGGTACGTCGCTGGGCAGTGGTAGCGTCACAATTGGTGGTCAGTCGTGCACCGTCCTCAGTGCTGATCACAACCAAATCACATGCGAGGTGCCTCCAGGTGAAGGCGTGGGTCTACAGGTCCAGGCTTTGATTTCTAATCGAGCCTCGAACACTCTCGAGTACTCGTATGATGATCCGCATATCGATGCAATCGAACCAAGCGAAGCAAAAACGAAACCTGATGTGGGTCAGGAACTCACGATCACGGGCGAAAACTTCGGTCTGGGTCCCCAGGTCATGCTTGGTACGACGGCGTGCCCAGTCACCTCACGCACTCACACCGAAATCAAGTGCACAATCCCAGAAGGATCGGGTAAGGACAACCCTGTCACCGTCACAGTGGGCTCGAAAGTATCGAACTCAAAGCTCTTCTCCTACTCGAAGCCCGTCATCACATTGATTGAGCCCCAGGAATTACCCACCCAAGGTGGCGAGAAGATCACCATCACGGGTGAGAACTTCTCCACGTATGGTGAAATCTTTGTAGGAGGTAATGAGTGTTCCGTTGAGGATGGCGATATGGACCACACCACGATTGTCTGCTCTTTGCCGCCAGGCAATGGTGTGGACCAAAAGGTCGAAGTCACGGTGAACGGACAAACCAACGATGACAGTCCGGCTGCGCGATACTCGTACGCCCCACCTGTCCTCACCACAATCCTCCCCACCTCAGCTTCCACCGCTGGTAATATTCCAATTACGTTGACTGGTTCTTCGTTTGGTACCGGAGGTACAGTCACGATTATCACCAGTGACAATGACGAAATCGATTGTCCCGTCCAATCTGGTGCCTGGGGCCATCAGCAGGTTGTCTGCACACTACCACCAGGCTCCGGCACGGTGACTGTACGTCTGACTAGCGACAGTGGTAGCACCTCGAAGACTTGGACGTACAACGGCCCCTCATTGAATGCAATCACGCCCAGTTCTGGTCCGACAACAGGTAGTACTCTCATCACGTTATCAGGCTCTTCTTTCGGCAGCACGGGTACCGTGACAATCGATGGTAACCCGTGTCAGATCGCCACCTGGACTCATAACCAGATCACATGCTCTACGCCCGCAGGTGAGGGTACAGGACTAACTGTGACTTTGACAACCCAAGATGGTTTGGAGGCCTCTGCAAGTATCTTCTCGTATAACGCCCCCGTCATCTCATCCATTTCCCCCTCGCTTGGTCCTACGGTCGGTGGCACTTTAGTGACATTGACCGGCAGTAACTTTGGTGTCTCTGATCGAGGTGTCTCTGTTGGTGGAGTGCCGTGCACAATCGTGTCCGCGAGTGGTATTGAGGTCGTATTTGAGGCTCCGCCCGGAACCGGTCTGGGTAAGATGGTCGTGCTGACTGTTAAAGGACAGACATCTAATACGGTCTTCTATGGTTACAATGCCCCAACTTTGATCTCAGTTACTCCGAATACCGATAACACCTCGGGTGGCTCCATCGTCCTGGTGAAAGGTACAAACTTCGGTACGAACCCTACGATTACCATTGGTGGCTCTGTGTGCACATTGGATGGGCCAGTTAATGAAGATCAAACTGAAGTGTACTGCCAGGTGCCACCAGGTCAAGGCACGAGTCGTAGCGTCCAGGTTAATGTCAATTCTCAACTCTCGAACACTGTAACCTTCTCCTACAATGGGCCTGTCCTGGACTCGATCGAAATTGGTGATGCCCCCACAACTGGAGGTACCACCCTGACGCTTCACGGAAGCTCCTTCGGCACGTCTGGTACTGTCAGCGTTGGATCGAGCAACTGCCCGATTACCTTCCACAGTCACACGAAAGTCGAGTGCACGCTCCCACCGGGCGAAGGTACCGACGTCTCAGTTAAGGTGACTGTTGGCTCGCTCTCGTCGAACACGCGGAAGTTAAGCTACCTTGGCCCTACGATTACCGATGTCTCCCCAAGCAACGGCCCAGCACAGGGTCTCACGACCATCACCGTCACAGGTAAGAACTTCGGCTTAACGGGCTATGTCCAAATCAATTCAGTTACCTGTGCCTCCATCGGCGCGGTGGATTCGCATTCCAAGATTCAGTGTGTCCTCCCGCCAGGTTCTGGTACTGATCGCCCCGTGGTGGTCAAGGTAGCAGGACAGACCTCACCTCCAGTCACTCCGGCAGATGGCGACAATCCAGAATATACGCCGCTCTTCCATTACGATCCACCTTCGATTGGTACGATTAACCCTGCCACAGGACCTACGCAAGGTGGAATCCTCGTGACGATCACGGGTACGTCATTCTCACCCAGTGCCACTGTGACAATCGGCGGCGAGGTCTGCGCTACCATTTCTTCTACTCAGACGTACACTTCTTTGGTGTGCCAGATCCCTGCGGGTGTGGGCATGGACCTCCCTGTGATAGTGACTGTTGATGGGCAAGACTCAGAACCTAAACCATTCAGTTACGGTAACCCCACCATCACGCAGCCGCTTTCGCCAGCCGTCAGCCCAACCGTTGGTGGAGATGTCCTCACGATCGTGGGTACGAACTTCGGTGAGAATCCCGGTACTGTGATGTTTGACGAGACTGAGGAATGTGTACTCACCGGTGCTGGTTGGTCGCACACACGTATTGAATGCATCATCCCCGTAGGTGCGGGCCTCAACGTTCCAGTCAAGGTAACTAACGCCGGAAACCAGCATGTGTCAAGTTCAATTTCGTACATTGCCCCTGCGATCAGTGAAATTACGTCTGCAACCTCGACCTTCCCGACAGCAGGAGATATTCCGATTACGTTGCGTGGTACGAATTTTGGCACGAATCCCACTCTGGTGCCCGGCTTCGCTACTGTGACAGTTGGCGGTGCCAACTGTCCCATTACTGCTCACGATCACACTGAGATTGTATGCACTTTGCCCGAAGGCACTGGCATTAATCAGGTAGTCGTCACTGTGAAGTCGAATCCCTCCACCTCATTCCCTCTTGTGCGCACGTCGCCTATCATTACCACAGTCCGCGGATGCCCCACACCAGTCGGCTCGGGTACTGCAGATTGCGTTGTTGCTGGTGGCACTCGAATCACCATTGAAGGTGAGAACTTCGGTTCGGACTCTACTACCGCTGCTACGATCAAAATCGGTGGGGATAACGAGTGCACCGATATCGAATATGATCAACCGCACACGATTGTCACCTGCCTCACTCCAACCCTTCCCGCTGGCGGTTTTAACTTGGCAGTTACAGTGACTGTGAACCTCCAAAGTGGATCCGCGAACCTTCTGTCGTACGCCGGTCCTGAGATCATATCGAATTCGCTTGGTTTAGCAGCCAGCTACACCCCAAGCGATTCGCTGATGATCGGCTCAGTGCTTTCAACACAGGTCGTCAAATTCCGTACCAAGAACATGAACACTGGCACTCCTACGATTACGTATGGCATTGAAGGTAACCCCACACAGTTCACATGTGACTATGTTGGCACTGAACCGGATATCGGTGAATCAATCTATGGCTACATCACGTGTGCCCTCAATGGTGGCTACGGTGCTAACCTCCACTTCCGAGCCACGCTTGGCATCCAGACGACCAATGTTGGTACAGATTCAATCAGCTTCCCCAAGCCAACCATTACTGCCCAGACTCTAAAGCTTTCGGAATCGGCTGTTGCAACGGGTGATCCAATTATCTATGGTGTGACTACTGAAGGTGAGTACATCGACTTCGAAGGTACGAACTTCGCTCCAACCGCCACTTGGCCTTCCTTCATGAAGGTCACCTATGGTCCAGCGGAAGATCCCACACTGTACTCTTGCACATCCATTACGGCTACCGCGACCGCTTTGTCTTGCCGCACTGCACCTGGCAGTGGTGGTCCATACGTCTTTGTCGTAAGTGTGAACGGTCAGGCCTCTGACCCAAGCATGGACATGTATTCGTACCCCGAAGCGCCTCTTGTATATGAAGTGCGCGGTTGTGCTACCACTGTAGGCGACGCAACTGCTAATTGCCCAACTAGTGGCAACGTCCCAATCACAATTACTGGTGATCGCTTCCCAACTTCGACCGACTCAGTTATCGTGTATGTTGGCTCCGCACAATGCCCCCTACTTGGCATCGACTCGAGCACCCAGCTCCGCTGCACATTGCCAGCGGGTCGAGGCGTTGATCAGCCCGTTGTCGTAGTCGGTGGTAGGTTGTGGTCGCGGGCTTCGCTCCTCGTCAGTTATGCCGCCCCCACGATAACCACCATTCTAGGTTGCCCAGTGACGACTTCGGCTACGCACACAGCAGACTGCCCACGTGATGGAGGAATCACCATTACGCTCCAGGGTACTGCATTCGGTGCAGACGGTGCGATTGTGCTTGTGGGAGGCAAGTCTTGCACCAATGTTGTTCACTCCGCCACATCCCCGCATACCGAGGTCACGTGCACTTTGCCAGAGGGCACGGGCCTGTCCAAGTCTGTTCTGTTGATTCAAGGCCAAGGCTCAGTCTCGACGAACACGGCATTGTTGTCCTACTTGCCGTGTGCTGCGGGATCATATGCGGTCGGTGCTACAACCGTTTGTGACCTTTGCCCTCCAGGCCAGATCACTTCGAGCCTTGGACAAGCCGCATGCACACAGTGCGAAGCCGGCACGTTTGCCGCCGGTCCAGGCAACACCAGGTGCCTGACTTGCTCTGCAGGTACATTCTCAACCGCTGGTTCGGCCACTTGTACGCCCTGCGACGCTGGCTTTAGCGCTCCTGACAGTGGTTCTGGTTCATGTACCGCATGCTCTGCTGGCCGATTCGCAGCACTCCCTGGTCGTGTAACTTGCACCGGATGTGAGGTTGGCAAAGCGCAACCCCAGAGCGGTCAGGAAAGCTGTGAAGTCTGCACGGCTGGCTACTACCAGCCGCTCGAAGCACAAGCCTCATGCTTGGCATGCCCTGCGGGTTCAATTTCTGTCGATGACGAGAGCACCACCTGCTCGCCTTGTATCCCCGGCAAGTATCAATCAGGAGAACATCAGTCTGTATGCATGGACTGTCCAGTGAGAACCTATCAACCCCTCTCCGGACAGGCTACATGCTTGCAATGTGACGATGGTAAGTTCCAAGATTCAGAAAGTAGCTCACACTGTGAGCTCTGCTCACCTGGGCGCTTCTACCGCCAAATCGGCGGTCTCGGTGCAACTGCCTGCAGCTATTGTGCGGCTGGTGAGTATCAGCCTTCAGAAGGTCAGGCCACGTGCCTTCTGTGCCCGCTGGGAAAAATTTCCACGGCTCCAGGAAGTCCCGAGTGCACAAACTGTGAGGTTGGAAAATATATTGATCAGCAAGGTCGAACTGTGTGCAGAGACTGCCCAGCAGGTAAGTTTGCTTCTGCATCTGGTTCCTTCCAGTGCATCGATTGTCCAGCAGGTACTTACACGACAGAGGACGGTAAATCCAGCTGCACGCCATGCGAGGCGGGCAAGTACCAGCCTGCTTCAGGCCAATCTACTTGTGTTGAGTGCCCAGCGGGCCGCGCAAATGCACTCACTGGTCAACTCCAGTGCACTGATTGCTTAGATGGCTACTTTAACGACGGTAGCTCCCCCAGCGCGTGCCAACCTTGTGGCGAGGGTGAGTACTCAAAGCGCACTGCAGGAGATACGACTGGGCCCACCGAATGCAAGAAGTGCCCTGTCGGCAAATACTCCGCCTCCCAAGCGACAATTGAGTGTGATGACTGCGGTGCAGGTTACTTCACCGGGGATCCCGGCGCATCAACTTGCCACCCTTGCGAACCCGGTACCTTTTCTAGCGGCTCAGCTTCGGCATGTTCTGAATGTCCCGCTGGCAAGTATGCCGTTGATCCTGCCTCTGCTGCATGCTTGGCTTGCCAGCCCGGAACTTTCGCAGCAGGCACAGGCTCATCGTCATGCGAGTCCTGTGAACCTGGTAAGGCGCAGCCCAACACTGAGGCAACAACCTGCGAGGTGTGCACGGGCTCGACATACTCTGCTCTGACCGGAGAGGGTTCGTGCACTAAATGTCCAGCAGGTCGTTTTGGTAACATCACCGTTGACCCACAAACAGAATGTGAGGAATGTCCTCCTGGAAAGTACCAGCCTAACGAGGGCCAACTGACATGCCTTGACTGCCCAGATGGTGAATTCCAAGATGCTTGGGGACAACTTTCTTGCAAGTCGTGCAATCCGGGTACATACTCGAATGCTGTAACCGGCAAAGAGGCCTGCGTTTCGTGTGATGAGGGCACATATTCCTCGCTAGGTGCGTCTACTTGCACATCTTGCGCTAGGGGCAAATTCGCCGCAACTCCGGGTTCTGCTCAGTGCGAAGATTGTGATGCAGGTAAGTTCGCAAATGTGACAGGAATGTCCCAATGCATACCTTGCGAAGCTGGTTTCTACCAGGGCTCCCAAGGTAGGAGCTTCTGCTCCGCGTGTGGCGCCGGTCGATTCGTTTCGATTGATGGCGCTTCCGTTTGCGAGCCTTGTGACATCGGCAAGTTCTCTGGATCCACAGGTGCCACAGCATGTGAGCCATGCGCCCCCGGCAAGGCTTCAGGCACGGAGGCAAGTGTGTGCACGTCATGCCCTAAGGGTAAGTACGCAACTGGTGAGGGTAACTACGAATGCAAGAGCTGTGAAGCCGGTAAGTTCGGTGCAAGTACGGAGTTGGAGTCATGCACAAGTTGTGACCCTGGTAAGTACAGTCCCAGTGCCAACGCAGAAGAATGCCTTGAGTGCCCCATCGGTAAGGCATCTGCCTCCTACGGTCAAGTTGCATGTACCGCCTGCCCAGCTGGCCGATCAGCACCGGTCCCGGGTATGACGGAATGTGAGCCTTGTGAGCCTGGAAAGTATGCAACGCCAAGTCCAGATGACCCTGACATTCTCGTTTGTGTAGCGTGTGAGGAAGGTAAATATCAACCAGCTGCAGGACAGAGCGAATGCTTGCCTTGTGAAGTCGGCTATGTCCAACCCGAAACGGGCAAGACTGAGTGCGTTGCATGCGACCCAGGCAAGTACCAGGATGAATCTGGTAAGCTTGAATGCAAGTCATGTGACCCAGGTACCGCAGCCGGAGGTAAAGCCTCCGTTATCTGCGAACCATGTGAAGCGGGTAAGTTTGCATCGGATTCCGAAGCCACCGCTTGTGTGCCTTGTGATGTCGGTAAGCACGCATCTTCGCCTGGTGCATCAGAATGCAGCAACTGTGAACTGGGTAAGTTTGCCAACGGACAGGGCTTCGTAGAATGCAACCAGTGTGACGTCGGGAAGTTTGGTAATGACACTGGTCTGGCGCAATGTGAGCTCTGCCCCGAGGGTACGCACCAGGACGAGCTCGGCAAGACCGTTTGCAAAGCTTGTCAGGCGGGTACCTACGCTGCTGCGAAGGGTCTGCAAGTCTGCCTCGACTGTGAAATTGGTAAGGCAACGGTAGACACTGGATCGACTACATGCACGCCGTGTGATCCTGGAAACTATGCTCCATTCCCAGGAGCCCAGACTTGCGAACCATGCCCGAAGGGTACCTATGCACAATTCCCAGGCATGTACGAATGTACTGAGTGCGAGTCTGGTCGATTTGCGAACGCTACTGGATCCGAGGACTGCTTCAGCTGTGCGCCAGGCACATCTCAACCTGCATCAAGGTCTGAATCTTGCGAAGTTTGTACACCCGGTCGCTTCGCCAGCGCACCGGGTCAACCTAGCTGCGCAGAATGTCCCGCTGGTACGTATGCGGACGCCTATGAAACTGAAGTTTGCACACCTTGCTCGCCAGGAAGCTTCTCGGCGGCTGGAGCTGAAATATGCTCTCAGTGCGAGCCAGGCACTGCCGCTCCGAATGAACGATCCATTACGTGTGATCCATGCAAACCGGGCTATGTGGCACCTGACCCAGGTCAAGCTGAGTGCACTCCCTGTGACGCTGGTCACTACCAAGATGATTTCGGCCAGACCGAATGTCTTCAATGTCCACTTGGATCAGCCGCACCAACGACAGGTAAGGCACTCTGTGATGTGTGCCCATCCGGTGAGTACACCAACACCACGGGAGCTTCTGTTTGCTCGCGCTGCCCAGCCGGTCACTATTCACGTCGCCAGGGCAGCCAAGGTGCGACACTGTGCCTTGAGTGCACTCCAGGTACCTACCAGCCCTCGGAAGGTCAGGCTCTCTGCTTGAACTGCCCAGTCGGTACGTTTAGCAATGAAACTGCGGCAGACAGTTGTGAGCTGTGCCCGCTTGGTCGGTTCGCCGACGTCTCTGGACGCACCGAATGTTTCGATTGTCCAACGGGCTATCATGCGCCTAGTCCCGGCATGGTTGTTTGCTCGCCGTGTTCAGCTGGTAAGTATCAACCACAGCAAGCGATGTCATATTGCATTGATTGCTCGCCTGGTTGGTATCAGGATGAACAGGGTAAGTCACAATGTATCGAGTGCGAAGTTGGTCGATATGCTGAGAACGCTGGTCAGGCAGTTTGTCAAGACTGCATTCCCGGCACAATCGGACCTGACGTTGATCCCGATGCTGAGTTAGTGGAAGACCCTGACAACCCGGGCACGTTCTACTATCCAAGACGTGTGAAAGATCAGTGCTTACTCTGCCCATTCGGTCACTACCAGGATCTCTCTGGTCAGCAGACATGCAAGCAATGCCCAGCAGGTACTTATGCCAACTCAGAAGGTCGACCGCTTTGCGAGCCATGTGATCAAGGCAAGTTCTCGCTAGAAGGCCAGACTGAATGTAGCCCGTGCGACAAGGGTAAATACCAATCCAACGTAGGTTCTAGTGTGTGCGTCGACTGTGAAATGGGTAAGTTTGCTGACAACACCGGAATGCCCGAGTGCAAGCTCTGCCAGCCAGGCCGCTACCTCAACATTGAAGGTCAGGAGGAATGCCTCCCATGCCAGGCTGGCACTGCAACGACACAGTCTGGGCAAATTACCTGCGACACATGCGTCCCTGGCAAGTACGCGCTCGAGGGTCAGCCCTCTTGCACTCTGTGCAGTGAAGGTCAGGCAACGAACAACCCTGGTAGTGAAGAATGTGTTGCCTGTGGCGCACTCGCAATCTCTGCCACCGATCGAACCGAATGCTTGTGTATCCCAGGGTACTGGCTTCCGTCCTACAAGTCAGGCTCTAACAAGTGGGAGTGCGAACCATGCACAGAGGGTATGGATTGCCGTGAGCCAGGCACGACGTGGCTGAACCTTAAGGCACTTCCGGGCTACTGGCGCCCATCCAATACGTCGCTCGAGTTCATCCGCTGCCCTGTCCCAGAACAATGTCTCGGTGGTGCAGCTGCCGGTGCCGAGTTCCAAGAGGATGGCTCATCAGGCTCTCAATGCAAGGCGCATCACGCGGGTATTGCATGTACCTCGTGTGAGGATGGTTATCGTCTCGCCGGTACCAACTGTATCAAGTGTCTTGAAGGTTCATTGCAATGGGTTGTTGTTGCTCTCCTTGCTGTTGCGGCTCTCATCTTGATCTGGTTCTCAGTCCACATCATCTTGCGCTCAGGAGAAGAAATCTTGCGAAAGGCGAATGCTGACTTCGAGACCGACGATCTTGATTTGGAGCCTGAACCAGCCGAAACGCAGCTTGCAAGTGAAGATAATAAGTGGCAGACGGCCGTACCAGCTGAAGCGGACGAGAATAAGGAAGATGAGCTCGAAGACAGTGTCAATTTGGGCCTGGAGGACTCGCGCGGACCGTATGGTCCTCCTCGAGCTCCACCAACCGCCGAGCCTGAGGTTGAAATGGCACGCCTTTCTCGCAGCGCCCGTACTCAGAACGAAGAGTTGGCCGATTCTGACTCGGATCTTGTCACCGAAGATTCAGAAGACGAGCGCCACATTACCGAAGATGTGGCTCGTGCGGATGAACAATGGGATCGCACCGTGAAGTTTATTGGTCCTCGACCACCCCCAGAAAACTTCACGTACAAGTTCAAGATTTTCCTCACATTCTTGCAAATCAGCAACAGTGTTACTGCCGATTTGAATCTTCGATGGCCAACTGCCTATAAGCAAGTCATGTCCTTCCTCGGTCTAACTTCAGTGGATACCCTCATTAACTCGGTGGCTGGTACCGACTGCTACACCAAGGACAACTACTACTTGATGTATATCGTTATTCTCGCCGCACCGATTGCCGCTGCCTTGTTAATGCTTCTCTTCTGGGTGATCCCGCTCAATGCCGGTTGGTTCTGCTTCCGTGGCCTGACAGATGGCGGCCGACAGCGCCAAGTAATTAAATGCTGGCGCCTGTTCTTGTACTTCCTTTTCTTGATCTTCCCGATCGTGTCCTCCACTGTGATTCGCCATTATGTCTGCACAGACATTGAAGGTACCTCGTTCCTTGCATCGGATTACCGTGTGCAGTGCTACACAGACACGTGGTATTTGGTGTCCTACATCTCAACGAACTTCATCTTGCTTTATCCTATCGGTATTCCTTTGTTCTTCTTCATCATTCTCCGCTACAACCGCAAACAGTTGTCAGTTCCAGCGGTCAAGGCGCAGTTGGGTTTCCTCTACGCTGGCTATAAGGAATCGATCTGGTGGTGGGAAGTTCTCGAATGCTTCCACAAGCTCATTCTCGTTGCCCTGCTGGCATTCTTCCCGGAGGATGTTCAGTTGCCATTCGCTTTGAGCGTTGTTGTCGTTTACCTTATTCTTCTTCTCTTCATCAACCCCTATCAGGATAGATCTGACGACAGATTACATCAGTTCGCGCAAACTGAGATCTTCCTCATTTTGCTAGCGGGCTATTTGTTTGAGAGCGTTGGCTATGAGAGTCTGACCGATGCCGAAGATGTGGGTCTATCTATTGTGCTCCTCCTTGTCACCTTCGGTTTCGTTGCCTTCTTCTTGGTCTTCGGCTACCAGAGCATTCAGAGGACTATCCGCAAGCGACGAGAACGCGAGGAACGACGTAAGCAACGAGAAGCCGAGCGACAGAAGGAGAAGCTTGAAGAGGAGGCGGCTGCACGCCAAGCAATTGAGGACAATCAGGAGCAAGATATTGACTACGTCTCAACGAACGAACAGCCCCAACCGAACTCAAGTGCGCCTGCGGCCTCCCAGAATCCTCATGACTCCTACGGTTACGATGATGACTCATACGGTTACGAAGAAGGCAACCGTCGCCAGCCCACCGCTCTGCACCCAATGACTCAAGCGGGACTACTTGATTCGGCTACGACTCAATTTCAGTAACCGATCTACCATTTACTCGAATCAAACTATCTGGCACTCGTCGTCAGATATTTAGACACTCTATTCATGAACTTATCTCAGCGTGTACAACATGATTACCCTAGCACTCCTTCTCCAATCTGTGGAATAAACAAACATGACCATTTGCTTGAACCAATTTATGTCGAAATATCTAAGAGACGGTTTGAGTCTGTCGGGTTACCGGTAGAAGTAGAACTGCGCAACGAAGACACAGTCTGCGCGTGAGCTCATGTGAGTTGGTATTTGGGCTGTGTTTGTGTAACGTAGTTGGGGAGAGGGATATCAAGCACAAGAATATCAATCGTGATTAAAACATCTGGGGGTACCTTTGAAGCATACTGCTGTGGAGGGATAGTGCAACTAAGCGCTGTTTTGACATTTATAGCGGAGGGTTGGGTTGTGTAAACACTAGCGCATCCATACGTCGCATTGTGCTCATTTCAATCGGTGCCCTGTATACTGTAATGTACTACTACGCACCGACTCAATTAGTTACAGCAAGGTCCCCGACCACTACCGTTGGCAGCTGGAGTTGTGCTGGGATAGCGAGTTTGCGGTTGGGGTTGATCAAGTCGAACGATCGGTGCCAGGTTTGCAGCTTGCTGCCGTTGTTGCTGAGAAATTCGTGCCCAAGCCTCGGTTGCGACGTAGGTGAATGGCTCTGAGATCTTGTTGCCGATTTGGATTTTATCACCGAGTTTCGCGGAGGTTTCAAAGTAGCGTACGTCGACACTCGCAGCATATCGCTGAGCGGCCGCCTGCGCCACCGCACGGGTTCGCTCATTACGCTCAATGAGGTCCATCTTAGTTGCCACCAGTGCGATAGTACAGTTCGGCCCCTCCGACTCCTGAACTTCGGCGACCCAGGCCTTGGCACGATTCCAACTTGATAGATCTGTGACATCAAAGCACACAATGGCTGCTGCTGCGCCCTTGTAGTACGACCTCGCCATGGCCTCGAAACGTTCGGAACCACCTGTATCCCAGAGTGCCAATGTGACGTTCGAGATGTTGCCAGACTTGTCGGTAACTTGCATCTCATGAGCTGAGAATGCGGCGCCAATCGTAGCCGAGGCGTCGGGTACGAATCGATCATTGATAAATCGGTCGAGCAATTTCGTTTTACCCACCGAGTGCTGTCCTAGCATGACGCATTTTATCTTGGGTTGGGATTTCGTGCTCGACATGTTGGAATCAGGAGCGAAATTCGGTGCCCAGCCCAGTGTTTAGTGTGCGTTGCGGAGTTCAATCCTCTCTATCTTTTGTCTAGGATGTGATATGTCACGTCAGATTGGTCTCGTGAATTCAACAACCGACGAAAAATCAATCGAAAGTATACGATGACAAAGTGCCAGGCACCTTCCCTTAAGAAAATCCGGTGGCACCACTCGCAAAAAGTTGCGAGTGTAGCGGAGCTCCACCATGACGATGGTCTTGTCTACCAGATACCCTGTGCCAATGTGCTGCAACTAGCTGTGTGAGTCACGAGCATAGACGAGGATGGGGCCTACTACCCATGGCCATCATTATCGACTCCGCCGAATAGGTACTGTACAGTTTGTATTGTTCTCCTTCATGATTAACGATCAACGAGGCAGCTCATCGCGTTGCGAGGGGCTGCCTCGTTGACCTTCGAGTTGGTTTCACTTGGAGCTGGGGCTGCGGTACTTGCGTGTGATGAGCTGTGCTGGGTTTAGGCGGAACCGCTTCAAATCGTCGGACACGCTTAACTCCAACAGATGATTGCTGGTTCTTACTTCTCAGGTCGTCTTGCACGCAGAAGTCGAGGTTTTCTTTGTCCTGTGAGATCGTTGCCTCCTCCGAAGCAAGATCTGACACGGAGGAGCGAGAACGAACGTGGCCGAGCTTTGGTTCACTCGCTTCGTTTGCGCTTTCACTCGCACTGCTGCTGTTCACCAGCTCCTCCGCCTGAGCAGGCTGTGTCGGCTTCTGCTGATGCTTCTCTCGATTCCCGTGTGTTTTCTTTGCCAGCTGTTGGAGCGTGTTACATGTCATTGTGCCATAGTTGTGCCAGGTGCGAGCGACCAGTGGCATCTCTTGTACGTGCTGTTGACTTAGAAAGAGCTAGAGCAAGTGAGGCATCCAGACAGTTATGACGTCTCATGAGCCGTGTTCGACGATTGAGACTACAGTTAGGACGTGATGAGCAAATCAGCAGACAGACTTACCTCAGTTTTGGCATTAATGATGTTGATCAATCGACTCAAGTTCTGAATCGAGAGTGTGATTTTGCGGATGAGAGCCTGCAGGAAGTGATGAAGGGGAGTTGCCTCAAGTGAGTAAGTAAGTTCCTTATGTGGACCGCTCGGTAGGTGCGATGGGAAAGGAGAGATCGAGCGCGGAACGGTATCTTCAGCCTTGATACTTACATCCTTGACGATTTCATGGGGATCAATGTGGCTTGACCCTGGCGTCATTGCGCAAGGAACGTAGTACGAGCCAGCGTTACAGGTAAGGTCGGACATGGGTACGCTTTGAACGAACCCGGGTTTGTGGCGAGCAACAAAAAGGTACAGAAACTCAAGTGCTCAGAGGGTACGTAGTGAAAGCCCCCAATAGTGTGAACTCGTGTAAAATGTGCGCCAAACGCAGTCACAGGCAGTGTCTAACGGTTATGAATCCTTCTCGACCCAGTCGTGGGGACGCGATCGGAGCGATCTGAAGGTCTAGAGTGGGTATAAATTCCGGGAGTATTCACCACAGCAAACGTTAGACTGGTTCAATTCTGCGCCCCACCCGACACGACACCCAGTGTTGCATCGACAGTGTGCGTAGTTGTAACCCTCGCTCTGTGTAGGTTGCAGTGAATTTTTTCGTGCAAGTAAATCTGCACGCGTGACGGAAGAGTGAGCAGATTGTTATGATTAGCAGGTGTTGAAAACGTGACATTAGGACATAATTGACTTAAACTAATTGTATATTCTAAACCCGTATAGATTCAACATGTCACAGGTCAAAGATGACGACCTCTGGGAGGACCCTTACTACGGTAAAACACAATGGGAAGATGCTCTCATTAAGGTAGGTTGTTGTGGAGACGCCGTTTTTCGCGTATTGCGACCCTCATGGGGTGATTGATGATGAAATATTCTACCACATAGCCCTAACACCCATCCTAAATCTGCTGTCTTCGTCATGTCTCCAAATTCGGTGCCCTATATAGCACGGGGTCGTGAAACCCCTCGAGGCGAAGAAGACTTTCGACGATGTGTGGACTGCAGAGCTCGAGAAGAGGAACGAGGAGAAGCGTCAGAATCCCTACAAGGATCTGCTCGAGGGAAGTGATGAGAAGTTCGAGGCCAGTAAGGACTCTCTCGATGAGCGTGACTATGAGATGCTCCGCAAGAAGCGATTGGCGGAGATGAAGGCAAAGGCTGCACGTAACAAGTTTGGCCAAGTGTATGAGATCAACGAGACTGAGTGGGTTCGAGAAATCAACGAAGTAGATCCCGACGTGTTCGTTGTTGTGCATTTGATGGCAAAGAACAAAGCAGAGTGCATCCACTTCAATCGAACACTCTCAGCGATCGCAGCCAAATTCAAGTTCATCAAGTGCGTCTGCATTGAAGCTTACAAGGCTGCCAAAGGTTTCCCAGACGAGCTATGCCCTACTGTGTTGATTTACAAGGAGGGTAAGCAGTATAAGCAGATTCAGGGCTTTGACAAGCTTGGTGGTCCCAAGAACTCCGTCGAGAAGTTCGAGTGGCTCCTCCATGTCGCAGGCGTGGTGGAGACTGATCTCACAGAAGTGCCCGGTGACACACCATCACGACGTGGCAACGACGACTCAGATGCAGATCCTGAGGTTGTTCAACGAGTCTTGAGGGAAGCCCGTTCCAAGATCATTGCAGAGGACGATGAGAGTTGGTTGCAGGACGACTAAGGCCTTAGACAAAGGGAGATCTGGTTTATGGCGGTTGTATTGAGAAGCCCGAATCCTCGGCTTGCATGTATAGTACACTACGTCGGCATATAATACACTCGTATGCTCAATGTATTTATGAATGGTATATTTGCACGCAACTGGATGTGGTTAGGAGGTATCTGGGCTTCATGTTGCTAAATTAAACCCGACTTTATTCCAGTAGGATTGATGAAGTGCTAATTTAATGTCCAGTCCAACTACCTGTCAGATTATATGAGCCACCTCTGAGAAGGAGGCATTCACGTCGAGGGTGCGCGCGCTGGTTACTGGTCGCCGCCTCGGTTTGAGTTCAGAGAAATGCTGTAGCTCCCAGTGACAGGATCCTTAACTGCCTTGAAGTCATCAAGGCTCATACCAAACTTACCAAGAATAGTATTACCGAGTGATTTTGCCATGGAAAGGATCTCCTCCTTTTGCTTCTCGAATTTCTTTTCGATCTCCTTGTCCAACTCGGCAATCTTCCTCTGGAGTTCAGCGCTAGGTGAGAGATCGAAGACAGCTTTGAAGTCTGCGCGAGCCTCGGTAAGCTGCTCAAGCTTCTCGTAAGCTCGAGCTCGTCGATGAAGTGCCTTCACGAAGTCCTTCTTGAGCTCAATGGCATATGTGGTCTCCTCTATCACATCCTCCCATTGCTTCAGCATGAAGTGCGCTGCGGCCTTGTTGTTGTGGAATGTCGCTCGCAGTTCAACCTCCTTGTCCTCCACAAGCAGCAATGACTCTGCGTATGCGTCTAGTGCCTCTTCATAACGACCATCTACAAACAGCTTGTTACCGCGCTCCTTAGCCGCAATCGCTCGCTGAGTGTCCTTCTCCTCAAAGTCAAAGAACTGATCCTCCTCCTCTTCGTTGTCTTGGTAGGTATGGATCGCACTCGAGACGCCAGGATCCGTCTCACCCTGCACAGCCTGTGTCGCATCAACGCCATGTCCATCCTCAGCCGACCCACTCTGCTCGGCGTCGGATATACTGGAGTCCTTCGGCAGTGAGGCCTGAGATTCTGTGTGATTGGATGCGTTTTTAGGTAGATGCACAGCGTCGAGCTCGGCTTGAACCGTGTCAAGGTCGTTGTTAGTGTTAGACTCACTCATATGTCGGGTTTTCTCAATTGCCTATCGGCACACCTGCCGTATTTCAGACTACTCGCAGTGTGTTCTGATCCACCAATTTCTGCCACCCCTGACTGTAGCCCTGAGCCTTTCCGACAAGTATCACCGTCAGCGGGCACTCCAGCCGACTGCCCCTGGACCCCAACGGCTGCGCGGCATCCTCATGGCATTCGCCACGGGTGAATCCCGCCAGTGCACTTGTGTGTGTACTGCAATTCCAGAGAATCACAAGTTGCGGAGTGCTGTTCCCTCTGCCACACGCATTGAGTATACTCCCGCTACAACACGGCAAAACGGTAGTGCAGGCCGAATGCAACGCCTCTACGGAGTTGCCGTGCTCGCCGGCCCGCGCGCGTGGGAGACCCGCCGCCAAAACGTAGTTTACTGGAGGGGATGGAATTTCGAGTGGTTGTGGAATAGAAAGTGGGAACCCGGAAAGTCGGCTTCACCCAAGTGTATGGTCATGCAAATAGCTCAATCAGACTCACATGATGTGTATACACCTAAATGTAACCTTTCTAGCAACGTGCAGAATGATCTACGACCCCAACTCGGCAATTTTCCTCTCCTTCTTGCGCAATGCTAGTAGCAAGCGTGTTGCGCACCACAACATGCGCCTGCGCAACTCTGATTTCTCCAAGGATAGCTTTGGTGACGATGGCCGATCGGGCTAAGCCAGATGCCCTAGGTTTCTAGGGGTCGGAGCCACGCCTCTCTGCCTTCCCGAGTGCAAGTACAAGATCAGACAAGAACAGCTCAGAGACTAGTTACGTGACCGAAGGAAGATTGATGTTGTCTAATGACTGGTTAAGCAACTCAACTCGGTTTGACTCACTCGAAATGCTGTACGCTGCGCGCTTCTCCACACCCATCGATGCGGTCTCTATTGCATGGCGTACAGCTGCATCTTGTGCTAAGTGGTCCGCACCACGACGATTCTGGACTTCTGTCCGTCATTGGAGTTTCTTCTCCTCATCTCTCCATCTCGCGAGCAATTCTCGTTCAACGATATCATTCTTTACGGCTGTCCGTCCGTCCGTCCATCTGTCCATCTGTTTGCCTATATATATCTATCGGTGAGGTCCGTCCACTCCAACACCCTCTCGAAGAATCTTGCCTTCGTTATGTGCACAAGACTCGTCTTCGTCTCTCCCGTACTACTGTAGTTCGAGCTTAGGACGCTGCAATGAGCAAGGCTTCCGACCCCGTCGTAACTGATTTCTGCTTCAATTTCGTGCGCGTGCACGAAATCGTTCGTATTTTATTCCATGTCCTCAGAGCTTCCAAATGCAGGCCTCCAGTTTATACTACGGCTCCTTGTCGAGCCAATCCGTCACATGTGCTGCCTTGAGTTATCACCAATCTCCCCGTGTATCTAGCTTTATTCCCGCATAAATACTAACTTACAGATCTATATTAACCGACTCGATACTCTGAGGGGTCACTCGAGCAGTTGGGCTATAACGAGGTGTAAGCTGAGAATTCCTAGCTCTATTTACAAACAAGCATTCTTTACTTTCTGTTCGCCAATCGCATGGCAAGGCTTAGCTTCTTCGGACCTTCCCCACCCGCTTGGGCACTCCCTACTTTACCTGCGGTTGCACTCCGCTTAGGATCATTGACCTTCTCCCGAGCGTTCGTTCGTGAAGCTGAAGCCGATGTCATCGGAATAAAGCCATCCTCGTCATCGTCATCGTTGTTATCGTTCGACGCCGCGCTTAGTTTGGATTCCTTAGGACTGGAAACTAACGATGTGTCCAGCTGAACACGCTTTGTCGACTGCCGTGATGCAGCGGTCATATCGGAACCGGAACCATGGTCTTCATTCTCACCACTGCTAGACTTCTTCGGCTGCCTAACAAACTCTCGAGTCGCGCGGAATGTCGTCCATGATTGAGTTTCGGACTCAATCGGCCTAACAGCCAATGCCACAAGGGATGAAGCGGGGACCTTCGCCTCCGATGCTTCGGTACCAACATAGATCGCTGCCTTATGGGTTCGTCGCGTCAAGCTGTAATCAATCACTTTTTCACACAGCCTCGAGATTGACGTTTTGGCTGCCTCTTTCGACATGCCACATAGAAGTCCGAGGTTAATGACATCGTGTGGTGCTCGCATATCCACGAGACTTGCAGCCTGTGATGATAAAATAATTCCTTTGCCTCGTGAAACGTGGAGCAGGGTCTGGAGATTTGATATAAAATTCCTCCGTGCGGCGGAATCACTAAAAAGCGCATTATATCCCACCTCAATTGCTTTTCCATTTTCAAGTACAAGCTGCATCAACGTGGGCTTTACGAAGAATGGCAACTTCTGACTGCAGTCGAGGTAGATTATGTCAATCGCTTCGTTCTGCGCAGCGGCATGCATGACTTTGTCGTTTGCAGGAATAATGGCAACTAAATCGTAAGACATCACGGTATTATTGCTGGGCGAAATGGCATGTTGCTGTGCCACATCACTCACATGAATTGTGATACGCGATTTGACTCTGAACTGCTTGCCCTGTGAAGCATCTCGGAGAAAACCTGTAGCGTGTAGCTCGTCCATGTTAATTGTTGGCAGCTCCATTGTGCATACATCCTTGGCAGACAGAGTCGTCGTGGTGTAGTTAAACGCGACTCCATCGTATCCGACTAGAGGTGGGGTAATGATGGGGTAAATATCAGCGATTGCCGTCTAAGCAAGCAAAAATACCATTGTGCACGGATCGGAATCTAGGTACGTACGTTTTGCAGCCTGCATTGCGAGAGCCAGGGCGTTGCTCGCATTTGTCCACGTTAGGTTAAGGTCCCAGAACATCGTGCAATCGAAAGATTCGCGCAGCACGTCCAGGCACCCCACGTGTGGTAAGATATTCAATGTGCGGAAATATGCACTTTCGGTCGAACTCTCTCTGGATCACTCAGAGGACCACCTATTTTGGTGGACGGGGGTGGAAGCCGCAAGCAGTGACAATTAAGTACAACGGTCGATAAACCTATGTACGTACAGGGATTCATGCACAAAAGTAGTGGGACTGATGTGGTCCCGCCACAGCTAGTGTATTCTAGGACGTCTCGAAAATGGAAACATCACGTCGAGTGATTTAAGGCAGGCTAAAGCGTTGTGAACAAACTTAATGTACAAAGTCACCACAGGTGGTGAGGTAAACTGAGGTGCTAGAGTGCGTCTAGTCACCATATTTGGGAACAATCAAGAGAGTGGACGCTACGATGGGAACTAGGTGCAGCGCATTAACTGAGTCGCCGGCAATGGAGCTCGATAAGGCTTCAGCCTGGTATGCTACGCGGGTCGTTCCTCTGTGATACCAAATCGTCTCAGCGAACGTCCACTGATGTGAGGACGAAGTATCTGATTTATCTAAGTTGCTTAAGTCCACTCCCCGATAGAACTCGAAAGATTGACGTGGGAGGCGTATGTTAGGAACGAGCCGTGGCCTCTCATCTGCTGCTTGTGACTGATATGCACTCAGACGGACGACAACTGATAGCAGTTCACGAGCTTCGCTGAGTAAATACATGTGGTGAAGCAGCTTGTCAACTAGCTCGTGTGAAAGCTCGGAGCTGAGACGGCGCTGCAACTCGGAGAAGCTCAACAAGATCACCGATATCTGGCTGGCTCTAGAAGATGAGCCCAACTCAACACATGCACTGACAGCTGTCGGTGAGGATCGAGCGTTTTCGTCTTGCACTTTCATCTCTGCTTGTGGCAATATCATGTCGAGGATCTGAGTGATCTCTGCCGACTTCGAACACAATCGTGACCCCAGGTGTCTGACCTCGAGTCTCGGACTATGTTGTACAATGTGATGACTCAGTTCAGTCTCCACGAGGGGCGAGATAACCGTAGATACATCAATTGAGACCGTGCTATGGGCGTCCGGCACGGGCGACAGAGTCGAGGAGCGCGAACTCGAAGTCTTAGCTTCGCTCATTCTCTCGTTTCGTATCCTTTCCAGCTCATTATGGAAGCTTTCTGGGACAAAACCGAGGATCTGCAGTGCGGCAGTAGTCGCAAGACGATCTGCATGGGTCTCACGTTCGCTCACGCGAAACGCGACCCGGTTGACATATCCCTCCCTGCGTAGCTCTTCAAGACCTCTGTGTGAAGCCACCTGAGAGCCCCGATCGACGTCATCTAGCAGTACAAGGATGGTGGCACGCTTCGGAACAGGGTAACGCACTGTAAAATGGCCCTGGATAAGGTGGTCATTACCCAGAACCGCGGGCGTCGCCATATTCAGGGGCACAAGGCAGGGCAAACGCCAATTTCAACTTCTTTTCCTGGTTTGGTGAATCGGAGACATCCGGTGTCTGCAGTGACGAAAAAACTCTTGTAACGTGCGTATACTATCCGTATAACCCGTTCTGTGAGTTTCTTTCATATCATCAAGTGCCTCAAGTCAGCAACAGCCACGTTCAGATCAATTTATCGTTAGGCTCAATTCCAGTCAGCATTCGACGTCCACCCTTTCACCGCAACGTAGCCGGGTGATTGGCCATGCTGGGGCAAAATACCGCACAGTTTACCGTCACCACCGCGGCTCGTGCGCGCGATGGGCTTGAGGGACTATACAACACCTTCAAACGGTTCCAGGAGAGTGTCTCTCAGACGGTTGTATCAAGCTTAGAGCATTTCGTGAGGGAAACTGAGTTCACAAACATCAAGGTGGACCGTCTTTCACAATTCGACAACCTGGTCTTGGTGCGAATCCTGTGTTTCTGTGATGTACACACGGCGTGTGCATGGAGCAGAACCAATCGCCGGTTCTTTCGATTTGTGTATGCATCTCCAGAAGCCGACCAACTGTTCTGGAAACGGGAGTACATTCGCAAGTTCCCAAATCGTGGACTTGACTCCAAGGTAGCACTAGATGAGGTCAATTCCAAGCTGCTACGCGCTAATTTGCATTACTTTCATATGCTGCGCACTATCAGATTGCCATTCGCGTCACAGTCTGTTCTAGCCGGGCTCACCGGTGGAGCAACCGCCAAAGGATATGAGAACTCACGGACTCGTTTTGATCAAGGTGTGTTTGGCGTGGAAATCGGCAATCGAATTGTGCCTGAAGGAGTGAAACGTGCGCTCTATGCAAAATGCGCCAACCTGATTCAATGGGAACCTGGATTTCTTCCTTTAGAATATGCCTTGGAAATCGAAAGTGCTACCGATACCGCCCCCGGTGCGAATGCTGCAGCTGCAAATACTATGAATGAAGCGCCAGAAGGGCGCAAAACCTTGCGCTCTAAAATCCGAGTCTCAGCTTCGGGTCCAAATCTGTTAAAAGGTTCTCGAAGGTCTCAGGAAGCACTCCCCAATGATGTGGAAATCCCTTCTCTCACGGTCGGTGCCAAAATCGCGCGCATGGTCGACCTAAGCAAGCTATTCGAGCTTTATCGTCTGAGCCAGACGTCCTTAGCGCCGTCCAACTTGGAACTTGAGAAGACATCAAGCGAAGAACAGCGAGGAGTCTCAGATTCCCACACCGGATATGACCAAGCCTGGGAGCTCGAATCGTGCCGCATCCCTCATCTAATACTTTCGCAACGTTTGCAAGGACTCTTCCCCCATGATGGAGGCAGATCGGGCCTGGAAGTACATGCTGAAGCTATTCAATCAGCACTCAATTTTTTGCAGCAAGCGGCCACGCAAGATGGGCTTGCCTTGTCAAGTATCAATGCAAATGCTGGGCATGAACATGCACAAGACCGTCTGGGAAGTCCAGGTCAGGACGCGTTTGTCGACGAGAACTTGCCTCGACAGGCACCCAATGACGTTTCGCCGCCTAGTCAGTTCTCCCCATCCCGTACAGAAGACGAGACACCTCAAGAGACTGCCAATGCTCAATCAATTATGAGCTCCATCAATGCGGCAGCTGAGGTATTGCGCACGACACTGCATCGGATTCCCCAGGCGGCTGAAAGCGTTCTAGGCTTGGGTAATGATCGGCCATTTGATGATCAGCAGTTAAGATCAACCCAGCACCTAATGAGCCGCGCAAACAGTTTGACCTATGATGACGAAGAGAGTGCAGCTGATGAAGCCGTTCGAAGCGGTAATGCGCGTCCGCTGCTCACGCAGCCGCCTTTGACGATTCTGGAGAGTTTGCTCAGCCACCCAAGACTGGGTTGTTGCAAAGAGGTTGACTCGAAGGATTCCAGAGTTTCAGAGGCCATCTCAGGTCTAGCTGGAGATGGTTATCTCATTCCTTTGGCGGGTCGCTATAGTTGGCGGGCAGAATATGTGGCAGCCTTCCATATGTCATTTTCCAGTCTGGTCATGTTCCGAAGTTTAGTAGGAGCACGAGATGCTGCTCTAAGTAGGCTCGCAAGTAAGGTTCGCTACCTTCGTTTCATCGTCGTATGTGTTATTACGCTCCTGGGGCTGACTGGAATCTTGGCCTCCAAGCAAACTTCTCCTCAACACTATTTGCCTGTATTCTGGAAGGCAATGACAGTGCCATCCGAAGATTCTTCTCAGATCGCCGAAGCGGCGCAAGACTGGGACCATGTCTCGAAGAGCTTTGTATCATCGACTCTCAGCACTATGCTCACTCTCTTCCTCCTACTGTATACTTTTGTTGAATATGTCGCCATCGCTCGGCGTATTGATTGGCGGACGCGCACCCTGAGCATGCTTGATCGTCACCGAAAGGACTTTGCTCTGTGGATTGAGGAGAAGTCAAATATCCTCCACAATCATGCACTTCAGGACTTTGTGTTGGATGACGCGCTATATCGTACATCATCTATGGCCTTATCCCTCTTGCCTACAGCGGGTGGAATTGCTGTGGGTCTTATAACGCTTATCCTACTCATTGACTTGACTCATCGTGGTCTGAGTTTCGCTGGATTCTATGGTGCAGGGTATCTCGAGATGGGCTCAACCGATGGCCAAACTCAGTCTATTCTCTCATTAGGAAACTGTATTGGATCGTTTTACAGTGACCAGTCTGACCCCATTCCCTACCCAGGTGAATGGGTGCCCCCAATGAGTCCTTTCAAACTCGATGTACCGAAATGCGAGGTTTCTGCTTGGGTCGCATTCCAACGTCTTCGATATACTCTTTCCCCGTTCCGCTTCACATCCCTCTTGCTGCTGTACGTCACGCTGTCCGTGTATGCGGCCTGGGCTGCATATGTTCATTTCTTCCACACCCTCGCCCAGAGAGCCTTCCCATCCGAGAAGCTGATTCGAAGCTTCGCCACACGCAGGAGTAGGACCGATCAGCCATCACAAACGTCCCCCAATTCTACACCCCTCGACGAGTTTGACCAAGGTGATGTCACCGAAGACGGTACATCAAGCTCCGGAGACTACCAGGTTCGAATGACTCCTCAAAGTCCTAGAGGTCACGACCAAGGACACTTGCCGCCCACAAGAAGGCCTAGTCTTACTGCCCAAACACCGCAGCAACGAGAACGACAGACATACCTGAGGCTCATGTCGGCCGATGCTGGTCTAATACCCTCGATTCGCTTTGTTGCCCTGGCGCCAGAACGGCTCACGGTCACTGCCATGGTGGTGGTGGTCGCAGCCTTGGGCATCTTTGCCTCGCTGCTAAGAGGTGGAAACACAATCACTGATGCCCGAGTTGCATTTGCCGGACATCGATCAGGGACTGTTGTTGCAGAATCACAAGCCGAACTTGCACAACATCAGCGTGACTATATCCAGCCGTTGTATACAAACTACTGGCTGTTCAGCTTCAGCCTGGGATACTTCTGGGGGTATGCACTGCCCTGTATGGTTGCCGTTCTGTGTGGTGGTTGTCTCATCTGTTTGATTCTGATATATAACAGAGTCGGCAGCAAGTTGTACCGGTTGTACATGAGACGTTTGGAGAATATTGGCAAACAAGCTGAAGAAGGGGAAGCTAACGAAGTCCCTACAATGACTCAGCAGCCTCTAGTGGCTCGCATGAAATCGCAAGTATTGTATTACCTGATCGATGTCTGGGCAAGGCTTCCCTATTCACTTGGCCCCGCACCATCCGAGACAGAAGAACAAGCCCTTGCCTCCGGCCCAAACACCCATCGCGATGACGCGGCAGGTTCGTTTTGCTGTATCAATACCTCGCGAGGATTCAGTGAACGGTGTTCTGCGTGCGTCGAAAAGTTCATGGCCACGTTACGCCACCATGACATGCATGAGACCTTTTTCCTGTTGATTACTCCGATCCTACTTATCCACATGGCCACGGACATACGTGTTACGCACTTGCTACCCTCGTTGAACAACCAGTATGACCTAAAATGGTGCACGCCTCTAGCTTTGGACATGTGCATTGATGTTGACAGCACATTTGTTACATGGACCTCGCTGACCTATTTCCTCTTTTTTTCGTTTATTATTGCGACCACGTTTACGTTGATTTTGGTCTACCGGAGACTGCGCTTGCGCTCACGTGCATGGTGGTGGCTGGCCTTTGTGTATCCCTTCTACGTTACTTACGTTGCAGCCATGATCAAAGTGAAACGATACCTCACGATTCTTAACGAGGTCCAAAACTCTATGGTCGATCTTGCGTTTGGGAACCAAATGCACAATGTAGTGTCACCAAGCTCCACATACTTGCCTGACCCTCAGGTTATGAAGTTGTATCGAAGTCTCCTTCAAATTTCGCCCACGATGTCGAGTCTAGGCTACTTTGGATATCCAGGTTTGTTAGCAGCTCTGGCTGCACTTACGGTGGGAGGCATCGTGGCGATTTGTATTGTCCACTTCTTCCTCATCTTGACTGCACGTATTCGCAAGAGAGTTCCCGAGGTCTACGCATTTGTCGGTGCTCTGCGGGAGCGTGAGGCGAAAGAAGTGAAGGAGCGACGTTTGCGCAAGCAGCGTGATCGCGAGGTTCGACGAAGCGAACGACTGGAAGCTCGTGCAGAAGGCGGTAGCCATGACCCCGAGGAAGTGGTATACGAGGACGATAGTGATTTAGATGATGCAACCACAACCTACCCTAACGGAAGTACCGCCGTACTATTGCGAATCCGTGGAGATGATGATGAAGAGGACGATGAAAATGATGACGCAGCCCCCGAACGAGATAGTAATCAGCCACACCCTTCTGAGCAAGTCCCGTTGAGATTACAACCGATTTCAAGCGCGAATCCTTTTGCTTCTTTTGTCTCCAATGTGGCAGTGCTTGATAGAGATTCTCTTCGAGAAGCAATTCGGCCAGAGAATATCTCGAGTGCATGTCAACAAGGCTACGAATGGATTGTGAGAACCGCGAATGATCCTGACCTTGAAGAACTCGAACTGTGGGTAGATTACGAGACCATGCAAAAACAGCGAGAGAAAGCAGCGATAGAGCGAGACCTCCCACTTTAGAAACCATGAAACCATGTGTACATAGATTCTATTCAGTTTTTAACAGTAAAATACCACGTCACCTCCCAAAGCTACATGGATATTAACCTCACGGACGGAGACGTGTTCGAATGGATGATTGAAACCTAAGGATTAGTGGTGATCAAACAAATTGTGGAGTATTTCTAATGGAATATATGTGAAGGCAACGACCAGGATCAGAGCAATATTTCGGTGAGGAAGGGTAGGATAAGGTAGGATAAGGTAGGATAAGGTAGGATAGGGCATGATATGCGCGCACAAGCTTCCCGTATCCTGAACATTACAGCGGCTCTGACTTCCGTTGAAGCATGCGAGCATAGCCACCAACATGACGAGCAAAGCCTGTGGCAGCGTTCAGATGGATGGCTTCCTCCTCAAAGTAGATGTGATTCGAAGCACCGGACAAGCGATCGAGGATCGCATCTGAGGGGTCGCCACTACCCAGTAGATAACTTGCTTCATCTTCTGACTGGCGAGCGTGGGCTTGCGAGAGTCGGAAGCCGGCAACGCCGAGTATAATGAGAAGTAAACCCAACCCATCGTAAGTCGTAAAATCCACTGTGTAGCGTCCAAAAGCGCCACGGTGTAATAGTAGCAACACCTGAGCTGCAACAATGGTGAGGATTGTAACAAGATGAAGGATACTTATACTGACGCGCTGAATTAGCACACCGCGCAGTGCTAACACAAGCAAGTTCACTGCAGCGTACAGCAGGATTAGCAACAGTGGCGTGCCCGAGATAGTGCACTTTACATCATTGAAGCGACGGCCTACCATACAACCCATTCCATCATAGAGATATCGAGGAAACTCGGCAATAGAAACGTCACCAAAGACAGGTATCATTAGCAATGGTATAAGGATCCAGCTAAACAAGAACTGTAGTGCGAGATTGGCTCGCATAAAGTAAGTGGGGTCGATTCGCACGTTCTGTGTGGTACGGAAGAGTTTTTCGCGGAATACACTGGACAATGCGAATGGGACAAGACTTAGGGCATAGATGCATGTGCCCCAAACGAAGTCATCATACTCCGATGGCGTCCATTTCTCGCGCGTGAGCTCTGCAATGCGTGGCACAGCTCCTGCAGCAATGATTAACGCGCTGAGAATGTGATATCGCGAGTATCGCGCCGACAGGATGAAGTAAGAAAAAACCATGATGCACAGTAGGCTGGACTGGTGGAGTAAGGGAACGACACCTCCAACTGTCAGGGGTGCTGCCATCCATGACAAGAACATGGACGCAACGTCGAAGGCTGCAATCTTCGCACAGGAACCAAAGGGGAGTGCCGCTCGCATTGCTTGATCATCGACTCGGCGTCGCGATCTGCAGCAGACATCAGCAAGAAGGACGATAAAGTACTGGATGAGCACACAGAATTGTAGCATAACGAATGCAAACGTTCGGTGGGTCTTGGAAGAGTGAGAGACCGACGCGAGACCGTCCCAGAGCTTCCAGTCAACCGCACCACCGGCCAGGACAAGAAGGATTAGTAGAAGCGAGATACGGCCGGATTTTGTTGTAAAGAGTTCCGAAATGGAGCTCAAAGGCTTTGGACTCGGGACCTCCTGTACGTGCACCTGAAATTCGGGGTCTGACCGAGAGGTCCAAGTTGGCACAGAATGTGGCTGAACCTCCAAAGGTGAGGATAGAGCGGATTCACGCACGTGCGTGGTAGCCTGAGCGGCAGGAAGAGCTCCTCCAGCACGTGAGCTTGCAGGTGTGTTGATACTGGCGTCATTCTGGCTCTGCCTAGCTGAGGCGGAATACCCTCCCCCCACAGAGTGCGAATTCCTCTAAAGAGTGACATTGGAGGCGGATATAGTGGGGTAAACTGAGTGTCATCGGAATAAAGTGCATCTAATTCACAAGATCATGGAGCATGAAGCATATCGTACATTTAATTCAGCGATCACTTAGTCACAGGCGAGGTAATCATGCACTTTATGGGCAGTACTGCACCGGACGTTTTTTGCGAAATAACTTGTGCGCAATTTCTTCAGCTTCGGCACATTTTGGAAACCGAGTCGTCCGACCACTCGACCTCGCTGCATCGCTGGATTCTGGCAGAATTGTAGAAGTGTTTGTCACTCTGGCGGCCAACTTGACCTCGGTAGTACTTGTTACCACAGAGGCAAGAGAGTTAAAAGTAGAGGAGGACTACGCGAAGGCCTGCGAATGGGACTCCCGAAGCGCTGACAAAGGCAGCTCACATGCCCCAGGTGATCTCGACAAGTGAGAAATGCGACTTCTATGGTACCGGCTACAGGCGGGACAACGAGTTAGCCTATGGATGGTACTCGGAGAGTGCTGCGCAAGTCCAGCCCTTTGGTCAATGAGCTCTCGGTTAGGACTTCTACCTTGGCCAAGGTGTTGGAAGGGATTACGAGCAGGCCTTTGAGTGGTATATCAAGAGTGCAGCACGATGCAGTGGGTTTGCTCAATACTATCTTGGCGACCTATACTACCACTGCTTGGGAGTCGATCAGGATTTTGAGAAGCGTCTAAATGGGTTTTCGAGAGCGCTGAGTAGGGCAACGAGAAGAGTCAAAGCAGTGTTGGTGATTGCGACTACAGCGGTGAAGGAGTTAACCAGAATCACGAGAAGATCGTTGAATGGTGCTCCGAGGTCGCTGAATGGTGTTCCGAGGCCGCTGAACAAGGTAACACGACCGCGAGGAGTAGGCTTGGCTTGTGCGGCGAGGGTGTAGTGCAAGCTCACGGGAGGGCAGGAGGGCTTTTCCAAGAGTGAGCAACCGATCACGAAGCAGCGCCGGCGCTTGCTCGTAAGCTGTTTGCACCGGCTTTCTCCTAGATCGCGGCTTGGAGGCTGTATAGGATAAGGAATCCGAGTCAAAGTGTGTAATCCTGGGATCTTCTGGATTTGTATAACTTGACGGCCACGACGTAGCCGGCCATATCTTATCGTGATCAAAGCGTAAGGTGGCTGTCTTTATCACCTCATCTGTCTCAAAGACATAGACTTTAGCGAAGTAAGATTCTGAATCTCTTCCCAAATAAATCCCGTCGAAAGCTACAAGAGACCTCTTATAGGTTACCGTAGCATTCCCGACAATCACGGCACAGCCGAACGGCGCATCAAGTGGTTGAAGACTGTAA